>Ga0335070_10011601_pt1 | contig 10286 bp, 8 predicted proteins | sample Lox_Sample_13_FD_206722 | JGI IMG/M metagenome (GOLD analysis project Ga0335070, IMG submission 206722) | Soil microbial communities from Loxahatchee National Wildlife Refuge, Florida, United States - Lox_Sample_1.3 | ecosystem: Environmental > Terrestrial > Soil > Wetlands | place: USA: Florida... | reverse complement strand
CCTCGTGCAACAAGCCGTAAGTGTTGACCCGACCACACGATACCGGATTGTTCATCCGCAATCCGGAAAGACCGAGGGAAAACCACAACCTGTAGGGGCTTGGTGAGTCAACCGGATACCCACGTCGCCGCTTTCTTCTTCGGAAGTACCATGGCTGGCACTCTAGCACGCGGGACAGTCCGTCGCACCCATTGTCTCGCCGCGCGCTTGCAATTCCGCTTGCGAGTCCGTCACAATGAAACGACTCCCAGCGCAAGCATCGCAGGTAGATTTATTGGCACCGTCCCGGCGAAAATTTCTTCAGTCCCTCAGCCGCTCTGCTCTGGTACTTGCCTTCTCTGACGTGCTTTCCCTGGCCCGTCCCCTGCCGATCTTCGCCCATGAAACCACACCGGCTTCCGGCAATGGCCTCGGCGTCACCTTCACCAACGTCGCCAAAGACGCTGGTCTTAACGCCGTCACCATCTTCGGTGGCGAGCATAAGAACAAGTATTTGCTGGAAACCACTGGATGCGGTGTCGCCTTCTACGACTACGACAACGACGGATGGCTCGACATCTTTCTCGTCAACGGCACGCGCCTCGAGGGTTTCAAGCCCGGCGAAGCGCCATTCAACCATCTCTTTAAGAACAATCGCGACGGCACCTTCACTGATGTCACTCTCAAAGCTGGACTCAAGCATTCAGGCTGGGGACAGGGCGTCTGCATTGGCGACTACGACAATGACGGCTACGATGATCTCTTCATAACTTATTACGGGAAGAACGTCCTCTATCGCAACAACGGCGACGGTACCTTCACCGATGTGAGCGAGAAAGCCGGAGTCGCTGGCAGCCGCACCCGCTGGGGCACTGGTTGTGCTTTCGTTGATTACGATCGCGACGGCAAGCTCGACCTCTTCGTCGCCAACTACATCGACATGGACCTGAAAACTGCGCCCGTGCCGGAGAGCGGCCCGTGCCTCTACAAAGCGGTCATGGTCGCCTGCGGCCCGCCCGGCCTGAACGGTGATACCAACATCCTGTATCACAACAATGGCGACGGTACCTTCACCGACGTCTCCGAAAAATCCGGCGTCAAGAAGGTCAACGGAACCTACGGGCTCGGCGTCCTCGTCGGCGATTTCGACAACGACGGCTGGCCCGACATTTACGTAGCCAATGACTCTACCCAGTCGCTGATGTACAAGAACCTGCATGATGGCAAGTTCATTGAAGTTGGCCTCGAGGCCGGATGCGTCCTCAGTGCCGACGGTAAGCCGCAAGCTGGAATGGGCGTCTCCGCCGGCGACTACGATTGCGACGGCAACCTCGACATTCTCAAAACCAACTTCGCCGGCGACACTCCTTCGCTCTACCGCAACCAGGGCGACTGGAGCTTCGAAGACGCCACCTTCCAGGCCGGCCTTGGCCTGCATACGCAATATCTCGGATGGGGCTGTGGCTTTTTCGACTTTGACAACGATGGCTGGACAGATATCCTCATCTGCAACGGCCACGTCTATCCGGAAGTCGAGCAACTCACCACCGAGGCCGGATACCCCCAGAAAAAGCTTCTCTATCTCAACCAGCACAATGGGCACTTCAAGGAGGTCACCAAGGACGCCGGCCCCGGCATCACTGTCCCCAATGCCTCACGTGGCTGCGCCTTCGGCGACTACGATAACGACGGCGACATCGACTTTGTCGTGAACTCCGTCAATGGCCTCCCGCAGCTCATTCGGTGCGACTCCACTCTGGGCAACAACTGGATCAAAGTGAAATGCTGCGGCGTAAAGTCGAACCGTAGCGCCATCGGTGCACGCGTCAAGTGCATCACCACCCTCGACACTAAGCCGCATGCGCAGATCGATGAAGTCCGCAGCGGCGGCGGCTACATCTCGCAGAGCGATCTGCGAATTCACTTCGGCCTCGGAAACGTTGAAAAGGTGGATATCCTTGAAGTCCGCTGGCCCAGCGGTCAAATCGACACGATGCAGGATGTGAAGGTGAATCAGTTGGTCTACGTGAAGGAAGGCCAAGGCATCACCAAGTCCGAACCGCTTGTCAATGCCAAGAAGCGCTAGAACCCGTCCCTTTCATCGAACCTATTTCTTACTTGGCGACGCGTTCGAAATCGCCACTCCTGTCCCTTCCTTCACCATGTTGATCTGGTCGATCGCCACATTGTCGTAGCGTTCGGTCAATCCACTCGGCCATCGAATCTCCACCAGATCCAGCTTCCTCGCTGCTCCAAGTCCGAAATGTACGCGTATGTCGTTCTGTGAATAATAGCTGGATCCGCTTCGCACCTCATCCACGAACAGTCGTTTGCCCGCCCTAACCGTTATACGCGCCCCAATTCCGTCGCGGTTCGACTTGGTACCGATCGTTCTGAACGCAATCCAGTGATTGTCGTACTTCTGCTCGTTCTTCAGCAGGCTGGGCGTGGCATTCATGTTGCTGATCACCGCCGACATCTCGCCCGTATTCCACAAGTCTCCCACTGCTAATCCGCGCGACGATGCGATCATCGTAATCCCCGGCCCCGCCTGCTCCGATACATCTGTGAACGTCCCGTCTCCGTTGTTGTGGTACAGAATCCGCGGTTCTTGGTAGTTGCTCCCCAAGTGGTACTTGTCCACTTCGGGATACACATGCCCGTTCACCAGCAGCAGGTCGGGCCATGAGTCGTTGTCGTAATCCACGAACATCGTTCCCCAGCCCAGGTACTTAGTGTGCAATCCCAGCCCCGCTGCCGTCGTCATGTCGCTGAACGTGTTGTCCGGATTGTTGTGGTACAAGGTTGACGTATCGTCCGAAAAATTCGTCTTGAAAATGTCCAGCCGCCCGTCGCCGTCGTAGTCGCCGACGGTCGTCCCCATTCCACCCTGTTCGCGCCCGTCTTCATTGAAAGCCGCGCCCGCAATGACCGCCACATCGGTGAACGTGCCATCGCGGTTGTTGTGGAACAGCATGCTCGGCGTGCTGTCGCAAGCAACGTAAATGTCCGGCCAACCGTCGTTGTCGTAGTCCAGCGTCGAGACCCCTAACGAGTAATGCCCATTCGTCTTGTCGATCCCGGCTTTCAATGTCACATCTTCAAACGTTCCGTCACCTTTGTTGTGGTACAGCATGTTCTTGTGATGCGGCAGCCCCCGCGGACCGCACATCACTGGAGCACCCTTCCACATGCACGACGGACGATCCCCCGGCGCCGGTGCAGTCGTCACATCAAAGTCAACGTAGTTCGCAACAAACAAATCGAGGTAGCCGTCCCGGTCATAATCCACGAATGCACACCCCGCGCCCCATTCGATTTGTTTTCCCGCCACCCCGGCCTTTTCGCTGACCAACTTAAAGACGCCATGCTCGTTGTGATACAGCCTGTTCTTGCCGTAATACGTAACAAACAGGTCTTGCCATCCATCGTTGTCGTAATCACCTACACAAACGCCCTGCCCCCATCCTGTCGCGTCCGCGAGTCCCGCCTTTTCTGTGACGTCCGTGAACGTGCCGTCGTGGTTGTTGTGGTAAAGGTGATTGGTTGGGCCGTTCTGCCCTGCCTTCAGATCTTCCAGCGTCGTTCCATTCACGAAGAAGATATCCGGCCACCCATCGTTGTCGTAGTCAAAGATCGCGACGCCGGTTCCTGTGGTCTCGATGATGTACTTTTTCGTGTCCACGCCGCCGAACACGTTCTTCATCGTCAGTCCGGCCTTTTCCGCGATGTCCACGAAATTCGCGACCGGCCCCGCTCCGCCCTTTGCCCCGGTCTGGCCAAAGGCGCTCGTCGTCAACATCGCAAGAATGTACGGAATAAGCAGCCGCTGCAGGTGGGCTGAAAGAAATGTAGAGCGACCGAAGAGACGAAACATCCTGGTCTTGGATACTAGGAAACGCTCCTCGCCACCGTCAAGCGACACCGTCGCTCGTTAAGCAGCGGCCGTTTGCCCGATGCCCGCAAACCCGTGCGTCGCTTCCATATCGCTCAGTCGCAACACCAGGCACTTCGCCGCGCCCCCGGCCTTCAGGAACTCTGTCAGCGGCAACTGGATCACAAAGAATCCGTGCGTCTCTAGCCGCGCCACCAGCGCATCGCTAACCTCGTTCAACACGATCGTCTTCCCCACGTTGACCGCATTGCATGCAAACCGTAGCGCATCCGTCGCCTCCACGGGAATCCGCTTCTCCTGCGGATACCGGGCCGCGATCTTTGCCTGTGACGCCCCATCAAACGCCTCGGGATAGTAAAGGACGTACCCGCCAAACAACGGGCAAAAACACGTATCCAGGTGGTAGAAGCGTGGATCGACCAGCCGCAGCGAGATCACTTCCACACCCCATGTCTCACGCAAATAACCGTGGCTCGACTCCTTGCTGCGCATACCGTGTCCGGCCCATAGCCGTGAATTGTCGGCCTCAAAAAGCGCGTCGCCTTCGCCCTCAAACGGCGTGTCGCGCGGCAACTCGAGCACGGCAAGTCCGGACTCGTCAAACCACTTACGAAAGTGCGGCTCCTCTCCCTGCCGCTCCGGATGCAGAAACCTCGCCAGTGCGACTACCCCTTTGCGCACCAGGCCTGCATTCGCTGTAAAGACCATGTCCGGCGATCCGGCCTGTTGCTCCACCAGTTCCACTCGCGCCACATCTTTGAGCGCCCCATACAATCCGTCCCACTGCCGAACCGCGTTCTCTCGCGACGAACGGTTCACGTTCCCGTCCATCCACGGATTGATGACGTACGTCACATCATAAAAGGTTGGCGGACACATTAAGAAGGTCGGCCCATGGAGCATCGGCCCACCGGGAACATTCGCGGTTGAAACGTCGCCGGGTCTCATTCGCGCCTCTTACCGCGAGAGTCTGGCCCACGTTCAACAACCAGTCCAATCCAAAATTTCTATGAGCCTTATGAATTACTGCCCGCTCCGCTCTCCTGGTGAGGTTTCTCAACCCTTCTAGAGAAGGTCGTAACCGCAACCGGTTACTGCTTCGGCGGATAGTCCTTAAACAGCTTTGCGATTGTGCTGTTCGCCTCGCTCATCAGCTTGTCCGGGTTGCTCGAACTGATCGCTTCCGCTGCAAATCCGCGCCACACCAGCTTCTTCGCCTTGCTGTCGATGAGGTCCACCACGAGTTGTCCAGGATGCACAATCCACACCGAATTCCCGTAATATCCGTCCCAATACAGTGAATTCCCCGGCGATGTCATGCTCGGATCGAACGGTGGAATCCCGCCCGTCGCGTTGTACAGCGGATTGTTCGACGTCATGCTGTACTCCGCGTCCACCGCGCCATAGATCTGAATAATCAAGTCGGGGTTCGACTCCACCTTGTGCAGCCCGCGCGCGTTGAGTTGATCTTCGATCGCGCCCACCATATCGAGCGCCAGCATCGGATGCGCTACCGAACCGATTGGCGCCCAGCCATATGTCTTGAATTTTGAGAAGTCGACTGAATGATCGTAGTGAATACGGATCTTCTCCGCCATCGCATTCATACTTGCCAACAGCACTGCAACGGACAACACCAACACCGAACAGCGACCTAGAGGACGTATCATCACGGACCTTTCCACTAAAAGCCTTACACTGCAGGAAACAGCACAAACCCGGTGGGCTCTTATCGCGCCACCGGGCCTCAATTCTCGTGCCGCAATGCGTTTAGTTCTTGGGCCACTGTTTGAACATCTTATTGACGGCGTTCTGCACTTCCTTCTGGTTCTTATTGCCGTTGTTGTTCAGCGTGTCCTGCGCAATGCCGCGCCACACTAGCTCTTTCTGCTTCACGTCGTAGAGGCTCACGATCATGGTAGCCTCCAAGTTGTTCTGCGGTGTGATCCCGCCCATGCCGCCGCCAATGCCGCGCATACCCCATGCGTTCCACGATGTCTGCTCGCGCTCGCCGCCGCTGGCCGTCAGAATCAGGTCCGGGTTCTGGCTTTCCGAAACCTTCTGCAGGCCCTTGCTCGCCATCGCCGTCTCGATGTCCTGCTGCGCCACCTGCGCCAGGATTGAGTTCTGAATCTGATTCTTGTTGTTCGAGCCCCATGCATACGTGTGGTACTGGGAAAAACTCGCGTCGTGGTTGTAATTAACCGACACTTGTTGCGCCATCGCATATGTACTCACCATGCACATGGCCAACGTCAGAATTGCAATCTTCGTTTTCATTGCCTTTCGTCTCCTGTGAAGACCTTTAGATTTCGCTGTTGCACACGTCTGCTGCAACCGCACCTCCACCGCGCTGTACTCATCAAGCTATCGCCGGAATCCGCCTCCGCCGAAGCTCCTGCCTCCGCCGCCCCAGCGATCACCTCCGCCACCCCAGCCGCCGCCCTCGCGCGCAGAGCTGAATCCGCCTTCCTGCCGCGCCTGCGACCAATTCTGGCTCTGGTATTCGCCGCGCGACCGGTTCTGCGCCTCCTGGTCGAGGTCGTTATACGAACCGCTCGATGGATGCTGGTAATTTTCGGTGTTGGGATGCTCCTGCTGATAGCTTTGCGCCGACGCCTGCGCCGTGGACTTGTTCACATCGTTCCACGAGCCGTTATCGTATTTCTGCCAGCCGCTTCCCGTGTTCTTGTACACGTTTCCGTCATGCCCGGCATACATGTCACCACTCGAGGTCTTGCCTACCGCAGTATTTCCCGCCGCAGTGCTCTGTCCATACGCCTCTCCGCCCTTCGAGGTTTGAACGCTTCCCTCCGAGCCGTAGGCATCGCTCGCGTGCTGCGTGTAGGCGGAGTTCCCGTTCTTGCTATAGACCGATTGCCCCCACGACCCATACGCATTCGATCCCTGCCGTGTAGCTGCCGAAGCGCCGGTGTAAGGGTTGTACGCCTCGCCCTGCGCTCGCGAACCATATGCCGTGTTCTCTTCCGCCCCACGCGCGTAGGTCCCCGTGTTCGGGTTGTACGACGTTCCCCAGTGCGCGCTGCCATACGGCCCGTACGCCGAGCCTCCATACCCATACGCACCGGTGTAGGGGTTGTAAGTGTGGTAGCCATACGTCGCCGCGTACGGGTAGTAGTAGCCGCCGTAAACGTACGGCGGATAGTAATAGCCCGTCCCGCACGCCACGATCGCGCCCACTGCCGCGCCCGTGATGAAAGCTCCCATGTATCCTGCGGTGTAACTTGCCTGCACATCGCCGCTCGGCAGCGTCGTCTGCGTCACATAAGTCACGTTGTACACCGGCGAACTCGGCGGAATGGTGTAGATCACTTGCGGCACGGTCTGTGCCGTTGTCCACGGTCCCGTCGGTGATGGCCCAACGAACCACAGCCCCTGGTAGCACACGTAATACTGTGATCCCACCTGGATCACCTTGTTCGGCGTGTTCGTCGCGTAGTATATCGTCGTGCCGGTAATCGGCAGGAACTGCGGCGACCCTACGTAGGTCACTTTCACTTCCGCCGCCGCATTCGCCGGGTTCACCGTCACCGTCGTCGGAATCTGCGCGATCAGCACGGCATCTTCAGCTTCTGGCGTCCCTGGCACCGACGACAGCACGCTCGATACCGGGCTGCTTGGTGGAATGTTTTTGAAGTCTGGCGGCAGGCTGTACGTCGCGAATGTCCACGGCCCCATCACTGGGGTCGTCGAGGTAAACCAGCGCCCCGAGGTCAGGAAGTAAAACGCTCCCGTCGGCGCGTATTTGAACACCGGGCTGCCGGTGTTCGAAGCATACGACAACTGCGTCCCCGGTATCGGCGTCCACTGCGGCACTCCGCCGAACACGATGATCTCCGCTGGCTTCGCGCTATAGTACACCACCGGCGACGTCGCCGCGCTTCCCGCCGGCGGTGGTATGAAGTCCTTCAGGCTCGTGAAGTTCGCATTCGCTGGAACCGCCGACATCCCCGGCGGCAGTTGCGCTGTCGCTGTAAACGTCCCGTCCAGGCTGTTCGTTGTCATCCAACCTTTGCCGTTGAACAGGTAGTACGCTCCTCCCCCCTGCACCTGGAACAGCGGCCAGTTCGCGTTCACTACGAACTGCAGGTTCGAGTTCGCAATCTTGCCCATCGCCGGAGTGCCATTGATCATGAGCAGAATCGCCGGCTTAATGCTGACAAAAATCTCCGGTGGCGTGTTGTCCACGGCCGCCATGTTCGGAGGAGTCGTCGGCTTCTTCACGCTCGCGGTCAGCCGCTCCAGCGAGATGTTCATGGTCGCAGCCGGATTCACGAACTTCCGCACCATCGACTCCAGCGGCGCCGCCTCCGTCGGACTCAGCGATGGAAACACCACGCTCGTGATCTGGGGATTCGTCAGCAGCACCATATGCGTGTCGAAGTTCACACTGGTTTGCATCGTCGCGGTGACAACACCAACCTGCTGCTTCTGTCCCGTCGGCGTGAGGCTGAATGCCATCCTGAGGTCCAGCGTCTGATAGTTCTGCCACGCGTCCACCTGCGGCTGGTAGCAAACCAGCACGCCCGATGAATTGGTCATCGTCTTCGGCCAGGACGGCTCCTGTGCACCCGCCGTCAAACCTGGACCGCACAATGCTATGAAGAAGAGGACGAGAAGAGAGGCTCGCACCAACCGCTGGTTCGGTCTCTGACAACGATTCACGCGCATTACGGACTACCTTTCTGATGGGTCGTCGCGACTCCGGAGGAGGACAGGGTGGCATTCTTTCGGGTCTTCCTTCTGGTCTTCTTTCTGGTCTTCTTACACGGCAGGTCTTGCCCCGCCTCGCAATAGGCCGCATACAGCACAACCACCAGTGCCGTCAGTGTAAACACCACCACCAGCGCCACCGTTCCCACCATCGCTGCACCCCTGCCCGTGAGACTTCTGGCAGCAATTATTACACCACAACCCTAAGGCAATTCTGCAGCTTTCTGCACTCGTAAATCTGATAGACGATGCCAAAAAAATGCCAGTGGATAAGGGTCCCCACATCGCGTCGCACCGCCCGTTTCGCTTGCCCGTATTTGACCGGCTAACGCTGAGAACTCTCGGTAGGACCGCTCACTTGCATCGCCACCAGCCGTGCAATCAAGATCGCCAGGAAGAGCTGTCCGCTGATGGCCTCACCGATCGCAAGCATTCGGCTCGTGTGCCCCGTCGGGATAATGTCTCCATAGCCCAGCGTGCTCAGAGTCGAGAAGCTGTAGTAGATCCAATCCACAAACGACGACATGCGTCCTTCCGTGCTGGTAATGGCATCCGGATTGAAGTACTCGGCGATCCGATACGCGTGGGCGTAGCCGACCCCCATAAGAAGGTATGCTGCCACCGCGCCCTGTACACGAACCTCGTCAATCGGCCCTTCGCGGAACACCTGGGCCAGCAGCACGTACCCAATGACCAGGATCGTCAGCAACGTAAGAATCTCAGCCCAAACCTCGATCGGGTGGCCCGGATGCAGGTAGTACGCCCATCTGACGGCGAGCGTCGGAGTGCCCACGACAAGCGCGGCAAAAAATAGCTTCGGCCTGCCCCATCCAATCCCGAAACCTGCAATCAGCAACAGCGTCGACACCACCGTTGCGTAAAGGTTGACATTCCTCTGCTGGCCCGCGAGAACAGGGAGGACGAACACCGATATCGCCAGCAATATCAGAAATACCGATAGGTTCGCCTGCCTCTGCCAAGTTTCTTTCATAAATTGTCGCGTTTTGGGCCGCGCATCGTGTTTCATGTCGAAACCCTGGTAGAAAACCTAGTATTCGGTTACCCGTACAATCGATACAATAAGACTGTTTTGAAGTCAAAACGCAGATTCCCAGGTCCCAGCAGCTCAAAGGAGAGGATAGACAATGACGGAACGTAAGTTGCTCAACATTTCAACCGCAGTAATCCTTGGAATTGGGACGCTCCTGTCGATCGCGACCATAGCGTCCGCTCAATCCCTCAAGGTCGAGGGCAACATCATCAGTCGTGCCGGCAACACCATGACCCTGAAGACCTCCACCGGCAATGTCGTGGTCGTGCTGAACGACGACACTGACGTCCAGCAACTGGAGGGCGCGTTCAAGGCGCGCAAGAAGGATATGTCCATGGCCGCCCTCATCCCCGGCCTCGCTTGCCAGGTGCAGGGCACCTACAACGCGCAGAACCAGATCGTCGCGAAATGGGTCCGCTTCACCGGAGAAGACCTCGAGCAGGCGCAGTCGGCCCAGGCCGCGGTTCACGAGACCCAGGTTCAGGCCGCCCACAATCAAGCCGAGTTGAAGCAGCAGGCCGATGCCCTGGCCGCCCAGAACGCCGCCCTGAAAGAACAGCAAGCCGCGCTCGCCAAGCAGCAGCAGGAGATCGCTTCCAACAAGGCTGCCATTTCCGCCAACAGCGC
>Ga0335070_10011600_pt1 | contig 10286 bp, 6 predicted proteins | sample Lox_Sample_13_FD_206722 | JGI IMG/M metagenome (GOLD analysis project Ga0335070, IMG submission 206722) | Soil microbial communities from Loxahatchee National Wildlife Refuge, Florida, United States - Lox_Sample_1.3 | ecosystem: Environmental > Terrestrial > Soil > Wetlands | place: USA: Florida... | reverse complement strand
GACTACGAGCGCGTGCAGGTGCCGGCCCTGAACGGCTTTCTGGCGGAGGCGGAAGCATTCGCCGATCTGGTGGCGGCACGCGGCGTGCGCGTCGCTTCGACCGGTGGGCTCAACACGACCACCGGTGGGCTCGCTTCGGCCGCCGGGCGCGTGCCTGCGCGCGGGGCGCCTGCCGTGGCGCCTCACATTGCCGGCGCCTCCGCCGAGGAATCGATCGATATCGCCATGATGCTTGCCGCGATCCTGCGAAGCGCCCGCTCGGGTCAGGTGCAAAGAGTGTCGGACTGAGCGCTCCCAGGGCTCACGCGTTCGGTGGGCGCACCAGCGGCCCCGACGCCGACAGTGCGGCGCGGTCGAACAATTCGGGGCACCTTGCGCTGTAGCGATTGACGCCGGCAATCAGGGTGGATGGGTCTCGGTGCAAACGGCGTGCGACCTGCGCGAGCGTGGTGATACCGCGCTCAATGGCATGCCATGCAATCAGCGCCCGGGCGAGCGCCAGGTGCCGTTTTCTGGATCCTGACAGCAGTTCACGCGAGTCAATACCCAGTGGCCGGATCACGGAGTCAATGAGCCTGTCGAGTCTCGCGTGATGAGATCCGGCAGTCACACGAACCCGCGGGGAGGGAAATCGTGGATCGCCATGGACCCCCCAATCGGACGGTGCCGCCATGAGTTCCAGGTAGCGGCGGCGCGCCCTGTCGGGGCGGCGGTCGAGCCGCTTGAGGACTGCATGAGTAGTCAACCAGGGTACGCGAGCAGAACCGCGATAAGCGTGATGACTGGACCAGGGGTAGTCGTTCAACGTCGTGCTGAGCCCCGTGCGAATCGGCAGTCGATGAATCTCCTGCAGCACCCGCAGGAGCTGGATATCGGGATCGATCAGCAGAGACTGGTAACGCTGACGAAACAGATGCCCCCACTCGCCCGCCAGGGAGTGCAGGCGCCTTGAATACTGGCTGGTCAGGCGTTGCATCAGCCGGCCCACGGGCTGCTCTGCAACTTGCACGACAAGATGGATGGCGTCCGGCAGCCAGCAGTAGACATGCACACGCGACCGACTGCGCTCCAAGGACGTCGCCAGCAGTCGTTCGAACATCGCATAGTGGGACGCATCCGCGAAAATCGGCTGGCGGACGCCGCTTCGCTGGATGACGTAGTAGATGCCGCCGGCAACATGCAGCCTCGCGCGGCGCGACATGCGTCCAGTTCACCTCCCTGTCGAACTCGCCGCATCTTGCGGCGACCGCCCCGATCCCAGGCGGAAAGAAGACAGTTACTGCCACCCACCAAGGGCCTCTGGAAGCAAATCCCGTTCGCGTCCAGCAGCCGGGATACGTTAGGTCCCTATCGCACGGTAGCAGTCTGAAGAGAATCCGTTTGACACCACCCGATCGACAACGCTCGCCCGGGAGACAGTAACTGTCTTCCCTATATCTGCCCCGGGCGGCGCCAATATCTCAGCACGGGAGTGATTTTTTTGGTGCACCGCCGGACAACCGGGGGCAAAAGCCGCGCAGTGGTGTCATGGTATGGTCCAGTCGCCCGCCAGTGCCGTGGCCCCTGCTGCCAGAGACGACGCCGCCCCGTGCGGTCGTTGGCCGCTGCTGCGAGGGATGACGCCGCCCGTCGGATGGGCGCTGCTGCGTCGGATGCCGCTTATTGGCCGGCCGGCGTGAGGGCCAGCAGCTCACTACCCTCGGGAACACGGTCGCCGCGAGCGAAGTGGATGGATTCCACCGTGCCGGCGAAGGGAGCCCTGATGGCGTGCTCCATCTTCATCGCCTCGAGCACCATGAGCACCTGCCCCGCCTCGACCGCCTGCCCCGGCTCCACGGAGACCGCAACCACCACCCCCGGCAGCGGTGTCGTCAGGCCACCCTGGGTGGCGGTCGCGGAAAAATCGATCGACTGCAGATCCTCGAGGGTCAGCACAAAGTGCTGGTCACCGAGCCAGAGGTGCAACTGCAGACCGTCGCGGAAGCAGCGGGCCGTCACACGCCTGTCATCCAGGATCGCGCTGATGTGGCCCTCGCGGCGTGATACGTCTGTGACGCGGGTGCCGTCAGCCCGGGAAGCGTCAGCCTTGGAACCTTCAGCCCGGCCGCCGTCAGCGCGGCCGACGTGACTTCGGGAGGCGTCGGCTTCCGTGCGACCGGCCCCGGCACGCGGTGTCACCCGCGTCGGCTGACCCCGTGCGAACTCGATTTCCAGCTCGTGCCGATGCCCATGGGCCGTGAGGGTCAAGGGCACACGCGCAGGCAGATTCGGCACGAATCCATCCACCGCGGCCCAGGGACTCGCCACCGCGCCGCTCTCACGGTTCGGCAGATGAACCGCCAGAGCGCCCAGCGCCAGAGCTGCCGGTTCGAGCTTCGCGGCGTCGCGGAACTGATCCGTATGTTGCTGCAGATACGCGATGCTGTGGCGTACCTGCAGAAACGCTGCTGAGCGCAGGATCCGCGTCAGCCAGCGCTCGTTGGTATGGACGCCGACACAACGGATTCGCTCGAGGGCGCCCGAGAGCCTTGCGGCCGCGGCGAAGCGCGTCGGCGCCCACGCAATCACCTTGCCAAGCAGCGAGTCGTAGCTTTCGGGGACCGTATCCGCGGTCGCGAAGCCCGCATCCACTCGCACGGATTCATCCGTCGGCCACTCCATCAGACGCAAAGTCCCGGCACTCGGCATGAAGTCGCGCTCGGGATCCTCTGCGCAGACGCGTGCCTCGATCGCGTGACCTTCGAGGCGGATCTGTGACTGTTCCAGCGGCAGTGGCTCGCCAGCGGCGATCCGCAACTGCCATTCCACCAGATCGAGACCCGTGACCGCCTCGGTCACCGTGTGCTCGACCTGCAGTCGCGTATTCATCTCCATGAAATACACATCATGCCCGTCGTACAGAAACTCGACCGTACCGGCACCGACGTAGCCGATCTCCCGGCCGACGACGAGGGCAGCAGCGCGCACCCGGTTGCGAAGCTCCTCCGGGAGATCCGGCGCGGGCGCCTCCTCGATGAGCTTCTGGTGGCGGCGCTGCACAGAGCAATCCCGATCACCCAGATGCACGAGATGGCCGTGCGCGTCGCCGAATATCTGTACCTCCACGTGCCGCGGGGCCGGCAGATAGCGCTCCAGCAGCAGCGAGCCATCGCCGAACGCACTTTCTGCAAGGCGTCGCGCCGCAGCCAATCCCTCCGCGATGTCGGATGGTTCGTGCAGGATGCGCATGCCCTTGCCACCACCGCCGGCCGCGGGCTTGACGATCAGAGGCAGACCCAGGCGCAGGGCCTCCTCGTGCAGCGAGTTCAGGTCCTGGCGCGAACCCTCGTATCCCGGGAGGACCGGCACACCGGCTGCCCGCATGCGTGTCTTGGCGAGCAGCTTGGAGCCCATCGCCTCGATGGCAGTATACGGTGGCCCTACGAACAGGAATCCCGCCTCCACCACTGCGCGCGCAAACGTGGCGTTCTCGGACAGGAACCCGTAGCCAGGATGAATCGCCGCCGCGCGGGTGGCGCGCGCTGCATTCAGAATCCTGCCGATATCGAGGTAACTCTCACGCGCGGGTGTCGGACCGATTCTGACGGCTTCATCCGCCTCCCTGACATGACGCGCGCCGGCGTCGGCATCCGAGAAGACGGCGATGGTCCGAATACCCATCCGCCGCGCGGTGCGAAAGATGCGGCAGGCGATCTCGCCCCGGTTCGCTACCAACAGACTGTCGATCACGTATGCATCCTTCCTGCTACATCCGGAAGACGCCGAAGCGCGTTTCCTGCTCGGGCGCGTGCCGGACCGTTGCGAGACTCAGTGCCAGAACCCGCCGCGTCTCGGCGGGATCGATCACGCCATCGTCCCAGAGCCGCGCCGAAGCGTAGTACGGGTGCCCCTGCAGTTCGTACTGCTCGCGGATCGGCTTCTTGAAAGCCTCCTCCTCTTCGGCCGACCACGCCTTGCCGGCCTTCATCTGGTCGCGCTTGACCGTCGCGAGCACACTCGCGGCCTGTTCGCCCCCCATCACCGAGATGCGGGCGTTGGGCCACTGGAACAGCAACCGGGGTGAATAGGCACGGCCGCACATCGCGTAATTGCCGGCACCATAACTGCCACCGATGATCAGACTCAGCTTGGGAACCGCGGCGCACGCCACTGCCGTGACCAGCTTGGCGCCATCCTTGGCGATACCGCCGGCCTCGGCGCGCCGGCCCACCATGAATCCCGTGATGTTCTGCAGAAACAGCAGCGGTACCGCGGTGCGCGTGCACAGTTCGATGAAATGGGCGCCCTTGAGCGCGCTCTCGGAGAACAGGATGCCGTTGTTGGCCAGGATGCCGACCGGATAACCGCCGATGTGCGCGAAGCCGCACACGAGCGTCGTGCCGTACAACTGCTTGAACTCATCGAGCTCGGATCCGTCCACGAGCCGCGCGATCACTTCGCGAACGTCGTAGGGCTTGCGCAGGCTAGCGGGCACGACACCGTACAATTCCGCCGGGTCATAGCGCGGATCCCGGGGTGCGACCGGCGGATCGGTACTGGCTGCAGGAGAGAGATGCCCGACGATGCGCCGCGCGATGGCCAACGCGTGAGTGTCGTTTTCCGCGTAGTGATCGCAGACACCCGACTCACGGCAATGCACATCCGCGCCACCCAGCGATTCCGCGTCGATATCTTCCCCGGTCGCGGCCTTCACGAGCGGTGGACCGCCCAGAAACACGCGCCCCTGGTTACGCACTATGACGTTCTCATCCGACATTGCCGGCACGTAGGCGCCACCGGCAGTACACGAGCCGTGCACCACGGCAATCTGCGGGATTCCCGCCGCCGACAGCGTCGCCTGGTTGTAGAAGATCCGTCCGAAATGCTCGCGATCAGGAAACACTTCATCCTGGGCCGGCAGGAATGCGCCACCGCTCTCCACCAGATAGACGCAGGGGAGACGATTCTCTCGCGCGATCTCCTGCGCCCGTAAGTGCTTCTTGACCGTCAGCGGATAGTAGGTGCCGCCCTTTACGGTGGGATCGTTCGCGACCACCACGCACTCCCGGCCGCTCACACGCCCGATGCCGGTCACGATGCCGGCGGCAGAAATATCGCCCCCGTACATTCCATGCGCCGCCAGCTGCGAGAGCTCCAGGAACGGGCTGCCCGGATCCAGCAGCGTGCGCACCCGCTCCCGCGCGGTCAGCTTGCCGGCGGCATGGTGCTTCTGCACCGCAGCACGGGAGCCTCCCAACGCAACCTGCGTCGTCTGGCGGCGCAGGTCCTCGGTCAGCTCCCGCATGGCACGTTCGTTGTCGCGGAACTCCTGCGAGTGCACGTCGATCCGGGTGGAGAGTGCGGGCATACTTGTCTTCTCTGCCGGTTTGTCCGACAATCATACGATCCAACCGAATGGGAAGGCAAGCTCATGAGTGCCAGCGACTGCGACTTCGGCCTGGGAGAGACTCTGGACGAGGTGCGCGCACAGGTGCGCCGTTTCGCCGACGAACGCATCGCGCCGCGCGCCGCGGAGATCGACCGCAGCAACGAATTCCCGCGCGATCTGTGGCCGGCGCTCGGTGAGCAGGGACTGCTGGGGGTGACCGTGCCAGAGCGCTGGGGCGGGACGGATCTGGGCTATCTGGCACACGTGATCGTCATGGAGGAGATCTCCCGCGCCTCCGGCGCGGTCGGGCTTTCCTACGGCGCCCACTCGAATCTGTGCGTCAACCAGTTGCGACTCAATGGCACGGATGCACAGCGCGACCGCTATCTCCCGAAACTGGTCAGCGGAGAGCACGTGGGCGCTCTTGCCATGTCGGAACCCGGGTCGGGTTCGGATGTCGTCTCGATGCAGACGCGCGCGGAGAAGCGCGGCGATCGCTACATTCTCACGGGCCGCAAGATGTGGATTACGAACGGCCCCGACGCCGATGTCTACATCATCTATGCGAAGACGGACGTCTCGGCGGGTCCGCGCGGAATCAGCGCTTTCATCGTGGAGCGCGGCACGCCGGGTTTCTCGCAGGCGCAGAAACTGGACAAGCTCGGCATGCGGGGCTCGGGGACCTGTGAGCTGGTGCTCGAGCAAGTCGAGGTTCCGGCGACGCACCTGGTGGGCGCCGAGAATCGCGGCGCCTCGGTGCTCATGAGCGGCCTGGACTACGAGCGCGTGGTGCTCGCCGGCGGCCCGTTGGGTTTGATGGCCGCTGCCCTGGATCTGGTGTTGCCTTATGTGCGCGAACGCAAGCAGTTCGGCCAGCCCATCGGTACGTTTGAACTCATGCAGGCCAAAGTGGCCGATCTGTACGCTTCGCTCAACGCCAGCCGGGCGTATGTGTATTCGGTGGCGCGCGCCTGTGATGCCGGCAAAGTGAAGCGGCGCGATGCCGCGAGCTGCATCCTGTTCGCCGCCGACCAGGCGACGCGGGCAGCTCTGGAAGCCGTTCAGGCGCTCGGAGGCAACGGCTACACCAACGACTACCCCGCCGGGCGACTGCTGCGGGATGCCAAGCTCTACGAGATCGGCGCCGGCACGCAGGAAATCCGTCGCATGCTGATCGGCCGCGAATTGTTTGAGACCGCCGCGTGAGCGTCGAATTCGACCAGATCTTCATCGAGCCCGCCTACCGCAAGGTGGCCGCGGCCATCGGCGAGCGCATCCTGAACCGCAGCTTGCGGGAAGGCGACCGGTTGCCCGCGGAGCTGGAGCTGGCGCGGCAGTTCGGCGTCAACCGCTCGACGGTACGCGAGGCCCTGCGCGAACTTGAAAGCAACGGCCTCGTCATGCGCCGTCCCGGCTCGCGGCGCATGTCGGTCAGTCGGCCACAGCATATGGCGATCGCCGAGACGATCAGCCGCGGCCTGGTGCTTCACGATGTGACCTTTCTCGAAGTGTGGCAAGCGCTGACGTTGCTCGAGCCACCGATCGCCGAAGCCGCCGCCACTGCCCGCAACGACGACGATCTCGCCGCAGTGGGTGCGGCATGCGAACAGTTCGTGAATGGCAACACTCAAGCCGGGAATGCCGCCCGCAATGCGGCCGAATTCTTCCGCAGCGTGGCGCGAGCCACCCATAACCAGGTCCTCGGCCTCGCGCAGGAGCCCCTGCTCCAGCTGCTGGAACCCTCTCTGCGTATCATGATCGACAAGGTGCCGCAGGCGCGCTCACGCATTTCCGGCGCCCAGCGGCGCATCTGCGACGCCCTCAAGGCACGCGATAGCGAGGGCGCCCGCACCTGGATGGCCCGGCACATCCGCGACTTCCGCAAGGGATTCGAGCTCGCCGGCATCGGCCTCGAGCAACGCCTCACCACCGGCTGAACCGGTTTAGCACGTCACCTGCACCTGGGCCGCCTTGGCAGCCCAGAGCGCAAAAAAAAACGTGCGAGGTGAAGTTACACCTCGCACGCCATGAACGTCGCGACGACGAATGAGGGGGTCAACCGCCGCTACGAACGTCGCTCCACATCAGACATTTAAGCCGGAGTCATCACATCTGGCGTGGAGCACCGCCGGGTATCTCAAAGCAAGACGTATGCCAGGACCTTGCGTGCGCGAAACAGGGTTCCCGGCCTCACCAGGCGCGTTGTGGCGCCAGTCCATGCACCATGGAAGTGCAGCAGGCGACCGACCTGTGGCATCGCAGTGCGGCGCACAGGCATCGCAGTGCGACGCATGGGCACCGCCGTGCTTCAGGCTGCCCCCGCCGCCAACTCCAGGTCGGCCCGTACCGTGCGCGCACCACGGAAGTAATGCACCGCCGCCCACAGATTCACCAGGCCCACGACCACCAGACCGTCGGCGAGAGCGTGGGCATCTCCGTAAGCCGGCTTCAGGTGGTCGCTGATGACGCCGACCAGAAAGGGTCCCAGTCCCAGTCCGATGAGGGTTTGTGCGAACAGCACCAGCGAGATCGACATGGCGCGCATGCGCAGCGTCGCCAGCCCCTGTGCCATGGCAAATGAAGGTCCGAAGAACATCGACCCGAGAATCACCATGACTGCAAACGAGGGGATCACCACCCAGAGGCTGCCGCCCAGGTAGGCCAGGAACTGGAACGGCACCATGGCCAGCGTGGCCACTCCGGGTACCCACATGTACCAGCGCCTGTCGCCGGTGCGCACACTCAGCACGTCGGCGAGATAACCTCCCAGCAGCGTGCCGATGGCGCCTACGCCGAGCAGCAGCGCGACCCAACTCCCCGCCTCCCCTGTCGTCATGTGATGCATGCGCACGAAGAACGAGTTGTTGAAATTGCTGCCGGCATACCAGACGACCGAGTGCAGGGCGGCCGCAAGACTCATGTTGCGGAAGGAAGGCCGTCGCCACAGGTAGAGGATCGCGGCAGCCATCGGTGGCGCCGCGGCGTGGGCACGGGCGGTGGCCCCGGCGGTGGCGGTGGCACGGGCGTCCGTACTCGCGGCAGCACCGGCGCTGGTCCCGAGTTCATCCGCCTGCCCGCGCCGCGGTTCGCGCACGGTGAACCGGACCAGCAGCGCGACCGCCACTCCGGGCAGACCGGTCACGACGAATGCCATCCGCCAGCCGAACAGGTCGTTGCCCCAGCCGCCGAACAGATTGCCGAGCATGCCGCCGAGGGGCACACCCAGAGCAAACAGCGACAGCGCGGTGGCACGCCTGTTGAGTGGAAAGTAGTCCGCGATCAGCGAATGCGAGGGAGGCGTGCCGCCTGCTTCGCCGATTGCCGTACCGATACGGGCTGCCAGCAGCGCCATGAAGCTTTGAGCCATCCCGCAGAGCGCCGTCATCACGCTCCAGAGAGCCGCACATACCGCGATGACGTTGCGACGGCTCGTACGATCTGCCAGCGCGGCGATCGGCACGCCCAACGTCGCGTAGAACAATGCGAAGGCGAGTCCGCCCAGGAGCCCGAGCTGCTCGTCGCTGGCCTGGAACTCGTGGCGAATCGGTTCCAGAACGGCTCCGAGCACGGAGCGGTCCATGACGTTGACGACGTAGGTCAGCGCGAGCACCGCCAGTACGTACTGGCGGTACCCCACTGCGACCTTCGGCTGTTCAGCGAGTTCGACCGCTCCGGCCCCCATGCCCCACTATGCCAGTTGCCGGTACTGGCTAGAAGTTGCGGCGCAGGGAGATGCCCCACATGCGCGGCGGCCCGGGGTTGCCTTCGTCGAAGCCGAGCACCTGCAGGGTGAGTTTGCCCTGGTAGTAGAACTTGTTGCCCAGGTTGGTGCCGAACAGCGCGGCCGACCACTCCTTGCCGGGCGACTCCCAGGTCAGGCGTGCGTTGTAGAGCGAATATCCTCCCTGCCCCGGCACCGCCGTGTAGGTCAGGTCCGTGTAGTAGACCGCCGACTGGTAGGTCGTATCCACACGCGCACTGACCTGCGCTCCCGAGGTGCCCAGCGGGAAAGAGTACTGCACGCTGCCGCCGGCGGTGTACTTCGGAGTTCTCGGCGGCACGCAGGGACTGCCATCCGAGTGCACGATGCATACGCCGAAGGAGGACTGGCCCGTGGTCGGGTCGATCGGTCCGCCCGCATCGGTCACCTTGTAGTTGTCGTAACCGAAGGAGCCCTGGAACTGCCATCCCGTGAGGGGTTCCGCCAGCACTTCAGCCTCGAAGCCGTAGATGCGCGAGGCACCCACGTTGACGGTGCTGAACCACGGCTGCCCGAACGGATCCGTCGTGTTGAATCCCTCCTGGAGGTTGCTGTACCGGCTATAGAAGAAGGCCGAGTTCCAGCGCAGCCGGTGCTCGAACCATTCGCTCTTGATGCCGATCTCGCCGGTCTTCAGGTCCTCGGCCTTGAAGGAGCGCACCTGGAAGGCATCGCTCGGCCGCGGGCCGAAGCCGCCGCCGCGGAAACCGGTCGAGTACTGGATGTAGCCGAGCACATCCGGCGTGAACTGGTACGACAGGCCCACCTTGGGATTCGTCTTGGTGGTCGCCACATCCACCGGCGTGTGCGGGATGGTCTCCACTCCGGCGAAATCCCTGCGGTAGATGACCGCATGCTTCTTGTCGGAGGTGTAGCGCACGCCTAACTCGGCGCTGAGCTGATCGGTGAAGTGATACACCCCGTGCACGAACCCGGCGTAGTCCCTGGTACGCTGGGTGTCGTAGTCGTTGAAGTTGTTACCTTCGAAACCGGCCAGATCCGGGAACAGCGACGAGAAGCCCTGGTTGGAATCCTTGGCGTCGTAATAGAACCCGCCCACCGTCCAGTCCAGGGCCTGGAAGGCATTGCCACTCAGGGTGATCTCCTCGCTGAACTGGTTGTGGTCGCTGGTGTCCCAGGTGTAGTTGATGGGCAGCG
>Ga0335070_10011599_pt1 | contig 10287 bp, 5 predicted proteins | sample Lox_Sample_13_FD_206722 | JGI IMG/M metagenome (GOLD analysis project Ga0335070, IMG submission 206722) | Soil microbial communities from Loxahatchee National Wildlife Refuge, Florida, United States - Lox_Sample_1.3 | ecosystem: Environmental > Terrestrial > Soil > Wetlands | place: USA: Florida... | reverse complement strand
GACGATGAGGCGCCGGTCCGGCGCGAACTCAAGGTCGGTCTGGTCCAGCACGGCTATGAGGTGGAGGAGAGCGGGGACGGGCTGGATGCCCTCACGAAGATCCGGAGTGCCCGGGCCAGCGCGCCGTTCGACTTCGTCGTCCTCGACGTCTGCCTCCCCGACATTGACGGGCTCAGGCTCCTCAGCGCCATCAAGGGCACCTATCCGCAGCTCCCGGTGGTGGTGATCTCCGGGTACGGGACCGAGGCCACGGGGGACAGCGTCGAGCAGCGGAGCGGCAGCGCCTACCTCGACAAGCCCTTCGAGGTGAGCACCCTGGTCGCCGAGTTCACCCGGATCGCACACCCGGAGGGCAGGGAGCCCGCGCGGATCCCCGAGATCCCGCCCGCCGTCCGGCCTCTGGAGAGCGCCTTCGTCTTCGTCAAGGCCCGGCCGGGGGCCGACGCGTTCGGGCTCTTCATGCGCCTCACCGGGGCCGAGGGGATCTGCTACTGCGATCCGCTGGTGGGCGACTGGGACCTGGCCGTCCTGCTCCAGGCCCCGGATCGCCGGGGCATCGAGCGGCTGATCGCCACGCACCTCGGGTCGAGCCCCGAGGTGGGCGCCTACGAGGTCCACGCCTGCGAGCGGCCCCGGCTGCCCGGGGAGTGCGCGGCCTTCCTTGCGGAGTACGATCAGATGCAGGCGGCCCAGCGCCGCCTGGCGGGGGAGGCCGACCGGCGCACGAGCGGCCTGCTCACCGCCTATGCGCTGCTCGACGTCGAGCCGGCGCGGCTGGCGCTCCTGTACATGAAGCTCCGCTTCACCGACCACGTCATCCACTGCGATGTGACCGACGGGGGTCGGAAGGTCCTGCTCCTGCTCCAGGCGGGGCTCGACCAGGAGCTGCAGGAGACGATCCGTACCGAGATCCGGATCATGCCCGGCGTGCTCCGGATCAAGCGGTTCACCGTGCTCAACTTCTGGAGCAAGTAGGCCCATCGAGAGGCCACCGAGAGGAAAGAGCCGCGCATGGCCCACCCGCGTCCCGACATCGGCGCCCCGGCGGTGCACGCCTTCGGCCGCATGCTGTGGCGGCACCGGGGGGAGCCCGGAATGCTGATCCCGCTGCTCCAGGCCGCCCAGGATACCTACGGGTACATCCCGCCCCCGGCGGTCGAGCAGATCGCCCAGGTCACCGGGATCCCGGCTTCCGAGGTCTACGGGGTCATCACCTTCTACAAGCAGTTTCGCCTGAAGCCGGTGGGCCGCCACCTGATCCGCCTCTGCAAGGGAACGGCCTGCCACGTCCAGGGGGCGGAGATGCTGGTCCAGGCCGTGGGCGACGAGCTGAAGGTGGGTCCGGACGAGACGACCGAGGATGGGGTGTTCACCTTCACCATCGTCGCCTGTCTGGGCTGCTGCAGCCTGGCGCCGGTCCTGATGGTGGACGACCGCACCTACGGGAAGCTCACCACTCAGAAGGTTCGCCGGCTCCTGCGCCAGTATCGCCAGCGCGCGGCGGCCCCGGCATCGCCCGCGGCGGTCGCCGCCGGTGAGCCATGACGGAGGCACCGGTGCGCTCCATCCTGGTGGGTCTCGGCTCCTGCGGTCTCGCTGCCGGCGGGCAGGCGGTCTACGACCGCTGCCGCGGGCTGCTCGGGGCCCAGCCGAACGGCACGGTCCTGAAGCCGACCGGGTGCATCGGGCTCTGCTACCGCGAGGTCCTGGTCGAGGTGCGGGACGGTGCGGGGCGCCGCACCCTCTACGGCGAGGTCACGCCCGAGCGCGCGGAGCGGATCATCGCCGAGCACGTGCGGCAGGGCCGGGTCGTCACCGAGTGGGTGGTGGACCCGGAGGAGGCCTTCACCAAGCAGCAGCGCATCGTGCTCCGCAACTGCGGCGTGATCGATCCCACCCGGCTCGAGGAGTACCAGGCCCGGGACGGCTACCGGGCCCTGGAGCAGGCGCTCACGGCGATGACGCCCGCCCAGGTGATCGCGGTGATCGCCGACTCGGGTCTGCGGGGCCGGGGCGGGGCCGGCTTTCCCACCGGGACCAAGTGGCGGCTCGCCCAGGCGGCGAAGGATGCCGTCAAGTACATCATCTGCAACGGGGACGAGGGCGACCCCGGGGCCTTCATGGATCGGAGCGTCCTGGAGGGCGATCCCCACTCGGTCCTGGAAGGCATGGCGATCGCCGCCTACGCCATCGGGGCCTCGGCCGGGTACCTGTACGTCCGGGCCGAGTACCCGGAGGCGGTGCGCCGGCTCCGCCAGGCCATCGGCCAGGCGGAGCGGCACGGCCTGCTGGGGGCGAACATCCTGGGGAGAGGCTTCGACTTCCGGGTGGCCCTCAAGGAGGGGGCCGGCGCCTTCGTCTGCGGCGAGGAGACGGCGCTGATCGCCTCCATCGAGGGCAAGCGCGGCATGCCCCGCGTGCGGCCGCCGTTCCCGGTGGAGGCCGGGCTCTGGGGGCATCCCACCTCCATCAACAACGTCGAGACCTTCGCCAACGTGCCGTGGATCATCCTGCACGGGGCCGAGGCCTTCCGGGCCTACGGGACCGCGGGCTCCAAGGGGACCAAGGTCTTTGCCCTGGCCGGCAAGGTGCGGCGCGGCGGCCTGGTGGAGGTCCCCATGGGGATCACCATCCGGGAGGTAATCACCGAGATCGGCGGCGGCACGCCCTCGGGGCGACCCTTCAAGGCGGTGCAGATGGGCGGCCCCTCGGGCGGGTGCCTGCCCGCCGCGCTGGCGGAGACGCCCATCGACTACGAGCAGCTCGCCGCCACCGGCGCCATCATGGGCTCGGGCGGCATGGTGGTGATGGACGATTCCACCTGCATGGTGGACGTGGCCCGCTTCTTCCTGAGCTTCACCCAGAACGAGTCGTGCGGGAAGTGCACCTTCTGCCGGGTGGGCACCAAGCGGATGCTGGAGATCCTGGAGCGGATCTGCGCCGGGCAGGGGCGGGAAGAGGACACGACGCTTCTGGCGGAGCTGGGCGAGCAGATCAAGGTGAGCTCTCTCTGCGGACTCGGCCAGACCGCCCCCAACCCGGTGCTGACGACGCTCCGCTACTTCCAGGACGAGTACCGGGCGCACATCCTGGACCGGCGCTGCCCCGCCAAGGTGTGCCTGCCCCTGGTGCAGTTCTGGATCGAGGCCGAGCGGTGCAACGGCTGCGGCCTCTGCGTCGCGGTGTGCGCGGCGGGGGCCATCCACGGCGAGCGGAAGCAGCCGCACCGCATCGACCCCGAGGCCTGCGTGAAGTGCGCGCGTTGCCTGGCGGAGTGCCGGCAGGGCGCCATCGAGAAGAGGTGAACGGTGTCCTCGCCGGCACCCCCCGAGCCGTCCGTGCTCCCCGTGGAGCTTACCATCAACGGGCAGCGGGTGTCCGCCCGCCCGGGCCAGACCATCCTGGAGGCGGTGCGGGCCCGGGGGCTGGACGAGATCCCGACGCTCTGCCACGATCCGCGGCTCGAGCCGTACGGCTCCTGCTTCCTGTGCGTGGTGGAAGTGAAAGGCTCCCCGCGGCTGCTCCCCGCCTGCGTCACCCGCGTGCGCGACGGGATGGAGGTCACCACCCGGAGCGACCGGGTGGTCCGCGCGCGGCGGACGGCGCTGGAGCTTCTGCTCTCCGACCACGACGCCGATTGCGTCTGTCCCGGCCAGCTCGCCTGCCCGGCGGGGGTGGATGTCCAGGGCTACCTCTCCCTGGCCCGGCTGGGACATCTCGCCGAGGCACTCGATCTGATCCGGGAGCGAAACCCGCTCCCCCTGATCTGCGGCCGGGTGTGCGTCCGGAAGTGCGAGGTGCAGTGCCGCCGCAGCGCGGTGGACGAGCCGGTGGGGATCAACCTGGTCAAGCGCTACGTGGCCGAGCACGGGGGCAGCGGCCGGGCCGCCGCCGCGCCGGCGCCGCCGACCGGCAAGCGCGTGGCGGTGGTGGGCGGAGGGCCGGCGGGGCTCAGCTGTGCCAACTACCTCGCCCTCCGCGGGCACGGGGTGACCGTCTTCGAGGCGCTGCCCAAGCTGGGGGGGATGCTTCGCTACGGAATCCCGGAGTACCGCCTGCCCCGAGCGGAGCTCGACGCGGAGATCGGGGAGATCCTGCGCCTGGGGGTCGAGGTGCGCACGGGGATGCAGCTCGGCCGCGACTTCACGCTGCGGGATCTCCGGGAGCGGGAGGGGTTCGACGCCGTGTTCCTGGCCGTGGGGGCGCCGCTCGGCAAGCGCATGGAGATCCCCGGCGAGGAGGGGGTGGCGGGGGTGGAGTCCGCCCTCGACTTCCTGCGGCGGGTCGAGCTCGACGGACCCCCCGTGCTCCGCGGCCGGGTGGCCGTGGTGGGCGGCGGGAACTCCGCCATCGACGCGGCTCGGACCGCGCGCCGCTGCGGGGCGGAGGAGGTGACCATCCTGTACCGGCGAACCCGGGCCGAGATGCCCGCCCATCCCGAGGAGGTCGAGGCGGCGGAGCGCGAAGGGGTCCGGCTGGAGCTCCTGGTGGCCCCCCTCGCGGTCCTGTCCGAGGGCGGGCGGCTCACCGGCCTCACCTGCACGCGCATGCAGCTCGGGGAGCCCGATGGCAGCGGCCGGCGCAGGCCCATCGCCGTCCCTGGCTCCGAGTTCGACTACGGCTGCGACCAGCTGTTCACGGCCATCGGCCAGGAGGGGGACCCCGAGCTCTTCCGGGGCGAGCCAGGGGACGCCCGCCCCGCCATGAGCCGGGGGGGGACGCTCCGGGTCGACGGGGCGACCCTGGCCCTGGGGGTCCCCGGGGTGTTCGCCGGGGGGGATGTGGTGTCGGGGCCCTCCGTGGTGATCGACGCGGTGGCCCACGGGCGGGTGGCGGCCGAGGTCATGGATCGGTATCTCGCCACCGGCGAAATCCGTCCGTCCGGCCGCCCCTTCGTCAGCCGGCGTGAGGCCTTCGGCCCGATCCCGATCTCCCAGTACGCGGAGGTTCCCCGCTGCGCCCGCCAGAGGGTGCCCGAGCGCGATCCGGCGGAGCGGGTCCGGGATTTCGAGCCGGCGGAGCTCGATCTGGACGGGCACCAGGTGCAGGGCGAGGCATCCCGGTGCATGGCCTGCGGCTGCCGGGCCGTCTTCTCCTGCGACCTCAAGCGCTACGCCACCGAGTACCAGGTGGACATCGCCCGCTTCGCGGGAGCGGTGCGCCGGCACCGGGCGGACGTGAGTCACCCCCTGATCACGCTCGATCCCAACAAGTGCATCCTGTGCGGGCGGTGCGTGCGCACCTGTGCCGACCTGGTGGGCCTGGCCGTCCTGGGCTTCGTGGGACGGGGGTTCGGCACCGTGGTGGGCCCGGCGCTGGGCCGACCGATGGCGGAGACCACCTGCATCGCCTGCGGGGCCTGCGTCGAGACCTGCCCGACGGGGGCACTCGAGGCGACGCTCCCCTGCGGCAGGCAAGGGCCGTGGCGGACCGAGCGGACGCCGTCGGTCTGCGGCTTCTGCTCCGTGGGCTGCCGGCTGGACGTGCACGTCGTCTCCGACGGGCTCCTCTGGGCCACCTCCCCTCAGGATGGGGCAGGCGAGGGGGATCTGTGCCGCAAGGGCCGGTTCGGCACGGGCCTCGTTTCCGGGGCCGACCGGCTGCGCCGACCCCTGGTCCGGCGGGAGGGCCGGCTGGTAGAGGCGGACTGGGACGTGGCCCTGGGCGAGGCGGCCCGGGTCCTGCTGGCCTGCCGGGCTGCGGAGGGGCCGGGGGCGCTGGCGGTCCTGGCCGGGCAGCGGATGACCCTCGAGGAGTGTGTCCTCACCCGGCACGTGGCGACGGCGGCCCTCGCGGGCGCGCAGATCGGCAGCCTCGGCCAGCACCGCCGGGGGGGGCCGCGGCGGGATCTCGACGGGATCCTCGGCGAGACCGCCTCGACCGGCCGGCGCGAGGCCCTCGAGACGGCGGAGACGATCCTGCTGGTGGGCGCGGACCCGAGCCTGACCCATCCGGTGCTCGCCATGGCGATCCGGCGGGCCGCCCGGCGGGGCGCAGAGATCGTGGCCATCAACTCCGCCAAGCCAGACCTCGTGCGCTCGCACGATCTCTGGCTCGACGCCCGCCGCGGCACCGGCGGGATCCTCCTGGCCGGCGTGATCCGGTGGCTGTTCCAGTGCGGGCTGCTGGGCCGCCGGTTCCTCGAGGAGCGCCGCAACGGCCTGGAGGCCCTCTACCAGTCGGTGGCCGACACGGCCCTGGACGAGGTGGCCGGGCTCTCGGGCGTGGAGGTGTCCCGGATCGAGGCCCTGGCGAGCCGGCTGGCGAGCGGCCGGCGGATCGTGACGCTCTACGATCTCGACGACACGCTGGAGCGGGCCCCCGACGATCTGGCCGCCCTGGGACAGTTGCTGGCGCTCACCGGGCACCTCACCGCGCCCGGCGAGGGGCTGCTCCTGCTGCGCGCGGACTGCAACGGCGAGGGGGCCCGCCTGGCGGGCATCGCGGAGCCGCTCCGCCCGGCGGCGATCCGCGGGGCCCTGGTGCTGGGCGAGAATCCGTTCGGCGACCCCGGGGCGCGGCGCAGCCTCCAGGAGCTCTCCGCCCTGGTGGTCGTCGATCCCGTCCTGAGCGAGACCGCCCGGGGTGCCCAGGTGGTGCTGCCGGCCGCCACCCTCCTCGAGTCGGAGGGGACGCTGCTCAGCTTTGACCGCCGCGTGCACGCGGTGCGCCCGGCGACCCGGCCGGCCGCGGGGCTAGACACGCTGACCGTCCTGGCGCGGCTGGCGGAGGCCCTGGGCGCCCCCGCGGCAACGTCCGACCGGCGTCGGCTGCGCGCCGAGGCGGCCCGCCGGGTGGGCCGCGATCCCGCCGAGCTGGAGGCGGCCCGCGAGTCCGGCGCCGTCTGGCCCGGGGCCTGCGCCGCCCCCCCGATCCGCTGCCGGGCCCTACATCTGGATGCCACGGCCACGACCGCCGATCCGTATTCCTACGCGACGCTGGACGGATACGTGGAGCGGCGGTTCGCGGAGCTGCGACGCTCACACCCATGATGGACGGGCGGCCCAGGCGACCGACGGCTGTGGAAGGCGCTCGGACGCTGCGCGAGGCCGAGCTGCGAGCGCGCCTGGGCTGGTTCATCCAGCTGCGCTGGGCCTTCCTGGCCGGCCTCGGGCTGGCGCTGCTCACCGCCGGCCCGCTCCTGGGTCTCCCCCTTCCCTACGGTCGCCTCCTCACCGTCGGCGCCGCCGTCGCCGGCTACAACGTCGCCCTGAGTCTCCGCCGCCGAGGGGAGGCCGGCGACGCGTCCCCGAGTCCGCGGGTGATCCACGCCGAGACCTACGCGCAGATCGGCCTGGATCTGGTCGCGCTCACGGCGCTGCTGCACCTCTCGGGCGGTGCGGAGAACCCGTTCGCGTTCTTCTACCTCTTCCACGCCATCATCGGCAGCATCCTGCTCAGCCGGGCCGAGGTCTGGACACTGGGAGGGGTGGCCTCCGCGCTCTTCCTCGGGCTGGTGGGCCTGGAGTACGCCGGGATCTTGCCGCACTACCCGTTTCCGCTCCTCTCCGCCGGCTCCCAGTACCGGAACCTCCACTTCCTCCTGGCGGTGAGTGCGGCGCTGCTCACCGCGCTCTTCGGCGTCATCGCCATCTGCTCGACCATCGTGCAGAGCCTCCGCCGTCGGGAAGCCGAGCTCGGGCTGGCCCGGCAGATGCTCGAGCAGCAGGCCCAGGATCTCGAGGCCGCCAACCGCGCGCTCCGGGCGCAGCAGGAGCGGCTGGTCCAGTCCGAGAAGCTCGCCGCGCTGGGCGGGCTCGCGGCCGGGATCGCGCACGAGATCAACAACCCGGTCCAGTTCCTGGAGGGCAATCTCCAGGTCGTGTCCGAGTCCATGGGGACGATCCTGCCGGTGCTCGACGCCCACGCCGAGCGGCAGCCGGGCTTCCGCGTGGCGCGCCTGCCCTATGCCTTCTTTCGGGAGCAGGCGCCGGCCATGCTGCAGGACATGCTGCACGGGGTTCGTCGGATCGCGGACATCGTCCGGGACCTGAAGCAGTTCGCCCGCCGCGACGAAGGCCGGCTGGACGAAGCGGTGGACCTGAACGCCGTGGTGCGGGCGGGCCTCCGGCTGGCGCATAATCGGATCAAGCGATTCCGGGTCGTGAGCGACCTCGACCCGGGGCTTCCGCCGCTGCGGGGCTCCACGGTCAAGCTGGAGCAGGTGGTCGTCGCCAACCTGCTCAACGCCGCCGAGGCCCTGGGCGAGGCCCCGGAGGGGACGATCACGGTGTCGACCCGGGCGGCGGAGGGCGGCACCCGCGTCCGCCTGGTCATCGGCGACGACGGGCCGGGGATGTCCGAGGATGTCACGCGGCGGGTCTTTGACCCCTTCTTCACCACCAAGCAGCCGATGGGCGGAACCGGGCTCGGTCTGGCCGTGACCTACGGGATCGTGCAGGAGCACGCGGGGCAGGCGGAGGTGGAGAGCGCCCCCGGGGAGGGCACGAGGTTCATCTACACCTTCCCGGTGACCCGGGTGCAGGCATAGCCCAAAGACCCGGCGGCGGTTCGGCGCTGCGGCCTCGCCGGCGAGAGGAGGTGCAGAGCCTCACGCTTGGGAGGATGTCCCCGGGCGAGGGAGGGCGATCAAACACGCCGGGTGGCCTGTTCCTCAGGGGGCCTCACGTGGTGGAAGGCATTCAGGAGCAGGAGGTCGTAGACGATCTTGAGGCCGCCCCCCACGAGGAAGAGCCCGGACATCAGGGAGGCACTGCCCAGCAGCAGGCCGGCGAACATGGGGGACAGCGAGGCGCCCACGGTGCGCGCCGTCCCCGTGATGCCGGCGGCGGCCGACCGCTCCTCCGGGCTGACGATGGCCATGGTGTAGGACTGCCGGGTGGGGACGTCCATCTGGGAGATGCTGAAGCGCGCCAGGAGTACCAGGATGGCAAGGGTTAAGTTCGGCATGAGCGGAACGGCCATCAGGAGGACGTTGGAGGGCAGGTGGGTGAAGACCATGGTTCGAATCAGGCCGATCCTGGCGGCGATGGCGGATGCGCTCAAGGCCGAGAGGCCCGCCAGGAGGTTCGCGCCGAAGAAGATCACCCCCAGCATGGCCTCGTCGGCGCCGAATCGGACGTGGAACCAGTAGGCCAGGAAGCTCTGCAAGATAAAGCCCCCCGCGAAGGCGTCCAGACTGAACAAACCGGCCAGCCGGAGGACCACGCCACTCGAGCGATGCAAGCCGAGCCGTGAGGTGGAGACGGGGTGCGCGCTCGACGCGGGGCGCACTTCCACCGCCGGGCCGAGCCACTGGAACAGCAGGGCCAGTGCCAGGCCGACGAGGGCGTAGCCCACCAGCACGGCCCGGTAGCTGGCCAGAGGCGTCATCCCCCAGCGCTGTCCCAACTGGGCGAGACCCCCGCCCGCCAGGGAGCCGACCGCCGTGGCGAGCGAGCCCGCCAGATTGTACCAGGCGAACACGCGGGTGCGCCGCTCGTCGGCCACGAGCTGGGTGAGGGCCGCCTGCTCGATGGCGAGGAAGGGTCCCACCTCGTACCCGCTGGGACTGATCACCCCGATGGTGGCGGCCAGCAGCAGGACCAGGAAGTGATCCGAGGCGACGAAGACGAGCCCGGCCCCCAGGACCAGCAGGGCCCCCAGGGTCAGCATCCGCCGCCGCCCGATGCGATCGGCCTGGGTCGTCATCCAGAGGGAGATGGCGGTATCGCCGACCAGGGTGAGGGTCAGCAGGAGGCCGATCCGCGCCTCGCTCAGACCCAGGGCCGCCAGGTACAGCACCAGGACGACCGCCAGGAAGCCGTAGCCGAACATCCGGACCACGCGGGCCGCGAAGAGCAGGCGGATGCCGGGGGCACCGTCGCCTTGGTGCGTCGGGCTGATCATGGGCCTGAGCGGAGATGTCGCAGGGCGTCCTGGTCGAAGCCGGTCGCCTGGGCGAAGCCGGCCACCAGCCGGCCGCGCTCGATCTCGAGGCGGAAGAAGCGGAAGTCGCCCAGCGTGAGGGTGATCTCGGCGGAGGGGAGCTTGTCCCGGTAGGTCGTCCGGGCCGCGTCCACGGCGGGTCCTGCCTCGGGCAGCGCGGTGACGCGACCCTGGAGCGTGGCGCGGGGAATCTGGAGCGGATCGACGCCGGCCACCGCCGGTGCGTGGATCAGCGCGGCGAAGGGGGCGCCGTCCGTGAGTCCCCGCGTGTGCCGGGCGAGACGCGAGGCGTGAACGATCAGCGCGGCGTGATCCGCGGTGCAGGCGAAGGGAAGCAGGCCGATCACCGGCTCCCCCTCCACCGTGACGGCCAGGGAGAGGACGGTCTGCCGTCCGAGC
>Ga0335070_10011598_pt1 | contig 10287 bp, 8 predicted proteins | sample Lox_Sample_13_FD_206722 | JGI IMG/M metagenome (GOLD analysis project Ga0335070, IMG submission 206722) | Soil microbial communities from Loxahatchee National Wildlife Refuge, Florida, United States - Lox_Sample_1.3 | ecosystem: Environmental > Terrestrial > Soil > Wetlands | place: USA: Florida... | reverse complement strand
CAGCGCCGACGCGAGTAGCGGCCACCCGCCCGCGCGGGGCGGCGCCTGGGGCCCGCGCACCAGCGCCGCCGCGGTCAGTACCACGGCCGACGCCGAGAGCACCAGCGCGATCTGCCAGGTGAGCCACAGGCCCATGTTCACGCCCGCGGCCGGCGGCGTGATGCCGCGCGCGAGATCCTGGAGCAGGTAGGGCGCGAGCACCGTCACGCCGAGGGCGGCGATCCGGGTCAGCAGCACCGGCCTGAGCCCCCGCCGCCACAGCGCGCCGGCCGCCAGCGCCACGACGAAGCTGGTGAGGATGACGCTGCCCGCCGAGCGCGAGAACGGCCCGAGCACGTCCTGGTAGTAGGTGGCCGACGAGAAGATGCTGTCGGGGCCGAACGCCTCGCCGAGCGGGGCGCGGGCCACGCACAGCGCCGCCGACCCGGCGGTGGCGGCCGCGCCCGCCACCGGGAGCCCGGCGCGGACCGCGCCCACGATGCCCGCGAAGAGCAGCGCGAGTGCGAGCCACAGCACCGGGCGCCGGGCCGCCGCGAGGCCCTCGGCGAGCGCCGCGTCCTGCTCCGGCGGCACCGGCTGGACGGTGAACAGCGTGTCGCCGCCCGCCAGCGGGCGCGGCAGCACGTAGTCGAACACGTCCGAGTCGGACGGGGCTCCGCCCGGCGGGTAGAAGTGCAGGCCGACGCCGGTCCGCTCGGCGAACCGGTCGGTCAGCGCGACGCCCGCCCTCGGCGCGTACGACGCGCGCGCCAGCAGCACGGCCGCCACCGCCGTCCCGCCGTGCGCCTGGCGTCGCGCCACGAGCCACAGGTAGAATGGAGTCGTGACCGTGGAGAGCTCGGGACCCGCGGGGCTGAGCGTGACGCGCAGCGTCCCCGCCCAGGCCGTGGCCTGGCCGCGGGCATCGAACAGCACGACGCCGCGCGCCGGCTCGCGTCCTCGCACCAGGCCCTGGAGCCGCCGGAACGCCGGCGGACCCGGGAGACCGACCAGCATCGCAGCGCGATCCGCCAGGCCCCGCACTGCGCCGAACGCGTCGCCGAGCGCGTCCTGGAGGTGCGCCGACGCGCGCGTGACGGTCGCCTCGCGCACCGCCGGCCACCGGTCGCGCAGCCGCGCGAGCTGCCAGGTGGAGACCGCGGCCGCCACCGCCAGCCCCGCCGCGAGCACGGCGCCGCCCAGCCGCACGCCCCACCCCGGGCTCCCGCGCGCGTCGCTCCGGACGGCCGCCAGGGCGACCGCGGCCAGCACCGCGAGGCCCGCCGCCAGGACCCAGGCGGGCGCCCGCGCCCACTCGACCCCGAGCGCCGCGGCCGCCGCCACCGCCCCGAGCCACACTACCCGCGGTCGCTTCAGGTGAGCACCCCGCTCCGCCTCAAGGAGATGACGCCGGACGACGTCGCCCTCGCCATCGCCGCAAACCCGCGGCTCATCGTGCCGGCCGGCACCTGCGAGCCCCACGGCTCCCACCTGCCGCTCGGGAGCGACGCCATCATCGTCGAGCGGCTCGCCGACGACCTGTCCGCCGAGTTCCGCATCGTGCGCGCCCCCACCGTCGAGTACGGCGTGAACGCCGTCACCCCCGAGGTGCTGCCGGGCGCCGCCTCGGTCAGGCGCAAGACCCTGCGCCGCTGGCTGAACGACCTGCTGCAGGACTGGGAGGGGAGCGGCGTCGAGGAGTTCCTGGTGCTGACGGCCCACGGCCACGCGCCCCACATGGAGGCGCTCGCGACGGTGGTCACCGACCGCTCGCGCGTGCGCGTCGTGGACGTCTTCACCATCGACCTGGCCGCCGTGGCGGAAACCGCCGAGGGGCCGATCCACGGCGGAGAGATCGACACCTCGCTCATGCTCTACCTCGCGCCGCAGCTGGTGCGGATGGACCTCGCCCGCGACTGTATCTTGCCGGAGAGCGAGCGGCGGCGCTACCGCCGGGGCACGACGATGTACCTGCCCGCCGATTCCCGGGGCGGCGTCGGCGCCGCGACGCTCGCCAGCATCGAGCGGGGCCGGGCCATCTACGAGTTCATCCGCGGCCGCATCGCCGAGCGGGTCCTGGGTCGCGCGCCGGCCGCGGAGGCCGTGCCGTGAGGACGCGCGTCGCCCTCGCCGCCGCGGCGCTCCTGCCGTGCCTCCTGCCGGCGGCCGCCCGAGGCCAGGAGGTGCTGGACCAGGGCATCTTCCTGATCGCGCACGAGGGCGTCGAGGTGGGACGCGAGGAGTTCGCCGTCCGCTCCACGCCGGGACGGCAGGGCCGGCCCGGCGTGCTCGCCGTCGCCACCGACCACTACCAGGGCCGCGAGGTGCGCCTCGCGCTCGAGCTCACCAACGATCACGTGCCGGTCTCCTACCAGGCCGACGTCACCGTGGGCGGCCGCATCGCGGACCGGTTGAGCGGCCAGGCCGGACGGGGCCGGTTCGCGGTGCGAATGGTCACCCAGACCGGCGAGGTCGTCCGGGAGTTCGCGATGCCCGCCGGCGCCGTGGTGCTCGACGACGACGGCTTCGACCAGTTCTACTTCCTGCCGCGGCCGGACGGCGACACGCCACGGCCGGTGAGCCTGCTGAGGCCGCGCCAGACGCGCATCGTGACCGGCGTGGTCCGCGGCGCGGGCGACGACACGGTCGCGGTGGGCGGCCATGCCACGCTCGCCCGCCATTACGTCCTCACCATCGCCGGCGGCGAGACGCGCGAATTCTGGTTCTCGCCGGCGGGGAGCCTCCTCAAGGTCGCCAATCCGTCGAAGTCGATGACCGCCACACGGTTGTCCCTGCCGCCCAACTGAGGCCGGGCAATACGACAATCCGGCACGGGATGCCGTCGTTCGATACTTGACCACGGTCAACATCAGTCTAGGTTGCCGCGTAGCCGATGCGGCCACCGCGCGGGAGCCGATGAAACCGGCGGTGGCGCCGAGACGTATGGCACGCAGCGATAAGACTAATCCAGGGGCGAACATGCGGGCTCGACTGATCTTGGGATGGCTGGTCATTCTGACGATGGTGGCGGCGATCGGATACGCGCAGGCGCCTCCGGCCCGCCAGCTGTCGCTGGCGGACGCGCTCGACATCGCGCGGCGCAACAATCCGGACTACCTGTCGTACCTCAGCGCGCGGTCGCCGGCCTCCTGGTCGCTCACCAACTCGACGGCGCGCTTGCTCACGCCCACCTTCGGGGTCTCGGGCGGGTATTTCTCGCAGGCGGCGGCCACAGGCCAGATCATCCAGGGCTTCCAGATTCCGGCGACGCCGAGCTACCACCAGAGCAGCCTCTCGCTCAGCTTCAGCTATCAGCTGTCCGGCCTCAGCATCGCGAGCCGCGGATACGATGCAGCGCAGCTGAACGCGGCGGACATGGACATCGCCGGCGCGCTGACCCTGCTCGAGACCTCGGTGAAGCAGGAGTACATCACCTGGCTCGCGGCGCGGGCCCAGGCCGACTACGCCCAGCACGTCGTCAATCGAGCCGAGGAGCTGCTGAACCTCGCACAGGCGCGCTACAACGTCGGCCAGAACACGATGATCGACGTGCGCCGCGCGCAGGTCGACAAGGGCACGGCCGACGTCAGCCTGATCAACGCCTGGGCGAACGTGAACGTCGAGATCCTGAAGCTCTACCAGTGGCTCGGTGTCCCCGCGCCCGAGCCTCTCCGCCTCGAGCCGTCGGACACGTTCCCGGTCGTCGAGCCGAAGTACAACGAGGATTCGCTCATCGGCCTGGCGCTCGGGGCGAACCCGACCCTGCGCGCCATCCGGGCCCGCGAGGGCGCGGCGCGCTGGAACGTGCGCGGCGCGTACGCGCAGTACCTGCCGAGCCTCCAGGCCGGCGCCGGCACCGGCAAATCGTGGATCACGTCCGGCACCACGAGCTACAATCAGAAGAACCCGTGGTACTTCCAGCTCGGGATCTCCCTGCCCATCTACGACGCCTTCTCGCGCAACCAGCAGGTCTCCCAGGCCAACTACGTCCAGGAGAGCCTGAACCAGTCCATCCGCAAGGAAGAGCTCACGGTGCGCGCCACCGTGGCGGCGGCCTACCTGGCGGTGATGACGGCGTACCGGACCATTGCCGTGCAGGCGAACAACCGGACGGCAGCCGACGAAGCGCTGTCGCTCGCGACCGAGCGCTACCGCGTGGGCTCGGGCTCGATCATCGAGCTGCTGGACGCTCGCGTAACATCGGAGCAGGCGGGGGTGACGTACATCAACGCCGTCTACGACTATCACAAGGCGATCGCCGTGCTCGAGCAGGCGGTCGGCCTGCCTCTTCGCTAGGAGATCGGAACCAAAGCCATGAGCACTCGCGGCAAAGTCCTCCTCATCATCGGCGGCGTCGTCGTCCTCGCCGGGTTCGTCTCGCTCGGCGTCTCGAAGCGTCGCCAGCCCGCGGTCGCGGTGAAGCTCGAGAAGGTCGCCAGGCGCGACCTGGTCTCGATCGTCACCGCCAGCGGCAAGATCGAGCCCGAGCAGTCGGTGGACATCCTGTCCGACATCATGGGGCGCATCCTGTACCTGCCGCTCGTGGAGGGCAACTTCGTGCAGCGCGGCCAGGTCCTGGTCAAGCTCGACACCGCGACCTACGCGGCGGCGGTCGAGCAGGCCCAGGCGGGCGTGGCCTCTGCGCGAGCCAACGTGGCGCAGGCGCAGGCCAACCTCGACCAGGCGACGCGGGCCTACAACCGGGCGCGGGACGTACGCGCGCAGAACGCGCAGCTGATCTCGCAGGAGGCCGTCGAGCAGCTGCAGACGGCCCAGCAGGTGGCCGCCGCCAACCTCGACGCGTCGCAGCGGGCGGTGGACCAGGCGCTCGCCAGCCTGCGCAACGCCCAGGACCAGCTGCGGAAGACCACCATCAGCTCCCCGCTCTCGGGCCAGGTGACGCGCCTGGCGGTGAAGCTCGGCGAGGTCGCCGTGCCGGGCACCTTTTCGCGCGAGACCGGGCTGCTGATGACCGTCTCGGACATGTCGGTGATCGAGGCGCGGGTCAACGTGGACGAGACCGACGTGGTCCGCATCAAGCTCGGCGATTCGGCCGAGGTCTCGATCGACGCGTTCCCGGACACGACTTTCGCCGGCCGGGTTACCAAGATCGCCAACTCGTCGGTGGCGGGCGCCAGCGCCTCGACCAGCGGGCTTCAGACCGCGCAGCAGGCGGTGGATTTCGAGGTGCGGGTGACGCTCGACCATCCGCCGAAGGGCCTGCGGCCGGACCTCTCGGCCACGGCGCGGATCATCACCGACACCCGCAAGCAGGCGCTGTCGGTGCCGATCATCGCCCTGACGGTGCGCGAGCCGACCGCCCCCGCCGACACGACGAAGCCCAAGCCGGCAGGCGGGACGGCAGGCGTCCAGACGGCGAGCGCCCAGAACGCGCCGCGCTACCAGGTGTCGCACGACACGTCCCAGGCGCGGCGGAGCAAGGAGGTCGAGGGCGTGTTCGTGGTGGACAGCGTGACCCACGTCGCGCACTTCACGCCGGTCAAGGTCGGGATCGCCGGCGAGCAGTACTTCGAGCTGCTGAGCGGGCTCAAGGGCGGCGAGACGATCGTGGCGGGCAGTTACGCGGCCATCAAGGACCTCAAGGACGGCAGCCGGGTGAAGGGCCAGGCAGGCGCGGGGCCGGCGGGCGGAGCGCGGCCGTGAGCGAGCCGGTCATCCGGACCGTCGCCCTGACGCGCGACTACCCGATGGGCGGCGAGACGGTGCGGGCCCTGCGGGGCGTGGACCTCGAGATCCAGCCCAACGAGTACGTGGCGATCATGGGGCCGTCGGGCTCCGGCAAGTCCACGCTGATGAACCTGATCGGCTGCCTCGACACGCCGACGGCCGGGCAGTACTGGCTGGCCGGGACCGAGGTCTCGCGGATGACCGACGACGAGCTCGCGCGGGTCCGGAACCGCCAGATCGGGTTCGTGTTCCAGACCTTCAACCTGCTGCCGCGGGCCACGGCCCTGCACAACGTCGAGCTGCCGCTGGTGTACGCCGGCCTGCCCGCGCGCGAGCGGAAGCAGCGGGCCGCCGAGGCGCTGGCCTCGGTGGGCCTGGGCGACCGCATGGAGCACCGGCCGGCCGAGCTGTCGGGCGGCCAGCGCCAGCGGGTGGCCATCGCGCGGGCGCTGGTCACGGAGCCGAGCATCATCCTCGCCGACGAGCCGACGGGCAACCTCGACTCGACCACCAGCGAGGAGATCATGAAGATCCTCGAGGAGCTGCACCGCACCCGCGGCCAGACCATCGTGATGGTCACCCACGAGGCCGACATCGCGCGGCACGCGGCCCGGGTGGTGACGCTCCACGACGGCATGATCTCCTCGGACAAGCTCAAGGCGGCCTGAGCCCCGATGCCGATCTACGAGGCGATCGCCCTCGCGCTGGGCATGATCCGCGCCCAGAAGCTGAAGAGCTTCTTTTCGCTGGTCGGCGCGTTCATCGGGGTGATGTTCCTGATCGCGGTGGTGTCGATCGTGAAGGGGATGGACAAGTACGTGCAGGAGGACTTCGCCGCGAAGATCTTCGGCATCAACACCTTCACGGTCAACCGGCGGCCGGGCGTGCAGTTCGGCAACCCCGGCGACGCCACGCGCCGCGCCTGGCGGCGCCGGCCGCAACTGTACGAGGACGACTTCCACGCCATCCGCGCGGCGCTGCCCGACAGCTTCCTCGTCGCCATCGAGAGCTCCAACCAGGCCGAGGGCGTCGTCGGCACCAGGCACTCCGCCTACATCCAGGTCTCCGGCGTCTCGGAGGACCTGTTCAAGATCCGCGACTACCAGATCGCCGAGGGCCGGATCTTCACGCCCGAGGAGATCAACCACTCGGCCAACGTGGTGGTGATCGGCAAGGACGTGGCCGACAGCTTCTTCACGGGCGTGGACCCGGTCGGCAACACCATCCGCCTGGCGGGCTTCCCCTACACCGTGATCGGCGTGGTGGAGAAGCAGGGCAACGTGTTCGGCATCTCGCTCGACCGGTTCGCCATCGCCCCCTACACGTCGGCGATCAAGAAGGTCGTCAATCCGCACAAGGTGGTGGACGGCATCATCGTGAAGTCCCCGGACGAGCCGACGATGCACGACGCCATGGATCGGGTCGAGAGCATCATGCGCAGCCGGCACCACCTGCGGCCCGCGGAGGATGACGACTTCCACCTCGACACCCAGGAGGACGTCCTCAGCTTCTGGAACAAGATCGCCAAGGTGCTGTACACCGCCCTGCCGATGCTGGTCGGCATCTCGCTGGTGGTGGGAGGGATCGTGATCATGAACATCATGCTGATGGCGGTGGCCGAGCGCACCCGCGAGATCGGCGTCCGCAAGTCCCTCGGCGCGCGGCGGCGCGACATCCTGGCGCAGTTCCTGGTGGAATCGGCCACCCTCTCGACCACCGGCGCGGTGCTCGGCATCCTCGCGGGGCTCGGCCTGGCGCGGCTGGTCAAGGCCGTATCGCCGCTGCCGATGGGCGTCTCGCCGATGTCCATCGTGCTCGGGATCGCGCTCGGCGTCGGCGTCGGGATCATCGCCGGCGTCTACCCGGCGAGCCGGGCCGCCAAGCTCGACCCGGTCGCCGCGCTGAGGTTCGAATGACCGCCTCGCGCTCCACCTCGGTGATCACCACCCTGCTCGAGGGCATCGGCATCGCCCTCGACTCGCTCCGGGCCAGCAAGACGCGCGCGGCGCTGACCATCGTCGGCATCGCGATCGGCGTGACGGTGGTGATGGGCATGTCGGCCGCGGTGAAGGGGATCAACAGCTCCTTCGAGAGCGCCATCGAGCAACTGGGGCCCAAGACCTTCTTCGTCTTCCGCTATTTCAGCGGCGGCATCCAGATGAACGGCGGGGACCGCAACGCGCCGTGGCGCCACAACCCGCCCATCAACCTCGAGGAAGCCAAGCTCATCGGCCGCCTCCCCGACGTCAAGGCCGTCATCATGTCGGAGGGCCGCCAGGCGACCGTCCAGGCGGGCAGCGAGAGCGAAGACAACGTCCAGATCCAGGGCAACGGCGCGATGTGGCCGCGGGTGTCGGGCGGCGACATCACGGCCGGGCGCTCGTACACCGACATCGAGGACGCGGCGGGCGACAAGATCGTCGTCCTCAACACCAAGCTGGCGACGCGGTTCTTCGCCGGCCTCGACCCGGTCGGGCGCGCGGTGAAGATCTACGGACAGGAGTTCCGGGTCGTCGGGGTGTACGAGCCGCCGCCCAACCTGTTCGGCGGGGGCAACGACTACATCGTGATCATGCCCTGGGTCACGTTCCACCGCTACATGAACGTCTACTGGGGATGGGCGAACCTCGCCGTGGTGCCGACCGACGAGGCCTCGGTCCAGGACGCGATGGACGAGGTCACGAGCGCGCTCCGGCGCTCGCGCGGCCTCCGCCCGGGCGACGACAACACCTTCACGGTCGTCACCCAGGACAAGTTCCTGGACCTGTGGGGCAAGCTGACGGGCGTGTTCTTCGTCGTGATGATCGCGCTGTCGGGCGTCGGGCTGATGGTGGGCGGCGTGGGCGTGGTGGCGGTGATGATGATCAGCGTCACGGAGCGCACCCGCGAGATCGGGGTGCGCAAGGCGCTCGGCGCCACCCAGGGCGAGATCCTGTGGCAGTTCCTGGTGGAGGCCGCGACGCTCACCCTGATCGGCGGCGCCATCGGCATGCTGCTCGGCGGCGGCCTCGCCTACGCGGTCTCGCACCTGACGCCGATTCCGGCCCGCGTGCCGCCGCTGTCCGTCGTGGCGGCCCTCGGCGCGTCCGTGGTCACGGGCATCGTGTTCGGCATCATGCCCGCGCAGCGGGCGGCGCGGATGGATCCGGTGGAGGCGCTGCGCTATGAGTAGCCCGCCCGCCGTTCCAACAGGGGCTCCCTTCCGCGGCCTGGATGGACATGGGCCACCTCAATGCCTGGCCTCCTCCAGGTGTGCTCCGGAGCCGCCTGCCGGTGCAGCGCCCGCCGCCCGGCAAACGCGATATCACCCCTCGTACGGAACTCCCCGGTTTCCTGACTGCTGATCAGACTGTAGTTCGACCGTGTGCTTCGTCTCAGATCGCCGTCGGGCCGTCGCCCATCCTCACGAGCTGCTGGTGCGATGGCTGCCGGTCAGGCAAGTGTCGCAGGCGCGCCTGTCGGCCGACGGCGGGCGCGCCAGGACTAGGACGTGAACCTCACTCAACTGGCAGCACAATCGTGACGCTCGCTGGCACCGGCACCTGACCCATCGGCGCCACGGCGACCCGTACGGTCGCACTGTCGAGCACAGTCGCAGCCATCTGGGGCAGGTTGGGAACAACGGTAGCGCGGACCTCGATGGTGACACTATCCGGGAGCGGGGGGGGCGCCACACGCCTCATCCGCAGGCGAAACCGGCCACTCCCGTCCGTTGAAGTGATCGGTGTGTTGAACTGGCTCGCATCGGCAGTCGCGGTCGGCCCTACGACTACGTCGCCGAGGGGCTGGTTGCGAGCGCCAAGCACTCGGCCGAGGATCTCGACGCACCCGGAACCGCCGAACTCACCCGTTGGAGGCTGACAAGTCCCGAAATCGTCCGCAATCACAGACGGGCTGCGACACGCGGCTAGTCCGCTTGCCAGTGCCAGCGCGAGCGCTATGTTGAGCCGGCGGGCGCTATTGTGCCGCGCTAGGGGTTCACCCATGGCCCTTGGCCTCCTCGTGTGATGCGGCGGCGGATGGGCGCCCCATCGCGACGCTCCGCCGTCCTGCGAACGGCCCTGGATGTGGACGGACCGTGAGGGCACGGTAGGCGAGCCTTGGTAGCGCGAACAAGAGCTAACTGCGTTCGGCATTACAGGACTATCAGATGTCATGGTGCGTTCCTCCCACCGATACCCGCTGAGGCGGCGGGAGGCCATTAGCGAGATCGTTGGCCGCCAGCGGGAAAGGTTGCGACGTCGGCGGGAGCGCAGTGCGAGGCTACGCCGCTACCCAAGATCCGCCGCGTGTCGGGAGAGCCACACTTTCTACGGGGCGGAGAAGGTGCGGGAACCGCTCAACCTGGAGCGGTCCGCTCGCGCGCCGCGCGGATCGCGCGGCTCATCCTGACGGCAAAGCGCAGCACCCGGTCCCGCCTTGGGTGGGGCTCTGCGCTGTCGCCCTTGCGCGCGGTCGTGATCAAGTCCAAGCTGGAGGAAGGCCCTTGTGGACAACGTCGACCTCCTCGCGATTGCTGCGCATCCCGACGACGCCGAGCTGACCTGCGGCGGCACCCTCGCCAGGGCCGTCCGGCAGGGCCACCGGGCCGGCATCCTTGACCTCGTGGCCGGCGAGTCG
>Ga0335070_10011597_pt1 | contig 10288 bp, 4 predicted proteins | sample Lox_Sample_13_FD_206722 | JGI IMG/M metagenome (GOLD analysis project Ga0335070, IMG submission 206722) | Soil microbial communities from Loxahatchee National Wildlife Refuge, Florida, United States - Lox_Sample_1.3 | ecosystem: Environmental > Terrestrial > Soil > Wetlands | place: USA: Florida... | reverse complement strand
GCACGTCTCCCACAAGCCGCCGGCAAGCCACAAGCCGCACAAGCCCCACAAGCCGCCGGTCAGCCACAAGCCGCACGCTGGCCACAAGCCGCACAAGCCGCACGCGGACCACAAGCCGCACAAGCCGCACGCGAGCCACAAGCCGCACAAGCCGCCGGCAAGCCACAAGCCGCATGTGAGTCACAAGCCGCACAAGCCGCAGTCGAACCATAAGCCGCATGCGAATCACAAGCCGCACAAGCCCGAGGCGAGCCACAAGCCGCACAAGCCGCACGCGAGCAACAAGCCGCACAAGCCACACAAGCCGCAGAAGTAGTCCGCATCTGCAGGACGTCCTTCGCGTCACGGAGGCGAATGTCCCACGGGACATTCGCCTCTTTTTTTTCACCAGCTCTCTCTGCCACCGCTGTTGCAATTGCCTGCGAACCGGCGCATCAGACCAGGACTACAGCGACACCTGTCGAGGAGGCCCGAGAGAATGCGACATCTCTCCCCGCTACTCATTCTGGCGATTCTCAATGCCCTCGCGCCCCGCGTCGGCGCCGAACCCTTGCGGCTCACGATCGACGAAGCGGTTGCGCGCGCGACCGCTGCCAACCTCGATCTCAGCGCCAGCCGCAAAGATCTAGACCTCGCGCGCGCCAACAGCGAACGCAGCCGAGCCTGGTTCCCGGCGAACCCGTTCCTCTCCGGCGGCGTCCAACACACGACGCAGTCCTCCGGTCCCAACTACACCCTGCTGCTCTCCCAGGAGGTCGAGGTGGCGGGACAACGTGGCAAGCGCGTCGCCGCAGCCCTGCAGGAGACGGAGAAGGCAACCGCAGAGCTCAAGAATCAAGAGCTCACGCTTGCCGCCGGGGTCAAGAGCGCGTTCATCCACGCGCTGATCAGCTACGATCGCGTGGCGCTCGCCCATACCAACGCCGACCGCACTGCTGAAGTTGCCCAGCGCGCCTCCGCGCGGACGCCATCGTCCGACATCCAGCGGATCGAGGTCAACAACGCACTGATCCAAGCGACTCGCACACGCCGCGAGCTCGCGGGCGCGGAGCAAGTGCGTGACGCCGCGCTCAGTGCGCTCCGCCAGCTCCTCGGCCTCAGCGCCGATCAGGAGCTGGAGCTGAGCGGGACGCCGGAGACCTCGCCGAAGGACCTGCCGCCGACGCCGGAATTGGTCTCGCGCGCGTTGCAGCAGCGGCCCGACTTGCTGGCGCTGCGTCATGCCGCGCAACGCACCGACCTGCAAGTCGACGTCGCGCAGCGCGAGGCGATCCCAAATGTCACGCTCACTGGTGTCTATATGCGGTTTGAGGGAGACTCGCTCGCCGGTGGCGATATTGGAGTGCCGTTGCCGGTCTTCCAACAGAAGACCGCCGAAATTCACGAGGCGGTTGCCGAACGCGAGCGGACGGCCGTGCAGCTGCAAAGCCTCGAACGAACGATCGAGAAGGAGGTGAGCGATGCGCGGCGTGCCTGCAGCGTCGCCGCCGCGGACCTCCAAGCGCAGCAGCGCGACATCGTCCCGCGCAGCGAGGAGAACGTACGGCTCGAGCGTCGCGCCTTCGAGCGTGGCGAGGTCGAGCTCTCCGACCTCATGGGCGTCGAGAGTGACCTCGTCACGGCGCGGCACGAGTACTTGGACGCGCTGGAGGCCTACAACACCAGCTTGATCGAGCTGGAGCGCGTGACCGGCGGCAATTCTCCGCAACCGCCGCGGTGAACCCTTAGCTCAGCGCCGCCGAATCGCACCGAGTACCAGGGCCAGGCCGACCAGCCCGAACGCCCCGGGAGCGGACCCGCCGGCACCGGCGACCGCGCAGCCGCCGCCCTCGCCCGTCACCTCGACCCGTACCTCCGGATCGCGAGGCGTGAACGTCGGGATCGGACGCGTGGCGGTCGGGGTGGGCAACTGGATCAGGAACACCGGTGTACCTGCCAGGTGCCCCTCGGCAGTGGTCCCATTTATCCCCCGCTGAACCCCGACCAACGTGTTGCCGGAGTGCCCCGCAAACGAGATCTGCTCCGCATCGATCTGCACCACCCCACCCGTCGCCGGAAGCCCGCTTCCGTTGTCCAACACGATTACCGTGTCCGTCGGGGCGATGTTGTTCGCCAGTGTGGCTACTCCGGTCAAGACCGTCGCCGTCGGTGTTGGGCTGGACTGCCCCGGCGTGATCGGCGTCGGAGTCTGCGTCGGCGTAAACGTTCCCGCAGCCGTGCGCGTGCGGGTGGGCGTAGGTCCTCCCACGGTGCGCGTCGGCGTTGCCGTTGCCACCACAAAGGTATCGCAGGTGCCGTTCGGGCAATCCGCGTTGTCGACGCACGAGAAACCGTCGAAGTCGCCACCGTTGCAGAAGCGCCCCGTCGAGGCGCACACCGACCCCGGACATTGGTCGTTCCGCAGGCAGGAGAAGGCCTTGTTGTCCCCCCCGAGACACACCTTCTGCGATGCGGTGCACGGTGCCCCGTCCGTGCAGTTGGTGGTCACGTCGCAGCAGAGCGTCGCCGATGGACCGCCGACACACGTGCCGAGCGTCGCGTCATCGGTGCACACAGGCGTCGCCGAACATGTACTCGCCGCACAATCGCACGGAAAGCCGTCGTCGGTGCCGCCGTCGCACACCCCCTGGGCGATCACGCACACACCGTTCGGACAGTCGTCGTCTCCGTTACAAGGACGCCCATCGCGGGAACCCGCCGAGCAGAGGAACTCGCCGTCCGGGGTCGGGGTCGGGGTCTGGGCCCACGCCCGCGTCCCGAAACCGATACCAAGGGCCAAGAGCGTTGCCAGGAACCAAAAGGTTCGTCGCTGTATGCGTGTCGTCACCATGTTCTCTCAAGGGTTAGAGACTCTTTCCATTCTTCCGCGCCGTTAGTCAACAAGAAAAGGGGCCGTAGAACGCCGGTAGATCTCACCCACGACGGGGATCGTCGCCCCACGTCTCAGCATTTGTCAGCGCGTGCTCATACGGTGCGGGTGCCGGTGCTGTCAACAGCCGGAGGCGCTATCCGCCGTCGCCGAGAGGCACCCCTCCCAGGGGCCTTCTCGGACAGCCCCGGCACCCAGAGAGGACTACCGGATCATTGTGGTGCCACTGACGAGCACCGAGCCATCCTGCCCATCACTCGCTTCGACGAAGGTCTCCAGCACCTGTCCCGAAACGAGCGACGGATCCGCGTGCGCGTAGAGCCGGAATTTCGCGCTTCGCACAGGTCCCATCTGCCATTCCACCGATCCCCCGTCCACCGACGCCGCAGGCAGAACCGAGTCGACCGTCACCCCCTCGGGCAACACGGCCCGCACGTCGAGCCGTGGCAGATCGCTCATGCCACGGACCGTGATGGTGTAGCGGATCTGCGCTCCAGCCTTTACCTGGCGCGGCGCGGAGATCGTTATCTTGAACTGCGAATTGCCGTCCGACTTCGAGTTCGGTTTGTCGTAACGACCGACGCGGCTCAGGCGACTCAGCTGGACCACGTCGCCCAATCCGTCCTGGACGCGCAGGGTACCGCTGAACTGCGTCCCCAGACTCAAGTCCGGCCGAACCTGCACAGCGACCTGGGCCGGTCGGTTTCCCGGTCCAGCAAGGTCCCCGAACCTCCAGCCCACCACGCCGCCGCTGGACCCGACTGGGGGCGCATCCGTCGGCAGCGGTTCTGCCCACTGGTACTGCACCTCGGGCGGCAGAGTGACCTGCGCCCGCACGTCAGGCACGATGCCCTTCCGGAAGAGCACCACCGCAACCGAGTAGAACATCTGGCTGCCGCGGTTCACACGGCCGATCGAGACGAAGCGCACGCCCAAACCACCCGGATTGGCCAACACCGGTGTCGGCGTGTCCTGCGCCCCCGCCCCGCCGGTCGGCGTCGGAGTCGGTAAGGTCCCCCCGAGCGGTGTCCGGGTCGCCGTGAAGGTAAACGTCGGTGCCACCGTGCGCGTCGGGGCAGGCGTCCGCGTCGGTGCCGGTGCCACGACGCCGGTGGTCTCGGTCGCTTGCGCCGAGGACTTCGGATTTTGGATCACGGCCGTATTGACCAGCAGGCTACCCGGTGCGGTCGCGGCCGACACCCGCATGGTGATCTGAATCTGGAAGATCAGCCCGGGCGAGACGTCGCCGAGGGTCCACCGATTGTTCGTGCCAATGTCCGGGGCCGGATTTGCCGACACGAACGATGTCCGACTGTCATAGCTTTCCGTCACCACCACCGCCGTCGCCACGTCCGGCCCGAAGTTCTGGTAGCTGAGCGTGTACGTCACGTACTGCCCGGGAACGACCGGGTCCTGGTCGTCGTGTTTGCTGATCGCCAGCGTAACGTCCTGCAGAAGCACCGCCGGGACGATCCCCGCATCGAGCGAGCTTTGGGTCTGACCCGATGCCAGCGCAAACGGCGCGGTGCGCGTCGTGATCGGGTTCGGGTCGCTGTCGAGGCTCGGGTCGCTCCCCTGGTTCTGCGGACTCAGGACAAACCCGGACGGAGGCGTCACGCTGACACTGTACGTTCCGGGGATGACGCCGCTGAACGTATACACGCCCGCCGCGTCGGTCGTCGTGCTGCCGACAACCTGGCCGTTTGCGTCGTACAGAGTGACGGTGACTCCGCTGACCGGCGGCTCGCCGAGATCCCTGACCCCGTTGTTGTTGTTGTCCTGCCATACCGACGCCACGATGTTCGCCGGTTGATACAGCCCGGCGTCGACGCTGGTGTTCAGCTCCCCGGGCGTCAGTGTGATCGCCGCCGTGCGCGCCGTGCTCGCGTCCGCATCGCTGTCGAGCGCATCGTCCGTTCCTTGATCTTGGGGACTGAGCAGCAGCCCGAGGGGCGCGACGAACTCGACGACATAATCACCAGCCGGCAGGCCCGCGAAGGTGTACTCGCCGCTCGCGTCACTCACGGTCGTCGCGAGCGGCACACCGTTCGCGGCCAGCAGGTTGACCGTCACGTTGCTGAATGCGGGCTCGCCCGCGTCTTGAATGCCGTCCGCGTTGAGATCGGCCCACACCCGGCCCTGCAGGCCGGCCGGGCGCGGTGTCGCGCTCGCCGTCGCCGTGGCCGTGCCGGTCGCCGTCGGCGTGGTTGTCGCCGTCGCGGTCGGCGTGCGGGTCGGCGTCGCGCTCGGGCTCGCCGTGGCGGTGCTGGATGCGGTGCTGGTTGCGGTTGACGTCGGCGTGGCCGTCGCCGTTGCGCTCGCGGTAGCGGTGGCGGTCGCGCTGGCGCTCGCCGTCGCCGTGTTGGTCGCGGTCGCGCTTGCCGTGGCGGTGCTCGTCGCAGTCGCGGTGGCGGTGGCGCTCGCGGTACTGGTACTGCTGGCCGTCGCCGTACTCGTCGCGGTGGGGCTGGCGCTGGCGGTCGGCGTCGCCGTGCTGGTGGCGGTATCGGTCGCGGTCGCCGTCGCACTGGCAGTGCTGCTGGGGGTCGCCGTCGCAGTCGATGTCGCACTGGCGGTGGGTGTTGCGGTACTCGTCGCCGTACTCGTTGCGGTCGCGGTTGCCGTGGTGGTGGCGGTCGGCGTATCGGTCGCGGTCGCCGTGGCGGTGGCGGTGCTGCTGGGCGTCGCGGTCACGGTAGCGGTCGCCGTGATCGTTGCCGTCGACGTCGGGGTCTGGGTCGCCGTCGACGTGGGGCTCGCGGTGGCCGTCGCGGTTGCAGTCGGCGTATTGGTCGCCGTGCTTGTCGGCGTCGGCGTAGCCACCAGGATGGTCAGAGCATAGTCCTCAATCTCGCCGTCGCTCGCCGGGCCGGTCGGCAGCGGCGTCATGCTGCCGGTTGTGAGCCGCAGGCGGAGATAGGATTGGCCCGCGACAATGCCGCTCAGGCCGCTCCAGGTGAGGCTGACGGTCTGCGTGGATGGGCTGGAGGGGATCACCACGGATTGGCGTTCGGCCGGATCGTCGAACACGCCGTTGCCGTTGAAATCGATCCAACCGTAGAGGGTCGCAGCGACGCCGGTATTGTTCAGCACCGTGATGGGGCCGGGGTTGTACGTCGTCGCGGCATCGTTGATCGGCGCCAGGCTGGCGAGACCGTCTTCGTCATCGCTCCCCGACGTGTCATCGGAGGTCGCGCCCGCGGCATTCCCGGGATTGCCGGTGCCCTCCGCATCCACCGTGTTGCCGAGGTGCAACGTGCCGGCGCTGCTGGTTTCTATACAGCTGATCGAATGCCGTGCCGTTGCCGTTCCGTAGCTCAACGGCGCATCGCCGTAGTCGAACGAGACCAGGTTCACACCGAACACGATGTGTTCATCGGCAGACGTGCTGGCGGGGTTGGAGCGCGTCGGGTCGAAGACGCTGCCCGCCGCCTGATTGCCGGTCGCGTCGCCGACGAGCTGCGGAACGTGCGCTCCCGTCCCGGTGCTGGCCGAATGGCTGGTCGTTCCCAGATAGAAGTTGTCGCCATTGACCGTCAGATAGTTGGAGCCACGCGGCGCCGCGGTGTCCCCGAAATAGTCATTGAACGCGCCACCGGCGAGCGTCGAAAAATGCATGGCGGTGAGGTTCGTGTTGAAGATGGAGACCAGCATATCCAGCCCGCCCTGCGAGGTGGCGGTGAAGAACGGCTCATTGTTGATGTTCGCGGTCGGGATGTCGGCCGCCGTCCCCGCGGCCTCGCTCTGGATGTGTGCACCGAACACCATCAAGTACTTGGTCGTTGTGCATGAGGGAGTGTCGATGCGGATGGTGAGGCCGGTGGTTCCATCGCCGGCGCCGCAGTTGGTCGTACAGCCATAGTAGGTTGCGGCATAGCCCGAAGGCGTCCCGGCGGCGGGCACCGTCACCTTGGCGACAATCATGTCACCGATATTGATGCCGCCTTGGGTCGTCGTAGCGCCGCTGTAGGTCGAGTCGAGCTTGCCGGCGACGCCGGGGAAGTCGCTCGACTGCGTGGTGCCAACCCAATACAGGGTGTCGCCATCGATGGTCAGGCCATTGAAGTAGTCGTCGGCGTTGCCGCCGATGAGATCGAGATATTGAAACGCGCCGCCGCTGGACGGAATGGTTCCCACGAATCCGACACGGCCTCCCGACCCCGCGGCCGCCTGGCTGTTCACTTCCGCCGGGAAGCTCGTCGTCGCGCTGGTGTCGCCGGCGAACGCAATGCGCCCGTCGCTCATCACTTGAATGTCATTCACGATGTCAGCGCCGCTGCCGCCAACGTAGGTCCCGAAGGTGAGGGTGTTGAGCGTGGCGAACTTGGCGATGTAGCCTTCTTGACCCGACTGCGTGGCGTCGGCCGCGTTCACGATGTAGTTTGGCGAGGACGTCGACAACGCGCCATTGACGATACCAGAAACGACGAAGCTGGTGTCGCTCAAGGCGCGGATCGAATACATGGCGTCACTGCCGCTCCCGCCCAGGTATGTGGCGTACGTCAAGGTGCTCAGGTTCTTGGGAAACACCGCAACGAAGCCGTCCTGCCCGCCGCCGTTGCTCGCATCGAAGGGCGTGCCCGCCATCGGCAGCGTCGCCCCCTCCCCGGCGATGAAGACGTTGTTGGCGGAGAGACTCAGCCCGTATGCTTTGTCGGTGCCGCTGCCGCCGTAGTAGGTCGCGTACACCAACGTCTTGCCATCGGGCGTCAGCGCATAGACGATCGCGTCGGTCCCGCTGTTGAAGCTCGTGTCGAACCCTCCGGCGGGCAGGTATCCGGCACTGGCGCCAACGTTCACATACCCCGCGCAGTAGATGTTGCCGCTGAGTTCGTCTACCGCCGTGGCAAAGAGATAGGCGTCGAACGTGGCCTGGTTCTCGTCGAACCACGTGCCCCAGAGCAACGTCGGGTCGATGACCAACGGATACTGCGGGTCAACGCCCTGTCGCGCTGCAAATGTCACCCGGTCTTCGGCGATCTTCGCGAACGAGACGGTCACCGGCCGATTGCCGTCGGCGGTAACCTGGTAGGCCACGGGAGGAGAGAAATGCACCGGGCCGAAGCGCAGCGCCACGTCGAGGGAGCCATCATCCCCCACGGCGACGCCGTCGGCGCCTTCCACCCGTAAGTGCACCGCGCGATAGTCCGCGCCGGCGGCGATGATCCAATCGTATTCCAGCTTGCGATCGTCCTGACTGTACAGGCGCAGAGAGATACCGGGATAGATCTCGTGCAGCGTCACTTCCTTGTAGGCGCGCACGTCGGTCGCCCAGCGAGTGGGATCGTCGCCCCGGATATAGTTGTAGGCCGTGACGAACGGCGCACCAGGCTCAACCGTCGGCTGGGGATTTCCACCTTCAAAGTTGACCGTAAACGTGTGCGCGACCGTCGCCTGACGACCTGCGCCGCCCGCCGTTGCCGCGACACCCCCCTCGTTGACGCCGAGATCCCGGTGCACGACCTCGAAGACCAAGCGATCGTGCTCGACGAAGACTTGTCCCGCACCCGTAGTGAGACCGTAGAGCACCTCGGGCGCCCACTGTCCGCCGTTCTTGATGAACTTGATGGTCTGCGCGTTCTTCTTGAGCGCCTCGACCAAGCTCGCCTTTTCCGATGGAATGGGACCTGAGAGCTGAGCGGCGGGAAGCGCCTGCTCCGTCCGAGCGGCGGCCGCGCACTTGCGCGCCAGCCCCGCCGCATCGCCGGCGGCAAGCGTGCCGACGCTCATCGCGGCGGCCAGCAGCAACCGCTCCGTCGCGACGCGCTTCCAGCCCGTCGCTCGCTTCGCCATCATTCTGCCCCCCTTCCAAGATCCGGTCGCCCCGCCGCCTCTTGGCAAGCAGACCCGACAGCTCCCGCGGTCGCCCTACCGCAGCGGCTGCAGCGCGCGAGGCCCATGCCGCCAGCCTCCGCGCGCTGCACGCCCCCCTCGCAACCGGCACGCTAGCGAGCCCGCTGCTGCTTCGGCCCCGTAATCTCTTCCGACCCAAGCCCGCGGTGGCCCCCGCCCACCGCGGGCTTTTCGGGTTGCGCCGGCGCTACGTTCACCGGAGCGCGGACGATGCGTGGGTCGAGTCGCTCGGCAAAGGCAACGATCGGCGCCTCGTCGAGCCTGCACGCCGCATCGAGCTCGCGAGGCGTCACGTCGAGACCGAGTTCGACGCAGACCGCCGCCGGCTCGATGAAGAACCGCCGACGAAACTCGACATCGGTGATCAACCGCCCCAACAGTGCCTCGACACCCCGCTGACTCATCGTACCCTCGCTTTCCTCCGCCCCTCCTGCACCCCGCACGCAAACGCTGTGGCAAGCGGCTTGCCAATCGACGGCTAGTCACCCGAAGTGAGTGAACCCGTAGAAATCAAGCGGGAATCTCGGATCTACCGAGGCGTGCGGGTGACCTCGGCTGCACGACGCTAGGGATGAAATCAGCCTCAATTGGTTGAGATCAGCCATCGCGGGCAGCGAATCGCGCAGCGCGCCGCGAGCGACGGACGTGGAGATGACGGGCACCCCACCACGTTGACATCTGCGGTCGCCTGCGCCACAGCAACCAAGCGCCACTCGCTGCGGTATCGAGGGCGAGCTATCTTCCCGAGCCGAGGAGTTTCCGATGAGTGAATACAGCGCGTGGTTCGAATGCATCAACGGCTGCCCGACGCATTTCAGTCTCTCCGAGATCATCTACCGCTGTCCGACCTGCGGCGACCTGCTCGACGTGCAGCACGACATGGCCGCGCTCAAGCGGCGCTCGGCCGCGGCGTGGATGCAGCTCTTCGATGACCGCTACCGCCGCAATGCCTTTCCCTACGGGTCCGGCGTGTGGGGCAAGAAGGAATGGGTGCTGCCCTACATCGACAACGAGAACGTCGTCTCCACCTACGAGGGCGCCACCAACCTGCTGTGGGCCGAGCGCTACGGTAAGCTCCTCGGCGTCGAAGACCTCTGGGTGAAGCAGTGCGGCAACTCGCACACCGGCTCGTTCAAGGACTTGGGTATGACCGTGCTGGTGTCGGCCGTGAAACAGATGATCGCCGACGGCCAGCACATCGCCGCGATTGCCTGCGCCTCGACCGGCGACACCTCCGCCGCGCTGGCCAACTACTGCGCCGCCGCCGGTATCGCCGCGGTCGTGCTCCTGCCGCGCCACAAGGTCTCCCCGGCGCAGCTCGTCCAACCGCTCGCCAACGGCGCCCTCGTCCTCAGCCTCGACACGGACTTCGACGGCTGCATGGCGCTGGTCCAGGAGATCACCAAGCAACGCAACGTGTACCTCGCCAATTCGATGAACAGCCTGCGCATCGAGGGCCAGAAGACCGTCGCCATCGAGCTCGTGCAGCAGTTCGACTGGGAGGTCCCGGACTGGATCGTCATCCCCGGAGGCAACCTCGGCAACGTCAGCGCCCTCGGCAAGGGC
>Ga0335070_10011596_pt1 | contig 10288 bp, 8 predicted proteins | sample Lox_Sample_13_FD_206722 | JGI IMG/M metagenome (GOLD analysis project Ga0335070, IMG submission 206722) | Soil microbial communities from Loxahatchee National Wildlife Refuge, Florida, United States - Lox_Sample_1.3 | ecosystem: Environmental > Terrestrial > Soil > Wetlands | place: USA: Florida... | reverse complement strand
AGAACATGTTTCATGACAGTCGGTTCCTATTCTTAGAGTTTTAGCCGAAGGTGCTAGCTACCCTCGGCTCCCCATTGCAGCCGGCCTCGAGCCCCCGGGACCGTGCTCTCTGTTACGCCAGCCCCCTAGACAAGGCCCCCGAAACAGAAAACCGGCATCGACGCTGAATCCGGCGGTATCGTTATCCTGCCGGCATGATTAACGGTCAAGCAAAGGGCCAGGGAAATATGGCTTTTCCGTCATACTGTTGCGAAAAAGACACAAAGACCGTGAACAGATGATAAAGAAACCACCGGCCGGAACTTTCGCACCGGCGGACCCTGGACCATCGCCGGCGGCGGCGGGATGACGGTTTCGGCCGGGACCCGTGCGCCGGAGCGAGGCCGGCACCCGCGCGTCAGGGCCGGCAGATCGCGCCGCGTGCTTTTCTCCGGAGAGCGGACGTGATGCTCATGACCCATGGGTTGCTCACGCCCGTCGGGGCGGTTACGCGGGCGGATCGTCCGGCGGCGGCCGGGATCGGATCGGTCGATTATGGGGCCTTCGGTCCACCGCGAAGTGCCGAGCCATGCTTTTGAATTTCCCGCCGGATCGATCCGATCCCGAGGCGCAGGCCGGCCTGGCTCGTCTGCGCCAGGCCAGGCGAGAGTGACCTATCCACTCAAGCCGCGCCCAAACGGCCAGACGACAAGACCGTGCACCGCGTTGCGGATGTCGAGGCTGAGATTGACCGAGGCCAGCCTCGCGGTCGGCATCAGACGCCAGGCCGTCAGCGTCGCCGGCGAGGAGCCGCCGACGATATGGTTGTCATCAATCACGGCAAGGCCCCGCCCGAACGCCTGGCGTGCGAAATCTGCCGGCAGCTCGGCATTCTCCAGTTGCGTCACCGGATAACGTGGAATGGGCAGGGCGAGGCGTTGCCGGCCGTCCCGTTCCGCGATCAGGATGCAATCCTGTTGGGTGCTGTTGGCGATGACGCCGCCGGCAAAGGGGCGCGCATTGTGGGTCCAGGTCGGCAAGCGCGCGAAGGCGGCAGCCCTGCCGTCGGCCAGCGTCACGAGACGATCGAGATTGACACCGCCGACGAAGATGCGTGCGCCTTCGACGAAGACGCTGTTGATATGTGTGGTGTCGCCGGCGGCCGGCAGGTCGTCGCCTCGCGGATTGAAAGTGCGATAGAGAAGCTGACCCGTCGCTTGATCGCGCCGCAGGCAATGGCCCTCGACGAACCGCTGGGCCGACAAGTCGTAGACGAGAATCGAATCGAAGGCGGTTGCCGTCAGATAAAGCCGCCCGCCGGTCAGGAAGATCTCGTGGCAGAGGCCGAGACAGGGATGTCGAAATGAGCGCAACGGCCGAAAATCGGGGTCGTAGACGAAGATCTCGTCGGCCGCCGCGATGTAGATCTCGTCGCCGTCGATGGCGATGCCGCGAAGGCCGCGTCCGCCCCCACGACCGCTCCAATCGATCGAGCCGTCATTCCAATCCAGCATCTGGCGATGCCGGCCGGAAGCAAGATCGACGAGATAGGCGCCGCCATGGCTCGAGCCGTGGTGAGCCGATCGGACGACGGTGGTGCAAAGCACCAGCGGAAGCGTCGGGTCCTGAGCGGCTGCGGTCATTCGGGAGAGCCGGCTTTCCGATCAGACCGGGTGACGATAGCCGAGCAGTGCCAGGGCCGGCTGATAGTCCGGATGCTTCATGAAGGCATCGGCAAGACCCGGCTCGAGCGGCCGACGGCGCGGCCGTTTCAGCTCGCCCGAGCCGTGCCTTGCGGATTCGTCGCCGGTGACACGGTCATAGGCAGCCCACCGCGAGCGCCAGCCGGCATCATAGACGAGATCGAGCGCTTCGCAGAGCCGCTGGAGCGCGGCATCGGGTTGGTCGCAGAAGTCTTCAAAACGGACAAATCCCATCGCCGCGGCAAATACGGCGAAGCGGCGATAGCCAATCAGGAACCGATCGAGGTCGATCTTGCCGCGCAGCAGGGGAAGGCGGCGCAGGCTCTGCCAATGGTCGATCGGATGACGCACCGTCGCGATCTGGCGAAGGCGAAAATGCGGCGCCAGCATCTCGGCCGTCGCCAGGCGGAAGCTCGGCGTTTCGACGACGGGAGCGCCCGCGAAGTCGAGATGATTCCAGTCGCGAATCACCAGCCGCAAGCCTCGCGCCGATGCGCGCGCTTCGATCAGCCGGACCGACGCGGCAAAGTCGGGCGCGGCACCGAAACGGTCGACGTCGGCCTGCGTGAGCAGGCCGAACCAGTCCATGGCCTGGTGAAGCGGGTTGATCTTCCCGATGCCGAGCGGATGAATTTCGCTCAGGAGCGCCACGCCCGGCATCACCGCCAGGCATTTGCAGATCGTCGTGCCGCCCGTGCGGGCCAAATGATGGATCAATCTGAGGACCGGACGGGCATCCGTGCCGACATTGCGCTCGGTCATGAGCCACTGTCGCCCTGTTGCCGCCGGGCCGAGGCGCGCTCGTCCCAGGCACCGCGAAGCGCCTTCTCGAATTCTCGGGCAAACCTTGTTCGATCCGTCAGGCGCGAGACCGCCAGGCGCGGACGCAATGCCGTCCGAAACCGCAGCAGCCGATCTCGATCCTGCCCCAGCGCCGCCGCCTTCGCGACATAGTCGTCCGGCGAGGACGCGGCCAGCTCGCCGTCCAGCCCGACGGCCGACAATAGGCTGGCGCCGACGCGACCCGCATGGCCTTCCCCCGTCAACGTCACAACCGGCACGCCCATCCACAGCGCTTCGCAACTGGTGGTGGTCCCATTGTAGGGAAACGGATCCAGCGCCACGTCGATGTTAGCATAGTCGGCGAGCCCTTCGGCGATGCTGCTCCGCCAGGACGAGAATTGAATGCGTGCCGGATCGAGGCCCGCGGCAGCAAACATGGCTCGCACGGCATCGATCGCCGCGGCGTGCCGGAATTGAAGGGCACGCAATCTCAGGATCGAGCCCGGCAGGCGCTCGAGGATCCGCGTCCAGACCTGCGCCACGGTCCGGTTGATCTTGAGCGCCGTATTGAAGCAGCCGAAGACCGGCCCGTCCTCCGACGTCCGCCAGGAAGGCTCGGGCGCATCGGGGGGCGGCGCATAGCAAAGAAATCCTCCCGGCAGGCGCAACAACTTTTCCGTGTAGCGCGCATCGCTGGCGCCCGGCGGATCCGCGACCGCATCCGTGACGCGATAGTCCACGGCGCTCAGGCCGGTGGTGTTGGGATAGCCGAGCCAGGTCGCCGAGAGGGTCGCGGGCCGCATCGCGAGCGCTCCAGGTCGACCGCCAGCCGTATGGCCGGCAAGGTCGACAAGAATGTCGATCCGGTCATCCGCGATGAGCCGCGCCAGCGCCGGATCGTCCAGATAGCGCACCGTGCGCCAATGATCGGCCAGCCCGCGAAGCCGCTGCGTGACCGCATCTTCGCCCGGCGTGGTCGAATAGGCGTAGAGCTCCCAGGCGGAACGGTCGCGGGCCGCAAACAGCGGCTCGATGAAAAAGGCGCAGGAATGCGCCCGGAAGTCGCCGGAGAGGTAGCCGATCCTCAACCGCCGGCCCGCGTCGATCTCGGCAGCGGGCGGGCGAGAGAGGGGCGCATGGAGCTTCGCCTCGAGCGCGGCCCCGAGCTCGCGGTGTTCCCGTGCGATCGCGTCCGGCGTCAGATCGGGGTCATAGTTCAGGGCCATCAACAGGCCCGACATGGCGACGACCGATTCCGGCGAGGTCTCCACGGTATAGCGGAGATGTTCGATTGCTTCCTCGCGCCGCTCGAGGCTCATCAGCAGATTCGCCAGCTCGACGCGGGCCTCCGGATATTCGGGCCTCAGCTCCAGCGCCGCGCGCAGGGTCGCCTCGGTGTCGGCGGCATCGACCCGCTCGCTGCGCGCGCGCGCCAGATTGTAGTGACTTTCTGGCCTGGTCGGATCGATCGCCAGGGCGCGCTCGAGGCAGGCGACGGCTTCGTCCCAGCGGCGCAGCTCGATCAGGCATGCGCCAAGATTGGTTTGAGCCTCGACATAGTCGGGCCGCAGCTGACAGGCCCGCCGGAAACTCGACGCCGCCGCCTCGGGCCGGCCGAGATCCATCAAGGCTCGCCCCAAGTTGAAATGCGCTTCGGCGCGATTGCCGTGCAGGGCGAGCGCTTGCTCCAGCAACGGGATGGCATCTGCCGGCCGGTGCAGCTGAACCAGCGCCCCGGCGAGATTGCATAAGGCGTCGAAATGCCGGGGGTTGGAGATCAAAGCCCGTCGATAGCTGGCTTCCGCTTCCTGCAGGCGGCCGAGCGATTGGAGCGCCATGCCGCGCCACAAATAGGCGTCGATGAAGTTGGGGTTGAGCTCGATCGCCTTGGCTATGTGGACGAGCGCCGCCTCATGCTGGCCCTGCTGCTGCGTCAGATAGCCGAGGAGGCCATGGGCCTCGGCGGATCGGGGGAATTGCCGGATGACGCTGCGATAGAGTGGCTCCGCCTCGCCGAGACGGCCGGCCCGGTGATGGCCGACGGCCGCAAGAAATTCGGGCGGCGGTCCGGAACCGGGGGCCCCCGGACGGGGCGGTTCCGGCTTTCCTGGAGGCGGCTGATGGCGCGACATAGGGCGCGTTTTAGAGGATCAGCCAGCCCTCCGGCAACGGGCCTTCTTGGCCGCGGCGCCAAGAACACCCATTTTCATTTCTTGCGGATTGAGGCTTGTCCGGGACCGGTCATATTCTCGGTCGCGGCCTTCGGGGCCGCGGCGGCGCCCACCTCCGTCACCAACAACGGGCAAGACCGCAGGGGGCGGAGAAGCCATGGCCAGGATCGTGTGGATCGCTTCTTATCCGCGCTCCGGCAACACTTGGATGCGTTTTCTTCTGGCCAATTTGCTCTATGGCCCCGTGTCGAGCTCGGCTCATCTCCAGGAGCTGGTGCCCGACATTCACCGCGGGCTCCTCGGCGCGCAGATCTATGGCGCCCGCAAGACGCTGATCAAGACCCACTGGCGCTTCACGCCGGATCTGCCTTTGCGCGAGGACACCATGGGCGCGATCGTTATCCTGCGCCATCCGATCGACGTGCTGCTCTCCAATCTCAATTACGTGATTCTCCGCAGCGACTTCGCCGCCGAGCTGCGCGACGAGAAGACCCTGCTCGCCTTCGAGCGGCGTTGGATCGACGATTACATCGCTGCCGGCGGCTATGGGCGATGGCGCGAGATGGGTTTCGGAACCTGGGAGGAGAATATCCGAAGCTGGAGCGAGGCGACCCTCCCCTATCCGCGCGTGATCCTTCGTTTCGAGGCGATGCGTGACGATATCAAAGGCGCCATGGCGACCGTCTGCCGCTTTCTTGGAATCGAAACCAATGAAGGAGCGCTTCAGGCCGCGATCGATCGATCCTCCTTCGCGGCGCTCCGCGCGCTGGAAGAGCAGGAGATCGCGGAACGTCGGCCGGGGATCTTCTTCGATCCTGGCCAATCCGCGAACGCGACGCTGGGAGCCCGTTTCGTGAGCGGCTCGAACCGAAATCCCATGAGCCCGGCACAGCGCGATCGCGCGCTGCAGCGCTTCGGTGCGATGATGGAGAAGCTGGGCTACATGGCAACGCCCTGATCCGGGCGGGCACCCGCGAAGCGCGGGTCGATCCTAGCTGGGCAGGGGATAGTATCCGAACCGGGTCATCTGTTGGCGATGGGCCGTCACGACCGCCTCGATCTGCGCCGGCGTCATCGCCTCGCGCCATTGTCCGGCGCGGCCTTCGCGGAAGAAGCGCTCCGATTTGTCGCTGCGCTCCTCGAATCCCTTCTGCGATTCCTGTTGCTGCATGTTGCGGAAGGAGCTCTGCTCGATCGCCTTGAGCACGCGCTCGCGGCGCGGACTGAGCCCGAGGAAACGAACGACCGACCCGAAGGCCTTCTCGGGTTCGTTCAACATGTCTTCATAGCGCATGACATGGAGCGCCGGGCTGGGCTTGGCGGTCCAGCTCGCGACATGCTCTGTCCAGGAGCCCAGCAGTTCATAGACATGCCGGGGGCCGGTCTGCGTCTGCAATCCGGGGCTGTTCAATTCCAGGATCGCTTCGTCGAGACCCCGCCCGAAATGATGGGCATAGGAGATCGCCACGTCGAGCGGGTTGCGCACGATGTAGATCGCACCGGCGGTGTATTCCATGGTGATGGCCGGCGTGCCGTAGGATTCCACCAGCGCGCAATGCGTCTTCACGAAGACATTGTCCGGGAAGATCCCGGTAATGAGCTTGTGCACTCTGGGGCGCAGCTGCGCGACCTCTTCGGCGGTCAACTCCGTCACCGGCCGGGGATCGAGCTGCTGATACCAGCCGGCCGCGGAATCGCTCACGGAGAACTTGTCGATCTGATTGATGTCGTAGGGCTCGTCGGGATCGCGGAACAGGTTATGCAAAAAAACCCGCAGCCAGGTGTTACCCGATTTGGGATAGGAGGCGAGCCAGACGATCTTGCCCATGATGCGAACGATCGGGTTCCAGGTGAATTCCTTGCGGCGGATCAAATGCCCGGACGATGAACGCCCGCGGCAATTTGCGTCCGAGGCTTAGGGGCTAGATAGGGGAAACGTCGCTTCCTCGCCAGGAAAATCCGGGCGGGCCGCCGGTGCCGGCTATGGCCTGGCATCCTGCCTTCCGGGCCCGAAACATCGGAAAAAGCCGGCGTTCCGCCGCGTCGGTATCGATTTCCGCACTGCGGCGGGTTTACGCAGGGCTGGCGCGGGCGGCGGGAAGGCGCCGCCAGCCTTGACCCGTCACCAGGGCTCTGCTTTAAGCTTCCTCGCCGTTACAGATGCTTATCGGAAGGAATGCGGTCATGGCGAGTGGTCGGCGCGACACCGCGGACGCGAGACGCGGGTGGCGCAAAGGGATCATGGCAGCGATCGCTCTGCTGCTTGGACCGGCACTTCTAATCGGTTGCTCTTGGGGCGACCCGAATTCGAAATATCCGGGCCTTCGCCGGCAGGGCGCAACCACTCCCGCCTATGACGAACCCTCCTCCGTCTTCGGCGAAGGTGGCCTCAATATCGGCAACGCGCCGACGCCGAACCAGGATCAAGCTGGCGCCGGTGGCGCGGGCGTCGGCGTGAACAGCTTCCTCTGGCGCGCCTCGCTCGACACCATGTCCTTCATGCCGCTGGTCTCGGCCGATCCCTTCGGCGGCGTCATCATCACCGATTGGTACACGCCACCGCAAACACCGAGCGAGCGGTTCAAGGTGAACGTTTATATTCTCGGTCGCACCCTGCGCGCCGACGGCGTGCGGGCGGCGGTGTTCCGCCAGGAGATGCAGGGATCGACCTGGGTCGATGCGCCTGTCGCGCCCTCGACTGCAACCGATCTCGAGAACGCCATCCTGACCCGGGCACGCCAGCTGCGCGTCACGCAGACGGGCGAGTAGCGGCGACGAGCCGGCGCCCCTTGGGGACGGCGGCGACTTGACTTCCCCCGAGGCCGGCGAGGTGCCCCGCATGTCTCCCGGTGCCCCCGAAATGCCGATCGAGCTGGCCGCGCCGAAGGCCTCCCTGGCGCCCGGCGACCGGGTCCCCAATTTCGTCCTCGCCGACCAGGACGGGGCCTTTCGCGCCTTCTATGACCGGGCGCGCGGCAATCCTTTGGCCTTGCTGATTGTGGCCGACGGTGCTGCCGCCAGCGAAATCGATGCTTTGGCTGCGAGCGCCCCCGCCTTGGGATCGGCCATCGATCTGATGGTGATCGCCCCAGAGGATTCCGCCCGCCTCAAGGCGCTCGCCAGCAAAAGCGCCTGGTCCCGGCCGCTGCTGGCCGACACAAAGCGAAGCATCATCAATGGGTTATCAAAAGCCGCGGTCCTCTCCCCCACACCGGCACTATGGCTCCTGCTCGATGCCAACCAGCGGCTCCTGGATGCGCGCACCGGTGCCGGCCTGGCGGCGTGGGCATTGCAACGGCTGGCCGAGCTGACGCCCCCGGCGCCTGCCCATATCCTCGGCCAGGTGGCGCCTGTGCTGCTGATCCCCAATGTGCTCAACCGGTCCGCCTGCGCCGCCCTGATCGAACGTTGGCATCGCCTCGGCCATGACGAGGGCTCGGTCAACTCGATCGTGGATGGCGAAGAGGTCCGGCGCGTCTATCACGACATGAAAAAGCGCCGGGACCATGCGATTCAGGACGAGGCGCTGCTGAAAACCCTGGTGGGTGTGATCGGGCGGCGGATCGCACCGGAGCTCGACAAGGCCTTCGGGTTCAATCGTTTCCGCTTCGACCGCTTCATCGTCACCTGTTACGACGCCGAGCGCGGCGATTATTTCCGGCGCCATCGCGACAATTCCAGCCCTTCGACCGCCGACCGCCGCTTCGCGCTCACGCTCAATCTCAACAGCGAGGAGCATGAGGGCGGCGAGTTGCTGTTCCCGGAATATGGCGGGCACCGCTACCGCCCCGGCACCGGCGCTGCCATCCTGTTCTCCTGCTCGCTGCTCCATGAGGCCCTTCCCGTGACGCGCGGGCAGCGCTTTACGCTGCTATCCTTCCTGCGCAACCCGGAACCCGTCGGCGGTCCTGCCACCGGGCCTGCCCGATAGGAAGCATCGACCGAGGTGCCAGGAACAATGAGCGAGCCGGTCCCGTCATCAGGCGAGCGCGAGGCGCGAGCCATCACATTGCCGCCGGTTCCCTTGGCGCCAGGGGATCGTGTTCCGAACTTCATGGCGGCCGACCAGCATGGCGCGATGCGGCCTTTCTATGAGCGCACCCTCGGCCGTCCCTTGGCCCTGCTGCTGGCGCCCCAGCCCGAAACCTTGGCCGACTACGTCGCTTCTTACGCCGATTTTGTCGCGGCGGAACTGGATATTCTGGCCCTGGTGCCGGGCGAGAGCGGGCAGCTTGCCGGCGCCGCCGACCTGCCTTTCCTGGTCCTCGGTGACGCCCAAGGACGGATTCTCGGCGGGCTCTGCCGGGCGGCGGGGCTGAGCCAAGGGGCTGGCTTCCTGCTGCTCGATCCCAACCAGCGCCTGATCGTGGCCGGAAGCGGCGCGATCAAGCCCGATACGGCCAAGCCGCAACTGGTGGCCTCGATCCTGGTCACCTCGCGCGAAACGGCGGGCTCGATCGCGCCCATCCTGATCGTGCCCGAGGTCTTGGATCGCCCGACAAGGCTGGCGCTGATCCGGCGTTGGCATGAGCAAGGCCATGACGAAGGCCGGGTTGCGGGCGTGGTCAAGGGCCAACAGACGCACGAGGTCTATGAGAGCCTCAAGAAGCGCCAGGACCACATTATCCGCGATGAGGCGCTCACGCAGATTCTGGCTGCGACCATCGGCCGGCGCGTGGCACCCGAGATGGCCAAGGCCTTCCATTTCACCGCTGGATTCCGCTTCGAGAACTTCAAGATCGTCTGCTATGACGCCGCGCGCGGCGACTATTTCCGCCGCCACCGCGACAGCCAGGGCCCGGGCACCGGCAATCGCATGTTCGCCATGACGCTCAACCTCAACAGCGAGGAATATGAGGGCGGCGAGCTGATCTTTCCGGAATATGGCCAGCAGCGTTACAAGCCGCCGAGCGGCGGCGCTGTCGTCTTTTCTTGCGCGCTGGTCCATGAGGCGATGCCAGTCCTCTCCGGGCGTCGCTTCGCGCTGCTGACTTTCTTCCTCACGCTGGATTCGAAGCCGCCCGGGCCCGCCCGGTGACCACGTCCTTCTGCGCCTTGCGAACCTCGGAAGAGGGCGGATTTCCGGGCCTTTGCGGCAATGGGGCGCCGCTCGCTTGCTTGTCATTCCGGGGGCCCTCCGCTAATGCTAGGCGCCGTTTTCCCACCTCTTCTTCCCGATCGGCATGACCAGCACCCGATACAATTTCAAGGAAACCGAACGCAAGTGGCAGCAGCTCTGGGCCGAGCGCAAATCCTTCGCCGCCCGGCGCGACCCGGCGCGTCCGAAATACTACGTGCTCGAGATGTTTCCCTATCCATCGGGCCGGATCCATATGGGCCATGTGCGCAACTACACGCTAGGCGACGTGGTCGCCCGCTACAAGCGCGCGCAAGGCTTCAATGTGCTGCATCCGATGGGCTGGGACGCCTTCGGTCTGCCGGCCGAGAACGCCGCGATCGCGCAAGGCGTGCACCCGGCCAAATGGACCTACGAGAATATCGCGACCATGCGCGGCCAGCTCAAATCGATGGGGCTGTCGCTCGATTGGGATCGCGAGATCGCGACCTGCCATCCCGAATATTATCGCCATGAGCAGCGCATGTTCCTCGAGATGCTCGAGGCGGGCCTGGTCTATCGCAAGGAGGCGATGG
>Ga0335070_10011595_pt1 | contig 10288 bp, 7 predicted proteins | sample Lox_Sample_13_FD_206722 | JGI IMG/M metagenome (GOLD analysis project Ga0335070, IMG submission 206722) | Soil microbial communities from Loxahatchee National Wildlife Refuge, Florida, United States - Lox_Sample_1.3 | ecosystem: Environmental > Terrestrial > Soil > Wetlands | place: USA: Florida... | reverse complement strand
GTGATCGCCTTCCGCGGCGGTCGCGCGGTGAGCGAGTTCGTGGGCGCCCAGCCCGAAGCCGCGGTGCGGCGCTTCCTGCAGCCCCTCCTGCCGAGCGAGGCGGACCGCCTCGTGGCCGAGGCCCGCGACTTCCTGGGCCGCGGGCACACGAACGCCGCGGAGGAGCGCCTGCGCGCGGCCCTCGCGCTGGATCCGCGCCACGGACCGGGGCTCGTCGCGCTCGCGCGGCTCCTCGGAGAGCGCGGAGAGGTCGCGCCCGCCCTGGATCTCCTCGAGCGGGTGGTGCCCGGTGGCGCGGCCGAGGCCGAGGCCGAGCGTCTCGCGGCGGAGCTCCGCACGCAGGCCGCCTCGGGCGGCGCCGCGGCCGACGAGGAGCGCGCGCTGCGCGAGCGCCTCGCGGCGAATCCCGGCGACCTCGGCGCCCGGCTCGCCCTCGGCCGGAGCCTCGCGGCCCAGCGCCGCTACGAGGAGGCGCTCGAGACCTTCCTGACCTGCGTGCGCCAGGACCCGAAGCACGAGGACGAGGCCGCCCGCAAGGCGATGGTCGACCTGTTCGCGGTCCTGGGCGGCGACCACCCCCTGACGCAGCGCTTCCGGTCGGAGCTCGCCCGGACCCTCTTCCGCTAGCCGCACGCAACGTCCCGTAAACACCCGCGGGCGGCAGGCCGATGAGATCCCGCGTGGGTCCCGCTGCCCCGGCCAGTCCCGGCCGGGTGCGCGCGGGGCCGTCCGGGGTCGGGATGGATCGGGGGGACGGCGGGCCGGACCTGGAGACGGACGCGGGCGCGCTCTGGCGTGCGATCCGCTGGACCGTGATCGGCACGGTCGTGGTGAGCCAGGTGCTCGTCATGCTCTACACGTGCGTGACGCTCCAGACCTCCGTCCACTACTGGATCTTCGGCCTGCGCTTCACCGCCGTGACGAGCGCGATCACGTCGCTCGCCCTGCTCGCGCTCGCGCGTCGCGCCATGGCGCCGGTGCGCTCGTATTCCGAGGCCACGGCGCGGGGCATCGCGACGATGGACGAAGCGCGCGAGGCCTATCGGGCGGCGATCGATCTTCCCCGACGCATCTTCCTGTGGGGCGGCCCCGGCTGCGGCGTCGTGATCGCCGTCCTCGCGGGCGTCGCGCTCGTGTTCCTGATCCCGGGCATCGCCATCTCGACGGTGATCACGATCGGGATCTCGATGATCGGCACCGGGAGCCTCGCCAACCTGTTCGCCTTCTCCGCCCTGAAGCGGCGGCTCGAGCCGTGCGCGGTGCGGATCGGCGATGCGATCCCCGATCTCGGCGAACGCGCGCGGCTCGTGCGCACGCTCAGCGTGCGGACGAAGCTCCTGGTCGCGGTGCTGACGGTGCTCGCGGTGTCGGTCGCGTTCGTGAGCTCGATGGCCGGCACCGGCGCGAGCCTGCAGCTCAAGCGCGTGGTCTCGCTCCTGCAGGAGCGCGTGCTCGCGAACGCCGCGAAGGTCGAGAGCGAGGGCGAGGCGGCGCTCTACCTGGCGAAGAACGAGGCGAACCTCCAGGCGATGCCCATGTCGCTCTACCTCGTCGACACGAAGAAGGCGGAGGCGCTCGTCGACGACGAGGACAATCCGCTGACGCCGCTCGATCTCGATGCGATCCAGCTCGAGACGCAGACCGGCGACCAGGGCACCTTGGCCGGCTCCGGAGCGACGATCGTGAGCTGGCAGCGGGTCGCCGACGGCACGCTGCTCGTGGCGCGCACCTACCGCTCCGCCATCACCGAGAAGTCGGGCTCCGTCGACCTGCCGCTGTTCGGCGCCTTCTTCGTCTCGATCCTCGTTGCGGCGTTCGTCGCGCTCCTCCTCGCGCGCGAGGTGAGCGATCCGCTGACGCGCATGCGCCGGAGCGTGGAGCAGATCGCGACCGGTGACCTGCGGGCCGACGTGCGCGTCGAGAGCGAGGACGAGATCGGCGACCTCGCGCGCAGCTTCTCGCACATGACGCGCGCGCTGCGCGAGACGATCCACGCCGTCTCCTCGGCGAGCGAGCGCGTCGAGAAGGGCGCCGCCGCCGTCGCGACCGGGGCCGGCGAGGTGCGGCACGTGACCGAGGCGCAGGAGGAGGCCGTCGCGGGCATGGCCCGGAGCGTCGGCGGCGTCACGCGCCAGGCCGACGACATCGCGAGCGCGGCAGAGGCGCTGCACGGTGCCGTCGCCGAGTCGTCGGCGTCGGTGACGCAGCTCGCCGCCCTGGGCGCCGACCTCCAGTCGGCGGCCTCGATGCTCTCCCAGCAGACGGATGACGTGTCGACCTCGATCGAGCGGCTCGCGCGGGGCATCCGCGAGGTGGCGGAGAACGCGGCGGGCCTCGCGAGCACGACCCACGACACGGCGACCGCGATGGAGCAGATGGCGCGCTCGATGTCGGAGGTGGAGAGCGGCGCGAGCGAGTGCGCGGCGCTCTCCGACACCGCTGTACGTAGCGCCGAGAGCGGTCAGGAGCGCGTCGCGCAGGCCGTGCGCTGCATGGACGAGATCCGCGAGGCGACGTCGACCGCCGAAGGCGTGATCGACGAGCTCGGCGATCGCGCGAAGAAGATCGGGCACGTGGTCGACGTGATCGACGACGTGGCCGACGAGACCACGCTGCTCGCGCTGAACGCCGCGATCATCGCGGCCCAGGCGGGCGAGCACGGCCGCGGCTTCGCGGTGGTGGCGCAGCAGATCAAGGAGCTCGCGACGCGCGTGCTCGCGTCGACCAAGGAGATCGCGGAGCTGGTCGCCGGCGTGCAGGAGGGGAGCGAGCGCGCGCGCCAGGCGATCGACCGCGGCGCGCAGGTGGTGGAGCGCGGCGTCTCGCTCTCGGCCGAGGCCGGCCGCTCGCTCGACGACATCGCGCGCGCCTCGGCACAGGCGGGCCAGCGCGTGGCCGCCATCGTGCAGGCCGTGCAGGAGCAGGCGACGGCGGCGCGCCACGTCGCGAGCCTGACCGAGCGCGTGTCGCAGGGCGTGGCCCAGATCCGGGAGTCGGGGCGGGAGCAGCAGCAGGCGAACCAGGCGGTGCTGCGCGGCGCGGCGAACACGCGCGACGCAGCCGCCAGCGTGAGCGCGTCGGCGTCGCAGCAGGCCGAGGGGAGCTCGCGCATCCGGGCGAGCGTCGAGAGCCTGCGCGACGCGGCCGAGCGCATCGAGCGCGCGCTCCAGTCGCAGTCGACCGCCTGCCGCGAGGCCGAGAGCCTGCTCTCCGCGGTGACGGACGGGGCGCGGGCGAACGGCGAGTCGGCGGAGTCGATGGCCGAGGCCATGCGCGGCCTCGCACGCGAGGCCGACGCGATGCGCGACGCGGTCCGGCGTTTCCGCGTGTAGCCGGCGGCGGAGCCTGCCGGCCCGCCGCAGCCGTGTTAGGGTGGGCCCAGCGCGCCCACCCGGAGGACCCCATGGCCGCCGACCCCGCGATCACCCACGTGAAGCAGCTCGACCGCGAGCTCGAGACCATCCTCACCTCCTTCGACTCGAGCTACGTCTGGAACTACGGCTCCGTGAAGGAAGGCCTGCGGGACCTCTACGAGAAGGCGAAGCGCGACCAGTGGAACGGGACGACCCAGCTCGCCTGGGATACGCAGGTCGAGCCCGAGGGCGAGATCATCCCGAGCGCGATCAACCCGTTCGCGAGCTACGGCCCCTTCCAGAAGCTGAACGAAAGGGAGAAGGCGAGGTTCCGCCACGGCCAGATCTCGCTCCAGCTCTCGCAGTTCCTCCACGGCGAGCAGGGCGCGCTGATCGTCGCGTCGCAGCTCGTCGGCGCGGTGCCGTGGATCGACGCGAAGTACTACGCGGGCACCCAGACCATGGACGAGGCCCGTCACGTCGAAGTGTTCAGCCGCTACCTCCACGACAAGCTCGAATGGGAGTGGCCGATCAACGACAGCCTGAAGGAGCTGCTCGACGCGACGCTCAAGGACTCGCGCTGGGACTTCAAGTACCTCGGCATGCAGATCGTGATCGAGGGCCTCGCGATGGCCGCCTTCGGCAATCTCTACCAGCTCGCCCAGGAGCCGCTCTTGAAGGAGCTGATCCGCTACGTCATGAAGGACGAGTCGCGGCACGTCGCGTTCGGGATGCTCTCACTGAACGACTACTACGAGGACATGGCCGCGGGCGAGCTCCGGGACCGCGAGGACTTCCTGATCTACGCCTGCGAGCTCATGCGCAACCGTCTGGTGGGCGACCAGATCTCCGACGCGATGGGCTGGAACCGCGCGGAGGTGCAGGAGGTGGTGCTCGCCTCGCCGCCGGCGCAGATGTTCCGCAGCATGCTGTTCGCGCGCATCGTGCCGAACCTGAAGCGGCTCGGCCTCCTCACGCCGCGCGTGCGCGAGGCCTTCGCGAAGCTCCAGATCCTGCAGTTCGAGGACTACGACCCGACGGAGCAGGACCGCAAGCTCGGGCTCGCCTGATCACGCTTCGGGCAGCGCCAGGGCCGGATCCATCCACTCGAGGATGTGCGCGTTCTCCTCGCGCGGATACGTGTGGGAGAGGTCCTCGATCTCGCGCCAGACGAGGTCGGCGCCGGCCTCCTGCAACGCGTCGCGCGCGACGCGCGCGATCTCGATCGGGAACATCCAGTCCTGCGCTCCGTGCACGAGGTAGATCCGGCGTCCGCGCGCGCGCCCGACGTCTCCGCGCCGGTAGGCGAGCGGATGCAGCACCCCCGACACGGGTGCGACGTGCGTGAAGGGCGTGCCCTCCGCGAGGCCTTCGATCAGGCTGAACGTGGCGCCGTCGGAGAGGCCGGTCAGCAGCACGTGCGCGGCGTCGATCGGCCAGCGCTCGGTGACGAAGGAGACCATCGAGCGCAGGGCGCGGCCGTCGACGTCGGGCGCCATCATCGACCACGTCGTGTCCTGTGACGTCGGCGCGAGCAGGAGACAGCGCCGCGTCTTGCACTCGCGCAGCCACGTCCAGAGGAAGTCGCGGCCGTGACCGAAGCCGCCGTGGAGCGCGACCACGAGCGGACGCGCCTCCCCGGCGACACAGCTCTCGGGCACGTAGAGCGAGAAGCCGCCGCGGCCCTCGCCCTCGTCGCCGCCGGCCACGTGGAAGCCGACGCGCGCCTCCTCGGGGCGATTCTCGGGATCGAGCGACTCGACCCGCGCGAGGGCCTTCGGCTCGAGGAAGAGCGCGCGCAGGGGCGGCAGCACGAAGCGCAGCGGATAGAGCGCCTCCTGCACGCGGCACACGGCGCGCAGGCTCGCGAGGACGCGCGGCACCGCCTCCTGTCCGAGCCCCGGGACCGTGAAGCCGTGCAGCGCCTCGACGCCGGCGTCCGCCGCCTGCAGGAGCTGCGCGTGGAAGGGCTCGAGGCCGGGCGGCGGCGACGCCGCCCGGAACGCGTCGCGCGCCGACGCGATCGGCGCACACGCCTCGCCGACCGTCTGCCGCAGCGCCGGGATCGACGGCGGATGGAGCCGACGCTGCGCCTTCTCGAACGTCGCGACCAGGCCCGCGAGCGCACGGGCGACGTCGGCGACGGCGGAGGCGTAGGGGTCGGCGCTCACGGCCCGGATAGTAGGCGGGTCCCCGAGCCCCGGGCAGGCCGCGGCTACGGCGGCGACCAGCGCAGCGACAGCTTGCGGTTGTCGCCGTCCCGGACGCGCAGGATGCCATCGATCGTCACCAGCCGATCCGCGAAGAGCGGGAGCCACTCCTCTCCGGTGTCGACGAGGCCCCAGGCGAAGGGCTCTCCCGCGTAGTCGCGGGTCACGCGCCACTCGGTGACGAGGTCGAGCTGCCATCCTTCGTCGGAGCGTCGGAGGAGGTGCGGCTCGGCGAGCGGATCGTTCGTGAAGTAGAGGAGCGCGTGATCGCGGCGGGCGGCGGCTGCGTACGCGCGTCCGTGCTGCGTGTAGACCCAGTAGTCGACGAGGGCGCGTGAGAGCGGACGCGACGCGAAGAATCGCCGCGATTCGGGCGTCAGGAGACCGACGTTCGGGTCGAGTACGGGCGCCGAGAGCCATTCGAGGTAGCGCTCGAACGCGAGCTGCGGCGTCGGCTGCGCCGCGAATCGGGCGCGCTCGGCGTCCGACAGCCTGCCCCGCACCGCCGGAGCCTCGGAGCTCGCGAGGCTCACCCTGCCACTCGCGCCGGCGCCTCCACCGACGGCCGTCGTCGTCGGGATCGCCGCGAACGCCCGTGCGTCGAAGGGCATGCCGAGGCCGGCCTCCCGCAGCCGGTGCAGCACGAAGGCCAGGCCGGAGCGGATCGCCCAGATCGGGTCCCCGGCCGCGAACAAGCTCTCTGCGTGGTCGTGGATGAGATAGCTCGCGAGAACGTCCGGGAGGAACTCCTCGAGCCCGTAGCCGACCTCGATGCGGAGCCGCTGCGTCGAGACGTCGTAGAGAAAGGCGACCGCACGGGCATCGCGCGCGGAGCCCTCGAGGCGCACCTCCTCGAGCAGGGAGAGGGCCGCGGCCTCGAGGGAGCCGTCGTCGACGTCCTTCACGAACGCGACCCGAACCTCGAGCCCCTGCTCGAGGCGGATGCGCGCAAGCGCCTCTTCGAGCCACTCCTCGTCGTACTCGGAGACCAGGTGCGCCGGGTCTCGCACTCGGTCCGCCGCGACCTCCCACTCGGCCAGGGACTCGCGGAGATACCACCAGGTCATCCGGATCCGGTCGCGCCCGAAGGACGCGAGCCCGACCAGGAGGGCGAGCAATGCCAGCGCACGCAGGGGCGAACGCGAAGGGCGGGGGGACGGCTTCGTGGGCGCGCTCTCCACGACGGGTCGGATCGCTTCGACGCCACACGCACTTGAGTCGCACCTCGGCCTTTCCCTCGGCGGGCCTCAAGCGCATACCACCGGCTTCCGATGAAGGCCGCGGACGCCGTCGGGAGGAACACCGTGGGCCGCCACCCTCGTAGCACCCTCGCGTGCGCTGCGATCCTTGGCGCCTGGCTCGGGCAGCCGGAGATCGCCTTCGCCGCGACGCCGACGACACCGACCGAGGAAGGCGGCGCCGTGTCCCTCGCCGCACGCAAGGAGCTGGTGCAGCTCCTGCAGACGGACCAATTCGCAGAGCTCGATCGTCGGCTCCGGGCCTACCAGCAGCGTTACGAGGCGGCCGAAGGCGACGAGCTCGAGGTGGCTCAGGCGTTCGCGGCCTTCGCCACGAGCGACCCCGCGCTCGAGCCCCATCTCGACCGCTTCGTCGCCGCGCAGCCCGGCTGGCCCGCGCGCCTCGCCCGCGCGCAGTGGCGCCTGCGGCGCGCCGAGCTCGAGCGCGGCACCCGCTGGGCGAAGGACACCAGCGATTCCCAGTTCGCCGGCCTCGAGCGCTGGCTCACGCTCGCCAGCGAGGACCTCGGCGTCGCGCTGCAGGACGGGCCGCGCGTCCAGGCCACGTACTCGACCACGTTGGACGTACTTCGTCACGGGGCTCCGCGGGCCGTGCGCGAGCAGATCCTCGCCCGCGCGCTCGCCGCGGATCCGTCCGCCTATCTGGTCCGGCGCACCTATCTGGCGCTCCTCACGCCGAGGTGGGGCGGCTCCTTCCAGGAGATGGAGAGCTTCGTCGCGGAGGCGGACGCGCGCGCGGCGGCGAATCCGCGCCTGCGCCTCCTGCGCGGAAAGATCCACCGTGAGCGCGCGTCCCAGCTCTCCCAGTCGCATCAAGAGGACGCGGCCCTCGCCGAGTACACGCGCGCCGTGGACCTGGGCCCGGCGGAGTTCGCGCTGCGCGATCGGGCGGAGCTCCTGCTTGCGCGGGGCCTCGCCGGCGAAGCGCTCTCCGACCTCAATCGCGCGATTGCCCTCGATCCGGGCGTCACCGGCTCCTACGCATTGCGCGCTCGCGCGCACGCGGCGCTCGGCCGCCGGGACCGAGCGCTGAACGATCTCGACCGTGCGCTCGAGCTCGACCCGCTCGAGCCCGAGGCGCGCGACGCGCGCGCGAGCGTGCGGATCGAGCTCTCGGACTGGGCCGGCGCGGAGGACGACCTGAGCCTCGCTACGCGCTACGAGCCCCGCTCGGCGCGGACGTGGCTCCGGCTCGCATGGGTGCAGGCGCGGCGCGGACGGGACCTCGCTGCCGCCGAGGAGTCGGTGGCGAGGGCGGTGGCGCTCGCGCCCGGCGACGACGAGGCCCGCCAGCTTCTCGCCGACGTTCGAAGGCGTCGCGCGGCTGCGGTGCCCCCCGCCAGTCGCCAGCCCTGAGACCCCGGGCGCCGGGGCGCTACGCCCCGAGCAGCTCCCCGGCGATCTCCTTCGCGAGGACGCCGTCGACGTCGCCCTTGTGGGCCTTCATCAGCGCGCCCATCACGCGCCCGACGTCGCCGGGCTTCGATGCGCCGGTCGCCGAGATCGCCTCCTGCACCCAGGCGCGCGTCTGCGCCGCGTCGGCGAGCTTCGGCAGGAACTCTTCGAGCACGGCGAGCTCCGCCTTCTCCTCGGCGACGCGGTCCGCGCGGCCTGCGGCCTCGAACGCCTCGATGCTCTCCTTGCGCTGCTTCTCGAGCCGGCGGATCTGCTGCACGCACGCCTCGTCCGAGAGCGTCTTCGCGTTGTCCTTCTTCATCTCCGTGAGGAACGCGGCGCGCATGCTGCGCAGGGCGGCGAGCCGGCGCTCGTCCTTGGCCTTCATCGCGGCGGTCATCCGGGCGGTGACGTCGTCGAAGATCGACATGGCGCGCGCTTCCTCCTCGAGGTGACCGGTGTCACCGGCGCAGGATATGCGGCGTCGGGGGTGTGCGGTAGCGCACGTCTCCGTCGATCCCTGCCCGAATGCGCGGAGAGCCCGATCACACGGCGGGAGAACGCCCGATCCGAAGACGAGGCTCGGATCCACCGGACGGATCCACGGAGGCAGCATGCTTCGACTCGCTCTGCCGCTCGCGGTCGCGCTCGTCGCGACCCCGGCCGGCGCGCTCACGCTGATCGACGACTTCACGACGGGACCGAGCTCCGTGTTCCTCGACGTCTCCACGAGCTTCACGCACTCCGAGGGTGGAAGCATGGTCGGAGGCCAGCGCACGACGACGCTCGACGTCTCGACGGCGTCCGGCGGCTTCGCCTTCCTGCGCATCGACGGCGCCTCGGGCAGCCACCTCTCGCTCGACTCGGGCATCGACGTCGTCCACACGCTGACGCTCGCCTACGGCGATCCGGCCACGAACCCGCTCGGCCTCGACCTCTCGGGCGAGAACCAGTTCGCCGTCCGCTTCTACTTCAGCGACCTGCCGCTCGACGTCACGGCGCGGGTCTACACCACGAGCGACGCCTGGGCCGAGGGCTCGGGCGTGCTCGCGCCGTCACTCGTGCCCGCGGTGCAGAACCTGCTCTTCTCGGGCTTCGTCGCGGGCGGCAGCGACCCGGCCACGTTCACGTTCGCCAACGTGAACGAGATCGTGTTCACGACGCACTCGGCGCTCGCGGCCGGCGCGAACGACTTCCGCATGCTCGAGCTCGTGGCCGTGCCCGAGGGCGAGACGCTGGCGCTCGTCACCGCCGGGCTCGCGGGCCTCGCGCTGGCGGGCCGACGCCGCGAGCGGTACGCGCGCGCCGTCGAGGTCTAGCGAGGTCTCGCCGCCGCGGATCGTCCGCGCGCGACGCACGAAGCCCGGAGGGCTGCCGGCTGGCGAAACACGCAGCGGTGGCCGTCCTGGTCGGCGGCCGGCCGGCCTTCGGAGCGCGCGCGGGACCGCGGCGGCGAGCCACCTCGGCGGGGGAGGGCCGTCACCCCCGCCACGCCTCCCTCCCGCGCCACCTCCACCACGCCCACGCGATCGCGAGCGCGACGAGGCCGCCGACCTGGGCCGCGTTCATGTCCTTCTGGGCGTCCCAGACGTCGCCCTGGATGCCGAGGAAGGCGATGCCGAGGTCGGGGGAGACGATGCGGGCGACCCAGCTCTCGACGAGCTCGTAGTCGGCGCTGAGTGCGAGGACGATCAGGAAGGGCACCGACCAGCTCCAGCCGCCGCGCAGGTGGAGGACGCGCAGGCCGAGCTCGCGCACGGGGTAGGTCATGAAGAGGCCGAAGCCGAAGTGGACGAGCCGGTCGTAGTGGTTGCGCGAGAGGTCGAGGGTGTCCTTCAGCCAGAAGCCGAAGGGCGTCTCGCTGTAGGTGTAGTGCGCGCCGTAGGAGTGGAGCGCCAGGAACGCGGCGATGAGACCGTACGAGACGTTCGAGAAGCGGAAGCGGCGATACGTCGCGGCGAGGAGCGGGACGAAGGCGAAGATCAGGAGGTTCTCGAGCAGCCAGTCGCTCCGGTACTTGGGCGCGACGGCGCTCCAGAGCCACACGGCGGCGTAGGCCGCGGCGATCGCC
>Ga0335070_10011592_pt1 | contig 10289 bp, 9 predicted proteins | sample Lox_Sample_13_FD_206722 | JGI IMG/M metagenome (GOLD analysis project Ga0335070, IMG submission 206722) | Soil microbial communities from Loxahatchee National Wildlife Refuge, Florida, United States - Lox_Sample_1.3 | ecosystem: Environmental > Terrestrial > Soil > Wetlands | place: USA: Florida... | reverse complement strand
GCGAAAAATCAGGATCACCAAGGAATTCTGCGCGATCGTAGAATGCGCGGCGGAATGCTTCGATGGTCAAATGTTCGGCTTCGGGCGTACGGCCCATCTTGCCGAGATCGTAGCCTTCGAGAATATTTAGCGTCTCCATCAGCACGATGCCGCCCGACGAGGGCGGTGGCGCGCTGTAGATCTCGTATCCGCGATACCTCCCACGAATGGGCTGCCGTTCCTTGACCTCGTAGTCGGCGAGGTCCTTTTCGGTAATGAGACCTCCACCTTGCTGCATGGCGGCCGCCAGTCGTTTCGCTATCATTCCGTGGTAGAAGTCGTCGGGGTTCCTGGCGATGCGCTCGAGCGTGCGCGCGAGTTCCGGCTGCTTGAGAATCTCTCCGGCTTTGTAGTAGTTGCCGTCGCGCTGAAAGATACGGCGCGAAGCGGGGAACTTTGCCAGGTCGGGATCTTTCAGTTCCTCAGCACCATGGGCCGAAACGGGAAAGCCGTTGCGGGCGAGTTTGATCGCGGGAGCCATCACCTTGGCGAGCGACAACTTGCCCCAGTGCTGCTGGGCATAGGCGAGTCCGGCGACAGAGCCGGGAACGCCGATCGACTTATAGCCGACGGTGCTAAGGTCGGGGACGACGTGGCCGTTGGCGTCGAGGTACATCTTGGCGGTGGCGGCGGCTGGAGCCTTCTCGCGGAAATCGAGGAAGTGCAAGTCGCCGGCGCTGGTGCGGAAGAGCAGGAATCCTCCTCCGCCCAGATTGCCGGCCTCGGGATGAACGACGGCGAGGGCGAATCCGACGGCAACGGCCGCGTCAATGGCGTTGCCCCCAGCTCTCATGATGTCGACCCCCACTTGCGAGGCAAGTGGTTGGACCGCGACGACCATTGCGTGGGGAGCACGAACCGGCTGCGGCTGGGCCGCATGAGCAGAGATCGGCGCCGCTGCGAAACAACAGCTAAGTAGTAGTGCTGCCAAGGATTTGCGGGCAGAAGTCATGCTCGCCAGAGTTCCTCAAGCTGCGTGAGCAGCCCAAAATGCAAGAATCGAGGCTAGAACAGCAATTGCTGACAGTCAAATCAGCTTGGTTTCGGGCGCTGAAGAGGTCAATAGCCGACGGCAGCAGTCGGTTGCTGTTCCGGCCGGTGTTGAGTCAATCGCATCTCGGGGTTCGCGGATGTGGTCATGTCGTAAATCTCGATCCGCCGATTTTCTCTATCACTCACATAGAGCCTGCCGCAGCCGATCCAGATCGAGGTGGGCGAATTGAAATGCGAGGCTTGGGCGCGATCGCTGGTTAAGCCGCCGAAGAAATCGCCGGCGGGGCTGTAAACGCGAACGGTGGCGCTGACAAGGTTGCTAACGTAGGTGTTCCCTACTTCGTCCAGGGCGAGACCCATGTCATCGATGAGGCCGTGCCGAAAAACGGGCGCGATCTGGAATTGCTTCTGCAGATTTCCGTCGAGGTCGAGCAAGCTGAGGCGAGAGCCACCAGCGTCAAGAATCGCAAGCTGCTGACTGTTGGCGGCTAGGGCGCTGGGATATTCCAGATCGATGACCACATCATTGCGGTTATAGCGGCCAATGCGGCGGAGAACGTGCCCATCGAGATCCATGATGAACAGTGCGTGGCGTTCAGAGTCGAGCACGTAAAGCCGCTCGCCACGTATCGCGATGCCAGTCGGATAGTGGAACAAGCTTTCGTCGCCGAGCCTGCCGAAGTACCGCAGAAACGTTCCGGCGCGATCGAACACCGCGACCAGACCACGTTCGGAATCGGCAATATAGATGTTGTCGGCAGAATCAATTGCGATTCCGGCTGGCTTGACGATGCGGCGGTTGGGTCCGGTGAGCAGGCGGAACGAGTGAAGGCCGTCGAGCACGTGCACAGAAGACGCGCCCGGGTCGGACACAATGACTCGGCCGTGGGAATCGACCGCGAGCTGATGTGGCGAGACTAGGAGCTTCTCATGACCATAGGCGAAGGTGATGAGGTTGTCGCGCAAGCCGGCGAACACGGAGTGGCCCTTGGCCGGTTTTTGCGCGTGCCCCGGGGGCTGATAGTTCTCGATCGACGCTTCCTGCGGATGCAGGTTCACGAAAGCCGGAACCTCGGCGGGACGCACACCGCCAAATTCGCTTTCCATCATGGCCTGATGCCAGCGGTTCATCTGCGCGGCAGAGAGATAGCGGCCCTCGGAGGTGTAGGTCCCGAGAAAGGTAATGTGCGTGGAGACTGAGGGAGCGCTCTGTGCCCAGAGCGTGGAGACCAAGAGCGAAATGAAGAACGGGCCGAGGGGGAAGCGGCCAACCGAAAAGGCTTTCATGTTCCTTCCGACTGGCAACGCAGGCCCACAGATTCCCGGGACCCGAGTCAACCGAAACCAGATTCCTACGGCTGGAAAGGGGGCGTCAATGAATAAAGGAATACACAGGACGGATTTGGGAAAACGAAAGTAATGAGACGAACGTAAGCGTTATTACGCGGAAACAAAATCGGCCAGCTTTGGCGGGCCGACTAGGAAACCGTGCGTCTGACAAGCTAGTAGAACAGGTATTTCCTCCACTTGTCGTCGGAGTGGCCGAGTAGCCGCATGATGTGGCGGCTGGTGTGGAGATTAAACGGGCGCGGCTCCTTCATCAGCTTCATGCCGGCTTCCGCGGGCGTACGATTGCCCTTTTGGCGATTGCATTCGTGGCAGCAGGCAACAAGGTTTTCCCAGGTCGAGCTGCCGCCGCGCGAGCGTGGCATGACGTGATCGAGCGTGAGTTCGCTCGCGGGCAGCACGGTGCCGCAATACTGGCAGCTGTTGCGATCGCGCAACAGGATATTCTTGCGCGACAGCGCGCGAGTCTGATGCGGAATGCGGCGGTATTCCATCAGGCGAATGACGGATGGAATCCGCATCGCCAAGCGAGCGGCGTGCATGGTGTTACCGTTCGACTCTTCGGCCATAGCTACGCCCTTCAGCACCAGAACGATCGCCCGACGAGCCGCGCAGACGTTGATCGGCTCATAGGAGGCATTTAGCACCAGCACCGGCTGGTTCATCATGCCGCGACCGTTCCCTCCGTGCGTGAAGGGCTGGAAGTGTTCTGTGCTCGCCTGGGTTCGCACCGTATTGTGCCCTTTGCCGTGCATAATCCTCTCGATTGTTGTCGAAGCGCAGTTTCGCGCTCCGAAGTTCCTAAGCTCGAGCCGCCATCGTGAGCGGCTGCGTTGCGGCCACACTGCGCGTGAAGGTGACGTCCAACTTCAGCGTTCGCGCAACCGTGGCTACCCAAACCCTTTCTGCGCCGGCACGGCGCAATACACGCGTACATTCGGCGACCGTAGTTCCGGTGGTGAACACGTCGTCCACCAATAAGATGTCTCTGCCTGAGGGCACGGACTTGGCGCTAAACGCCCCGCGCAGGTTGGCAATGCGCTGCTGGCGCGTGTATCCGACTTGCGATTCGGTAGCGCGCTTGCGGATCAGCAAACCGGGCGCGAGTTCCAGTTCCATTCCGAGCGGCTTCTGCCGGGCCATGGCTTTGGCAATCAGCTCCGACTGATTGAATCCGCGCGATCGCAGCTTGGTGGCGTGCAGCGGAACGGGAACAACGAGCGGCAACTCGCCTTCGAATTCCGGGGTCAGATCCGTGACAGCTTCGGCCAGCATGCGCCCGAGTACGTCAGCGGCAGGTCGCACCTGTTGGTACTTCAGCAGGTGGATCAATTCACGCAGGCCATCAGCATACGATCCGTAAGCTGCTGCTTTCGTAAACGGGGGACGCTCGGCAAAACACTCGCCACAAAGCGACTGGGCCAGTCCGCTGAACAGCTGCTCTCCGCATAGCAGACAACGTCCTTTGCTAAGAGGTTCGATGGAAGCAAGACAGGAGGAGCAGACAGGCAAGCGGGAGCTGGAAACCAGGGGCAAACCGCAGAGGCGGCAATCGGAGGGGAAGACTACGGTTACTACACTATCAAACGCACCGCGAAGGGCGTTCGCGACCATGCCTCGTCGTCGAAACAAAACTCGGCGGAACGAGGCAGCCCCAAGCGGGGCTTGATCCCGAGTTAGGTCACCGGTACTGCTGAAGACGACCCTCCTCACAAACATCCGAACAATTTCGGACTCTGCGCCACTGACAGTATAGCCCCGTGTTGATGCCGAAAGCAACGCGTGTCACCGAAGCTTAACGAGGCGGGGCTTTCGAAAAGCCGGAGAGTTGTCGCTCGCCAGCGCCGACTAAGGTAAAAAACTCACTCTGGCGTTAATTGACGCGGCCAACCGGATATGCCCTGACCCGTCATCTGAGTTAGAAATCCTCGCGTTTTGGGCGATTGAGAAACTAATTTCTATGCTGTTGGGAGACCTGCGAACATTCCGTCGCCTAGCTCCGGCCTTTACGCTGGGGAGAGCTGTGTTTTGCTGGGAGTGCAGTCTATGTCACAAGCTATTTCTACATATTCCGCACGATCAGCGTCCCACACGAGAACAGATGGAAGTGATCGTCGGGGAGTTCGAGCGTCACGACTGCGCCATCCAGTTCGCCGTTTCGCGAGAACGTTTGAAGAGGAGCATGGGCGAGTGAATCTGGCTAGAGCTTGGTTTCGCCCAGATGGTGTTGTTCGCAAATGCGGGAAACAATGCGCTTCAGGGCTTCGGCACGGGCTCGGCAATTGTGAACGCATTGCGTTGCTTGCATGGAAACACTGCCGCTGATCAACGAAGACTTCATACCCTCGATGAACTCGGCAGTTTCCAGCCAGGCTCGGCGTTCGCGGTCGAACATTTTCGCCACTGTTTCCGGGTCGAGTTTGTCATCTTGCCAAAGAAGGGCCGACATCGGAGCGAGTATAACCGCTGGCGTTAGGCAGCTTCCAGCGAAATCCAGCGCAGAACACGAATGCCGGCGCCGTAGCGCCGGCATCGAAAACTGCCGGGAACTATGCGGTCGCCTTTTCCTCGGCGTGACGTCCGGCCAACGCGCCAGCCAGGGCCGGCAGGCCGAAGAACACGGCTGTAAACAGGACATCGCTGACCAACTCGCGGCGGAAGAACGGCAGAGCCATGGTGTAGCACTCCACCAGTCCGGCCATGGTCTTGGGATACATGTCCCAAACCATCCAGACCGCAAAGTTGCTGACCAGGAAGAAGGAAAATGCGGTGGCCAGCGACGCGCCGACAACCTGCAGCGGACCGGCGTTACGGCGCAGCAGCGCACCGAGGCCGAGGATGCCAGCATACCAGGCAAAGGTGACGTAATGATCGGCGCTGAACGCGAACCGATAATAGAAGAGCGTGAGGTAAACGTCGGTGGCAGCAAACAAGGTCAGCGGCACCCAAAAGAGCTTCCGAGGTCCGCGCGCTCCGAAGTAAAGAAGGGAAGCGCCCACGGGCGTAAACGCCAGGAGGTGATGGGGATCAAGCCTGACCGCGATCGCCAAGAGGACAAAAACAAATGCCAACATGAGAATCTCACCTTTCCAATACGATTCTGCGGTCTCGGAACATGCGACGTCAAGCCAAGGTTGCCACGATTGTTCCCTGGCATCGAAATCACCGAAATGAGTTCGCCTGAATCAACAACTTACGCACGTAGCTTTCGCTAGTTCTCTCGGAACACGGGAGTTAGGCGTAAGCTCCTGACAAGAAAGGAACACGCGCCATGCTGACTCGAAACGCAGCTCTCGCCGTCGTTGCTTTGCTGTTGAGCGCCGACTCGCTCCTGTTTTCGCAATCCTCTAACGCACCTCTGGGCGCACAACGCACGCCACAATTCGAGAACCAAGACGTAAGGGTCTGGAGAACGGTTGTACCTCCCAATGCGCCATTGAAGATGCACACTCATCAACATCCGCTGGTCATTGTTGCCCTCACAGGCGGCACCGTGAAGGTTGTATATGAAGACGGCACTTTCGAACTCCACAATTGGGAAACAGGAAAAGCCTATTGGCTTCCGACCTCGGAAGGCCGGAAGCGACACGCGGATGTGAATACCGGATCAAAGCCGCTCGAACTGATAGTCGTTGAACTGAAAAAGGATGACTAGCAGAGAGAGTGGGGGTAGCGGGCTCAGCAATCGAGAACGAAAGGGGAGTGCCCTCGTCAAAATTCGAGTCAAGCCGCTTTTTCCTTCGAGTCAAGCTGGTCAAGCTGGTCAAGCTGCTTTCGTAGCCATTCGATACCGAGTCTCACCTCGACGCACTTCATCTCGGTGCAGGACTCCTGCGGCCCGAAGCGATCTGCGTGCTTTGAGTGGTAATCACGGAATTGCTGTTCCAACGAGGCGATTTCCCTGGCAGTCACCTTAGACATGTTTCGCCACACTTTGCTAAAGATTTTCCTTTAGTACGATTTTGACGGAAAGGCTGAGTGCTCTAAAGCGCCAAGGTCCGCCTTGTCTTTCGATTCCGCTCACGGTCCGGCACGGCTTCTATTCCGGTAGGGATGTGTCGCGGCAAAGAAACCGCTCGACATGACAAAAAGGCGACACGTCGAACGGCGTTCGCTCGTAAGGACGAAAGCGCGGACGGGGGTCCGCGCTAGATATGGCAAGCCAGAGGTCTCACTCCGACGTGAAGTAGTCCACCGCGACGGGGCTTTCGAACAGCGAGTAATCGCGCGTGACCACGGTGATGCCGCTGTCAGTGACGAAGTAACGCTGGCGGTCGGCCTCGTGGTCGTATCCGATGACGGTGCCTTCGGGGATGTGGACGTCGCGGTCGACGATAGCCTTTCGAATGCGGCAGTGGCGGCCGATGTTCACATGGCTGAAGACAATGCTGGAATCGATCTCAGCGTAGGAGTTTACGCGTACATCCGGCGAGAAAACGGAGTTGCGGACCATGCCTCCGGAGATGATGCAACCGGCCGAGATGATCGAGTCCAGGGCGGTCCCGGTACGTCCGGCCTCGTTGAAGACGAACTTGGCCGGCGGATATTGCCGCTGGTGGGTACGCATGGGCCAGTCGCGATCGTAGAGGTTGAAGACCGGAGATACGGACACCAGGTCCATGTTGGCTTCGTAGTAGGCGTCGAGAGTGCCAACGTCGCGCCAATACTGCGCTTCCTTCTTGTTCTCGTCGATGAAATTGAAGGCGTAAAGCTTGTAGTCATCGACCATCTTGGGAAGGATGTTGTGCCCGAAGTCGTGACGCGAGTCGGGATCTTCGGCGTCTTTCAGCAGCACCGGGATCAGGACGTCGGTATTAAAGATGTACACGCCCATGGATCCCGAAACCATGTCGGGATTGAAAGGCGAGCGGGTCTCGGTGACCTTCGGCTTTTCTTCAAAGCCGGTAATCCGCCCATCGCTAGCGATGTCGAGCACGCCGAACTGGTAGGTCTCCTCGGGCGGAATCAGGACAGTGGCGATGGTGACGTCGGCGCCGGAATCCTGATGCTGCTGCATCATGCGGCCGTAGTTCATCTTGTAGATGTGATCGCCGGTGAGGATAAGGACGTACTTGGGCTGCTCCGCACCAATGGAATATATGTTCTGGTAAACGGCGTCAGCGGTGCCGAGATACCAATTTTCACTGACGCGCTTCATGGGAGGCAGGATCTCGATGAACTCGCCCAGCGCGTTGGCGACAATGTTCCAGCCCTCGCGTATATGCCGGTTGAGCGACAGGGCTTTGTACATCGTGAGGATGTACACGTTGCGCAGGTTCGAGTTGATGCAGTTCGATAAGGTAACGTCGATGATGCGATAAATACCGCCAAAAGTGACTGCCGGCTTGGCGCGGTCACGAGTGAGCGGGTACAAACGTTCGCCCGCGCCCCCGGCGAGGAGAACTCCAAGCGTATCCTTCATCTGGATTCCAGCATCCTGGTCCGAAAATGACAACTCAGTTGTAGTTGACGCCCAAGAAGCCGTTCGAAAGTTGGCTCCCATTCAAGAACCGACGATAGTAGCACAAGGACGTTTGGACATCTGGCAATCTCACCAGCTATCCCTTAAAGAAGATGCAGACTGGCGAAACAGAAGTAAGGCAGATTTCAAGCCGCGTCGTCCAGGGATATTCGAAGCGATTTCAGGAACTTCATATCCTGAGGGTTAACCTTGAACTCCGGATCGCGGCGGGCACCGGCCGTCGCCATAGGTTTCGCGTCCTCCTCGGTTTTGTTGAACCCGATGGTCGCTTCAAGCACCAGGAACACGTCGTAGCCGCCGGCCTTGATTTTGGCAATCACCTCGGCAATCTGCTCGGATTCCGAAAGGGATTCGTTGATGGCCTCGCCTAACTCTTTCATCAGTTGTTTGAGCTTCGGATTCACGCTTTGGCCCTCTTGGTCCCCGCGACCGGCGTGCGCCGCAGTCCTGTTGCTTGGATGCATCCCTGCGTGGCTAGAGTTTCGCGTGAGGGAGGGAAGTTTGTGCTACACAAGGGTTTGTGATCTCTGTACTGTGGCCCGAAAGCGCCTCGGGATATACGATGAGTGGGTGCCAAATCCCTCCGGGACCGACAAATTCCGAGCCTTCTCTCGTGTTGTAGGCAGAAACGCCGGGCAGAGCCGCTGGACCCGCGCCACCTTCCAGGGCGTCGGCAGCTTCTTGCGCTCGGTGGGGCATGTGATTCGGACGCTCTGGCACGAGGTGACCGGGCTCTTCTTCTTTGTCTTCGGAGCGGTGATCGCCATTCGCGCCGTGGGCGAGTACCGGCTGTACGCAGCGCATCAGACCACTGCGGGTCGTGTGGTGCTGGCGGTGGCTTTAGCGCTGATGTTTCTGTACTTTGCCTGGGGCGCGTTCCGTCGCGCTAAAAGGCAACCGAAAAAGTAACAAGAGGCATTCATGGCCGACAATGTCAAAACCCAGGCCGCACCAGCCAAATTAGAACCGAAGTTCGAGACCACGTCGAAAATTCCGGTGAAAGATCTCTATACGCCCTCCGATCTCGAAGGGCACGACTACGCGAATGAGGTTGGCTATCCGGGAGAGTACCCGTTCACGCGCGGCGTTCATCCGACGATGTACCGCGGACGCCTCTGGACGATGCGCCAGTACGCCGGCATGGGAGACGCCGAGGAGTCGAATAGACGTTACAAGTATCTGCTGTCGCAGGGAACGACCGGTCTGAGTGTCGCCTTCGATCTGCCGACGCAGATCGGGATGGATTCCGACAGCCCGATGGCGCTGGGTGAGGTCGGCAAAGTCGGCGTGGCGATTGATTCCATCGAGGACATGGAGCGGCTGTTCTCGGGCATTAAGCTCGACACGATTTCGACCTCGATGACGATCAACGCGACGGCAACGATCCTGCTGGCCCTGTACGTGGCGGTCGCGAAGAGGCAGGGAAGCGATGTCCGCAAGCTTTCGGGTACGGTGCAGAACGACATTTTGAAGGAGTACATTGCGCGGGGAACGTATATCTATCCGCCGCAACAGGCGATGCGGCTGGTGACCGATCTGTTTGCGTACGCGAATAGGGAGGTCCCGGAGTGGAATACGATCTCCATTTCCGGTTACCACATGCGTGAAGCGGGATGCACGGCCGTCCAGGAAGTGGCGTTTACGTTATCGGACGGGATGACATACGTGCAGGCCGCGCTCGATGCCGGATTGAATATCGATAAGTTCGCACCGCGGCTATCGTTCTTCTTTGCGTCGTTTTCGAATTTCCTCGAGGAAGTGTCGAAGTTCCGAGCGGCGCGCCGGATGTGGGCGAAGATCATGCGCGAGCATTTCGGTGCGAATAGCCCGAAAAGCTGGATGCTACGGTTTCATACGCAGACGGCGGGGTCGTCGCTGACGGCGCAGCAGCCGGAGAACAACATTGTCCGCACGGCGTTGCAGGCGCTGTCAGCGGTGCTGGGCGGGACGCAGTCGTTACATACGAATTCCTTCGATGAGGCCCTGGCATTGCCGACCGAGCACTCGGCTCGTATCGCTCTGCGAACACAGCAGATCATTGCATACGAATCGGGTGTCGCGAACACGGTCGATCCGCTGGCGGGATCGTACTTCGTCGAATCGCTCACGAATGAGATTGAGAAGCGCGCCTGGGACTACCTCGACAAGATCAAAGCCATCGGTGGCATGCTAAAGGCTGTCGAGCGCGGGTACGTGCAGCAGGAGATCCAGAACGCCTCGTACGACTTCCAGCAGTCGGTGGAGGCCCAGCAGCAGATCGTGGTGGGAGTCAATAAATTCCGGCTGGACGAAGAGACGCCGTTGCCGATTCTGCGGATCGACGAGTCGCTGGAGAAGAAGCAGGTGGAGCGTACGCGTGCGTTACGAGCGCGACGAGATCAAGGCCCGTGGAGCGCAGCGCTGAAGCAGATCGAAGAGGCAGCGCGAG
>Ga0335070_10011591_pt1 | contig 10290 bp, 6 predicted proteins | sample Lox_Sample_13_FD_206722 | JGI IMG/M metagenome (GOLD analysis project Ga0335070, IMG submission 206722) | Soil microbial communities from Loxahatchee National Wildlife Refuge, Florida, United States - Lox_Sample_1.3 | ecosystem: Environmental > Terrestrial > Soil > Wetlands | place: USA: Florida... | reverse complement strand
CGGCGAGGCCGCAGACGGCCCGCTCGGCCAGCGCGTCGAGATTCGGCTTGCGCGCCGCCTCGAGCTCGGAGCCGCCGGCGGCGGGCAGGCCGCCGACGCCGTCCATGACGAGAAGGACGATCTTCGTGTCCGTCGTCTGGCTGAGTTCCCTGGCGAGGTCTTCCCATTCCATGCTCGTGACTCCTGCGGAGATTCCCTCCCCAGTTTACCACAAACCGCCCCCGCACGGCGGCGCCGGCGACGGACGCGCGGAGACCTCCCGGTCCGGCCGCGGCGCCGATTGAATCTCCCCCACCGGTCTGCTAGAATCTCTCCATGAACAAGGTCCTCATCCTCGATTTCGGGTCGCAGTACACGCAGCTCATCGCCCGCAAGATCCGCGAACTGGGCGTCTATTCCGAGATCCTGCCGTTCACGACGCCGCTGGCCGCGATCCGCGAGGCCGGACCTTCGGCCCTCGTCCTGTCCGGCGGCCCGCAGAGCGTATACGAGAAGGGGGCGCCGCACCCGCCGAAGGGGATCTTCGACGTCGGCCTGCCCGTCCTCGGCATCTGCTACGGCGTCCACCTCATGGCCTACATCCTGGGCGGCGAGGTCATCCCGGCCAAGGAGCGCGAGTACGGCTTCGCCTCGCTCCGCGTCCTCGACCGCTCCGGCCTCCTGGCCAAGGTCAAGGACGGGGAGCAGGTCTGGATGAGCCACGGCGACCGTCTGGAGCGGGTCCCGCCCGGCTTCGTCATCACCGGGAGCACGGCCAACACCCGTGCGGCCGTCATCGAGGACCGCCGGCGCCGCTTCTTCGGCGTCCAGTTCCACCCTGAGGTCATCCACACCAAGGAGGGCCAGAAGATCCTGTCCAACTTCCTCTTTCGCCTGGCCGGGCTCGAGGCCGACTGGGACATGTCGTCCTTCATCGGGCGCAAGGTCTCCGAGATCCGCGAGACGGTCGGGGCCCGGAAAGTCATCTGCGGCCTGTCCGGGGGCGTCGACTCGCTCGTCACTTCGCTCATCATCCACAAGGCCATCGGCAACCGGCTCGTCTGCATCTTCATCGACAACGGGCTCCTCCGCACGGGCCAGTATGAGGCCCTCATGGAGGCCTTCCGGCACAAGTTCGCCCTCAAGGTCATCGGCATCGACGCCTCGGACCTGTTCCTCGATAAGCTCCGCGGCATCACCGCCCCGGAGAGGAAGCGGAAGACGATCGGCCGGCTCTTCATCCACCTCTTCGAGCGGGAGGCGACGCGGATCGGCGGCGCCCAGTTCCTGGCCCAGGGCACGATCTACCCGGACGTCATCGAGTCGAACCCGGTCAAGGGGCCGTCCTCGGTCATCAAGTCCCACCACAACGTTGGCGGGCTGCCCAAGGGGCTCCGCTTCAAGCTCGTCGAGCCCCTCCGGGAACTCTTCAAGGACGAGGTCCGGGCCCTGGCCCTGGAACTCGGCGTCGACCAGGAGTTCATCCACCAGCACCCCTTCCCCGGGCCGGGGCTGGCCGTCCGGGTCGTCGGCGAGGTCGACCGCGAGAGCCTGGACATCCTCCGGGCGGCCGACGAGATCGTCGTCTCCGAGGTCCGCCGAGCCGGGCTCTACAAGAAGCTCTGGCAGGCCTTCGCCGTCCTCCTCCCGGTGCGCTCGGTCGGGGTCATGGGCGACCAGCGGACCTACCAGCGGGTTGCCGCCGTCCGCCTCGTCCAGAGCACGGACGGCATGACGGCCAACTGGTACCCGGCCGCGCCGAGCCTCCTCTCGCGGATCTCGACGCGCATCGTCAACGAGGTCCCGGGCGTCAACCGGGTCGTCTACGACATCACGACCAAGCCGCCCGGGACGATCGAGTGGGAATAGCCGGCGGCTCGCTCCGCCCCGCGCCGCGTCTCGGGAAAAGGGACTGATGGAACCGACGTTCGTTCACCTGCACAACCATTCCGAGTACAGCATCCTCGACGGCGCCCTGAAGGTGCCGGACCTGGTCGAGGCGGCCGTGCGGAACAACATGCCGGCCGTGGCCATCACCGACCACGGCAACATCTTCGGCGCCGTCCAGTTCTTCAAGGAGGCCAAGTCCCGCGGCGTCAAGCCCATCCTCGGCTGCGAGGTCTACGTCGCGCCGGGCAGCCGCTTCGACAAGAAGCCCGGGGCGGCGAGCGACGTCCACCATTTCCATCTCATCCTCCTCGTTCGGAACGAGCAAGGGTACCGGAACCTCTGCCGGCTCCTGACGCAGAGCTATCTCGAGGGCTTCTACTACCGGCCGCGGATCGACAAGGAGCTGCTGGCGGCCCACGCCGAGGGGCTCATCGGGCTCTCGGCCTGCCTGAAGGGAGAGCTCTGCGCTTGGCTCACGCGCGGCTTCGCCGAGAAGTCCGAAGACGCGGCCCGCGAGTACGCCTCGATCTTCGCCAAGGGCGACTTCTATGTCGAGCTCCAGGACCACGGCATCCCCGACCAGAAGGCGGTCAATCCCCTCCTTGTCGGCTTGGCCGGTCGGCTCGGCCTGCCGCTCGTGGCCACGAACGACATCCATTTCGCCCGCCGCGAGGACGCCGAGAGCCAAGACGTCCTCGTCTGCATCCAGACGAACAAGAAGATCTCCGACCCGGACCGGCTGAAGTTCTCGTCAGACCAGTTCTACTTCAAGTCCGGCGACGAGATGCGCGCGCTCTTCCCGGAGACACCCGAGGCCCTCCAGAACACCTTCCGCATCGCCGCCCGCTGCGAGTTCGACTTCCCCACCAAGAAGTACTTTCTCCCGAGCTTCACCCCGCCCGAGGGCGCGGCGCTGAGCGAGTATTTCGAGTCCGTCGCCTGGGAGGGCTTCCGGCGGCGGATGGAGGCGCGAGCGGCGCGGGCCGGAGGCGCCGAGCCCGCCCACTCCGAGGCGGAGTACGAGGAACGGCTGAAGCGCGAGATCAAGCTCATCCGGCAGATGGGCTTCGAGGGCTATTTCCTCATCGTCTGGGACCTGCTCAAGGCCGCCCGCGAGAAGGGCATCCCGGTCGGGCCGGGCCGCGGCTCGGCCGCCGGCAGCCTCCTCGCCTATGCCCTCGAGATCACCGAGGTCGACCCGCTCGAATACGACCTCCTCTTCGAGCGGTTCCTCAACCCCGAGCGCATCAGCTTGCCCGACATCGACATGGACTTCTGCGGTCGGCGGCGCGGCGAGATGATCGAGTACGTGACCCGCAAGTACGGCCAGGAGAACGTCTGCCAGATCATCACCTTCGGGACGATGGCGGCGCGCGGCGCCATCCGCGACGTCGGCCGCGTCCTCGAGGTGCCGCTGCCCGAGGTCGACCGGGTGGCCAAGATGATCCCTTTCGGCCCGGACTCGACCATCGCCGAGGGCCTGAAGAGCGTCCCCGAACTGCGCGAACTCAGGGAGCGGAACTCGAAGATCGCCCAGCTCCTGGCCATCGCCCAGCGGATCGAGGGCCAAGTCCGCCACCCCTCGATCCACGCCGCGGGCATCGTCATCACTCCCAGGCCGCTGGTCGAGTTCATGCCCCTCTACCAGTCGGCCAAGGGAGAGATCACGACTCAGTACGCCATGGGCGACGTCGAGGCCCTCGGCCTGCTCAAGATGGACCTCCTCGGGCTGCGGAACCTGACCGTCATCGACGACGCCCTGCGCCTCATCCGAAAGGACACGGGCCAGACGATCGACGTCAACGGCCTGGGTCTCGACGACGCGCGGACCTTCGAGCTCTTCCAGGCCGGCAACACGGACGGCGTCTTCCAATTCGAGAGCCCGGGCATGAAGGACCTCCTCCGCCGCTTCCGGCCCGAGCAGTTCCGCGACCTCATCGCCATCAACGCCCTCTACCGGCCCGGCCCCCTCAAGAGCGGCATGACCGACGAGTTCATCCATCGCCGCAACCACCCCGAGCGGATCGCCTACGAGCTGCCCCAGCTCGAGCCTGTCCTCCGCGAGACGCGCGGCATCATCGTCTACCAGGAACAGGTCATGCGGATCGCGGTCGAGCTCGCCGGGTTCACCCTGGCCGGGGCCGACCTCCTCCGCAAGGCCATGGGCAAGAAGGACAAGGAGACGATGAAGGCCCAGAAGCAGAAGTTCCTGCAGGGGGCCAAGAAGAAGGGCATCGCCGCCTCCAAGGCCGACAAGATCTTCGAGCAGATCAAGGAGTTCGCCGAGTACGGCTTCAACAAGTCCCACGCCGCCGTCTATGCCCTGCTCGCCTACCAGACGGCCTACCTCAAGGCCCACTACCCCGAACACTTCCTGGCCGCGCTGCTGACGTCCGAGGCCGAGCGGGGGGCGACGCCGCAGGTCGTCAAATACATCGGGGAATGCCACGACATGGGCCTGACCGTCCTGCCGCCCGACATCAACAAGAGCGAGTTCCCGTTCACGGTCGAGGGCGGAGCCATCCGCTTCGGCCTGGCCGCCGTCAAGAACGTCGGTCAGGCCGCGGTCGAGGAGATCCTCGCCATCCGCCGGAAGAACGGGCCCTTCCGCTCGCCCTTCGACCTGTTCCTCGACCACGATACGAAGGTCCTCAACCGCAAGGCCATCGAGAGCCTGATCAAGGCCGGCGCCTTCGACTCCCTGGGCTGGAGGCGCTCACAGTGCTACCACATGCTCGACCGGATGATCGAGTTCGGCCACGACGTCCAGAAGGCCAAGGTCGCCCGGCAGAACCTCCTCTTCGGCGGGAGCGTCGTCGAGACGCCGCCCATCCCCCAAGAGGTCCAGGAAATGCGCGAGTGGGACGAGTCCCACGTCTTGTCCTACGAGATGGACGCCCTCGGCTTCTATGTCACCGGGCACCCGCTGGCCCAGTACAAGGACCGGCTCCGCAAGCTCGTCTCCCACGGGCTGGGCGAGCTCGACGACGACCGCGACTTCGACAAGGACATCCGCGTCGCCGGCATCATCGCCTCGGTCAAGCCGCTGCGGACGAAGAAGGACGAGCGGATGGCGACCTTCGTCCTCGAGGACATGACCGGGCGGATCGAGGTCGTCGCCTTCCCCGAGGCCTTCGGCAAGCACGGCGCCTACCTGCGGGAGGGCCAGCTCGTCCTGGTCAAGGGGAGATATCAGGGGGAGGGCGAGAACCGGCGCATCACCCTCAGCCAGGCGACGCCGCTGGCCGACGCCTTCGAGACCCAGGCCAAGCGCGTCGTCGTCCGCGTCTTCCTGCCCGGGCTCGAGGAGGCGACGATCAGCGAGCTCAAATCCATCCTCGACGCACACGAGGGCCGATGCCCCGTCTTCTTCGAGCTCGAGACCCCGCACTCCTACCGGGTCATGGCCCGGAGCGCCGAGGTCCAGAGGGTCGCGCCGACGGACGACCTGCTGAAAAAGATCGAAGCGCTCCTCGGCGAGAACTCGGTGTCCGTGGATTATTAGCAGCTAATCGGTCTTCCGCCGGACTTCCCCATACAAGTTACCCTTTCAGAGAATTGACATCGAGCCCAAAGGCGGGCCCCATTGATTGCATTCTTCTCGGCCGTCTAGTTCTGGAGGCATTCCCCCCGGTTTGCACCATATTTATAGCCCTACACGAATTTCCAGAAGTTCCCGGCGAGTTGAGAACATCAGCTCAATCCGCAGGTCCTTATCAATATAACGGGGAGGACTAAGCGTGACCAGCCCCCCATCAATGCACCAGCCCTTGAGTGAAATCTCCGACCATAAAGGCCTCTGGAGCCGGCGGCCTATAGCCTAGCGAGCTATGCGGCCTAAAGCGATTGTATTCCCTTCGCCAGCCCTCGACAACGACCTTCGCCTCCGCCAACGTGTCCAGCACCTCATGAGGGGGGCAGGTCAGTCCTTTAATCCAAATTCTAATTACCTACACTTTCCAACCTCTGCGCAGCTGGAATATGCTAGAGTTAAAGCAATGAACGCAGCCAGCCTAAGTGAGCTGGGTTTCTATTTAAATACAATCCAAGATTCATATTCTCACGGTGGCTACTCAATTTCCTTAACGATTTCCGGGCCGGCCGGTCTGCCTTTTACCATTATGGTCCCTGTTAACAAATTTACTCATTCCTTTCTGACCGCAATGTCTAAGCTCGGATATTGTTACGACCCAGACGATCCTGCCGCTAACCCACGCAACTATGAAAAGATGTGCAAGGAAACCTATTATGCTTTGCTATTCTGGTTCATGCATAGGATCCTCTTTGCTAACGATGTAATTGTCATGAATCCTGCTCATGGTTATTGAGAAAAGGAAGATATTCCATGCTGAGAAGCAGAAATACGAAAGAGAGCTTACTTAGCATAAAGAAACGGGTGGGCTTGCTGCTAGCCTATTGGCTCGTTGCTTCCATTATTGCATATGAGTTTGCGGGATATGGAGATGGATCGCTTGTGCCCTTTGCCGTCTTGGTCTCTTGGCCCGGATTCTTTTCAACGCTCTTAAACCAATTGCTTCATGCCCGCGAGGTCGGGCTTCCATTAGAGATACTCATCGTTGAACTTTCACTCTTCTTTTTGTATTACGCAGGGCTTATTAAGCTCGTCTCTAGACTTAGGCCGGCCCGGTCGAATTGTGGATTCCTTATTCCTAGCGCAATCCATCTTTGTGGAGGACTGGCTCTGAGCATCATCCTCGATAGACAATATGTTCTTCCCCACGCTATTGTGGGTTCGCAGACCAGCAATTTTAGAACTTACTGGTTTATAGCGAGCTATGCTGTTTCGTTGATAATAACGGTGCTTTGGTTTAGGATTGATTGGCGCTTAGCAAAGGTAGGGCGTTAATCACTGCACAATCAGTTGGTGAGGATACCGATGAGCTGCAAGACGAAGATGAATCTTCATTCTCGGCAATATGGAACATCCGGAAGCGGGGTGTTGGGCGGCGTTCTTAGCGAAAAGCTCGTTAAATAGTTGCGGCCGCGGTACGTCAGGAGGGAATTCCGGCTCCGACCGGAACAGGCACAATAGGACGAATCCGAATGGGGCAACCTCGGGGAACAGGAACCCGGTTAAGGCCTTCTCGGTCTCGCCCGCCGGCGGCAGCTACTACATCTATTCCTTTGATGGGAAGCTCCTCGCCGAGTACAATACCTCTGGGGTTTGCGTAAGGGACTATATCTACATGGGCAACCAGCTCATCGCGGAGTACGATCCGGCCTCGTCCCAGTACTACTATTACACCTCGGACCAGATCAACTCTACGAGGATTGTGACGGACGGCACGGGGGCGGTGGTCTATGCCGCGGCTCATGATCCCTATGGGGGAATTCAGAAGACCTGGGTCAGTACGTTTGACCCCGTGCCCAAGTTCTCCGGCAAGGAGCACGACGGAGAGTCCCAACTTGATTACTTTGGGGCAAGATATTATGACAGGAGCCAGTATAGGTTTATTTCGGTGGATCCGACCATAATATTAGATAGGGCGGTTAACATGCCGCAGATGTGGAATCTTTATTCCCTTGCCGGAAACAGTCCAGTGACGACCTACGATCCGACCGGAAGGTGGTGGACGACCACAGTTCACGGTGCTTATACTTATAAGATAGCAAAGTTCGCCGGTCTTTCTGATGGACTTGCGCGCATTATCGCGGAAGCTGACATGAGCGTCGATAATAATTTTTGGACAGCTTCCACATGGGCAGGGTTCTTTAGCGCTGATTTAAGGAGGTACTGGCATTTCCCCACTAAACTTGAGCTTGAAAACGCGAGAATCATCTGTAGGACTACGCTTGATCCCAAAGAATTTGGGAAATACCTCCATGTGATTCAGGACTCATATTCCCATGCCGGTTATGATTCTACCCACGTGTCCAATCTGGCGGTGGATGATCCGGCCTATGATTGGGCCGTGACAATGAAAATGGTGTGGGAAACCCTAACACTTATTGAGGATTTTGAACAGAGGCTTTGGGAAGCTGTCGCAGACTTGGCGGCTAGCATAGTGGCTTATGTAAGTAAGCAATAGGGGGCGTTAACGTTCGAATTGGGAGGGCCCAAGGCACGATGTTTACGGTGCAACCTAAAAGACCAAGAGCCTTCTATTTATATAAGAGTGAGTTAACCGCTATGTATAGAAGAACCGGCGTGAGAGAGGTGAGTATTGCTTCCGGTCGATAGACACGACATGCGCAAGTGGCTCCATGCATTCTTGGGGTACTGGGCGCTATCGCTGCTGGTTATGTATTTTTTCGCTGGCGCAGGAGACGGATCATACGTGCCTATTGCCGTCCTTAGCTCATGGACTGCTCTTCTTATACGACCTGCTATACGTCTCCTTTCAATAGGGAAGAACGAAACGGTGCTACTGCTGCTCGTATTTTCTGCCTTGTTTTTCCTATATCAGCTAGTTCGTGCGATCTTCACAATACTGCTAAGCCAGTCTGGCAAGCGGAGTTTCGCTTATGTTCCAGAGATTGTTCACTATATGGGTGCAGTCGTTGTTCTTATGGATCTTCCTATAGCAAGTAAAGTCCCAGGCCTTGGACAAGGAGCGACATACTTTCTTATCAGCTATCTCGTTTCCGCACTATTGGCGTTCTGGTATTATTTTCTTGATCGGCACTTAATCAAACTGATTGGAGAGCGAAGACAAAGAGCCTGACGGGGAATCAGACCTCGATTATTTCGGCGCGAGATATTATGACAGGAGCCAGTATAGGTTTATTTCGGTGAATCCCGTGCTTGGCCAAGAAGCAATTGGAAATGCTCAACGTTGGAACCCATATTCATACTGTGGAAATAATCCCATTATCTACATAGACCCGGACGGCAAAGAATATCTAGTATTTATCCGCTCTGAATCGAAGATCTATCTGTTTAGTTCTGATAATAGGCTTCTCGGATCTTGGAATGCAAAAAACAGCACGGCTCCAGGACATACGCCGTTTCCTAATGGCGATTGGGCTTTCGCCGGTTTCTTGGCCAATACAAGTGGTGATCCAGCCATAGGTCCACTAGGCTTTATCTCTTTCGAGGGGACAGACTCATGTGGAGTCCATGCAGGCCGCGCGTGGGACATTATGACTAATGGGTGTATAAGAACTGAGAATGCGGCAATGGCGAATGCGCTGCTATGGCACTTCGCGGGTGATAGGATGACGAAAATTCGAGTGTACGACACATGGGCTGACGTGGCTTGGGTCGACATGTTGAGGAAGTCCTTATCGAGAAAGCCCGCTGAGGGCGTTGTAGCATAACTAATCGAAACGCCCTTGCCACCCCCTACGACGTGGAAGTTATGAGGAAACGATGAACGAAAAAACCAGGATAATTAGCGCCGTTTTGGTATCCCTCTTTATTTCCTGTCCTCTTTCTCAAAGAGGAATTTGCCAAGAAGGCTCCTTTGAAGTTCGAGATACGCTCAAGGAGATGGGGCAATTCTTAAAGGGCAATGATTTCTACAAGCATTATACCGAAAGAGACCTAGAGAAGTTCCTTCACTTTTTAGGCGACCCGGTCCATTATTTTAGCGAAATTCAAGACATTCCTAATCTGGGGCCCTATTTTGAAATTTACGAGTCCTATCTTGAGATCAAGAATGGCGTAAGGGAAGTTGCACTCTCTAATTTCCTAGATCAACATTTTAAAACAATCAATTGTGCTAAGGCGTCCATCTTAGTCTTCTTGCTCCAGCATACAAACGGTATTTATTCAGAAATCACTAGTAGTTGGTATGCTCGACTCTTCAGCACACAATCCAAAGTTCTTATTCGGGACCTGAAGAAGCGTGTTAATTGGAAGGAGGTCGTGGCGTCATTGATTCCGGGTGATCCTGTGGACTTTCGGAGCGCCGTAGAAGCTTTGGGGAATTCTAGTTTCGAGCGGGAGTTCAAGCACTACGTATCAGCGCAGCTTGATTTTAGCCATCTGCCTGTGATCGTACCTGAAAATGGCGTGGCCTTCTTAGCGATATCAGACGCGGATTATCAGAAACTGCCCGGGCGCGAGGGCGCGGTCAAGGCTAAAGACGCTCAAGAACTATCGAGTTTCCGGCGCAGTTCCGTCGAATTAACCAAAATCCTAAAAAGAATGCGGATAGAGGCAAAAACCTCCATAAGCAGTGGGGTGCGATTCCTTCTGCCCAGTAGGCAGTTCAGTTCATTCCAGCTCAACTCGAATGACCTCTTCGGAATGGCAATCTCTCCCAAGGGCAAAAGGCCTGTTCTTGTCACAGAATTCGTGCCCACCCGCGAAAATATGGCCAAGATTTTAGGTGAGTACTTCGGAATAAAAATCAAGGCGTGAGTTGGCGCAGCGTTGTTCGTCTTGGCTGTTCTGGGGAAGATTCAGAGCTACCTTAACACCGCTCCCGGAGTCAGCAGGATCTCGGATGGATC
>Ga0335070_10011590_pt1 | contig 10291 bp, 9 predicted proteins | sample Lox_Sample_13_FD_206722 | JGI IMG/M metagenome (GOLD analysis project Ga0335070, IMG submission 206722) | Soil microbial communities from Loxahatchee National Wildlife Refuge, Florida, United States - Lox_Sample_1.3 | ecosystem: Environmental > Terrestrial > Soil > Wetlands | place: USA: Florida... | reverse complement strand
GGCGGAGCGCTCGTCGGCGGCGCGGAACGTGGAGACTTCGATGGTCTCCGGGCCCATCATCACGTGCACCAGGCGGAAGCGCCGGCCGATCACCAGCGCGCGGCGGAACAGCGGCTTCACCTGATCGGGCCGGGCGTCGGTGGCGACGTCGAAGTCCTTCGGCTCGATGCCGAGCAGCACGTCGCGCACCGCACCGCCCACCACGTAGGCGGCATGGCCCCGCTCCGCAAGCACGTCGCAGACCTTGAGCGCCGCGTGGCTGATCGCGCTGCGCGCCAGGCCGTGGCGCGACTGCGGCATGCGCTGCGGGCCCGGAGCCCCCAGGCCGAGCACGCGGCGGATGAAGCGCTTGATCATTCCGGGCGGGGATTATCTCAGGGAAATCACCGGCCAGCCGCGGCGCGCGGCCTCGGCGGCGAGCGCCGGGTCCGGGTCCACGGCCACCGGCCGCGAGACGAGCTCGAGCAGCGGCAGGTCGTTGTGCGAGTCGCTGTAGAAGGTGCTCGCGCCGAAGTCGGCGAGCTTGCGGCCCTGCGCGGCGAGCCAGTCGCGCACGCGCGCGATCTTGCCCTCGCGGAAGCAGGGCGTGCCCGCGACGCGGCCCGTGAAGCGCTCGCCGTTGCGCTCGGGCTCGGTGGCCACCAGGTGCGGCACGCCGAACTCGCGCGCGATCGGAGCGGTGACGAAGCTGTTGGTGGCGGTGACCACCGCGCACAGGTCTCCCGCATCGAGGTGCCGGCGCACGAGCGCGCGCGCCTGCGGCGTCATCGCGGGCCGGATGCGCGCCCGCATGAACCCGGCGTGCCAGCGCGCGAGGTCCTCGGGCGTGTGCGCGGCGAGCGGCCGCAGCGCGAAGCCGAGGAACTCATGGATGTCGAGCGTGCCGGCCTTGTACTGCTCGTAGTAGGCCGCGTTCTGCGCCTCGTATTCCTCGCGCTCGAGCACGCCCTGGTCGACGAGGTACTGGCCCCACTCGTAGTCCGAGTCGCAGGCGATCAGCGTGTTGTCGAGATCGAACAGCGTGAGATTCATTCTTTCAGCGCGTCCCGGACCAGGGGCAGGGTGATCGGCCGCTTCGTCTCCAGAGAGTACTGATCCAGCCTTTCGAGCACCGAGGTGAGCGAACGCAGATCCCGGCGCATGCGCGTGAGCAGGTAGGAGATCACCTCGTCCGCCAGTCTGAATCCGCGCCGCTCGGATTCCGCGCGCAGGAACGCCGCGCGCTCCTCGTCGCTGGGCGGCTTGACCTGGTAGACCAGGCCCCAGGCGAGGCGCGACTTCAGGTCTTCGCGCAGCGGCAGCTGGGCCGGCGGCGCGTCGCCCGCCGCGAGCACCGCTCCTCCCGTCTCGCGCGCCTCGTTGATGGCGTTGAACAGCGCGATCTGGGCCAAATCGTCGAGCTTCTGCACGTCGTCCACGGAGTTGGCGCCCGCGCAGGCCGCGAGCAGGTGGCTCTTGCCGCAGCCCGCCTCGCCCCAGAGGTAGAGCACGCCCTCGGTGAATCGGCCGGCCCGCAGGCGGCGCAGGTGCGTGAGCAGCTCGGCATTGGCGCCGGGAACGAAATTGTCGAGCGTGGGCTGCGGCGGCGGCGAGATGCCCAACGCAAGTTGCTTCATCCGGCGAGCGGCTTCATCGTAAAATTGCTGAAAAGACATCATTTTACCGTCATGGCGGAACCCCTCTCGTATCGCGACGCCGGCGTCGACATCGACGCGGGCGACGCGCTCGTCGAAGCGATAAAGCCCTTCGCCAGGCGCACGATGCGCGAGGAGGTGCTCGCGGGCCTGGGCGGCTTCGGCGCGCTGTGCGCGATTCCGAAGAAGTACCGGGAGCCGATCCTGGTCTCCGGCACCGACGGCGTCGGCACAAAGCTCAAGCTCGCGTTCCAGCTCAACCGGCACGGCACGGTGGGCATCGACCTCGTGGCGATGAGCGTGAACGACGTGCTCGTGCAGGGCGCCGAGCCGCTGTTCTTCCTCGACTACTTCGCCTGCGGCAAGCTGGACAAGGCGGTCGCGACGCAGGTGATCAAGGGCGTCGCGCAGGGCTGCGAGGAAGCCGGCTGCGCGCTGATCGGCGGCGAGACCGCAGAAATGCCGGGCATGTACCCCCCGGGCGAATACGACCTGGCCGGATTCTGCGTGGGCGTGGTGGAACGGAGCCGGATCGTCGACGGCCGCACGATCCACCCCGGCGACGTGCTGCTCGGCCTGGCTTCGAGCGGAGCGCATTCCAACGGCTATTCGCTCATCCGGCGCATCCTCGGCGACACGCAGATCGGCTCGGAGACGGCCGATGCGCTGATGGAGCCCACGCGCATCTACGTCAAGCCGCTGCTCAAGCTGATGGCGGCGCTGCCGGTGAAGGGCATGGCGCACATCACCGGCGGCGGCCTGGTCGGCAACGTGCCGAGGATGCTGCCCAAGGGGACGCGCGCCGAGATTCAGGCCAAGTCCTGGCCGCGGCCGGAACTGTTCAACTGGCTGCAGCGCGAGGGCAGCGTCGCGGAGGCGGAGATGCACCGCGTCTTCAACTGCGGCATCGGCATGGTCGTCGCGCTCGCCAAAGGCGATGCCGTGCAGGCGATGGAGCTGCTGCGCGCCGAGGGCGAGCTCGCCTACGAGATCGGCAGCGTTGAATACACCCCCTCGGGCGAGCCGGAGGCGGTGGTCCTGTAGGTCAGCGCATCAGTCCTGCGCGAGCGCGGGCCGAACGTGCCGCGCGAACAGCTCCACCGAGCGCAGCGACTCGGCCAGCGTCAGGTCGCCGAAGGCGAAGCGCAGCAGGAAATAGTTGATTCCGGCCGCCTTCACCTGCGCGGCGATCGCCTCGTGCACGGTGTCGGGCGAGCCCGCGATCGCCTGGCCGCTGGCGAGCACCGCGTCGAAGTCCTCGGTATAGGTCGTGAAGGGCGGCTTCAGGCCGCGCAGGCGCCAGAGGAAGATGAATCCCTCCCACCAGCGCGCATAGGCCCGGCGCGCGATCGTCGTCGCCTCCGCGTCGGTGCCGGCGATGACCACGTGGCGCGCGGTGCCCATGAACGGGATGCGCGCCGGGTCGTTGCCCCTTCTTTGCCATGCCGCGCGGTAGCGGTCGGTGATCACGCGCACGGCGCCGGGCGCCGCGTTACTGACGACATTGAAGCGGTACTCGGCGGCGAACTCCGCGCTCTCCGGATTCGACAGCCCGTACCAGATCGGCGGATGCGGCCGCTGCAGCGGCGCGAGCTGCAGCGGCACGTCCTTGAAGCGGTAGAACTCGCCCTCGAAGCTGAGGATGCGCTCGCGCATCGCCTTGAGGATCACCTGGTAGGCCTCGACGTACATCGCCTGCGACTTCGCCGGGTCGACGCCGAAGTGCTCGATCTCGATCGGCGAGACACCGCGGCCGACGCCCAGCTCGAAGCGGCCGCCGCTCAGGTTGTCGAGCATGCAGATCTCGTCGGCGAGGCGCAGCGGATGGTAGAGGGCGAGCGTGTAGACCAGGGGCCCGAAGCGCAGCCGCCGGGTGCGCTGCGCCACGCAGGCGAGGAACACGGACGGCGAGGGCGAAAGCCCGAGCGGCGTGGCGTGGTGCTCTGCGACGTGCAGCGCGTGGATGCCGATGCGGTCGTAGGCCTCGGCGAGCCGCAGGCGGGTCTCGTAGAACTCCGCGAGCGGCGCGCCGCTCGCATCGAGGTGATCGAAGACGCCGAACTTCAGCCCGCCCTCGAGGCCGCCCCTTCCTCCGCCTTTCACCTGCCATCCCTCCCGCGATGCGCCAGGTAGATGCCGAACAGTACCACCGCGCCGCCGGCGCACTGCAGGGCGCCGAGCGGCTCGGCGAGCAGCAGCCAGGCGAACGCGCCCGCGAGCATCGGCTGCAGGAGCAGCCCCACCGCGGAAAACGACGCCGGCAGATGCGCGAGCGCGAAAGCGATGAGGCCCTGGCCGCCGGCGTGCGAGATCCAGGCCAGGCCCGCGAGCGTGAGCCAGCCCGCGGCCGAGCTCGGCAGCAGCGCCTGGCCGGACAACTGCGCCGACGCGGCGGCGACCGGCAGCAGCAGCAGCGCGGTGATCGTCGTGGTCGCCGCCATCAGCGCGAGCGTGCCCGCGCCGCGATCGCGCAGGCTCTTCACGGACATCAGGTACCAGGCATAGAACAGCGCCGTCACGACGCCGAGCGCGTCGCCGAGCAGCGCCGTCGGCGAGAAGCTCACGCTCGCGCGCACGAGCACCGCCGTGCCGGCGAGCGCCGCCGCGAGGCCCGCGAGAAAGAGCCCGCTGGGCCGCTGCTTCCAGAGCACCCAGGCCGCGAGCGTGACGAAGATCGAGGCGAGGTTGGCGAGCAGCGTCGAGTTCGCCACCGAGGTGTACTGGATCGACCAGTGCCAGAACGCCAGGTCGCCCGCGAACGCGCAACCTGCCGCCAGCGCAGCTGCCAGCGGAAGTCCGGGTTTTTTTGTTTCGTTTGTTTTTATTGAGAAAAACAAAATCCAGAGCAAGGGCGCGGCGAGCGCGACGCGCCAGAACGCGCTCGCGGTGGGGCCCACGTCGGCGACGCGCACCCAGATCGGCGACAAAGCGATGCACGCCGCGCCGGCGAACAGCGCAGCGAGGGGCATTCCGCGCATGCGCCGATGGTAAACTTTTGACGACATGCCTGCTCCGCGTTTCGTTCACCTGAGGATGCATAGCGAGTACTCGGTGACGGACGGGATCGTGCGCCTCGACGACGCGGTGACGAAGGCGAAGGCCGACGGCATGCCGGCGCTCGCGCTCACCGACGCGGGAAACGTCTTCGGCATGGTGAAGTTCTACACCGCCGCGCGCGCCGCGGGCCTGAAGCCCGTCGTCGGCGTCGACTGCTGGATCCAGAATCCGGCCGACCGCGACAAGCCCTGGCGGGCGCTGCTGCTGTGCGCCTCGCGCGCGGGATACCTGCGCCTCTGCGAGCTGCTCTCGCGAGCCTGGCTGCGCAACCAGCACCGCGCGCGCGCGGAGCTCTCGATGGACTGGTTCAAGCCGGACGCGGGCGGCAGCGAGGGCCTCATCGCGCTCTCGGGCTTCGCCGCCGGCGACGTAGGGCACGCGCTCGCCGCGGGCAACGCCGCGGCGGCGGACAAGCTCGCCGCCGCCTGGGCGAAGCTCTTTCCCGGCCGCTACTACCTGGAGATCCAGCGCGCCGGCGCGCCGGGCGGCGAGGCGCTCGTCGGCGCGACGCTCGCGCTCGCGGTGCGCGCGGGGCTGCCGGTGGTGGCCACGCACCCGGTGCAGTTCACCGAGCGCGAGGACTTCAAGGCGCACGAGGCGCGCGTGTGCATCTCGCAGGGCACCATGCTCGGCGACCAGCGCCGGCCGAAGCTGTTCACGCCGGAGCAGTACTTCAAGACGCAGGCCGAGATGGCGAAGCTGTTTGCCGACGTGCCGCAGGCGCTCGAGAACGCGGTCGAAATCGCGCGCCGCTGCAGCCTGGAGATCGAGCTCGGCAAGAGCCGCCTGCCCGCGTTCCCTACGCCGAAGGGGATCACGCTCGACCAGTACCTGCGCAAGCAGGCCGAGGCCGGGCTCGCGGCCCGCCTGGAGCGCCTCTACCCGGACGCCGCCGTGCGCCGCAACGAGGCGCCGCGCTACAGGGCGCGCCTGGAGTTCGAGATCGGCACCATCGTGCAGATGGGCTTCGCGGGCTACTTCCTCATCGTCGCGGACTTCATCAACTGGGCGAAGGCGAACGGCGTGCCGGTCGGACCGGGGCGCGGCTCGGGTGCCGGGTCGCTCGTCGCCTACTCGCTCGGCATCACCGACCTCGATCCGCTGAAGTACGACCTGCTGTTCGAGCGCTTCCTCAATCCCGAGCGCGTGTCGATGCCGGACTTCGATATCGACTTCTGCCAGGACGGGCGCGACAGGGTGATCGACTACGTGCGCAAGAAGTACGGCGAGGACTCGGTGTCGCAGATCGCCACCTTCGGCACGATGGCGGCGCGCGCGGTGGTGCGCGACACCGGGCGCGTGCTCGATCTCGGCTACAACTTCTGCGACCAGATCGCCAAGCTCATCCCGTTCCAGCCGGGCAAGCTCATCACGCTGAAGGAGGCGCGCGAGCTGGAGCCGCTGCTCGCGCAGCGCGAGAAGAAGGAGGACGAGGTGCGCGAGCTGCTCGAGCTCGGCGAGAAGCTCGAGGGCCTCACGCGCAACGTCGGCATGCACGCGGGCGGCGTGCTCATCGCGCCGGGCCGGCTCACCGATTTCTGCCCGTTGTATGCGGCCGAGGGCGCCTCCAGCGTGATCTCGCAGCTCGACAAGGACGACGTCGAGGCGGTCGGCCTCGTGAAATTCGACTTCCTCGGCCTCACCACGCTCACCGTCCTCGACTGGGCCGAGCGCTACGTGCGCGAGCTGGGCGAGAAGGAATTCACGCTGGAGAAGGTGCCGCTCGACGACCGGCCGACCTACCAGCTGCTCTCGGCGGGCAACACCACCGCGGTGTTCCAGCTGGAATCGCGCGGCATGCGCGACATGATCAAGCGCGCGCGCCCGGACCGCTTCGAGGACGTGATCGCGCTCGTGGCTCTGTACCGGCCGGGGCCCATGGACCTGATCCCGGACTTCATCCGTCGCAAGCACGGCGAGGAGCGCTGGGATTACCTGGATGCGCGCCTGGAGCCGATCCTCGCGCCCACCTACGGGATCATGGTCTACCAGGAGCAGGTGATGCAGATCGCGCAGGTGATCGGCGGCTACACGCTGGGCGGCGCCGACCTGCTGCGGCGCGCGATGGGCAAGAAGAAGCAGGAGGAGATGGACGCGCAGCGCGACGTGTTCGTCACGGGCGCTCAGAAGAACGGCCTCGCGCGCGGCAAGGCGATCGAGCTGTTCAACCTCATGGAGAAGTTCGCCGGCTACGGCTTCAACAAGTCGCACGCCGCCGCCTACGCGCTGCTCGCCTACCAGACCGCGTACATGAAGGCGCACCACGGCGCGGCCTTCATGGCAGCGAACCTTTCAGCGGTGATGGACGACACCGACAAGGTGCGCCAGTTCCGCGACGACGCCGAGGCCAACGGCATCAAGGTGCTGCCCCCCTGCATCAACGCCTCGGTCTACCGCTTCGTGCCGGTGGACCTGAAGACGGTGCGCTACGGCCTGGGCGGGGTGCGCGGCACCGGGCAGGCGGCGATCGAGTCGGTGCTGGAGGCGCGCAAGGCTGGCCCCTTCAAGGACCTGTTCGATTTCTGCCGGCGCGTGGACAAGCGGCTGGTCAACCGGCGCTGCGTCGAGGCGCTCGTGCGCGCGGGCGCCTTCGACGCGCTCGAGCCCAACCGCGCCAGCCTGCTCGCGTCGGTCGGGCGCGCGATCGAGGGCGCCGAGCAGGCCGAACGCTCCGCTTCGCAGACGAGCCTGTTCGGCGACGCCGAGGCGAGCCATCAGGCGGGCCTCGCGCTCGCGCCCGCGCGACCCTGGGACCTCAAGCAGCGGCTCACCGAGGAGAAGGCAGCGCTCGGCTACTGCCTGTCGGGGCATCTGTTCGCCGTCTATGAGCGCGAGCTCGCGGGATTCCCGCGCACGCCGATGGCGAAGATCGCCTCGGCGGGCGAGCGCGTCTGGATCGCCGGCGTGGTCGCCTCGGCGCGCGTGCAGATGACGCGCCGCGGCCGCATGATGATGGTGGTGCTCGACGACGGCAGCGCGCAGCTCGAGATCTCGGTGTTCAACGAGCTGTTCGAGAAGCACCGCGACAAGATCCGCGAGGACCGGCTGCTCGTGATCCAGGGCAGGGTGCAGCGCGACGAGTTCATCAGCGGCCTGCGCGTCTCGGCCGAGGACCTGCTCGACCTCGCGGCGCTGCGCACGCGCTTCGGCGCGCGCCTGCGCATCGAGATGAACGGCGGCACGGACGCGGGGCGCGATCCGAAGCGCCTCATGGACCTCCTTGCGCCGTATCGCGCGCCCGGGCGCGAGGGCTGCCCCGTGCTGGTGCACTACGAGAACGCAGGCGCGAGCTGCGACGTTGCCCTCGGCGAGGCCTGGCGCGTAAGGCCGGATGAGCTGCTGCTCGGCGAGCTGACCTCGTGGCTGTCGCCCGAGGCGGTGCAGTTCCAGTACGGTGGCGTTACTCCGTAGGCTTCTGCTCGAAGCCGGAGTAGCGCGTTTCCCCGGGCTCCGCCTGCACTTCCACGCAGTCGACGCGCGCGGCCGGCGGGCCGCGCCGCGCCCATGTGATCAATTTGTCCACCGCGGCCGCGTCGCCCTGCAGCAGCGCTTCCACCGAGCCGTCGCGGCGGTTGCGCACCCAGCCGGCGAGGCCGTGGGCGCGAGCTTCGCGCGCGAGGCAATGGCGGAAGCCGACCCCCTGCACGTGCCCCGAGATGCGCAGCTGTTTCGTCACCGCCATGACCAAATTTTGCCTCGTGCCGGGGCCGGGGAGCGCGGCTCGCAGCCCGGCCCCCGTGGTAAAGTGCCGCGAAACGCCATATAGGGAGAGCACGACATGCGCGCCGCACTTCTCGTCATCGCCGGACTGGCCCTGATCGGATTCGTCGCCGTCTCGTTCGTCCTGCCGCAGATGGCGGGCTCCGAGGCGAAGGAGGCGGCGCAGACGCTCGTCGCCGGCGCCGAGGCGGCCAAGGCGCAGGTCGCGGCGGCGGCGGCGAAGGCGGGCAACCTCTCGGGCGCGGGCGCGGGCGTGAAGCTCACCAACAAGCCGGACCCGAAGTTCGGCGAGTTCAAGTGGATCGTCGAGTCGAATGGCGCGATCCGCGGCTGGAACGAGAAGAACGCGATCGAGATCTCGGTGACGCCCAAGCTCGAGGGCGGCAAGGTCGAGTGGACCTGCCGCGGCTACCCGAACGCCTCGATGCCGGCCGCCTGCGGCGGCCGGGGCTGAGCGGCCCGGCGGCGGCGTCCGCTAGGCTCTGGCCGCGGCCGAGACCGCGGTCAGGATTCCCTGGATGATGGCCGTGGGCGCCGGCGGGCAGCCGGGCACCGCGACGTGCACCGGGATCACGTTGGCGACGCGTCCGCGGCTCGCGTAATTCTCGCCGAACACCCCGCCGTCGCAGCCGCAATCGCCCACCGCGACCACGAGCTTGGGCTCGGGCATCGCCTCGAACGTCCGGCGCAGCGCCAGCTCCATGTGGCGCGACACCGGCCCGGTCACGAGCAGCAGGTCCGCATGGCGCGGGCTCGCCACGAACTTGATGCCGAGGCCCTCGAGGTTGTAGTAGGGGTTGTTCGCGGCGTGAATCTCCAGCTCGCAGCCGTTGCAGGAGCCGGCGTCGACGTGGCGGATGGCGAGCGCGCGCCCGAGCTGCTTCAGCACGTCGGCGTTCAGCGCGGGCGCCGCGGCGCGCAGCGCGGCATCCGGCTGCGGCGCGGCCTCGGTGCGGATGCCGACGCGTGCGATCTGCAGGAGGATCTTGTACATGGCTAGAGGTCCGCGCCCGCGTAGGAGAGATTGAACGACTTGTTGATGAGCGGAAAGTCCGGGACGATGTTGCCGAGCACCGCGTATTCCAGCGCCGGCCAGTTCTGCCAGGACGGGTCGTGCGGATGGCAGCGGCGCACTCGGCCGCCCGCGCCGGCCTGCAGCGCGACCAGCACCTCGCCGCGCCAGCCTTCGATCCAGCCCAGCCCGCGCGCGCCGGCCGCGGGCTCGGGAACGTCGACGCGCAGCGCGCCGGCGGGCAGGCCGCGCACGATGCGGCGCTGCAGCTCAATCGACTCGAAGGCCTCCTCGAAGCGCACGACGATGCGCGCCGCGACGTCGCCGTTGCGGTGCGAGGCGACGCGCGGCGCGATCTCGTCGTAGGGCGCGTAGCCGGGGTAGGCGCGCGCGTCCATCGCATGGCCGCTCGCGCGCGCGGCGAGCCCGACCACGCCGAGCCTCGCCGCCGTCGCCGGCGTGAGGCGCCCGCAGTTGATGCAGCGGTCCTGCAGCCCCGCGTGGTCGTAGTAGATCGCCCTCATCGTCCGCAGCTCCGCGCGCACGCGCGTGCACTCGTCGAGGATCGCCTGGGCGCCGGCCGCGTCCAGGTCGGCGGCCACCCCGCCCGGCACGATGCGGTCCATGAGGTAGCGGTGGCCGAAGAGGCGCGCGTTGGTGCGCAGCAGATCCTCCTTCAGGCGCGAGAACTGCGCCAGGCCGAACGCGAGCCCGCCGTCGTTGCCGAGGTAGCCGAGGTCGCCGAGGTGGTTGGCGATGCGCTCGCGCTCGAGCAGCAGCGCGCGCAGGCGCAGCGCGCGCGCGCCCGGCTGCGCGCCCGCCATGCCCTCCAGCGCCATCGCGTAGGCCCAGGCGTAGGCGACCGTGC
>Ga0335070_10011588_pt1 | contig 10291 bp, 10 predicted proteins | sample Lox_Sample_13_FD_206722 | JGI IMG/M metagenome (GOLD analysis project Ga0335070, IMG submission 206722) | Soil microbial communities from Loxahatchee National Wildlife Refuge, Florida, United States - Lox_Sample_1.3 | ecosystem: Environmental > Terrestrial > Soil > Wetlands | place: USA... | reverse complement strand
GCAGCAGGGCCTGGTGACGCCCGAGCTGTCGGGTTTCGTGCTTTCGGCCGATCTCGTGATCTGGGCCGCGGTCGGCGGCCGGCGCAGCGTCTACGGGCCGGTGCTCGGCGCCGTCCTGATCGGCACGCTGACCGCCGAGATCCGCGACGCCATCTCCTGGTGGTCGGCGATCACCGCGGTGCTGTTCATCGTCGTCGTGCTCTACGCGCCCGACGGATTCGTCGGCCTGCTCTCGCCGCTCAAGCGCTTCCTGCCGAAGGCGCGCGGCGCGGCCGAGCCGGTCGCGGCGCCGGCGCGCGCCCGCATCGAGACGCCCGTGCGCCTCGAGGTCGACGACGTCACGACCGAGATCGGCGAGGTGCGCATCCTCGACCGCCTGTCGCTCGCCATCGACCGGCCCGGCATCTTCTGCATCATCGGCCCGAACGGCGCGGGCAAGACCTCGACCTTCAACATGCTGACCGGCGAGCTGCCGGCCGAGCACGGCCATGTCCGGCTCGACGGCGCCGACGTCACCGGCGAGGCGCCCGACCGCATGACGCGCCGCGGCATCGGCCGCAAGTTCCAGATCCCCAACGTCTTCCCCGAGCTGAGCATCGCCGACAATCTCGCCATCGCCCTCTGGGGCGGCCGCGCCGGCGCGCTCGACCTGCTCCGGCCGCGCCTGCGCCGCTGGGCGTCGCCGCTGCTCGACGAGCTGCGCCAGCGCTTCCCGTTCCTCACCGACGGCGCGCGCCCGGCCGGCGCGCTGTCCCATGGCGAGCGGCAGATATTGGAGCTGGTCATGGCGCTGGCGACCGAGCCGCGCCTGCTCCTGCTCGACGAGCCTTGCGCCGGCCTGTCCCACGCCGAGACGCGGCAGGTGATCGACGTGGTGCGCTGGGCCGGCGAGCGGCTCGGCGCGCGCATCGTCATCATCGAGCACGACATGGCGCTGGTGAAGGAGCTGGCCGACCATGTCTTCGTGCTGCACCAGGGCGCGCTGCTCGCCGCGGGCAGCGTCGACGAGGTGCGCGCCAATCCGGCCGTGCAGGCGGTTTACGTCGGAGGTACCAAATGAGCGCGGCGCTCTTCGCCTTCGACGACCTGGCCGGCGGCTATGGCACGACGACCATCGTGCGCGGCGTGGCGGGCGCGGTGGCGGCCGGCGAGGTGCTGTGCGTGCTCGGCCGCAACGGCGTCGGCAAGAGCACGCTGATGAAGCTGCTCGCCGGCCATCTCAGGCCGTGGCGCGGCACCGTCACGTTCGGCGACAGGCCGCTCGCCGCGCTCGATCCCGCCGAGCGGCGTGCGCTCGGCATGACCTATTGCCCGCAGGAGCGCATCGTGTTCGACGATCTCTCGGTGCGCGAGAATCTGTTCCTGATGCGCGCCGACCGGTCGACCGCGCCGCTCAAGCCCTATTTCGCGCGCTTCCCGATCCTCGAGCGGCGGCTCGGCCAGCACGCCGGCACGCTGTCGGGCGGCGAGAAGAAGATCCTGTCCTTCGTGCGCGGCTGTTTCGAGGACGCGCCGCTGGTCCTGATCGACGAGCCGACCGAGGGCGTGCAGCTCGAGAACATCGAGCACATGCGCGCGCTTATTTCCGCTCGGCGCCAGGAGGGCGTCGCCTTCGTCGTGGTCGAGCAGAACCTCGCCTTCGCCGAGGCCGTGGCCGACCGCTATCTGGTCATGGACCAAGGCCGCGTCGTACTCGAAGGCGCGCGCGACGAAATCGGCCGCGACGCCCTGCTCGCGCATCTGCAGGTGTGAGGCGGGGGCGGGGCGGCGCCGGAGCCTCGCGGCGCATCCTTCGAGACGCCCGCTTCACGGGCTCCTCAGGATGAGGATGAGTATTGCAGGACCAGATGGTCCTCATGCTGAGGAGGCTGCGAAGCAGCCGTCTCGAAGCACGCACATCGCTTTTGCAAGCTGAGATGCTACACTGAATTTGTCGCCGCAATCTTCCGGGGGGGCCCGCCATGATCCTGCCGCCGCCGCTCTGTCACGCCGCATCCGCGCTGGTCAACGCCCCGGCCAAGCAGGCCTTCGCCTTCATGGCCGACGGCCTCAAGCTCGGCCGCTGGGCGCTCGGCTGCCTCGACACGCGCGAGATCGAGCCGGGGCTGTTCAGCGGCCGCTCGCAGTTCAACGGCGGCATCGGCTATGTCCGCATCGTGCCCGACCGCACGCTGCTCAATGTCGACTACCATGTCGGCGCCGCGCCCAACGCGCTCAGCCACCAGAACACCGCGCGCGTCGTCGCCGGCGCGGCGCTCGGCCGCGCGCCCGAGAGCTGCGTCGTCACGCTGCTCGCCTGGCGCACCGCCGGCATGAAGGACGAAGACTGGCGCCTGATCTGCGCCACCCACGAGTCCGAGATCTACGTCGTCAAGGCGATGATCGAGCAGGAGGCGGCGTAGCGCGTCCGCTCACGCGAACTGGTCGAGCAATATCCAGATCGGGTTGTCGGCCATGGTCTGGAATTGCGCGGTGATCTCGCGCATGCGCTCGGTCGCGGCGTCGTGCGCCAGCTTCTCGAGATCGGCGATCTCGACCAGCTCCATATAGGCGTAGGGCGACTTGGCCTCGGAGCCGAGCAGGCCGAGCGAGCGGTAGACGCGGAAGCGCTCGACCGAGGCCAGCGCGTTGACCGCGGGCACGTCGGTCTCGCGCGCCCAGCGCTCATAGGCCTCGGGCGTGACGCCGGGCTTGAGGTTGAACAGCACCACCATGATCGCCATCGCGTCCCCCTCCGCGCCCGACCGCGCGCCTAGAGCTTCGGGTCCATCGGCGGCTTGCCGAGCAGGACGCCGCCATATTGCGTCGCCTGGGTATCCCAGGTCAGCGCGAAATGCGCCGAGACCGCGTGGACGTCGCGCCAGGCGCGCTGGATCGGGTCGTTGAAACCGAGGCCGTTGGCGCCGACCAGCGGCAGGAGCCGGTCGACCGCGCGCATGCAGAGCGTCGCGGCATAACCGGCGTTCTTGCGGTAGCGCACGCGCCGCTCGTCGGTCGGCTCCTCGCCGCTCGCGGCGATGCGCTCGAATTCGGCGCAATCGGCGTTCATCAGGAGGCGCGCGCACTCGATCTCGGACGCCGCCTCGGCCAGGCGCAGCTGCACCGCCTGGCTGTCGGCGAGCTTGAAGCCGGTCGAGCTGACCTTGCCGGTCATGCGCTTGACCAGGACGTCGAGCGCGCCCGTCGCCAGGCCGATCGCCGGCGGGACGATGCCCATGGTGAAGCCGCCGAACAACGGAATCTTGTAGAGCGGATTGGGATTGACCGCGCTGCCCGGGGTCGGCCCGCCGCGGCATTTGTGCGTGTTGATCGTGCGGTAGTTGGGGACGAACACGTCCTCGAGCACGATGTCCTTGCTGCCCGTGCCGCGCAGGCCGTTCGAGTCCCAGTTGTCGATGACGCGCACGTCGGACTTCGGCACCATCATGAAGTGGTGGATCGGCGGCCCGCTATCGCTCGGCACCATGGCGTTGAGGCAGCTCCACGCGCTGACGTCGATGCCGCTCGAGAAGGTCCAGGTGCCGTTGAGCTTGTAGCCGCCCTTGACGCGCTTGGTGGTCGCGCCGGCGGCCGGGAAGGAATTGGCGATCAGCGCCTCGTTGTCGTCGCGCCAGACGTCGTTCTGGGCGCGCTCGTCCATCATGCCGACGACCCAGCTATGGCTCGCCAGGATGGTCATCACCCAGGTGCTCGAGCCGCAGCCCTGGCCGGTCTCGGCGCCGATGTCGACCTGGAGCTGGAAATCGGCCTCGAGCCCGCCATAGCGGCGCGGTTGATAGATGCGATAGAAGCCGGCGTCGTGGAAGTCGCGGTTGGTGCTGTCGAGGATGCGGCCGAGAGATTCGCATTCGCCCGCCCGCTCGCGCAGGGTCGGGATCATGTCGCGCGCGCGGCCGATCAGCTCCTCGCGGCTCAAATTGGACGCGCGCATTGCGCTCATGCCGGCTTCCCTCCCCTGCGACCGGGACGCGGCGGCCATCGCCGCGCCCCGCGCCGCGTCAGTTGGTCTTGGGCATCTTCTGGTCGATGTTCGTGCTGTCGACCAGCTCGTGCTTGATGAACACCTTCTGCTCGAGCTTGCCGCCCTTCATGTAGGTGTCGAGCGTGTCGACGCCGAGCCGGCCCCAGGCGACGGGGTTGAGCTCGACGGTCATGGCGATCTCGCCCGCCTTGACCGCCTTGAGCGCCGGCGGCACGCCGTTCATGCCGGTGACGACGATCTTGCCGGCCTTGCCCGCGGCCTTGACCGCCTGGATCGCGCCCAGCGCCACGTCGTCATTGGCGCCGTAGATCAGCGCGAGGTTCGGGTGCGCCACGATCGCGTCCTCGGCGAGCTTCAGGCCCTCCTCGCGCGACAGCTTGTTGTCGTGCTCATAGACGATCTTGATGTTCGGGTACTTGGCCATGACTTCCTTGTAGCCCTTGGCCAGGTTGTCGAAGGTCGCGGCGCCCGCCGGGCCGCGCAGCATCGCGACCTCGCCCTTGCCGCCGAGCTTCTTGGCGCTCCAGGTCGCGATGTCGCGGCCGATCTGCACCTCGTCCATGGCGACGTGCAGCGTCTGGTATTTCGAGGCCGAGCCGCGCGCCACCGAGATGATCGGGATGCCGGCCTTGTGCGCGGCCTCATAGGCCGGGCCGGTCGCGACCGCGTCGATCGGCGAGATCAAGATGCCCTTCACGCCGGCGGCGATCAGATCCTGCACGCCGTTGATCTGGCGCGCGACGTCGTTCTGCGCCGACACCACCTTGACGCTCCAGCCCTTCTCCTTGGCGCGCGCCTCGATGCCCTTGAGCATGGCGATATAGAACGGATTGTCGTCCGCCGCCATCGACGCGCCGATGGTGATGCTCTCGGCCCTCGCGCCCGCCGCCAGCGCCAGCGCCAGCGCCGCCCCGATCAGGCCCGTCCGCAGATGTTTCATGACTCAGTCCCCTCCGTGCTGTGGCGTTACGCGCGCGAAGACCCGGCCACGCCTAGCCGCGCCTCCGGAAGCGGTCCGCGGCCGCGGCCGCTACGATGACGACGCCGATGGCGACCCGCTGCCAATAGGACGGCACCCCCATGATGTTGAGGCTGTTGCCCAACACCACCATGATGAGCACGCCGACCATGCTTTTGTACAGCTTGCCCTCGCCGCCATAGAGCGAGGCCCCGCCCAGGACCACGGCGGCGATGGCCGTCAGCTCGTAGAACTCGCCGGTGGTCGGGTTGCCCGATTCGAGCCGGGCGGCCAGCAGCACGCCGGCGATGCCGGCGAGCGTGCCGCACCAGACATAGGTCGAAATGGTTACTCGATCGACCTCGATGCCCGAAAGGAACGCCGCCTCCCGGTTGCCGCCCGTGGCGAATACGCGCACGCCATAGGGCGTGCGGTGCAGGATCCAATGGAACACCGCGAACAGGGCGGCCAGAATCCAGATCAGATAGTGGATGCCGAACAGATTGCCGCCGCCGATGGCGATGAAGCCCGCCGGCAGGTCGTAGATGGGCCGCCCGTCGGTGACCAGCAGGACGACGCCGCGCACCAGCACCATGGTGCCGAGCGTGGCGATGAAGGGATTGACCCGCAGCTTGGTCACGATCAGGCCGTTGACCACGCCGACCGCGGTGCCGACCAGGGTGCCGACGACGATCCCGAGCGTCGTGTCGACGTCGCGCACGATATAGGCGGCGATGCAGCCGGAGAGCGCGACCACCGAGCCGACCGAGAGGTCGAAGCCGCCGCCGATGATGACCAGGGTCATGCCGATGACGACCACGGCCATGATCGAGGTCTGGATCAGGACGTTCGAGATGTTCTGCAACGACAGGAAGCGATCGGACACGAGCGCCGAGACGGCGATCAGCACGACGAGCGCGAGCAGTGGGATCTGACCGCTCAGCATCTGCAGGCCGGTCTGGCGCCCCGCGACCCTGGTGCCGGCCGCGCTCATCCGCCCAGCGCCTCGCGCAGCCGCTTCTCGTTGTAGTCGCCGGTCCGGTCCATGCGCGCCACCACCTCGCCCTTCTTCATAGCAAGAACGCTGTCGCTGATCGACACGACTTCGAGCGTCTCGGACGACGAGAACAGGATCGCGCCGCCCTTGGCCGCGAAATCGTGCATCAGGCGGTGGATCAGCGTCTTGGCGCCGATGTCGATGCCGTGGGTCGGCTCGTCGAGCAGCAGCACGCCGACCTGGCGCGCCAGCCATTTGGCGAAGATGACCTTCTGCTGGTTGCCGCCCGAGAGCGTGCCGACCGGCTTCGCGGGATCGCGCGGCCGGATGTCGAGCGCGTCCATCAGCTCGGCGACCAGCCCGTCGATCATCGCGCCGTCGAGGCGCCAGGCCCGCTTGTTGCGGTCGAGCAGCGTCAGCGCGACGTTGTCGCGCACCGAGAGCGCCATGACCAGGCCGTGCGCGCGCTCGCCCGGCACGAGGCCGAAGCCGAGCGCGATCGCTTCCGCGGGCGAGCGCGGAGCGGCGGGGGCGCCGCGCAGGGTGAAGCGCAGCGCCGGCGCGTCGGCGCCGAACAGGCGGCGCAGAAGCTGCGTCGTGCCGCTGCCGAGCAGGCCGGCGAGGCCGACGACTTCGCGTTCGCGCACGCGTAGGACGCTCTCGGCCGGCGCCGATTGCGCATGGCCGAGCGACGGCACCTCGAGCACCGCTGCGCCGAAGCGGGCGTCGTGGACGCGGCGCAGCTCCTCGAGGTCGCGTCCGGTCATCGAGCGGATCAGGCGCTCGGCGTCGAACTCGCCGCGCAGGCAGCGGTCGACGACCTGGCCGTCGCGCAGCACGGTGCAGCGGTCGGCCAGCTCGACCACCTCGTCGAGACGGTGCGAGATGAAGACGAGAGCGACGCCGCGCGCCTTGAGCCGGCCGATGACGTCGAACAGGCGCGCCACCTCGCGCGCCTCGAGCGCGGCGGTCGGCTCGTCGAGGATCAGGACGCGCGCGCGGCGGCTCAACGCGCGGCCGATCATGACCAGCTGGCGCTCGGCATAGGTCAGCGTGCCGGCGGCGCGGTCGACGTCGATGTCGAAATTGAGATCGTGGAGAATCTCGGCGGCGCGCGCGCGCAGCGCAATCCGGTCGACATCGGGCAGGACGCCCGCCCGGCGCCGCATCGGAATGTGGCCGAGCAGGACGTTCTCGGCGACCGACAGCGCCGGCACGATGCGCATTTCCTGCGGAATGGTGACGATGCCGGCGGCAAGCGCGTCGGCCGGGCCGGCGAAGGCACGCGGATCGCCCGCGACGCGGATCGTGCCGCGGTCGGCACGGTGCACGCCGCCCATGATCTTGATCAGCGTCGACTTGCCGGCGCCGTTCTCGCCGATCAGCGCGTGCACCTCGCCGCCCAGGCAATCGACCGAGACCCCGGCCAGAGCCTGGGTGCCGGCGAAATGCTTGTAGACCTGGTCCGCGCTCAACAGGGATTCGCGACCCGTCACCGCTTCTCCCGTCCCCGATGCGGTCGCGCCGCCCAGCGCGCCCATCGGTTTCTTATTATATTTCGCCCGGCGCACCAAGGCGCCCGGCCCTCCCTTCCGCCGGCCCGCCGGCCGGCGTCGTCATCGTCTCAGGAATGCGCCTCGAGCCAGGCGAGCGCGCGCGGCACCCAGGGGCCCGCCGCTTCGCCGCCGGCATAGGACGCCGTGAAATGGTCACGATCGTCGAGCACCAGGCGCTCGACCTCGGTGCCGGCCCGCTTGAGGGCCGCCTCCATGGCCTCGGCCTGGCGCACCAGGTGCGGAAAATCCTTGCTGCCATGAGCCATGAAGAACGGCGGCGGCGTGCCGGCGATGCTGTAGATCGGGCTCGCCTCGCGCTCGCGGCCGGGCGCGCCGAGAAAGCGCGGCCGCATCGAGAGGCCGCCCGTCTCGGTCAGGTCGTAGACACCCGAGATCGGCAGGCAGCCGCGCACGGCATCGGTCGGCACGCCGAGCCCCGCCTGCCAGTCGCGGCGCACGGCGAGCAGCGCGGTGTAGTGGCCGCCCGCCGAATGGCCGCCGATGTAGAGGCGCTTCGGATCGCCGCCATGGGCCTTGATATTGCGCCAGAGCCAGGCGACGCCTCTGGCCGTGTCCTCGAAGCCGGTCGGGAAGACGTGCTTGGGCGCGAGCCGATAGCCGATGCTGGCGAAAGTCACGCCGGCCTCGACGAAGGGCGGCGCCATGAACGCCATCCACTCGCGATAGCCGTTGGTCCAGCCGCCGCCATGCACGAAGGCGAACACGGTGCCGTTCGGCCGCTTGGGCAGGAAGAGGGCGATGCCCTGATAGGGGTCGTCGCCATAGGCGACGTCGATGCCCGGAATGCCGGCCGAGCGGCGCAGACATTCGGCATTGTAGGCGGCCCCGGGGCCCGACATCGGCTCCTGCGCCGGATAGTCCTCGGGCCGCCGGAGCGGCTGTGCGGCGGCGGCCATGACGGCGCGGGCGCTAGCGCTTCTCGCGCGCGACCTGCATCGCCTTGTCGACGAAGCGGCCGCGCTCGATGATCACCTCGTTGTCGAGCATGACCGTGCAGTCGCGCATGGGCACGTCGTAATGGCCCTTGGTCTTGCGCTTGCCGCCGCCCTGGGTGTTGGGGCCGGTCGAGAACAGGAAATTGCCCGGGAACACGCGGGCCGCAGCGTGGGCGCGCTCGGGCGTGTCGCCGTTGAGCGCGATGTTGTACCAGCGCGCCTGGGGATTGAGGCCCCAGCCGAGATGCGAGACGGCATAGGGATCCCTATCGTCGGCGCTGTCCTTGTTGTCCTCGAGCCACTCGGTCATCAGCTTGGCGTCGAGCCCGCCCTCGATGTTGCGGATGAAGCCGTCCTTGATGTCGACGCGCACCGCGTCCTGGACATAGCGGCAATAGGGCAGAATCACGATGTCGCCCGGCGCGATCACCACGGTGCCGTTGGCCGAGCCCTCGTTGGGGAAGGTGTGGACGTGGCCGCCGCCCCAATGGTCGAAATGGCCGGGCTCGTCCGAGAAACCCCACTGGCTCATGACCGGATATTCGCCGCAGCTGATGCGCAGGTCGGTGCCGGCATCGCTGATGATGCGCATCTCCTTGGTCTTCTCGAGGCGCCGGTGCGAATGCATGACGGCCTCCTTGAGGCCCTTGGGCGACAGGAGCTGCTCGAGATCGTCGGGCGCGTCGATGATCATGAGGACGCGGGTGCCGGCGTTCATGATCTGCTTGAGCCAGCCGGTGAACAGCGGGATGTGCAGGCACACCAGCATGTCGGCGGCGGCGATGGCGTCGACCGTGCCCTTGCACTTGCCGACCGTCGCGACGCCGACCTTGGTCCAGGACGGGATCGAGTTGACGCACATCTCGTAGATGTCGGCGCCGAGCTCCTCGGCCGCGGCAAATGCCGCCTCGACATATTCCCGGCGCGACGCCAGATCAGTCAGCACGACGATAGTCTCGCCGGCCTTCACCTTGGACAGGGCGAACTGCCGACGGAACAGGCCGGTCAGTTTGGCCGGATTGATTTCCTGAATACGCAAGCCCGCGGCACTACGCACAGTCGCCTCCCGATCGTGAAGAACTGGTCTGGGGATCCGTCGCTTCGCACCCCTCGCAATCCATGCTAGGGAACAGAGCAAGGCAAGTCAATACCGAACGATGGTCGCTAAAGGAGGCTAGCATTGGCCCAGGTAAAAAAGGCCGCCATACGGGACGCGATCATCGACAGCGCCTATGCGCTGTTCCGCGAGCACGGCTACGCCGACACGAGCATTTCCGACATAGCGGCGGCCGCGGGCGTCTCCAAAGCCAATATCTACGTCTATTACAAGTCGAAATTCGCCATCCTCTATGCCGTCTTCGAGCCCTGGCTGCGCGCCCGCATCGAGACGCTCGAGCAGACCGCCGCGGCGATCGCGGATCCGCGCGAGCGGCTGCGCCACATCTTCCTGACCCTGTGGCGCGACATCCCGGCCGAGGACAACGGCTTCGCCAACAACATGATGCAGGCGATCTCGACCGCCTGGAAGGAAGGCGGCTATGACCGCAGCCTGCTGCTGTGGTCCGAGCACAAGGTCACCGAGATGATCAAGAGCGCCCTGCCCGAGCATCGGGTCGCGGCGCTCGAGCAGGAGTTCGTCTCGCACCTGATCTTCATGGCCTTCGACGGCTTCGTGCTCAACCAGCGCATCGTCGGACCGTCGAGGCGGCTCAACGGCATCGTCGAGATGATGGTCGAGTTCCTCATGCGCCGGGCCGAGCCCTCGGCCTGAGCGAAGAGCCAAGCCGACCGGACGCGCCCAGCCCAATCTCGTCGCCCGTGTCGCCCGCAAGAAGGTTGCAA
>Ga0335070_10011587_pt1 | contig 10291 bp, 6 predicted proteins | sample Lox_Sample_13_FD_206722 | JGI IMG/M metagenome (GOLD analysis project Ga0335070, IMG submission 206722) | Soil microbial communities from Loxahatchee National Wildlife Refuge, Florida, United States - Lox_Sample_1.3 | ecosystem: Environmental > Terrestrial > Soil > Wetlands | place: USA: Florida... | reverse complement strand
GGTCGCGCTCGTCGGGGCGACGGGCGCCGGCAAGTCCACGATCCTGAACCTCCTCCTGCGCTTCTACGACGTCACGTCCGGCCGCGTCCTCGTCGACGGCGTCGACGTGCGCCGCTACGACCCCGTGCGTCTCCGCGAGCACTTCGGGATCGTCCTGCAGGACACGTTCCTCTTCACGGGCACGATCGCCGAAAACGTCTCGTTCTTCGACCCGGAGATGCCGCGCGGGAGGGTCGAGAGCGCCTGCCGCGAGGTCGGCCTCGGCCCGCTCCTCGCGCGCGTCCCCGGCGGCCTCGACGCGAAGCTCACGGAACGCGGCGGCGGGCTCTCGGTCGGCGAGAAGCAACTCGTGTCCTTCGCGCGCGCCCTCGCGCGCGACCCACGCGTCCTCATCCTCGACGAGGCGACGTCCTCCGTCGACCCGGAGACGGAGAAAACGATCGAGCGGGCCGTCCAGCGAGTCCTCGCGGGGCGGACCTCGATCGTCGTCGCACACCGCCTCTCGACGATCGTCCGCGCGGACCGGATCCTCGTCCTCTCCCACGGCGAGGTGAAAGAGAGCGGCACCCACGCCGAGCTCCTCGAGAAAGGCGGGCTCTACGCCCGCCTCTACGCGCTCCAGCTCAAGGACCGCGAAGCGGCCGCCTGAGCGGCCCCGGCCCCGGGCTACTTCGGCTGCTGCCTCTGCATCATGTCTTCGATCTGCTTGCGCTGCTCGGGGGTGAGATTCTCCATCGCCTTGCGCATCTGCTCCTGCTGCTCGGGCGAGGCGACTCCCATCGCGCCCGTCATCCCCTCGGCCTTCTTGTAGCCGGCGGGGATCTCGAAGAGCGCCGCCGGAACGGACTTCTTCTCGATCTTCGTGAGCTCCATCGTCATGACGGGGTTCGGATTGCCCTTCTCGCGCGTGATCATTTTCACGGCGAAGCCGTCCGCGCCGGCGTCCTTGAGCGCCTTCAGGATGCCCTCGTCGCTGTCGGCGCCACGCCGCATGAGGCCTCGCATGGATTCGTAGCTGAGACCCGCGATGTCCTTCGACGTCCACCACTCCATCTCGGTCTTCGCGTCGTCGCTCCGCGTGACGAGGACGTGCTCGCACGAGTACCCGTTGACGGTTTCCCGCCCGAGCTTCTTGACGGTCCACGTGTCCGCGCTCTTGCCGCGGGTCTTCTCGAGGCGCTCGCGCGTCTTCTTGGTGTCGATCTCCGTGTAGCTCTTCTGCGCGTCGTTGATGAGGTACACGAGGCCGGGCGTCGCCGACTTGACGAGCGTCGTCATCTTCATGGGCATCCGGGCGGTCTGGATGTCGAGCTCGGACCGGACTCCGGCCTTCGAGATGTAGTTCTTCCCCGTCCCGCTCCCCTCCCGCATCGTCATCTTCATGGTGATCTCGCCCTCGAACTGCGCGAGGGCGGGCCCGGAGGCGAGGGCGACGCCGGCGAGCATCGCAAGCACGGTCTTCTTCATGCGTTCTCCTTCTGTGGTGGGCCCGAAAAACGGCCCCCGGAAGTCTAGCGCAGGGGGCCCGGGTCAGACGGGCACGGACGAGAGGCCCCAGATGTCCCGGGCGTACTCGCGGATCGCGCGGTCGCTCGAGAAGAGGCCCATCCGCGCGACGTTCCGGATGGACATCGCGCCCCAGTGCGCGGCGTCGCGCGAGGCATCGTGGGCGGCGCGGCGCGCGGCGTCGTAGGCCGCGAAGTCCGCGAGGTGCAGGTACGGGTCGCCCTCCTCGAGGAGGCGGCGGACGATGGGGTCGTAGGCCCCGGGCTCCCTGGGGCAGAAACGCGGCGAGGAGAGAGCCGCGAGGATTCGCGCGAGGCGGGAATCCGCCGCGGCGCGGGCCTTCGCGTCGTACCCTCCGCGCTTCAGGGCCGCGGCCTCGTCGACGGTCAGGCCGAAGATGAAGATGTTCTCCGCCCCGACCTCGTCGCGGATCTCGATGTTGGCGCCGTCGAGCGTCCCGAGCGTGAGGGCGCCGTTCAGGGCGAGCTTCATGTTTCCCGTGCCGGACGCCTCGGTGCCCGCCATCGAGATCTGCTCCGACAGGTCGGCTGCCGGAACGATCCGCTCGGCAACCGTGACGCGGTAATCGGGGACGAAGACGACCCGCATGAGGCGCGAGGCCTTCGGGTCCGCGTTGACGGCCTCGGCGACGCCGTGGACGAGCCGGATGACTCGCTTGGCGAGGAGGTAACCCGGCGCCGCCTTTCCGGCGAACAGGTACGTCACGGGCGGCCCGCTCTCGTCCCCGTCCTCGACGATCGCGAGATACCGCCCGACGATCTGCAGGACGTTCAGGAGCTGGCGCTTGTACTCGTGGATGCGCTTGACGTGGACGTCGAGGAGCGCGCCGGGGTCGAGGACGACGCCCGTCGCCCGCCGTACGTCCCGGGCGAGAGCTTCCTTGTTGCGCCGCTTGATCGCGGCCATCTTCGCGACGAAGCCGGGGTCGTCCGCGAGGGCCTCGACGGGGCGCAGCCGCTCGAGGTCCGTGACCCAGCCGTCGCCGGCGACCTCGGTCAGGAGCGCCGCGAGCTCCGGGTTCGCCTCCAGGAGCCACCGCCGCGGCGTGATCCCGTTCGTCTTGTTCTGGAAGCGCTCGGGCCAAAGGGCGGCGAAGTCGGGCACGAGGGACGTTTTCACGAGCTCGGAGTGCACCTTCGCGACGCCGTTCACGGCGTGGCTCCCGACGATCGCGAGGTGGGCCATGCGGACCTGTTTGGGGTCCGACTCCTCGAGGAGCGACATCCGCGACGCCCGCGCGCCGTCGCCGGGCCACACGGTGCCGACCCGGTCGAGAAAACGCTTGTTGATCTCGTAGATGAGGTGGAGGTGCCGCGGCAGGACCTTCTCGAAGAGCGGAACCGGCCACTTCTCGAGAGCCTCGGGCAGGAGCGTGTGGTTCGTGTAGCCGAACGTCGCGACCGTGATCTCCCACGCGCGCTCCCATGGGAGCGCTTCTTCGTCCAGGAGGAGGCGCATGAGCTCGGCGACCGCGAGCGCCGGGTGCGTGTCGTTCAGCTGGATCGCGACTTTCTCCGGGAACAACGCGAAGTCGTCGTACTCGCGCGTGAAGCGCCGGTGGACGTGGCGGAGCGCGCACGCGACGAGGAAGTACTCCTGCACGAGCCTGAGCTCCCGCCCGCGCGCGACGTTGTCGGACGGGTAGAGGACCTTCGAGATCGTCTCGGTCGCGATCTTCTGCTCGACGGCGTGGACGTAGTCCCCCGCGTTGAAGACGCTCATGTCGAACTCGTCCGACGCGCGCGCCGCGTAGAGGCGCAGCGGGTTGACCCACGAGCGGCCGTAGCCGATCACGGGCAGGAGCGAGGGGACGCCCACGACGAGCGTCCAGTCGAGCCAGAGAGGGCTGTGCGTGCCGTCCTTCGCGACGGAGTCCTCGAGGCGCCCGTAGAGCGGAACGAGGCAGGACTCCTCCTCGCGCGCGAGAAGCCAGGCGGAACGCTTGCCGTGCCACTGGTCGGCGCGCTCCTGCTGGTGGCCGTCCACGATCTCCTGCCGGAACAGACCGTACTCGTAGTGGATCCCGAACCCGTCCGCCGGCATCCGAAGCGCCGCGAGCGAGTCGAGGAAGCACGCCGCGAGGCGCCCGAGGCCGCCGTTTCCGAGGGCGGGGTCGGGCTCGGCCTCCTCGACCGCCGCGAGGTCGACCCCGAGGTCGTGGAGCGCCTCGCGCGTCGTCTCGACGAGGCCCAGCGCGACGAGGTTGTTGCGCAGGAGGCGGCCCGTCAGGAACTCCATCGAGAGGTACGCGAGACGCTTGCTTCCCGCCGCCCGCGTGACGTCCTCCGCCTGGAGGAGCGCCTCGGCGACCGGTTCGCGCAGGGCGAACGCCGCGGCCCTCAGCCAGTCCCCCGGGCGGGCCTCCGCCGGGCGCTTGCCGAGGTTCACGCGCACGTGCCGCGTCAGGCGCTCGCGCACGCGCTCGGGAGTCCACACGCCGGTCATTCTCGCGCAGGAGGCCCGGCGTGCGACTGGATCTCAGCTCGCGCGGAGGGCGACGACCTGGCGGTCCTCGAACGAGACGACGACGAGCGTCTGGTCGTCCTCCGGGGGGCGGTTGCGCGTGAAGGTCCTGACCGACTCGAGGAGCGCCTGCTTGAGGACGTCGGCGCCCTTCGTCCCCCGCGAGAGGATCACGCCTTCGAACCGCTCGAAGCCGAACGGCTCGCCGTCGTCGTTCAGGGCCTCGATGAGGCCGTCGCTGTAGAGGACGAGGCGGTCGCCCGGATCGAACCGCGCGACGAACTCGCGGAAGGGCTCGCGGCGCTTCACGCCGAGCGGGAACCCCCACGACGAGAGCATCTCGAGCTTCTTCTCGCGCGAGCGGAAGACGTACGGGTCGAGGTGGCCTGCGGACGCGAAGCGCAGCGTCGACGTCGCGGGATCGAGGACGCCGTAGAAGAACGTCATGAGCATCCGCTTCGGCGCCGTCTTCATGACGATGTCGTTCAGGACCTCGAGGACGCGAACGGGCGAGGCGTCGTGCCCGACCTGCACGAGAAGCGCCGCCTTCGTCATCGCCATCACGATGCCGCTCGTGAGGCCGTGGCCCGCCACGTCTCCGAACGCGAGCCCGAGGCGCCCTCCGGGGAGCGGCAGGAAGTCGAAGTAGTCGCCGCCGATCTCGGTCGCGGCCCGATACGACGAGGCGAGCGAGGCCGAGCCGAGATCGGGGTGCGAGGACGGCAGGAGGGCCGCCTGGATCCGGTTCGCGGCATCGATCTCGGCCTTGATCCGCTCGCGCTCGACGATCCGCTTCACGTGCGGGGCGAGGTCCTCGTACGCGTACACGATCGTCCGCCCGGACACGAGGCCGAGGACCGAGATGGCGAGGAGGAAGGCGAGCGGGACCGCGAGGCCCAGCAGGGGTCCCGTGAGCGCCGGCCCCGAGGCGACCGCCGCGAGGGGGAGGAAACAGACGAGGAGGCCGCCCGCGAACGCCGCCGTCGCGGCCGCGAGGAGATCGGAGAAGGCGAACACGAGGAGCACGACCGCGATCCCGCCGAAGCCCACCGCGAGCGACCGGCCGAACGGGCCGACGGGAGGCGGAAGCACGCCCATGAGCGTCCCGAAGAGCGCCGCGAGGACGACTCCGGCCGCGAGAAGGCGTCTGCGGTGGAAAAAAGCGAGGAAGAAGAGGAGGCCGGCGCTCGCGAAAAACAGCGCGTCGAGGGCGGCCCCCGCGCCGGCGGCGAGCGGCCCCCACATCGCGTTCAGGCCGTCGCGCGTGCCCGGCGCGAGGCGCGCCCAGACCACGCCCGCGCGATACGGGAGCGCGGGGACGAGGAGCGCGGCGGCCGCGGCGGCCGGCGCCGCGAGGAGCCCGGCGAGGAGCGAGCCGCCGACCGTCGCGTTGCGCACGTCGCGGCGGAGGAGAGCGTCGAACGACGCGAGGCGTTCGCCCCAACGCTCGCGCGCGAAGCTCTCGCCGACCGCCCACGCGAGGAAGACGACGACCGAGAGCGGGATGTCGTAGAAGAGGAAGCGGAACCCCGAGACCGCGAGCGTCGTCGTCCGGTTGTCGATGCTCCCGAGCCCCGTGCTGGAAGCCGCCCACGGGGACGTCAGCACGTTGTGCACGATCGAGAGCCCGATCGCCGCCGCGAAGAGGACGGCGCCCGTCCCGACGCCGACCTCGCCCGCGTGGTACTTCTTCAGGAAGATGGCGAGGAGGACGGCGAGGAGCGAGAAGATCCCGGCGAACCTGAGGAACGTCTCGCCGACGCCGGAGTCGTACACGAAGCGCCGGCCGTCCCGGTATTCCTCGATCAGCGACCAGCCCGCGGGCGCATCGCCGATGTAGCTGACATAGAGATAGCAGACGATGTCGCCCATCGGAAACGCGGACGGCACCCGGTACCGGAACGTGTAATCGGCGCGGTTGCGCTGGACGTTCGGCCGCACGTCCTCGAAGACGGGGTTCGGCGCGCCGAGGAAGGACCGCGACGCGACGAACGCGTCGGCCTTCGCCCGGAGGTCGTCCGCCTTCGGGGAGGCCCCGGTCTCCTCGAGGCGCGCCTCCCGCAGCGCGGTGACGACCTCGCCGGTCCGGGACACGGCGACCATCCCGTAGGGCGGGTACTTGTCGACGCCGTTGCGCCAGTACGTGACGCGGAACGCGAAGATGCGCGGCCCGAGGACAGGGTCGGACTCGGCCATCCGCCGAAGGTCCGGCTTGTCGCGGAGCTCCTTGTCGAGAAGCGGCGAGTCGTCGAGCGTCGTCACGACGAACGCCTTGTCGACCTCGATTCCCCACTTTCGCGCCTCGGCGTCCGCGACCTCCCGGACCTTCCCGCGGGTGACCGTCAAGCCCCGCGGTTCGGGAGCGTCGTAGAGCGGGACGAGGACGGCGAGCAGGCCGATCCCGGCCAGCCCGGCGGCGGCGAATGCACCTGTCCGCATGGACGCGCGCATCATATCCATCGAACGCAGCAGCAGCCGCAAGGTTTCCGCCGGGGGCCAAAACCAAAGAAGATTTTCCTGGCCCTTCTAAGAGGTCTTTTCCGGCACCTTCGGGAGGTGCGTCATCGCCTCCTCGACGGCGTGGTCGGGGTACTCGAAGTCCTTCAAGTGGCCCGCGTGGTAGCTCTGGTACGCGGTCATGTCGAAATGGCCGTGGCCCGAGAGGTTGAAGACGATGACCTTCTTCTCCCCCGCCGCCTTGCAGCGGAGGGCCTCGTCGATCGCGGCGCGGATCGCGTGCGCGGACTCCGGCGCCGGGATGATGCCTTCCGCCTTCGAGAACGCGACCGCCGCCTCGAACGTCTCGACCTGGCGGGCCGAGCGGGCCTCGATGTCGCCGTGGTCGACGAGCGCGCTCACCGAGGGGGCCATCCCGTGGTAGCGCAGCCCTCCCGCGTGGATGCCGGGCGGGATGAAGGTGTGCCCGAGCGTGTACATCTTCACGATCGGGGCCATCGCGGCCGTGTCGCCGTAGTCGAACGCGTATCGCCCCTTCGTGAGCGTCGGACAGGACGCGGGCTCCACGGCGACGATGCGCGTCTTCTTTCCCTGCGTGAGGTTCCGGTGGACGAAGGGGAAGGCGAACCCCGCGAAGTTCGAGCCGCCTCCCGCGCAGCCGATCACGACGTCCGGGTACTCGCCGGCCATCTCCATCTGCTCGAGGGACTCGATCCCGATGACGGTCTGGTGCATGAGGACGTGGCCGAGCACCGATCCGAGGCTGTACTTCTTCGCTCCGCCGCTCGTCGCGGCGACCTCGACGGCCTCCGAGATCGCGATCCCGAGCGAGCCCGGCGAGTCGTGCGTCTCGGCGAGGACCTTCCGGCCGAACGCCGTCCGGTCCGTCGGGCTCGCGAAGACCTGCGCGCCGAAGTTCTCCATGATGTGCCGGCGGTAGGGCTTCTGGTGATACGAGACCTTCACCATGAAGATCTCGAGGTCGAGCCCGAAGAAGCTGCAGGCCATCGCGAGCGCCGACCCCCACTGGCCGGCGCCCGTCTCCGTCGTGAGCGCCTTCGTCCCCGCCTCCTTGTTGTAGAAGGCCTGGGCGACCGCCGTGTTCGGCTTGTGCGACCCCACCGGGCTCACGCTCTCGTTCTTGAAGTAGATGTGCGCGGGCGTGTCGAGCGCGCGCTCGAGCCTCAGGGCGCGGTGCATCGGCGTCGGGCGCCAGAGCCGGTAGATCTCGCGGACGGGCTCGGGGATCTCGATCCAGCGGTCGGCCGAGACCTCCTGCATCACGAGGTTCATCGGGAACAGGACCGAGAGGAAGTCGGGCGTGACCGGCTCCATCGTCCCCGGGTGGAGGACGGGCGAAGGCGGCACCGGCATGTCCGCGTTCACGTTGTACCAGGCCTTCGGCAGGCGGGACTCGTCCAGCAGGAATCGTCCGGGCTCGCGCATCGATCCTCCTCGGCAGGAAAGGCGGGACGATAGCGCAGATGCGGTGAGACTCCGATATCCTCCCGCCTGCATGGATCCCCTCCTCGTCACCGGCGGAGCCGGCTTCATCGGCTCGAACTTCGTCCGCCTCGCCCTGAAGAAGACCGGCGGACCCATCGTCGTCGTCGACAAGCTGACGTACTCGGGCCATCGGGCCAGCCTCGCGGACTGCGAGCGGGACGCGCGATTCGCCTTCGTCGAGGCCGACATCGCGAACGCCGCGGCGATGAAGGCGATCTTCTCGACCCACCGCCCCCGCGCCGTCCTGAACTTCGCTGCCGAAACGCACGTCGACCGCTCGATCGACGGGCCCGGCGCCTTCATCCAGACGAACGTCGCCGGCACGTTCACCCTGCTCGAGGCGTCCCGAGCGCACGCCGCGTCCCTCCCGCCGGTGGAACGCGAACGCTTCCGCTTCCTCCACGTCTCCACGGACGAGGTCTACGGGACCCTCGGACCGTCCGGACTCTTCTCCGAGGAGACCCCGTACGCCCCGAACTCTCCCTACGCCGCGTCCAAGGCCGCAGCCGACCACCTCGTGAGGGCGTGGCACGAGACGTATCGCCTCCCGACGCTCCTCACGAACTGCTCGAACAACTACGGGCCGTACCAGTTCCCCGAGAAGCTCATCCCGCTCATGATTCTGAACGCCCTCGAGGGCAAGCCGCTCCCCATCTACGGCGACGGCGGCAACGTCCGCGACTGGCTCCACGTCGAGGACCACTGCCGCGGCATCCTCCTCGTCCTCGAGAAGGGCGCCCCGGGCAGCAAGTACAACATCGGCGGGGGGAACGAGCGGAAGAACATCGAGATCGTCGACGCCTTGTGCGCGGCGCTGGAGAAGGCCGTACCGTTCGAAGAAAACCCGAAGATCTCTTCGAACAGGAAGAAAGAGAAGACCAGCTACTTCGACCTCAAGACGTTCGTGCCGGACCGGCCGGGCCACGACCGCCGGTACGCCATCGACGCCAGCAAGATCCGCCGCGAGCTGGGCTGGAGCCCCTTTTATTCATTCGAAGAAGGTCTTCTTCGGACCGTGGAGTGGTATGTGAGTCACCCGGAGTGGTGCGCCGCGGTGCAGGCGGGTCAGGACGCGCGCGCCCGCATCGGGCTCGCCGGGGCGACCGCCCACGCTCACGGAGCCCGCGCGTGAAGGGAATCATCCTCGCGGGCGGCTCGGGCACGCGCCTCTATCCCCTCACGATCGGGATCTCCAAACAGCTTTGCCCCGTCTACGACAAGCCGATGGTCTATTACCCGCTCTCGACGCTCATGCTCGCGGGACTGCGCGACGTCCTCGTGATCACGACGCCCGAGGACCAGGCGAGCTTCGTCCGCCTTCTCGGCGACGGCTCGCAGTTCGGGATTCGGATCTCCTACGCCGCTCAGCCGAAACCCGAGGGCCTCGCGCAGGCGTTCCTGATCGGAAAGGACTTCGTCGGGCAGGACGGAGTCGCCCTCGCGCTCGGCGACAACCTCTTCTACGGCCACGGCCTCCCCGAGATGCTCCAGCGCGCCGCGAGCCGCCCCGCGGGCGCGACCGTGTTCGCGTACCGCGTCCTCGACCCGCAGCGCTACGGCGTCGTGGAGTTCGACGCGAAGGGCCGCGCGGTCGGCCTCGAGGAAAAGCCGCCGGCGCCGCGCTCGAGCTACGCGGTCACGGGCCTCTACTTCTACGACAACCGGGTCCTCGACGTGGCGGCGAACCTGAAGCCGTCGGCCCGCGGCGAGCTCGAGATCACGGACGTGAACCGGGCGTACCTCGCGACCTCCGACCTCCACGTCGAGATCCTCGGCCGCGGGATGGCCTGGCTCGACACGGGGACGCACGAGGCGCTCCTCCACGCATCGAACTTCATCCAGGCCATCGAGTCCCGGCAGGGGCTGAAGGTCGCCTGCCCGGAGGAGATCGCCTGGAACGCCGGCTGGATCACGTCCGGGGACGTCGCCCGGCTCGCCTCCCGGATGAACAAAAACGAATACGGCGCGTATCTCCTTCGCATGCTCGAGGAGGGACACTCGTGACACAGACCCGACGCGATCTCCTGAGGAACGCCGCCGCCGCCGCGGCCGCGACCGCCCTGGGGACTTCCCGCTTCGCCACGGCGGCCGGGCCGAAGACGCTCCTGATGCTCGGGGGCACGCGGTTCCTCGGCCCCGCCGTCGTCGATGCCGCGAAAAAGAGCGGCTGGAAGATCTCGCTCTTCAACCGGGGCAAGACGAACCCGGGCCTCTTTCCGGACCTCGAGCACCTCTCCGGCGACCGGAACGGCGACCTGAAGTCGCTCGAAGGCCGCTCGTGGGACGCCGTCGTGGACACGTCGGGCTACTTCCCGCGCCAGGTGACGGCCTCCGCCGG
>Ga0335070_10011585_pt1 | contig 10292 bp, 7 predicted proteins | sample Lox_Sample_13_FD_206722 | JGI IMG/M metagenome (GOLD analysis project Ga0335070, IMG submission 206722) | Soil microbial communities from Loxahatchee National Wildlife Refuge, Florida, United States - Lox_Sample_1.3 | ecosystem: Environmental > Terrestrial > Soil > Wetlands | place: USA: Florida... | reverse complement strand
GGGCGCGGGCCCTTGATGGAGGCCTTCATGAGGTCCATGAAGCCGCCCTTCTTGAAGCCGGCGGGCACCTCCAGGGACTTCTCGTCCACGTGCCCGATCTTGACGTCCTTGTAGGTGAGCGTGGAGATGTTGTCGCTCTTCTCGTCGATGGGCTGGATCTTGACCGGGAACTCCTCGAGGTCCTTGGCCAGCCACATGTACGCGGCGTGCTCCTCGGCCTCGTCCCCCTCCTGCGACTTCCAGGTGGCCTTGACCTTGCGGCACGGGTGGCCGTCCACCGTCTCCGCGCCCACGTCCTCCAGAGTCATGTCGGGGTTGCGGAACCAGTCCTGGCGCGGGGCCTTGTTCATCTTGTTCGGCTTGCTCAGGTCCGACTCCATGTACATCTTGCTGTCCGGGTAGACCGTGTCCATCACCTTGCGGTCCATGTCGGTCAGCATCCACATCTTGCTCAGGCCCGGGGGCATGCCCTCCTTGTCCTTCTTCTTGCCGGTCTCCATCTTGCTGAGGTCCATGTCCACCCGCATGCGGTGCTTGAGCATGATCACCTGGGACTCGGAGTGGAGCACCAGCTTGCCGCCGTCCTTCTCCACCTCGTCCATCACCATGTTCGCGCTGAAGCCCTTGGTCATGAGCTTCTGCATGCCGGTCCAGGGGCTGGCGAGCACCCCGCCTGCCACCAGCAGGCCCAGGCACACCAGGGCGAGTACTCGTTTCATGCTGCCTCCTTGAGGTCCGAGGTCGGAGCGGTCCATCCGCCGCGCCCGACCAATTTGGCCCAAACCCCAGGCCGGTGCAAGCGCAAAAGGGGTGCGCGCCGGGTCCCGGCAGCGCGCGGCGCGGACGCGTAAGCCTTCCGGGCCGCCCGGCGCGCCGGTTGCGCCGGCCGCACCCGTGTGCCAGAATGGCGCCTCAGCTTGGAGCAATCCCGGCAAGGAGGACTCTGTGAGCGAGGTCAATCCCCTGGAAGTGTCGCCCTGGCGCGAGGTGGCGAAGGACCTGGCGGACCGCGTGGTGCGCCCGCTGGCGGCCAAGTACGACCAGCTGCAGGAGTACCCCTGGGAGATCAAGGACGAGCTGGCGAAGGCGGGCCTGCTGAAGGTCTGGGTGCCCAAGGAGTTCGGGGGCGTCGGGGGCCGGCTGATCGACCTGTGCGTGTGCGTCGAGGAGCTGTCGCGGGCGTGCGGCGGGGTGGGCGTCCTGTACGCGGTGAACGCCCTGGGCACCTTCCCGCTGCTGCTCGCGGGCACCGAGGAACAGAAGCAGACGTACCTGCCCAAGGTCTGCACCGGCGAGAACCTGGCGGCGTTTTGCCTGTCGGAGAAGTTCGCCGGGTCCGACGCCGGCTCGCTGCGGATGCGGGCGGTGAAGGACGGCGACAGCTACGTGCTCAACGGCGAGAAGAAGTGGACCACCAACGGCGGTGCGGCCAACATCTACTCGGTGTTCGCGGTGACCGACCCGGAGTCCAAGTCCCGCCGGGTCAGCGCGTTCATCGTGGAGAAGGGCACCCCGGGCCTGAGCTTCCCCAAGGTCGAGGACAAGCTGGGGGTGCGGGCCGCGCCGGTGACCGAGACCCGGTTCGAGAACGTGCGGGTGCCGGCGTCGAACCTCCTGGGCGGCACGCCCGGGCTGGGCTTCAAGCACGCCATGATGACCCTCGACCGCGCCCGCCCGGGGGTGGCCTCGCAGGCCATCGGGATCGCCCAGGGTGCGCTCGACTACGCCCTGGTGTACACCTCCGAGCGCTGCCAGTTCGGCCAGACCATCCTGAGCTTCCAGATGATCCAGGCGATGCTGGCCGAGATGGGCACCAAGCTCGAGGCGGCCCGACAGCTGGTGTACGCCGCGGCCCGCGCGGCCGAGGCCAACGCTCCGAACACCGGCAAGCTCGCCGCGCAGTGCAAGATGTTCGCCACCGACACCGCCATGGAGATCACCACGCAGGCGGTGCAGCTCTTCGGCGGATACGGCTTCATGCGGGACTACCCGATCGAGAAGTTCATGCGCGACGCCAAGATCACCCAGATCTACGAGGGCACCAACCAGGTCCAGCGCCTGGTGATCGCGCGCGCCATGATCAAGGAGCTGAGCAGCCTGAAGCACCTCTCGGCGTACATCCCCAAGGAGACGCAGATGGGGGTGGACGCCGCCTCGCTGGCGAAGGAGGAGGCCAAGGTGTAGGCCGCCCCAGGCGGATCGGGGCCCACCGAGCCGAGGGGGTGGCGGGACGTCCCGCCACCCCCTTCCGTTTTCGCCCATCCAGCGCGGGCCCGGCGCGCGGCGCCCCGCCGGGGTCCCGGGCGCCTAGGACCAGCGGCGCTTCAGGACGCCCGCGCCCACCAGGCCCAGCCCGGCCAGCAGCAGCGTGCGGGGCTCGGGAACCGTGCTCGGGCCGGTGAGGATGTCATCCAGGCCCAGGCCCACGTCCTTGAGCATCATCGGCGTGGGGGTCGCGGCATTCAGGTCCACATAGATGATCTCGCCCGAGTTGGCGGCCACGAACACGTTGCCGAACGCGTCGGAGGACACTTGGTCGGTGTGCCCCTGATCGGACGGGGACTCCGGGATCAACGCGCTCAGGTCCCAGTCGTACACCAGCGTCGGCGTGCCGCTGCTGATGTCAATGGCCTCCAGGTGCTTCATGCCGGTGGCCAGGAGCCAGCCGGTCTTCTGGTCCAGCCACAGGCCGTGGATGTCGTGGCTGCCGGTCACCCCCACGCCGGTGGCCGTGTTGGTCGCCAGGTTGAGCGTGAACAGCGACCCCCCCACACCATCGTCATTCGAGTTGGCCGCGTACAGCGTGGTGCCCTTGGACTGCAGCCCGGCCACCTCGCCGATGCCCGAGATGGTGTGCGCGGTGGCGACTCCGGTGATCAGGTCCACCACCGTCGCCGTGTTCGGAACCACCCCCGAGTAGCCCGGGCTGGTCACGATCTGCGCGCCCACGATCCCCGGCTCCGCGAGCCCCGCGACCATCGGCGAGGGCGCCCCCACGGGCGCGAAGTACTGGGTGAGGTGGTACGAGCCGTTGACGATCGAGGTGGTGTTCACGGGGCCGAAGCTGCCGCCGGTGGTGCCGATGTTGTAGACGTTGTTGGTGCCCTGGCCGCCCACCAGGATCTGGCTCGAGTTGAGCGGGTTGAACATCAGGCCGTCCGCGCCCGGCAGCGCCGCCAGGTCGGTGGTCGCGCCCGGCACGTTGCTCGTGACGTCCAGACGGTAGACGTGGTGGTTCGCGAAGTTGCTGTAGTAGAGGCTGCCCGTGAATGCGGCGAACGCAGGGCTCGCGGCCAGAGCCACCAGTGCAGCTGCAATCAGGATCCCGCGCATTGCTCTGCCTCCTGCCCCTCACGCGAGGGAATGGTCCTTCTGCGAGTCTCAGGCCCGGGCCCGCGCCCGCGACACATCGGGCCGCCCGGGGGTTCGGTTTCAAGCCGCACGCGATCTGCCTCGGCGGCGCGTGCGGGGGGGACGTGGCTGGAACCGCCCCGCGGTCACCAGGTCCGAAGTGTCATGCGCGCCCTCCCCACGCAGGCCGGCGGCGCCCCCCGATCCCGGGAGCCGCAGCCGGCCCACTCAGTGTCGAGCCTGTGGTCGGGCAGGATGCAGTCAGCTCGAGCTGGTGATGTTGTGCTGAACTCGAAATGTCGTTGTCGAACGCGCCGATTCCGTTCGGCGCTCCCAGTTTGGATGCATTCGGAAAACTCAGGACGCGGCGAGGTGTGCCGGGTCGCCCCGCGGCTGCGGACCGGCCGCACGGCGCTGGTGAGGGCGTCTTCTCAGGATGACAGCAACGCCTGAAGGGACAATGGCTGGTGGATTCGCCGGGGCGGGGGGCGCGGGGGCGTCCTGGCCCGCCGGACAGGCGGCCGCGGGACGGCCTTGCCGTCGTCAACGCAATCTATAGTGCATGGGCGTCAGCGGAACCCGCAGTGCTTCGGGAGACGCCGCGAGGACTCGTTCCGGGGCGGGCTACTTCCGGCCCCCGATGAACGCCTGGGCCTCCTCCACGTCCCGGGGGCTCCCCAGGACCAGCGGCGTGCGCTGGTGCAGGCGCTGCGGCTGGATGTCGAGGATCCGCTGCCGCCCGTCGCTGGCCGCCCCGCCGGCCTGCTCCAGCACCAGGGCCAGCGGGCTGGCCTCGTACAGCAGGCGCAGCTTGCCGTCCGGGTTCTTGCGATCGCCCGGGTACAGGTAGATCCCGCCGTACAGCAGGTTGCGGTGGAAGTCCGCCACCAGCGAGCCCACGTAGCGCCCGCTGTAGGGCCGGCCGTTGGCGTTGGTGTCGCCCTTGAGGTAGTCCACGTAGCGCCGGACGCCGTCCTCCCAGGCGTTGTAGTTCCCCTCGTTGCAGCTGTAGATGGCGCCCCGCTCGGGGGTGCGGATGTTCTCGTGCGAGAGCAGGAACTCGCCCACGCTGGGGTCGTAGGTGAAACCGTGCACCCCGTGCCGGTCGGTGTACACCAGCATCACGCTCGCCCCCCACAGGACGTAGCCCGCAGCCACCTGGCGCGAGCCCGGCTGCAGCACGTCGGCCTCGGTGCCCCGGCCGCTGGCGGTCACCCGGCGGTGCACCGAGAAGATGGAGCCGATCGCCCCGTTGGCGTCGATGTTCGAGGACCCGTCCAGCGGGTCGTAGTTCAGCACGTACTTCCCGCACGGGTACTGTGCCGGGATGTGGAGGATGCCCTCCTCCTCCTCGCTGGTGAGGGCGCACAGCTGGCCGGTGTGGTCGAGGCTGCGGTAGATGATGTCGTGGGCGAACACGTCCAGCTTCTGCACCTTCTCGCCGTGGACGTTCTCGGTGCCGGTGAAGCCCAGGATGTTCACCAGGCCGGCCTTGGTGACCTCGCGGGTGATGATCTTGGCGGCCAGCGTGAAGTCCAGCAGCAGCGAGGAGAACTCCCCACTGGCTCCCGGGTGCCGCCGCTCCTGTTCCATGATGAACCGCCCCAGCGTGAAAGTGTGGGGCCCGCGGAGTTCGGGGGCGGTGAAGCTCATTCTCCCTCCAGGCTCTCCTCCGCCCGCCCGGCCTGCGCCAGCGCGGCCTGCGCGCGGGGCTCGGCCTGCGGCCGGGTGACATGCCGGGCCACCAGCGGCGCGGTGCCGGGCAGCGCCAGCTTTCCGAACAGGTATTCAAACTTGGCCTGCAGCGCCGCGGCGATGGCCTCCCGGGTCGCCGGGGGCAGGTTCCACATCGGGCCCTTGAACGGGCCCAGCGCCTTCTTGCGGCTCTTGTAGTAGAACTGCTCGTCGGTGTCGCCGGCCTTGCGCTCGTCCGCCGCGTTCTGGCGCAGCCACTGGTACATCTCGGCCCGCAGCGCCGCCGGGAAGGCGGGGTGGTCGTACACCATGTTCTGGAACTCGGTGGCCAGGTGGATCTCCACCGTCTCCAGCTCCGGGAAGCGGTTGAACACCTCGGCCGGCAGGGTGCTGGCGCCGTGCTGCACCGCCCCGCCCAGCCCGAACTCCTCGCGGGCCAGGCGCGACAGCCGGCCCAGGGTGTCGAAGTCCAGCTTCACCTGCGCCACCGACCCGTCGGGCAGCGGCACCCCGCCGTGGGAGGTGCCGGTCTGGATGGAGATCTTGCTGATCCCCGCCAGCTGCCCGTACCTGCGCAGCGCGGTGCGGTACTCGCCCATGAACGCCCGCAGCTCGGTCTCGTTGCTGTTGTGGCCCCCCACCTCCCCGATCTCGCCGCCCACCGAGATGGTGGTGCCCGGCGGCTCCATCGCGCGCACGTGGGCGGTGATCTCGGCGCAGCGCTCGCCGTTGACGCGCTGCTGCTCGGGCACCGTGGGTTGGGAGAGATCCACCAGGGTGGAGGTGTCCACGTCGATGTTGTAGAAGCCCGCCGCGATGGCCTCGGTGGCGAGCTTCTTCACCTCCTGGATCTCGGCGTCGGGGTTGGCGGCGTACTTCTTGGAGTTGGCCTGGAAGTGGTCCCCCTGGATGAACACCGGGCCCTGCCAGCCCTCCTTCAGGGCGGCGCACAAGAGGCTCGCGGTGTACTCCGCCGGCCGCTGGAAGGTGTAGGCCATCTCCGACCGGGCGATCTCGAACAGGAACGCGCCCACCTCCAGCTTGCGCGCCGCGCGGAAGCAGGCGGCGGCAACGTCGAAGGTGAGGCAGCGCAGGTTCATCGCCGCCGCGGTGAACGGGCGCACCTGGCCCCGGCCGCGGGCCGCGTACAGCTCCTGGATGCTGGCGGGGTAGATCCCCGCCGCCGCGGCCGCCTGGAGCGCCAGGGCGCGGGCGCGGTTGCGGGTGGGCTCGTCGGGGGACAGCGCCGCGGCGCGGGCCAGCGCCTCCGCCCCGCGCGAGCGCAGCGCGGACGCGTCGGCCACGCGCGCCGGCCGGCCCTGAAGGTCCAGAATGCCCTGAAGCTGGGCCTCCAGCTCCTGTATCGAGTGTGCTTCCATCGCGACCTCCGCAGGACAGGGAACCGGCGGGCCGGCGGCCACCCCGGGGTCGCGCCCCGGCGGCCCGCCCCTCGCCGCACCATCTCAGGCACGCGATCTTACCAGAGCCCCGCGGGCGGCCACAACGCGGCCGGCGCGGGCCGGGCCGCGCCCGCCCGGCGGCCCACCCCGGCCGGCGCCGGTCGGAGCCGGCCAGAATCGGCCGGCAGGCCGGGGCGGGCGCGGCCGGGCGCGGTTCCGGCGCTTGCCCCGGGCGGGGCCAGCGGCTAGCCTCGGGGCCATGCTCAACCGCCCGCCGGGCCTCGAGCCCTTCGCCTACCGCGAGGGGCGCCTGCACGTCGAGGAGCTGCCCCTCGAGGCGCTCCACCGCGCCGTGGGCCCGTGCTACGTCTACAGCCGCGCGGCGGTGGAGCGGCGGGCGCGGGCGGTGCTGGAGGCCTTCGCCGGGCGGGCCGACCTGGTGGCCTACGCGGTCAAAGCCAACACCAACCCGGCGGTTCTGGGCTGCCTCCAGGCCCTGGGTCTGGGCGCGGAGGTGGTGTCCGAGGCGGAGCTGGACTGCGCCCGGCGGGCCGGCTTCGACGGCCCCCGGATCGTGTTCAACGGCAACGGCAAGATGGCCCGGGACCTGGATGCCGCGCTGGTCGCACAGGTGGCCTACGTCAACGTGGACGGGGCCTGGGAGCTGCCGCGCCTGGAGCGCGCCGCGGAGTCGGTCGGGCGCCGGCTGGAGCTGCTGCTGCGGGTCAACCCCGACCTCGACCCCGACACCCACCCCTACGTGGCCACCGCGCTGCGGACCTCCAAGTTCGGGATGGACTTCGAGGAGGCCGGCAGGGTGGTGGGCCGCGCGGCGGAGTTCCCGGGCCTGCGGTTCGTGGGGCTGCACTTCCACGTGGGCTCGCAGATCATGGATCCCGGCACCATCCAGGCGGGCTTCGAGCGGGTGCGCGACTTCGGCCTGGCGCTGGAGGGCCGGGGCTTCCGGATGGAAGTCCTGAACCTGGGCGGGGGCTTCGGCGTGGACTACGCCGGCGAGGGCCGCGACCTGGACCTGGCGCGCCTGGCCCAGGGCCTGGAGGACGCGGCCTTCTGGCGCGGGCGACGGTGCATCCTGGAGCCGGGGCGCTATCTGGTCGCCGATTCCGGCGTGCTGGTGGGCCAGGTGCTGGGGGTGAAGACCTCGCATGGGCGGCGCTTCGTCATCGTGGAGCTGGGGATGAACGACCTCATTCGCCCGGCCCTGTACGAGGCTTACCACGACATCGTGCCGGTGGTGCCGCGCGAGGGTCCGCAGCTGGTCGCGGACGTGGTGGGACCGATCTGCGAGAGCGGCGACTTCCTGGCCCAGGAACGCGAGCTGCCGCAGCTGCTGCCGGGCGACCTGGTGGCGGTGAGGCACGTCGGCGCCTACGGCTACAGCATGGCTTCCAATTACAACGGCCGGCCGCGCCTGCCCGAGGTGTGGGTGGACGGCCGGCGCGCCTGGGTGACCCGCCGGGGCGAGAACCTGGCCGACCTGGCGCGCCTGGAAGGGCACGGCGAGGTGGCGCTGTGAGCGGGCCGGCCGGAGCCGGCGCGGCCCCGCCCGGCGCCGGGGGATTCGACTCGGAGGCCCTCCGGCGGTGGCGGGACGACCGCTCCTCGGGCGGCACCGCCCTCGCGCGGGGCGCGGCCGCGCTGCTCCAGAAAGCCCTGGCGCACCCGCCGGCCGGCGCGCTGGCGGAGCTGGCCCCCGTGCTGCGGTCGCTGGGGGGCGCGCACCCGGCCGCTGGCGCGGTGTGGCGGCTGCTGGACCGCGTGGCCCGGGTGCACGACAAGGCCCGGAAGGAGTCGGCCTCGCCGGAGTGCGCCGCGGAGCGCATGCGCGAGGCCGTGGAGCGCTATGCGGCCGACCTGGGGGCCGCCGAGACGCGCGTGGGGGAAGCCGCGGCGGCGCTCATCCCGGATGGCGCGGTGGTGGCGACCTACGGCCGCAGCAGCGCGGTGGAGGCGGCGCTGCTGGAGGCGCGCCGGCGCGGGCGGCGCTTCCGGGTGCTGCTCTCGGAAGTCCGTCCGCACCAGGACGGCGTGGCGCTGGCGGCGGCGCTGGGCGCGGCCGGAGCGGGCTGCGTGCTCTCCGCCGACGCCACGCTGCCCATGCTGCTGGCCCGCGCGCGGCTGGTGCTGGTGGGAGCCGAGGCGGTCACGCCGCGCGGGCTGGTGCTGCGGGCGGGCAGCTATCCCCTGCTGCTGGCGGCCCGCGAGCTGAGCCTGCCGGTGCACGCCCTGGCGCCCCGCGCGGCGTTCCTGGACCCACCCCCCGGCACGCTGGACCTGCCACTGGATCCCCCGGAGCCGCTGCTGGCCGATCCGCCGGCCGGGGTCGAGGCGATCAACGCCCGGTTCGAGGAGTGCCCCTTCGCGCTGGTGGCTGGCGTGCTGACCGAGGGCGGCTACTTCGGCGCCACGGAAGCCGTCGCCGCCGCGCGGATGGGGAAGCTGCACCCGAGCCTGGGGACGGAGCAGGACCGCGCCGGCTCCTAGACCCCGCCGCCCCCCGCCCCGCTCCCCACGTCTCCCACCAGCAGCCGGTAGAGGTCTCGGATGTGCCGCACGTCCTCCGGCAGCGGCCGCGGCGAGAGCAGCGCGCCGGCGGAGTCGGGATGGTCCGGGTGGAAGCCGTGCATGGCCTCGGGCGCCCCGCGGCCCATGTAGCTGGGCGCGATGAGGTGGCCCGCCTGCATCAGGAAGATGAGGTCCCCGTAGCGCCGGTCGGAGAAGTCCAGCCCCTGGCGCCGCAGCTCCCCGCGGTCCAGCAGCGCGCCCCACGGCAGACCCCGCAGGAGCCCGGCGATGGGCGCCTCGGCCGCCGGGCGCTCGATCCAGAAGCGGGCCATGGTGGAGTCGTAGAAGCCCAGGTAGTCGCGCCGCTCGCGCAGCCCCAGTCCGGCCACCTCGCCCATGAGGTCGTGGCTGGCGACGGTGTCGGTCATGCCGTGGTCGGAGAACACCCACAGCTCGGGCTCCTCCCCGCCCGCCGCCAGCGCGCGCACCAGCGCCGCGGTGCGGTCCTCGTAGCGGCGCAGCAGCGCGCCGACCTCGAGGTCGTGCGTGCCCACGCGGTGCATCAGCGCGTCCAGCTCGGTGGCGTAGACGAAGTAGGCGCGCACCGCGGGGTCCGCGGCCGTCCGCAGCGCCCGGGCGAACTTGTCCTCGTCGGGGCCCTCCCAGCCGGAGCTGAAGTAGGCGCGGCCCTGCTCGCGCCAGCGGTCGAACACCCCGCCCTCGGGGGCCAGCCCGCCGGGGGTCCACAGGTCGTGCCGCTCGGCGTAGTCCAGGCGCGCCAGCAGCCACACCGGCACGTCGTAGATCTGGAAGTAGCCGGTGATGTGCTCGCGCTGCCGGGTGGCCTCGCGGATGAACCGGCGCACCCGGTAGCGGTGCTGCCAGGAGCGCGGCAACAGCCGCAGCCAGGCGGTCCAGGCGAAGGGCGAGCGGCCCAGCGCCCGCGGGAAGAGGGCCCAGTGGCCGTGCTCCCGGGGCATCCGGCCGGAGAGGATGGTGGGGATGGCCCCCGAGCTGTAGCCCAGCACCGTCTCCAGCGGGCGGCGGTTGGGGGCCAGCGTCTCGAAGGCGTGGTGGCGGCACACCACCTCCCAACCCATGGCGTCGATCAGGACGAAGAGCTGGCGCTTCATGCCTCCTCCCGCCGGCCGGCGGCGCGGCTCGCGCGCCGGGCCGCGCCCCGGCGCTCCGCGCGCGGCCCGCACCGCGCGCTCACTTGCCCTCCAGCCACTTCTCGCACAGCCGCGCCGCGGCCTGGCTCCAGGGAGCGTCCGGGCTCACCTCGCCCGGCCACAGCGCCGCCAGCGGCGCCGGGTCCCA
>Ga0335070_10011584_pt1 | contig 10292 bp, 8 predicted proteins | sample Lox_Sample_13_FD_206722 | JGI IMG/M metagenome (GOLD analysis project Ga0335070, IMG submission 206722) | Soil microbial communities from Loxahatchee National Wildlife Refuge, Florida, United States - Lox_Sample_1.3 | ecosystem: Environmental > Terrestrial > Soil > Wetlands | place: USA: Florida... | reverse complement strand
ATTGGGGGAGAGGGTAAGGGTGAGGGGGGAGAGGAGAATGTTTCTACGGCGATCGTCGATTCCGGTGCTCCACGGGGGATCTGCCGATAAGGTCCTGATCTTCCCCGCAAGAACCCGCCGGGCCGATACCAGGCCGTAAGCAAGTGCGCTTGTTTTCACCGAAGTTCCATGACGAGTGCATCCCCCCGTCACCGGGCCGTAACATCCGCCGGGCGTAATAGTGGCATGAGCCGGAAGGGGGGCGGCGGGCGCCCTCCCCGGCTCGAACCGGAAGCCTGCACAAAGCCTGAGGAGGTGACCATGAGGCGGATCCTGACCGGCATCGCAGCGGCCCTTCCTCCGCCGCCGCGGCCTGCCTGGACATGGGGCGGCTGGTCCAGGTCGTGTACAAGCCCGGCGCGGTCGAGCTTGCCGCCTGCCTCCTGGACCTCCGGAGCTTCGACTACTCCCGGCAGAACGTCGAGATCGCGCCGCCCGGCTCGGTCGGCCTCGGGTCTTTCCCCGCGGGGACCGCCTGGGGCGACCTCCGGGCCGGCTACTTCGCCTACAACTTCGACCTCGCCCACGGGAAGTCGGAGATCTGGTTCGGGGCGACCCGGGCCACATCGCCCGGCGCGAACGCCGGGGCCGAGAACGCCTTCCTGGATGCGGCCTATGCCATCCAGCGCTACTATGCCGGCCTGGGCGCCTCCCCGGTGACCGGCGACCCGGGAAACCCTTCCTCCTATTCTATAAGGATGAACGGCGGGACCCCCGGGCGCTACGCCGGGTACAACGGGGACCCCGCCTCCGGCGAGGCGGGCCTGGCCGGGCTGGCGTCCTCCGGCTACGCGGACATCTACCTCTACCACTTCAACCTGAACACGCTCCAGAAGGGGCCCTCCGGGCAGGACTTCGCCGCGATCCTCAGGCTCAGCGCCACGGGAAGCACGGTGCTGAACCCGAGCGAGCTCCCGGTGCCGGCGAGCATCCTCCTCCTCGGCTCGGGGCTCCTCGGCCTGGCCAGCATCTCTCGCCGGGGCGCGGGGGAGCGCTCCCCCGGCCGGTCCGGGGCCCCGTCCCGGGGCCGGGGCCTGAGCAAGAGCAACGATCGTAACCGAGTTTCCACAGAAAGCCCATGACCGGGAGACGGGCCCGTAACAGAGGCCCGTCAAACTGAGGGGCAAGAACATGGGGCTCGCTCCCCCGACGGACCGGGACATGAACCCGGGACATCAATATAAGGAAAGGAGGTGAGAAGCGGCTTACGGTGCGAAGGGATGAAACGGAACGAGTCGGCTACTCCGTGGCGCTGGGGCCACGGGCCGACAGCCTTCAGAAAAGGCCAAACCCCGGGCGACCGGGGGACGGAAAGCGAAGGATCCGGAAGAGGTTGGAGGTTTGAGGCTGGAGGCAAGAGCAAGAAGAGGCAAAAGCTGAGAGCTGATCGCTGACAGCTGAAACCTCAGCCGGATGGCTGCGCTGCCTGAAGGATGGAATCAACGAAGGTCAACACTATCGGAGGTAAGAACATGAAACGGTTGTTATGCATCTTAGCGGCGGCCACGATGCTCTTCGGCCTTGCCGGCCAGGCCGCCGCCTACTTCGAGAACTTCGAGCTCTTCCGGGTCGGGTACGGCAATGGCGTCGAGGTGGCGAACGACCTCGGGAGCGTGAGCTCGGTCCTCTCCTCGGCGCCGGGCACGAAGTTCGGCGCCGGCGACCTTGAGATGAAGCTCGCCTCCTTTGGCGGGGCCACCTGGGATCAGGTGAACGTGGCCTATTTCGCGGTCGGGCCCACGGCCGGGACGCCGCAAGGAGGAGGCCTTAACAAATACGAGGCATGGCTCTCCGACTCCAGCGGCTCCGCCCCCGTCTCCGGGAGCAGGAAATGGAACGCCCTCACCGGCGCCTACGGCCAGGCGCAGACCTACTACAGCTTTCTGGCCGGTGCCGGGACCGGCGAAAAGCAGGTCATCGGGGCAACCGGCAATGCACAGTCCTACTATAGCAACTTGGACAACGGCGGCCTCTTCGTAGGCAAGTTCGCCCAGTTCATCGCCACCGGCTTCGGCGAGGCCAACCTTGGCGCCCTGGCGAGCGGCGGCTACGTGGACTTGCCCCTCTACTATTTCTCCTACACGGCCAGCTCAAGTGGCGCTTTCCCAGCGACGACCGGCACCCTCGCCGGGACGCTCCGGACCTACATCGACAGCCCCAACTCCGCCGGGACCATGAACCCGGTCCCGATCCCGGGGGGCGTGCTGCTCCTCGGCTCAGGGCTCCTCGGGCTCTTCGGGATCCGCAGGAAACGGAACTAGCACTGTCCCCTCTCTCCCGCCGAGGGAGAGGGGGACCACGCAAATCGCCCTCTCTCCCTTTGCGCAAGGGGGGAGAGGGACAGAAGGAGACGGTATATGCTGAAGAAGCTCATCAAGACGGCACTCGTTGGTGCCGCACTTCTGGCCCTCGCCGGCACGGCGAAGGCCGCGACCATCGAGATCAACTTCTACGGCGCCTCGGCCCAGTACACCTACTGGAACGACGCGGCCGACAATTTCCTCGAGGCGGCGCCGCGAAACTGCAACCCGGCAAACGTGGTGCAGAAGCAGTCATCGGACAAGAAGCACGGCGTCACCTACACCACGGCGGCCTGCGGGGACGGGAACAACTACATCATCCGCTACTCCTCGAAGGCGTCCTACGACGGGATCTGCGCCGCAAAGGGACTCGCGGCGAGTTACTGCTCCTCCGCCTGCAGTGGCGATCGTCACACCCGGAACATGTTCGACGAGACCCAGGCTGACGGCTGCGACCCCACTCTCCCTAACTGCCTCAAGTGCGTGCCGGTGAACATGGGCGCCTCCGACGTCGCGGGCGAGGCCTTCATCCAGCAGAGCCACGGCCAGCTCTACGGGCCCAACGGCGGTGGTAATGTTGACAGGGTCTACAGCGGCGTCGACGCCTCGGGCCTCTCCTTCAAGAATCCCCTCGTCGTCCCCTTCGGGTTCTTTGCGCACGACAGCGTGAAGAAGACCCGCTGCATCGCCCCCGACCCCCTGACGCCGGCGGGCGCCACGGGCGACAAGGCGATCTCGAGCTGGGGCAACCAGTGCTATGACCCCCAGAGCACCGGGCACAGCACTTCCTGCATCGGCTACTACAAGTGCATCGCCAACAAGTGCGTGGGCGGAGTCAACAAGGGCAGCGCGTGCAACCATGTGACGGACTGCCCGGATGTCGCCCTTGCCGACACCAAGTGCGCGTCGATTCCCCTGGACAACGTCTCCAGGCTCATGGTGACCATGATCTTCAACGGGCAGGCGCTATCCTGGACCGACTTCGGCGACTGGTACCCGGGCCTGCCCATCGTGGCCTGCCTGCGCCATGCGGGCTCCGGGACCCATGCGACCCTCGACCTCGGCGTCATGCGCGGCAACGGCTGGGGCTGGCCCCTGCTCACCCAGGAATCGGCCCCGACCGTCTACTTCAATGACGGCTCGGCGGACGAGATGAAGTGCATCAACCAGCTCCAGGGCGCCATCGGCTACGCCGACGCCGACCAGCTGTACGCCGCGAGCTCGAAGGACACCCAGACGCCCTTCCCGTACGAGAACGTGCACGCCCTCAAGTACCAGGGCGTCGAGCCCAAGCGGGCCAAGATCCGGAACGGCGAGTACGAGTTCTGGTCCAAGCAGTGGGTCTACTACAACGGCAACGATCCGAACCTCACGACCATCAACGCCATCCTGGCCTACGCGGCGAATCCGGCGAACGTGCCCTCGACCAAGGCGGACTACTGGGCCACCTACGACGAGATGCACTACATGAAGGCTACGGACTTCACCTACCCCGGCTACCAGGACGCGGCGAAGCCGCAGCTGCCGTAACCCGGCTCGCCTGAGTTGACCGTGACGAACAACGCCTGCGGGGGGAAACCCCCGCAGGCACCTTATGGGGATAATCGAGGTGCAACATGTGGAGAAAGATGGTTATTGCATTCGCCGCCGCGCTTCTTTCTCTATCGTTCCAAGCGAAGGCGGCAGTGGCAAACCTTATTGCAAATGGTGGCTTTGAGACCGGCGATTTCACGTCGTGGACTGCGACAACCAACATTGGTATTGACTCCAATGCGATTGACGCGAAATCGGGCCGGTACAGCGCTGTATGGAATGATGCTTCCCCGGCCACTCTGTCACAGACGCTCAACACAGTTAACGGTCAGGGCTATACCGTGGACTTCTGGGCTTCCGTCGGCGCCGGCTACTCAAATGAGAATCCATTCTTTACTGTGAAGTTCGGCAACAGTGTTCTCACTGACATTCGTGATTTAAGTGATCCAGCTAATTGGAGCGTCAATTATCAGCACTTCGTATTTGGCGTAACGGGCAGCGGTAACGACACGCTAATGTTCGGTGTCTACTCGCCTGAATCCGAGGGATGGCTCGATGACGTCTCGGTGACTCCCGTCCCCATCCCCGGCGCCCTGTGGCTCCTGGGCTCGGGCCTGTTTGGTTTGGTGGGCCTGAGAAGGAAGCTCGCCAAGGCTTAAGAAGTGGGAAGTGTTTTTCGCCGGAGGCGAGGCAGGGCGGCGTTTCCCTGCCTCGCTTGTTTTCAACGCGATCCGGAGCCTTCAGCATGACGGGCGCAACAGTCGTCATCGTCCCCTGTTTCAACGAGGCGGATCGGCTTCGCCCTTCCGATTTCGGGGACTACTTGGACCGCAACCCGGGGGTTCGCTTCCTCTTCGTGAACGACGGCAGCACGGACCGGACCCAGGCGGTCATCGACGGCATGCACGAGCTGTCGGGCGGCCGGGTGCATTCGGTACGCCTCGCCAGGAACCTAGGAAAGGCCGAGGCGGTCCGTCTCGGCATGCTCGAGGCCATGACGCTCGATCCCCAGCGGGTCGGGTACTGGGATGCGGACCTCTCCACGCCCCTCGCTTCCATCGCCGCACTCTGCCGGGCCCTCGAGGAGTCCGGGGCCTCCGTCGCCCTGGGCGCCCGGGTGAAGCTCCTCGGGCGTTTGGTGGAGCGAAAGGCATACCGCCACTACCTGGGCCGGGTGTTTGCCACCATGGCCAGCATCGCCCTCGGGGCAGCCGTGTACGACACGCAGTGCGGGGCCAAGATGTTCAGGAACGACGACGCGCTGAAGCGGGTGATGGCGGTCCCCTTCCGAGTCGGATGGACCTTCGATGTGGAGATCCTGGGCCGGTACAAGATCGTCAAGGGAAGAGAAGGGGTCTCCCTGGAGCGGTGCGTGGTGGAAGTCCCCCTCGCCGAGTGGAGGCACGTGCCGGGCTCGAAGATCACGCCCGCCGACGTGATGGTCTGCGGCCTGGAAGCCCTCCGGCTCCTGCTCATCTTCAGGTGTCCCCCGGTCTCCGGGGCCTATGCCTCGCGCTTCATCGACAAGACGGCTCCGGCAACACCCGGCCGGGTCGCGGCGAGGAGCACATGACCAAGAAGCCCGCAGGCGCCGCCCGAAACGGCACGGGAAGGAGATTCCCGGTCCCGTGGCCTTCGCCGGCCTCCCAGCGGCAGCTGGCCCTCCTGGTCTTCGGCCTGGCGCTGGCGGTACGGCTCTTATACCTGGCAGACGTCTCGGGCAGCCCGACCTTCGGGGCGCCCATCATCGACTCCAACTACTACGACTGCTCCGCCAACGAGCTCGTTCGCTCCGGCCGCTTCACGGACCAGTTCTTCTTCCAGCCCTTCCTCTATCCCCTCTTCCTGGCTGGAGTCTATCTCCTGAGCAATTCGTCCATGATCTGGGCCAAGGTCGTCCAGGCGTTGATTGGCGCCGCGGCCTGCGCGTTGACCTACCTCCTGGGCGAGAGGATCCTCGACCGGAAGGCGGCCCTCCTCGCCGGCCTCTTCGCCGCCCTCTACGGCCCGCTGATCTTCTTCGGGGGGGAGCTCCTGGGCACCGTTCTCGAGGCCTTCTGTTTCGTGGCGCTCCTGTTCCTTGTTCTCCGTGCAGAGAAGGAGGGGAAGGCTGCCTTCTTCCTGCTCCTCGGAGCCGCCATGGGCCTGAGCATCCTGACCAGACCCACCTTTCTTCCCGCCTGCCTCGCGCTGCTGCTCTGGTTGGTCTACCGCCTCATTCGATCGAGGGCCGGGGTCAAGGCCGTGGTCCTGAGGGCGGTCGCGACCCTCATGGGTATCTCGCTGATCCTGGGGCCCGTAGCCGCCCTTTTCCAGCGGGAGACAGGAGCCATGGGGTTCCTCCCCACTTCCGGGGGGATCAATTTCTTCATCGGCAACAACCCGGACTACGAGAAGACCATGGGCATCCGGCCGGGAATGCGCTTCGACCGGCTTGCCTGCCTCCCCTTCAGGGAGGGGGTCAGTATCGACGGGGCTTGGGACAGGGCTCGCTATTTCTACGGCAAGACGGTCCGGTTCGCCAGGGAGCAGCCCGCGCTCTTCCTGCTCGGCCTGGGGAAGAAGACGCTCGAGCTGGTGAGCTCCCGGGAGATCCCGAACAACGTGGACATCTACCTCTTCCGGGAGTGGTCCTCCCTCCTCGCCCTCCTCACGTGGAAGATCGGTCCCTTCGGCTTCCCCTTCGGCCTGCTCTTTCCCCTGGCAGCCTGGGGAGCCGTCGCCCTTCGGCGGCGCATCCCGACCCCGTTGTGGCTCCTGCTCCTCCTCTACGCCGGGTCGATCATCCTCGTCCACGTCAACGCCCGCTACCGGCTCCCCCTGGTGCCCATGCTCTGCGTCCTCGGGGCGGGCGGGTTCCTGGACGTGGTGCGCCTCGTCAAGGAGGGAAAAACCCGTGCCCTGCTGGCGAGTGCCGGTCTGCTGGCGGGGCTCATCCCCGTGGTGACACTCCCCGGCCCCTTCGTCCAGGAAAGGAACAACTACAGGGCCGAGACATACGCCCTCATCGGGGAGTACCACATGATGCGCGGCAGGCCCGCCGAGGCGGCGCGGGCCCTGGCCACAGCTCTCCAGTACGACCCCGACAGTCCCGGAGCCCATGCGGCGCTGGGTGCGGTCCTCCAGAGACTCGGCAGGGACGATGAAGCGGCGTCCCATTACTACGAGGCCGTGCGCCTCGATCGGGAGCAATTCGACGCCCTCAGCAACCTGGGGCTCGTCCTGTCCCAGCGAGGCAGGAGCGAGGAAGCGATCGTGTATCTGTCGGATGCCCTGAATGCAAGCCCCGATGAGAGGAGGAAAGCGGAGACGCACGTCAACCTGGGGCTTGCGCTGGCACGGGCCGGAAGAACCAAGGAGGCCGAGAGCAGCTACCTGGAGGCGATCCGCCTGCAGCCGAAGATGGCGGAGGCATACAGCAACCTGGGACTCCTCTTGTCCGCCCAGAGGCGCTTTCCCGAGGCGGTGGCGTACTACCTCAAGGCGCTGGACGCGCGGCCGGAGCACGCCCAGACCCACATCAATGCTGGCGCAGCGCTGGTGCAGATGGACCGGTTCGAGGATGCCATGGACCACTATCGTGAGGCCCTGCGGATCGACCCGGGATCCGCGGCGGCCCGCTACCAGGCGGCGCTGGCCATGGAAACCGGGGGGGAGGGTGGCCGAGGCCGCCGCGCCGCCGCCCTTCACCCAATCGTCACAGAAGGGTGCGTCCGCCGTCACACCGGCGTGTCAGAGTAACTCCTTCTGCAGGCCCCCCGCCGTCCCCGTGAGCGCGGGGATCGCGATCGTTCTCGAACCGGAGGATAAGGATCCATGAGAATCGGCATGATTTGGTTCGCCATGAGCCTGGGTCTGATGGGCCTTTGGGAAACGCCATGGGCCGCGGAGATGGTGAAGGCCGGCGACAAGGTGCTCATCGACTGCACCTGCCGGCTGAAGAACGGTGAGGTGGCGGCGACGACCAGCGGGGCGCTGGCCCGCGACCCCTCCGTGCCCAAGGCGCCGGTGTTCCTGCCCACCCAGGAGTACCGGGCCGTCCTCGTTGTCGCGGGGGATGGGGGAGGCCTCCCGCAGGCGCCGAACCTGAACAGGGAGAGCTTCGAGGGAGAGATATCCAGACGTCTGGCCCCCGGGCTCGTGGGCATGGCGGTGGGGGAGAAAAAGACCATGGAGCTCGCCTCCGAGGTCCCGGCCGGACTCAAACCCGACGACCGCTTCCTCCAGATGGCCAGGGTGCGGCAGCGGGCCAAGGAGATCCGCATGTCCAGGGACCAGTACCGGTTCCGCACCGGGAAGGACCCCGAGGTCGGCCAGGACTTCGTTCTGGACCCTGCGATCCCGGGCAAGGTGGCGGCGGTGACCGACACCGAGGTCGTGGTGCGCTTCGCGGCGCAGCCGGGCCAGCGCGTCAAGACCCCTTTCGGCGCCGGCGTTATCCGGGAGACCGAGAAGAACTGGGAGATCGTCATCGATGCCCGCGAGGGCGACCTGGTCCGCTCGGGTCCCCTGGTAGGGCGCATCGTGGATGTGGACGAGCGCATGATCGCCATCGATTACGGGCACCCCTTCGGGGGAGAGAAGCTCACGTGCGACGTGACTGTCGATGGGGTCGAAGGCAACTAGCCCGCCGCCTCCCGCAGCCCCTGGTTCGATAACGCGAGGGCCGCAGGCGGGGCGGAAGGCGGAGAAACGACGCCGGCCGGGCGGCCGGATGTGAGACGGAGGAAGATGATGGCGGGCAACAGAGGGAAGGTGAAGGTGCTGGTTCCGCTGCTGGGGATCCTTCTTGTCGCGGTCTGCGCGGCCGGACGCGCCCAGGGCGGAGCCGCGACTGCCGGGGAGACGGGGGCCCAGGTCCCGGCGCGAACCCATCAACAGGCGGGACCGGCCGAAGACCCGGCAAAGGTCCAGGCGGGGGACATCGCCCGGGTGGAGTACACCGCCAGCCTCGAGGACGGGGCCCTGGCCCGGACGACCCTCGCGCACGTGGCTGAGGACCCGTCTCGCCTGAAGGCGCCGCGTTACGAGGCGCCGGGCGTCTTCGGCCCCGAGGAGGTCCCCGCCGGGGGCAAGGGAGCCATCCCCGGCCTCGGAGAGGCGGTCCTGGGAATGGCGGTCGGCGAGAGGCGCACGGTCACCCTGCCCCCGGAGAAGGCTTACGGGCCGAGGGACCCCAAGCTCATGGCTCGGCTGCCGCGGGCCAAGCGCATGCCCCGGACCCTGGATCTCTCGGCGCCGGACTACGTGGCGCGGTTCCAGGCCTTCCCCCTTCCAGGCAGAGAGGTCCAGCTCACGCCTTACTTCAGTGCCAGGGTGGTGGAAGTGACCGAGCGGAGCGCGAGGCTCGAGGCGATCGTGGAAAATGGCAAGCGCTTCGAGGACAGCTTCGGGACAACGGTCGTAACCGCCAACGACGAGGAGATCACCCTCACCCTCACACCGAGGATCGGCGCCCCCTTCGAGATGGCGGGCCGGACCGGGACGATAGCCATGGACGACGGCACCACCTTCTTCGTGGATTTCAACAACCCCCTGGCCGGGAGAAGCATCGTGGTCGACGTGGAGCTGGTGTCGCTCGTGAAGGCCTCCACCCTGCGGGCAGAGAAGATCCCCTGGGTGGAGGACCAGGACCTGGCGCTGGCGGAGTCGGCGAACAGGGACAAGCCCACGGTGCTCGTGCTGTACGCCTCCTGGTGCGGCTGGAGCAAGAAGCTCCTCACCGAGACCATGGAGGACCCCCGGATCAAGGCGATGAAGGACCGGTTCGTCTGGGCGAAGATCGACTCCGACTTGGACAAGGAGGCCGGGAAGCGCTACGGCCAGGAAGGCTTCCCCATGATCGTGCTGCTCGATCCGAAGGGCGAGGTCGTCGCGAAGATCGACGGCTACAGGGATGCGGGGGCGCTCGCAGAGGAGCTGGACAAGGCCCTCGGGAAGCGGGCGGCCCTGGGACAGGCGCAGGGCGGGTAGCAGGCAGAGGGCATAGCGCTACGCGGCGATAGGTTGGAGGATCACTCCGCTGGAGGCTTGCCTGCCTCAGGCAGGTTGGAGGCAAGAAATCAGAGGACAGAAGGCAGTAGGCAGCTGGCAGAGGCATGGCGCTTCGCGGTTGGAGGATGAAGGTTGGAGGCAAATGATCAGATCCTTGTGCCTTAAGCCTTACGCCTTGCGCCCTTCCGCAACGGACCACTGACTACTGGCTAGTGACCACGGCCTACTGCCTCCTGACAGCTGACGGCTGATAGCTGATCGCTGCTCGGCCCCCAACACGGGACCAGGCATTGAACCGATACCGCTGCTGATTTTGAGCATTTTAAAGTGGTTGAAAACGCTGTTAAGTGCGCCTCTTGTAACCCGTATGTAACGATTCGGAAACCTTTCGGTCACACCGCCGTAATGATGGCGAGGCAAGAATAA
>Ga0335070_10011583_pt1 | contig 10293 bp, 7 predicted proteins | sample Lox_Sample_13_FD_206722 | JGI IMG/M metagenome (GOLD analysis project Ga0335070, IMG submission 206722) | Soil microbial communities from Loxahatchee National Wildlife Refuge, Florida, United States - Lox_Sample_1.3 | ecosystem: Environmental > Terrestrial > Soil > Wetlands | place: USA: Florida... | reverse complement strand
TCACGAGCGACAACACCTTGGCGGACGTCCCCGCGTGATACAGCCGGCCCTTCTGGGCTGTGAGCGTCGCATGCCCGCGGGCCGACTGCGCCAGGGTCGCCGCCGGCCCGTGCGCCGTGATGTCGGCGGTGAAGTCGTAGGTGCCGCTGAGAGTGCCTTTGCGGCCCGCCAGGCACGCCAACGTGGCATCGAGCTGCTGGTGCTTCGCGCGACTCTTAACGGTGACCTGCATGCCCTGGGGGGCCACGAGAAGCACGCCGCGCGTCGTGATGTCGCACAGCGCCGCGTCGGTCACGGTGACCGTCCAGCGTGGCGGCGAGATGTCGACCGTCGCGCGCACCGCGCGCCAGGTGAGGTCCCCGTAGGTGAAGGTGTCCGTGTCGACATGCAACGCGCCGCGCAGCAGACGGCTCCAGGCGGCGTTCGAGGGCGCGGCGCCGCCCCCGCCACGCTGTAGCAGCGGCTCGATGCGGCGCCAGTCGAGGTGTGCCGCGGTGAGGTCCATGTCGGCGACGAAGACGTCGCGCACATGATGCAGGCCTCCCTGCAGGTGGAGGCCGGTGAGCTCGCCGACATCCACCGTGGCATCGACGTTGACCTTACCGGAATTGGCATCGAGCGCGAGCTGCTCGAGGTGCAACGTGTCGGTGTCGTTCAGCGGAAAGACCAGGTCCGTGGCCTCGAGTGTTCCGGTCACGCTCGAGACGGACGCCTGCGTATCGACCCGGCTGTGGAAGTCCCCGTGCACGTGCCCGTTGAGCCAGCGGTGGCTGGTCAGCAGGGCGTCCAAAGTGTCCCCGTCGATACTGCCCGCCAGCGAGAGCTCGAAGGCGCGTGGGGTGACATGCGCCGCGAGGCGCGCATCGTGCTCCTTGCCGCGAATGCGTAGCTCCTTGATGTGCAGCTCGTCGTCCTTCAGGAGCAGATCGACGGCGGCCGTCACGCCGCCCGGTTCGGTGAGGCGGGCGGCGAATGTCGTGCCCGCCGTCGGATCGCGGGTGAGGCGCAGATCCGCGAGCGTCGCGGGCGAGCGTAGCGCGATGCCTTCGGGGAGCAGGGGCGAACGGAAGGCGAGCTGTTGGGCGGCGCCGGCGACGGCGATCCGCCAGGCGGCGGGGTTCTCCAGCGGTCCGCTGAGCTGCAACGAGTCGAGGTCGAGCCGGCCTGCGAGGCTCTTGAGTTGCGCGCCGTCGCGCAGCCATCCACCGGCGATCGCCCACGGGTAGACTTCGTCCAAGACGAAGCGCGACCGTCCAGTGGTGACGTCGATCGACGGTGTGTCTCCCAACGTCATCCGCCCCGAGACTTGTGCAACGCTGGAGCCGCCGAGCGTGGCGGACACGTCGGCAACGCTGATGCCACCGGCATCGTAGACCAAGCGCCCACCGGCGAGCTGCAGCGGCGCGCCGATGTTGGGGAGACGGCCGGAGACCTTGAACGGCGCGGCTGCTGCCGTCACCGCGATGGCCGCCGTCGTGCCGTCGATGCGCAGACGTCCGCTGGCCATGCCGGAGACCTCGGTGATGCGCTCCAGCTCGCGCGTAAACCCGCTCGGCTTGAGGAGCCGGGTCAACAGCGGCGGCAGCTCGGCCACATCCGCCTCGACCGGCGTGTCGACGTGTAGCTCGGGGGCATCGCCGAACAGGCCGACGCGCAGTGTACCGTCGCTGGCGTGCGAGTTGCCCAGCCGCGCGGCGGCGTGCTCGCCGGCGAGCACGCCGTCGACGAGCGTCGCGTCGCCGTTCACGTCGGCCAGCGCCAACGCGATGCCCGGGATCACGATGCGGCCGTTCGCCAGGTGACCGCGGATGCTCAGCGCATCGCGCCGGCCCAGGTCGGCGGGCGTCGGCGCTTGGCTGTGCACCGTGAGCTGCGGAACCGTTCCGGCCTGCAGGACCGCGAAGATGCCGCGGACGACGGCGACGTCCCCGGCCAGTGTGGTGGCGACATCGTGAGCGGCCGCGACATCGAGGTCGCGGGCCTGCACGTCCAGCACGGTGTGCGGCGCGCCAGGATCCACCGACAGCGACCCCGAGGCCTGCAGCCGTGGAAATGCTGTCTGGAGTGCGCGGAGCGTCGCGTGCGTCGCGGTTGGGGTGACGGCGAGCCCCGCGCTGAATGTCGCCTGCGTGATGGTCGTGCTGCGGCTGTCGCGCCGCAGCGTCAGTGCGGGTATCGCGCCGTCGATGTCCACGTCCACACTGTCGGGCCCTTTGACCGTGAGCGCCAGCGTCAGGGTGGCTTCGGAGTCGCCGAGCTGCAGGGCGGCGCGGGGCAACAGGGTCGCGGTCACGAGCTGTGGCCGGAGCCGGGTCACGGCGATGCGGCCGGTGCCCGTGGCCTGGAGCGGATCGAGCGACAGGGTCGCGGTGAGTCGCTCCCACAGACTGGAGCGACACGACAGGTCGATGGCAAGCGTGCCCGGCGGCAATCGGAGCTCGGCATCCAGGTCGTCGAAGCGCCAGGTGGACGCGCCGCCGACGTTGAGACCGAGTGTGCCGTTGCTGAGCCGAACGACCAGGCCCGGCGCGTACGTCGCGGCGGCGGACGAGAGCGTCGCCAACGCCGCGGTCAGCGCCTGCTGCATTCCACCGCGCTCGCCCGCGTCACCCGTCGCTGCATTCGTGCGCCGCGCCGGCGGCAGGTGTGCCGTCACGGTGGGGGACAGGATCCGCAGCTCGGCGAGCTGCAGCGTCCCGGTCAGGAGCGGCAGCAGGCGCGGATGGAGTGCGATCGACGCGGCGGTGCCGTCGGCAACCCCGGGAACCTGCAGGCGCACGCCGTCGAGCTCGACATGTGGGGCCGGGAGCACGACCAGGCGCAGCGCTTCGACCGTCACGGTTCCACCCAGTGCCTGCGACAGCCGCGCCGTCACTTGCGCGCGCACGGCGGCTAGATCGATGAGCCGCGGCGCCAGCAGGGCGGCGGCGAGGGCGAGGGTCAACAGCAGCGCGCCGACACCGAGGACAATGCGGGTCAGCCGGCGCCCGATCATGACCGGCGCCCGCGGCGCGCGGTGATGCGGCTCCATCGGCGGCTCGAGCGCGGGGCGCGTGTCGCAGCGAGCATGCTTCTGGTATAGCTGGCGCGGACCCTGTCAGGTAGTCGCCGGTCGCGGAACGGCAACGGCGCCGGCGTGGACGAAGGGAGTGCGCGATGGCCGACCACGCAACCGATCGCCGACATCTCACCACGGTTGCGTATGCCACCGGTGCCAACCTCGCCGCGCGCCAGTCGATCTACCGGTTTCAACGGCCGCAGCTGCACTTCATCGATTGGGCGCTGACGCAGGTGGACTGGGCCGGTGTGACCTCGGTCGTCGATGTGGGATGCGGCAATGGTGCGTACCTGCGGCGGCTGGCGCAGCGTGTCCCGCGTGTCGTCGGCGTCGATCTGTCGCGCGGCATGCTGGCCGACGTGGTGCGCAGCGCGGCCGACGGGACGCCGCGGGGGTTCGTCGCGCTGCGCGCGTTTCTCTCGGGGAGCCGGTAACGCCCGGGGGTGGTGCATGCCACCCCCGGTGGCGCGTGTCAGTCGGACAGATGCGTCAGGTGATGCAGTGAGAAGTAGTCGTCGTCGAACTTGGTCTCGATGAACTGCTGGCTGTACCGGCCGGCGAGGCAGGCGCGGTTGGTCTTGTCGTTGACGCCGACCACCATGTTGGGGGTCACCGTCGTGAACGTCCCGTCGTCGCTCTTCGACCAATGGTAGGCACACATCGCGTTGTAGAAGTACTCCCCGGCACGATTGTGGACCAGCTTCCACCAGATGCGGTACATGTCTTTGTCCATGTACATGATGACTTTGCCGAAATTGTAGTACGGGTCGTCGGACTCGCCTTCGAGGATCCACACCGGTCGCGGGATCATCTGGAGATTTTCGACGACCAGCCACGGGGCGCCCTTGGAGCCGGGGGTTTCGTACGCGCCCTTGAAGTACGGGATCTGCACCTCGGAGCGCGTCGGGCTCACTTTCTTCTGCGGCAGCGGATAGGGGCTGAGCACCGGCGCCAGGATGTTGGTCTCGCCCACGAGCTTCCACTTGTAGTACTCGACCTTGCCACCGTAGCAGTTGAGGTCGTCACCGAAGATGTCGAGGCCCGCGACGGGATCGGAGCGGGTCGCGGCATTCACCCGGCGTACGCGGCGTGTCGACGGCACGTAGAACCACACCTGGTCCTGCGACGTCCAGTCGTTGAGCCGCTTGGTCAACCCGCCCACGCCGTCGACGTCCTTCGGCTCCAGCGCGTTGGTCATGCTGGCACTGCGCAGGCCTTCGGGATTGGGCAGCGGACCGGCGGACCGTCCGAGGTACGAGTTCACGTGCAGCCACACCTTGAGCCGTTTGAACTCGCCGGTGCTGTCGATGCCGTTCAGCGTAAACGTGGCGCCCTGACCGTTGCCCATCGAGTTGGCGGCCTCGAAGTTCCACGCCATCTTGCACGCCGCGTTCGGGTCGCCCTGCGCGTCGATCTTGGGAAACGGGTAGCCGAAATAGAACTCCGGCATTTTGCCGGTCTTCACGTCGCGCAAGCCGCACGTCGCCGGGTCGACGTCGAACTTGCCGTCGTTCGATTCGCTCGCCGCCCAGAACGCCTTGGAGTAGTTCTGCTTGAACTTGTCCGGGTCGACCGCGACGACCTTGAACCAGTATTCGCCCTTCTTGACCCGTTCGAGGACGACCGGCGGCAGCAGCTTTTCGCCCTGCTGCCAGTTGTTGCTGTCCAGAACCCAGGATTTGCCTTCTTCCTCCGCCATCGCGGCTCCCGGACCACCGGTTGCGTACGACAGGGCCCCGAGGACGACCGCCACCGCGACTGCAACGAGTCTTCGCGCGATCATGAGCACCTCCTCTGTATGTGACGCCTGCATTCTCCTGCCGTCGCGCGCACGATGTCAAGCACGCACCGCGGGCGCTTGACTCCGGGCCGGTGCACGTCGTACCGCGGGCGCTGCGATGCGCACCAACGACCCTCGCGCCACGTTGCGCCTGCGGCACCCACGCGGCACGACGCTGTGGCTGGCCGCGCTCTGCTTGGCGGTGCCGCTCAGCGTGTGCGAAACCGTGGCGCGCACCGATCTGCCGCAGCGGTGGGGTCTGGTGCCCAGTGTCGGGAGCTCGCATCGGCAGTTCGAGATCGCGCTGCGGCGGATCGAGGCATACGTGGCGGACGAGGGTCGGCTCGACTGCGTGTTCCTCGGCAGCTCGGTGGTGCACCGTGGCATCGATCCCGCGGCACTCGGCGGCGCGTACCGCAAGCACACCGGGCGGACGATCCGGTGCTTCAACTTCGGGATCCAAGGTGTCTCGGTGGCCACCAGTAGCCGGCTCGCCGAGCTCCTCGCCCGGCGCTACCACCCTCGACTGCTCGTCTTCGGATCGACCGCCCGTGACTACTCCCCATACGCGCAGCACCAAGTGAAGAGTCAGGTCGCCACGGTCCCCTGGGTGCGGTATTACACCGGAGCCGTCAGCCCAAAGGGGTGGCTCGCGGCGCATTCAGCCGCGTTTCGCTACTACCTGACGTATCGCAATTGGATGCGCGCCGACTACGCCCGCGCGATGGCGACGCGGGCTGAGGAAGACCGTTACACCACGCGCGAGGGCTACGACACGCGACGCGGCGGCCGCCTGGACGTGCGCGGCAATCCCAATCCACGGACCCAGGGCCACTACTTCGGCGTGCTGCGCGACTTCACGATCGTCCCCGAGGCCCGCGACGGGTTGCGGCGCATCGCGCGGCTCCAGGGCTCCGGTATCCAGGTCGCCCTTCTTGAGATGCCCATCACCCCCACCACCATCCCGTTCTTTCCAAACGGCGAACGCGACTACGCGCAGTTCGTCGACGTCCTCACGACCACCGCACGCGACACCGGCGTTCTGCTGTGGCGGACATTTGGTGTGGCGCCGGTGCCGTTCGACGGATGGCGGGACTGGGGCCATCTGAACACCAAAGGGGCGCGAGTCTTCAGCGAGTGGTTGGGCGGACAAATGGCGGCGATGCCAGACGTGTCCGTCGCGGCTGAGGGGCCAGGGAATCGCTCGTGAGCCTGACGTCGGTCGAGTTCGCGCTCTTCGTCACCGCGGTGCTCGCGGTCTACTATCTGCTCCCCGGTCGGGCGCAATGCGGGTGGTTGCTGCTCGCGTCGTACGTCTTCTACGGAACGTGGGACTGGCGGTTCCCCGTGGCGCTCGCCGGTCTCACCGCGGCCAACTTCGTCATCGGGCGGCGCCTGCGCGTTGCACGCCAGGCGCGGCGGCCGCTGTTGTGGCTCGGCATCGGCATCAATCTGGCCGCGCTCGCGGGCTGCAAGTACGGCGATGTCTTGGGCGCGGCGTTGCAGCCGCTCCTGGCGTCCGCCGCGCACACTGACGGCGACGTGTTGCTGCGTCTCGCGCTGCCGGTGGGCCTGTCGTTTCAGGTCGTGCAGGCGATCGGCTATCTGGTCGACAGCAGCCGCGGGCAGGTCGCGGCCGAGGACGATCTGCTGAGCTTCGCGCTGTACCTCGCCTACTTTCCCAAGTTGCTGGCCGGGCCGATCGAGCGGCCACGCCCGTTCATCCAACAACTCCGCGCCGCGCGCGTCGTCGACAACGCGGCGCTGGCACGCAGCGGCGCGCAGATCCTGGTCGGCCTGGTGCGCAAGCTGGCGATCGGGGATTCGCTGGCGGCAATGATTCCCGACGCCGCGTTTACCACGCCGGCCAGCGTGGCGGGCGTCGGCGGCTGGCTCGTGGTGTACGCGTTTGCGCTGTACAACGACTTCGCCGGCTACACGAGCCTGGTGCGCGGTGTCAGCGGCTTGTTCGGCATCGAGCTGTCCCCCAACTTCGCCAGTCCGTTCTTCGCCCGCAATCTCACCGAGTTCTGGAATCGCTGGCACATGAGTCTGTCGTTCTGGCTTCGCGACTACGTCTACCTGCCGCTGAGCCGCGCCCTGCTGCGCCGTAACCTGAGCCGCTACAACGTGCCCAATCTGGTCGCGCCGCCGCTGGCCGCGATGCTGGCGTGCGGCCTGTGGCACGGCCCCGGATTGAACATGGTGCTGTGGGGCGCTCTGCACGGTGTGTATCTGGTCGGCGAGCGTGTGTGGACGCTGGCGCGGCCGAGCCGCCCGTTGCCGCAGCGGCCGTGGTGGCGGCACGCACTGGGCATGGGCCGGGTGTTCGCGCTCGTGGTCCTGGCACTGATCCCGTTTCGCATGCCGCTGCCGATCGCCGCCGAGTTCGTCGCCGCGCTGGGGACGGCGCGCGGGTGGGGTGGGTTGGACCCGCGGGCGCTGGCCTGCATCGTGCCGGCGGTGTGGATCGACTGGGTGCAAGCCCGCGGCCGCGACGAGACGGTTTTTCTGCGCTGGTCACCGATGGCGCGCGCCGCGGCCCTCGCGGTCGCGCTGCTGGTGCTCTTCTTGGCGGCGCAACGTGACGTCGACGCGCCGTTCGTGTATCAAGGCTTCTGACGTTATGCGCCACCGTCCCGATAACGCTCGCGCGCCGCTCGCGGGACAGAGTTGACCGATGTCGCCGCGGCCCGAGACGTTGTCCGCCATCCTGGCGGCGCACGCGGCGCGTGATCCGCAGCGCTGCCTGGTGCGATTCGTCGAGGAAGACGGTACGCGGCGCGACATCACCCTGGGCGAGCTGCACGACCAGGCGCTGGGCTACGCCGCTGCGCTGCGCGCCCTGGGCGTCGCACCGGGAGACGTGGTCATTCTGGTCCTGCGCCATGCGCCGGCGGTGCTCGACGCGTTCTTCGGTGCGATGTACCTCGGCGCCGTGCCGGCTATTTTCTCTTATCTCACCGAAAAGCTCGACCCCGCCGTCTACGCCGAGCAGGTGCGCGCCCTCGTGGCCCAGTCGGCGGCGCGGGCCGTGATCACCTTTCCGGAGTTCACCACGACCCTCGTGCGGTTGCTCGCCGCCGTCGACTGCCGGGTGGTCAGCACCGCCGACGTCCGGCCACACCCGCACGCGACGGACGGCGTCGACATCGCGGCGCAGGTGCCGGACCGCCTGGCCCTCGTCCAGTACACCAGTGGTACGACCGGCCTGCACAAAGGCGTCGCGCATTCGCACCGCGCCATCCTGCAGTTCGTCGACGCCTACTTCGCCGCTTTCCCGATGACGCGCGAGGACGTCGTGGTCAGCTGGCTGCCGCTGTACCACGACATGGGCTTGCTCGCCGGGTTGCTGATGCCGCTCGTCGCCGGCGCCACGACGGTGCTGATGTCGCCGTTCTACTGGGTGCGTGAGCCGGTCACGCTGCTGCGCGCCATCCACGAGCTCCAGGGCACGTTGTGTTGGATGCCCAACTTCGCCTTCAACCACTGCGTCCGCAGCATCCGCGAGCGCGACCTGGCGGGGATCGATCTGCGCCACTGGCGCGCCGTCTTCTGCGGCGGCGAGCCGGTCCGGTGGGATGCTCTGGAGCGCTTCGCCGCGCGCTTCGCGCCGTACGGCTTCCGGCGCCGCGCACTGCTCGCCGGCTACGGCATGGCCGAGAGCGTGATGGCGGCGACGCTGGTGCGTGCGCCCGGCCCGCCGCGCGTCGACTGGATCGACGCGCACGCGCTCGAGGTCGACCGGCGCGCCGTGCCCATGGCGCCCAACGCCCCCGGAGCAACCAGCGTCGTCAGCAACGGCCCGCCGCTCCCCGGTACGACGGTCGCGATCATCGACGCGGAGGGCACGCCGCTCGCGCAGCGCCAGGTCGGCGAGATCACGCTGAGCAGCCCCTGTCTGCTCCCGGCGTACTACCGCCGTCCCGATCTGCCGGCGCGACACGACGGGGTGCTGCGCACGGGCGACATCGGCTATCTGGCGGACGGCGAGCTGTACGTCTGCGGCCGCCAGAAGGACCTCATCATCGTCGGCGGGCGCAACCTGCATCCCGAGGACCTCGAGGCGATCGCCGAGGGCGTGCCCGGCATTCGTCCCGGGCGCGCCGTGGCCTTCGGGATCGTCGACGAGCGGCTCGGCACCGAGCGGGTGGTGATGGTCTGCGAGCTGCGCGACCCGCCAAGCGCTGCGCCGGTGCGCCAAATCGACCGCGCGTTGCGGCGCGCGGTGCTCCAACGCGTCGACGTCGCCCTCGGCGACTTGCGGCTGGTCGATCGGGGGTGGGTGCTCAAAACGTCCAACGGCAAGATGGCGCGGGCCGCGAATCGGCAGAAGTATCTGGCGACGTTCGCCCGCACCGCGGCGGCGGCGACGGCACCTGGAACGGCATCTGGGCATGACGCGCACACCCAGCCGCGATGACGTCCGCGATCAGCTCAAGGCCTTCATCTGCCAAGAGCTGATCGCCGGACCGGTGGGCGATCTCGCCGACGACGAGCCGCTGATCACCGGCGGTTTCATCGATTCGTTCTGTTTGGCGCAGATCGGCGTGTTCATCGAAACGCGCTTCGGCGTGTACATCCCCGATCCGGACCTCACGGTGGAGCAAATGGACACGTTGGCGCAGATGGTGTCGCGGGTCATGCGGGACCTGAAGGGCTGAGATTCCAACTGCGCAACTTTACGTCCGGCGGCGCGTTGAATGCCGTGTGGCGCACGTCGAAGTACCTTGTAGATCGACGACGTGACGCGGAACATGGAGACGTGATGACCGCCCGCACGATTCGGCCGGCCGGCGCACGAATGGCGCCGGGTCGTTGGCAATGGTGGGTGTCAGGTAGCCTGAACCGTTGGCTCTGCGCGGCGGCATTGTTCGGAGCGCTCGTGGGCGGACTCACAACTCCGGCACATGCCCACACCCACTTCTACTTCGGGTTCAGCCTGCCGGTCTACCCGTACGCCTACGCGGCGCCGTATCCATATTACGCCCCGCCGTACTACGCCTATCCGTCGTTCCCCTCGTACTACTACGCACCGGCGCCGCCACCGGCGGGCTGGGCGCGCGGCCATTGGGCGTGGCGCTACGACGCCTGGGGCCGGCGGGTTCGGGTGTGGGTTCCGGCTCATCTCCGTTAGGAGGCCCATACGCTCATTCCACGCCGTCGTCACCGGCTCGTCGCCGTGACTTTGGCCGCAGCGATCCTCGGAGCATCCGTCGTGACCGCCGCCGCGCCACCGCCACCGCCGAGCTCCTCGGCTCCGCCACCGCCACCGGGCTATGCGCCGGGACCACCGCCGCCACCGGCCTATCCACCGCCGGTGATCTACCCGCCGCCTGTGGTCGTCCCCGCGCCGCCGCCGTTGTCGCCGGCCATGCGAGTCATCTACGCGCCCTTCTACGCGGCTGGACTCGTGCTGCGCTACGGGCTCTACTACTTGATCGTTGCGCCCTTC
>Ga0335070_10011582_pt1 | contig 10293 bp, 10 predicted proteins | sample Lox_Sample_13_FD_206722 | JGI IMG/M metagenome (GOLD analysis project Ga0335070, IMG submission 206722) | Soil microbial communities from Loxahatchee National Wildlife Refuge, Florida, United States - Lox_Sample_1.3 | ecosystem: Environmental > Terrestrial > Soil > Wetlands | place: USA... | reverse complement strand
AGACGGATCTTGTCGCCCGGCAAAAATATCGCCCATACATTTCCCATCTTTTTTCCGTCATACTTCGCAAAACGAACGTTCTCCGCCCTGTACCAGGACGTCTGTGCGCTGCCGTTTTGCTTCTTGCAAGCCAGCCAGCGCACCGTCAGTTTCAGGTCGGGCTGCCAGATATAGGGAACCGTGGCGCAGCACATCTCCTTGCCGCCTCCTGATGGAGAACTTGCAGCGTCCGCGGGAAAGACATTGGGACCTCCGCCGCCGATCCTGCTTCCAGATGGCCCCTCAATCTGGAACGTATGGATATACCAGGGCGTGTAGTTCAGCGCCTTCGTGCCGGCTCCCAGCAGTCCATCAGGAGGAGCGTCGTCATCGCCTTTGCGGGCCGACATGGCAATCACAAGAAAGCCGAGAAATACGCCCAATACGAGGCGCCGTAACCCGTCTGTCTTCTGCACTTTCGCTTTCCTTGTTTCGTACCCAAACGTTGCCGGATGTTTTAGTTACACGCATGCGCCCGCAAGTCATACCTATCTCACCATCCAAATATTCAGATCGTTATCGAGGCACCACGACCGCGCCGCCACCAGCTGCCTTGAGCAGACACTCAATACATATTTGTTTGGCCGAAAGATTGACCGCCTGATCTTTCGGACCAGGCAACCCATGTGTTGCCGCATACGCGAGAAACTTTCCAGCCGTACCGTTGACGATCCCGCTCGAATCCATGTTCAGGAAACTGCCGTTGACCTCGACGCGGAACGTCGTCTTCGCGCGCAGAACGATTTCATCGCTTTCCAACAGGATCTGCTTCTGCGCCCGCGCGATCAGCGACTTCGTGAGCGCATTCAGTACGATGTCGCCCGCTGCGGCCACGAGATGTATGGGTGACGTCTGCGCAAACAGGCGAATCGTGTCGCGCACGGTCGCGAATAAGCTCCGGCCGCTCGCAATACCGATATGGCCTTCAGTCGTAACCGCAACCTGCTGCGACGCCACGTGAACGGTCGCAGGTGTGGTGACCTCGACACCTGCCTTGCCGTCGATGACGAGATGCGGTTCGGAAAGCTCTGGGAACGGGTTATCGCGGCTGACGGTGGTGCCGCGAATCTATTCGTTTTGCGACGCGATCGTGTCCGCAATATCGGACTGGTGGCCGTCCGCATCCTGCGCTTCGTTCTGCTGCGCGATCTTTGCCAGCGCCTCATGCAGTTGATGCGCCTGCTCGAGCCGGTCAGCCGTCCCGCGCATGTCCTTGGCTGCACCTGACGCCCCGTCGCGGGATTCGGTCGTCAGGAGCATGCCCCGCGTAGCCTGAAGCACGCCCCATGCATCCGTCGCCAGCTCCCACCCAAGCCCACGCGCACCCTGCCGTCCCGCCTTGTAATCAATCCGCGTGCTATAGCCGAGCACGAGACGCGAACTGGCCTGGTCACTCGCCACCTGCACCTGCAACTGCCCCGGCGTGTCGTCCGTCACCACGAAGTTGTTGCCGCGCCCATCGAGGCTGTTGCTCACCAGTCCCGTGAGCGCCTGGTTCTTCGGCAGGTCGAACGGCGGCTGGTTGAACTGGTTCACCTTGCTTGCCGCGATATACGGCTTGTCCGGATCGCCCTCGTGATAGGCAATCGTCACCTCGTCGCCAATTCTGGGCACCGCGATGAAGCTGTGCGGCCCACCGTGCCAGGGCAACGCCACGCGCACCCAGATGCTCGAGTTCTCGTCCTTGCCACCGAGCCGGTTGCCGAGCATGCCGAGGCGCTTTGCGATCTTGAGGTGTTCGCTGGCGAATTCCTGCGCCCGCGCTGTCATGTAACGCAGTTCGCGGAGGTAGGCCTCGAAGAGCCTGGGGTCCATGGGTGAGGCGTCGCCTATGCACGCATGGGGGAGCGCAACGCGCCGGGTGGTCGCAAGCGCATGCCGCCGTCACCGGCTACCTCACCAGCACCTATCGCTTCGCCATCCTTATCAACTGCCATCACCCACTCCGAAAAAATGAAATCGTTGCAGGCTAGCGTCAAACAGGGAATAGCGACGAAATTCGTCTGAAGATTGAGAAAACCGGAGTAAGCATCGATGTTAGGACCGGTCTTATTGCGTCATGATGCGAAATCCAGGGGCCAACTGATTGAATCTCCGATGCAATCCTTGCGATACAGCGCCCGCGAAAACGCCAAGCTCTTTTGCGCCAGGCGGTTAAGCCAAACTGGTGAAGCGGGTGTCGATGACTGGGCGCAGTCGACCCAGATCACGCATGCGCAGGAGAGGGGCCCGAAGCAGTGTAGCGCGCGGTGGTGGCCGGGACCTGAACGGCCCGGGTCGAGCCGACTATACCGCCGCGATCGCCAGATGCAGCGGTTTCTCCGGCCGCAGCGTCACCTTGAGCACGGCTCGCGGGGCAGCCATGTCTTCAGGGACCGACAGGGTGTAGCGCTGCAACAGCATCGCGGCGATGACCGTCATCTCGGCCATGGCCAAGTGTTGCCCGAGGCAGACGCGCGGGCCCGCGCCGAATGGCGACCACGCTCCGCGTTCCGCATGCGCGGCCTCGCGGGCGAAGCGCTCGGGCTTGAAAGCGGTAGGGTCTGGGAACCAGCGCGCGTCGTGCTGCATCAACTGCATGGGCAGCATGAACAGCGTGCGCGCCGGCACCCGCCACGGACCCAGTTCGATCGGGCGCAGCGCACGGCGGTTGATGAGCACTGGAGCGGCGGGGTAGAGGCGCAGCGTTTCTTCTAGCGTCTGGGTCAGCCAGGGCAAAGTGGTCCGGGCATCTGCACCAGGCACGCGACCTTGCAGGACTTCGCTCACTTCCACACGCGCGGCGGCCTGTGCCTGCGGGTTCGCGGCCATGCACCATGCCCACCAGGTCAGCGTGGCCGCCGTCGTTTCGTGGCCCGCGAGGAAAGTCGTCATGCATTCGTCGCGCACTGCCTGGAGCGGCCACATCGCTGCGCTTTCGCGGTGCAGGCGCAAAAGACGCGAGAGCAGATCGTCCGGCCACGCATCGTCGGGTAGCGCGAGGCGTGCTTGCAGGTGCCGCTCGACGAGAGCCTTCAACACGCGGATTGCCTGTCGCTTTGCGCGCTTCCACGGCATCCAGTCGGGCCAGCTGGCGGGCCAATAGAATTCGGCGTTGGCCGCTTCGCTCGCCATGCGCACGGCATGTTCGGCAAGACGCGCGTGTTCGCCGATCGCCTCCGAGAACATCATCCGCACGATCACGTCCATGGTGAGCGAAGTCAGCGCGCTCTCTACGGGCCAGCGCGAGTCGTGCGAAGGCCACTGGTCGAGCGCGGCGGCCGTCGCCGCGGCGACGCTCGGCACGAAGGTCTGCACTGCCTTCGGCGTGAAGCCCGGCTGCAACGTGTGGCGCTTGTGACGCCATGCATCGCCTTCGGAGGTCAGGACGCTGTGGCCGTGCAACTGGGCGAACAGGTTCGTTGCGCGCTCCCAGCGGATCAGCGAGTCGTGATGCGTCACCAGCAGTTCGCGTGCGAGCTGTGGGTCGGTCAGGACGATCGTGTGCTCGGGGAACGTGCGCACGTGCACGACGTCGCCGTAGGTGTGTTGCCATTGCGCGAGCGTGCCGAGCAGGTCTCGGGACATGCGGCGCAGCAGGTGCCAACCGGTCAGGCCGGCTGGCGGCCCGGGTGGCCACGTGCCGGCCGGCGGGTGCGAGGGAGGGGGGCGGTGCCCGTCGCGCGTGGCATCGCGCTTCGCATGAAACGGGCATTGGGATGTCGTTGGCGTGTTCATGTCGTGCATTGCACACCGTCAGGCGCGCGGCGTCTTGAACGCAAACGACATCGACGCACGTATCGCACTCGCCTATACTGCGCCGTCATGTCCTCCATCCCGCCAGCCGAGCCGATATCGTGCCCCGACCGCTGGGCGCGCGCGCCCCGAGCGCTGCGCGGCGGTCAGGGCCCCCATACCCGGCTCTATCCGGCGCCCCGATCGCTGGAAGATGCCATCGTGGCCGTTGTCTGTCGTGACACACGCGGCTTCGAGCTGAGCGACGCGCAGCGCCTCTCGCATTTCCCGGCCTCTACGCTCGTGTGTCTTTCATGGTACCGGGAGCTGGATGCCGGGCTCGTGGAGGCGTCCGCGAGCGGCACGCTCTGGCGGCCGTTCGGTACGCCGCTCACGCTTTCGGGCAGCCAGTCGCGGCCCACCACGAGCTGGGCGCCGACCACGGGCTTCGGCGGCATGGTGTGTTTCGCAGCCGATGCCGCGAAGGCCTTGTTCGACGTAGATCCGGCGGCGCTCCACGACCGCTTTCTGTGCGCTCGCGCGGCACTCGGGCCGCAATGGCGCCCGCTTCTGGACGCACTGCTTTGCACTGCTGATGATGCACAAGCGCTAGCCGTCCTGGAGCAGCAACTCGCTGATCGCTGGGCGGCGGTTCGCGGCCGCCGCTCCGCTGCTGCCACGCTGCGCGAGGCGGGCCGCCGCTGGGTGGGGCGTCTCGCCTGGCAGGCTCGCGAATGGGGGCGCACGCATAGCGCGCGTCAGGTCGAGCGCCGCATCAAGGCGTACAGCGGGCGTTCGCTGCGCGAGTGGCAATCGCTCGTGAAGGCCGAAGGCGCGTACTTTGCGGCAACAGATCGCCTGGCGGCCGGCGATGCCTTCGACTGGGCCGCATTCGCCCACGACGAAGGCTTCGCGGATCAGGCTCACCTGAGCCGTACCACGACGCGCATGACCGGCTTCTCGCCGACAGCGTTCGCGCAGCGCTATGTAGAGGACGAGTCGTTCTGGATGTACCGGTTATGGGTGTGACCCGCCCCACCTTCTCGCCGTGGCACCGCGCTAGCGATCCACGCGCTGCTGCAACTGCGCCGGATAACGGTCGCCCACCACCTGGATTTGTGCCAGCGCCGCTTCGATGGCGGCGAGATCGTCGGCCGTCAGTTCGATGTCGGCTGCGCCCACGTTCTCTTCCAGCCGAGAAAGCTTCGTCGTGCCAGGTATCGGCACGATCCATGGCTTTTGCGCGAGCAGCCACGCCAGCGCGATCTGTGCGCGCGTCGCGCCCTTGCCTTCGGCAATGCGGCCGAGTACGTCGACGAGGCCCGCGTTGGCCTTGCGGTTCTCTTCGGAGAAGCGCGGCACGAGGGTGCGGAAGTCGCTCTTGTCGAACGAGGTGCGTTCGTCGATCGCGCCGGTCAGAAAGCCCTTGCCGAGCGGGCTGAACGGCACGAAGCCGATGCCGAGTTCCTCCAGAACCGGCAACACTTTTTGTTCCGGTTCGCGCCACCACAGCGAATACTCGCTTTGCAGCGCAGCCACGGGCTGCACCGCATGGGCGCGGCGAATCGACTGCTCGCCGGCTTCGGAGAGGCCGAAGTGCTTGACCTTGCCTTCGCGGATCAGCTCCTTGACCGTGCCGGCGACCTCTTCCATGGGCACGTTCGGATCGACGCGGTGCTGGTAGAACAGATCGATGCGATCGGTCTTCAGGCGCTTGAGTGCCGCGTCTGCCACGGCGCGAATGCGCTCGGGGCGGCTGTCCATGGGTTTTTTCGAGTCGCCGTCCTGGAAGCCGAACTTCGTCGCGATCACCACCTGGTCGCGAAAAGGCGCGACCGCCTCGCCGACCAGTTCCTCATTGACGAAGGGGCCATAGACCTCGGCTGTATCGAAGAACATGACGCCGCGCTCGAACGCCGTGCGAATCAGGCGGATCGCGGCAGCCTTTTCGGTGGCCGGCCCGTAGCCGAAGCTGAGCCCCATGCAGCCGAGACCGATGGCCGAAACCTCGAGGCCGCTCTTGCCGAGTGTGCGTGTTTGCATGTGTTGCTCCTGTTGGGGTGGACTGGATTGGCTGGCGCCCCGTTTCGTGCGGGACTCGCCATCGATCCCACTGAGTGTAGGTTGCTGTCTGGAGATCAACAATCCCGCTAGACTTGCACGGGGTATTGAGAGGAATTCACAAATGTTGCGCACCGGCTTATCCGAACTAACGGCCTTCGTGACGATCGCCGAGCAGCGCAGCTTCAGCGGCGCGGCGCGCGTGCTGGGCGTCTCGCCTTCCGCGTTGAGCCACAACGTGCGCAACCTCGAAGCGAAGCTCGGCGTGCGCCTGTTCAACCGCACGACACGCTCCGTGGCGTTGACCGCGGCGGGCGAGCAGCTGCTCAACCGCGTGCGGCCCGCGATGGCCGATCTCGAAGACGCCGTACACCACGTGGCGACGGCGAGCAACCGGCCTTCGGGATCGATCCGCATCAGCGCTTCGGAGTCGGGGGCGCTCCCGCTCATCCGCCATGTTCTGCCGGGCTTCGTGGCGCGCTATCCGGACATTCGCGTCGAGTTCGTCGTCGATTCGCGGCTCGTGGACATCGTGGCCGCGGGCTTCGATGCCGGCGTGCGCGTGCTCGAAGACGTGCCGCGCGACATGGTCGCCGTTCGCTTCGGTCCGGACATGCGCTTTGGCGCCGTGGCGTCGCCCGCGTACCTCGCGCGCCACGCCCCGCCGCGTGCGCCGCACGATCTCGAGCAGCACCAGTGCATCCGTTTTCGCTTTGAGAGCGGCGCGTTGTTCCGTTGGGATTTTGCGCAGCGCGGCAAAAGCGCCAGCATCGACGTGGACGGTCCGCTCACGCTTGGCAATCTCAACCTCATGGTCGAGGCGGCGCTCGCCGGAATCGGCGTTGCCTGGGTGCCCGAATCGCTCGTCGCCGAGCATCTGGCGGCCGGGCGGCTCGTGTCCCTGCTGCCGCAGCGGGGGCCGGTCTTTGCGGGACTTTGTCTCTACTATCCGGCGAATCGCCATCCGCCCGCGGCGCTGCGCCTGTTCGCGCAGGCGGTGCGGGAGTGGGCGGATGACTCGGCGAAGCATTCGCGCGATGAACGCGCGGCACCGGGCGCGTGAAACGCCACAAAACCGCCGTGCCTGCAATGTTTTGTGTCCCCAGCCCAAGCCGATACAGTGAGATACAAAGCATCGCGCGGCTTGCGGTATAACCCAAACTGTCCCTGCACACGGAGTTCGTTCATGTACGCCGATGGTTTTGCGGCCCGCCGCCGCGTACCGCTTGTTGCGGCGGTGCGGCAATGAAGGCGCTCCACTGGCCGCGCACGCTGTTTGCGCGTCTCGCCCTGATCCTTTGCGTTGGCCTCGCGCTCGCGCAGGTGTTCTCGTTCGCCCTCACGCTCGCCGAGCGCGACGACGCCACCGCGAACATGATGACCAACTACATCGCGCGCGAAGTCGCCATCTCCGTGGCGCTGCTCGACCATCTGCCCGCGGACAAGCGCGCGGCGTGGCTGCCGCAACTCGCGCGGCGCAGCTATAGCTTCATCCTCGGTCCCGGCACGCCAGGCGAGGCGCCCAACGCGAGCCGCTCGAAGGACGTGGCGCAGGCCATCGCGAGCGGCATCAGCGACCGGAATGCGCTGACGGCCAATGCCGTGCCGGGCAACGGCGAACATCTGCAGATCCATCTGCGTCTCTCCGACGGCTCGCCGCTCACCATCGATTACCGTCCGCTTGCCGCGCTGCCGTTGTCGGGCTGGCTGCCGGTCGTGCTGGTTGCGCAACTCGTCGTGCTGGCGGTGTGTTGCTGGTTCGCGGTGCGCGTCGCGACGCAGCCCTTGCATGAGCTCGCGCGCGTGGCCGACGCGCTCGGGCCGGACCTGAAGGCGGAGCGACTCGAAGAAGATGGCCCCTCCGAGGTGGCGCGGGCGGCGCGCGCGTTCAACGCCATGCAGGAGCGCATCGCGGCGCACGTGGCCGAGCGCATGCAGATCCTCGCGGCCATCTCGCACGACCTGCAAACGCCGATCACGCGCATGCGGCTGCGCGTCGACCAGATGGACGACGAGGCGCAGGCCGCGAAGCTCACGCAGGACCTGCGGGAGATGGAGCAGCTCGTGAAGGAGGGCGTGGCCTACGCGCGCACGCTGCACGGCACCGACGAAGCGCCGCGCCGCGTCGATCTCGACGCGCTGCTCGACAGCCTCGTGTGCGACTACGTGGATGCCGGGTCGCCCGTGACGTTCGAGCGCCGCCTGAATATGGCGATCGTCACGCGCGTGCAGGCGTTGCGCCGCATCGTGGGCAATCTCGTGGACAACGCGCTGAAGTACGGCGGCACGGCGGCCATCGAGGTGAGCGCGTCGCCGCAGGACAAGGCCGTGACGATCTCGGTGCTCGACAGCGGTCCCGGCATTCCGGAGGAGGCGCTCGAAAAGGTGTTCGAACCGTTCTACCGGCTCGAAACGTCGCGCAATCGCGGCACCGGCGGCACGGGGCTCGGCCTCGCCATCTCGCGCCAGCTCGCCGTGGCGATGGGCGCGCAGCTCACGCTGCGCAATCGCCCGGAAGGCGGCCTGGAAGGGCGGCTCGTGCTCGCGAGCGCCGCGGATGCCTGAGTCCCGGCCTGGCCGGCTCGCCCGGCGCGGTTTGCCTGCTCACGAAGCGAGCGGGATGAAGACGTTGAACTGACCTTCGTCGGGGTGCCGCGAGCGATGTCCCTTGCCCACGGTGTCTTCGCACAACACGACCGTGCCCGGCTCGCAGTGCCGCGTCTCGCCGTCGCTCGTTTCGAACTCGACCCAGCCGGTCATCCAGATCACGAACTGGCGCACCGGCGTGGTGTGCCAGTCCGCCTCCTTGAGCCCCGCGGGCACCCAGCCGAAACGTACCGACTTCGCCGGCTCCCAGGTCGAAAGGTAAATGGGCGGGATGTTGGGAAAGAGCTCGAGCGGCGTAAGCGGAATGTCCATGTCCTCGAAGTGAGACTCGCCCTGTGCGTCGGCATAAATGCGCAGACATTTCATGAGGGACCTCCTTGAGCCTTTTCGCGCTCGTTGCCGGGGGCCAGCATGGAAGATGCCGGCATGGCGGCGGCAGCCGGTTTCGTGGCCATTGCCGGCCATTTCAGGTCGACATGCGGTGCGCCGAATGTTCGCCAGCGCACATTGTCGCCCTGAATCAGGCTGTGCGGTGCGGGTTTGGCATGGCTGCGGTTCGTTCGCGATGCGTAGCGATTCGCGCGGCGGGTGCAATGTTTTGTGTCTACCCACGCGGCAGATACATTGCGATACGGAGCCGCGCGCGGCTTGCGCTATAAAGCGGTTCAACCCATTTTTTGATCGGAAAACGAAATGAGCGCGACGAGTTTGAAGGGATCCTGTCATTGTGGCGCGGTACAGTTCGAAGTTCGCACGGAGCTCGAGCCGGCCGTGCGCTGCAACTGCAGCCTGTGCCGCCGCAAGGGCGCGCTGATGAGCCCCCTGTTCGCCGGTGAGAACCTCACGATTCTCGCGGGCCAAGACTCGCTCACGCTGTACCAGTTCAACACGCGCGTGGCGAAGCACTACTTCTGCAAGCACTGCGGAATTTATCCGTTTCACCAGACCCGCAAGGACGCCACGCGCTGGCGCGTCAATCTCGGCTGCCTCGAGGGCGTCGACGCGTATGCGCTCGAGGCTTCGGTTGCCGACGGCGCGAGCCTTTCCGTGGTCGATGACGCATGAAGCGCCTGTTCGCCATTCTGTTGTTCGCGGTGGGCGGGCTGGCTGCGGAGATCGTGCATCCGGTGTACTGTTCGAGCATCGTGGAAACCCGCACACGCGGGGGGCGCAAGGAGGCAAGAACCGATGACGGAAAAGATGGACCACGTCCTGATCGTCGATGACGATCGCGGCATACGCGAACTGGTTGGCGCCTACCTGGAAAAGAACGGCCTGCGCGTCTCACTGGCTGCGAACGGTCGCGAGATGCGCACGGTGCTCGAAAGCGGTGCGCCCGACCTGATCGTGCTCGACCTCATGATGCCGGGCGACGACGGCCTCGTGCTTTGCCGCGAGCTGCGTGCGGGCAAGTTCCGCGCCGTGCCCGTGGTGATGCTGACTGCGCGCAGCGAGGAGACGGATCGCATCGTCGGCCTGGAAATGGGTGCCGACGATTACCTGCCCAAGCCGTTCGCCGTGCGGGAGCTTTTTGCACGCATCCGCTCGGTGCTGCGGCGCACCCGTATGCTGCCGCCTGGCATGGAGGTGAGCGAGTCGGCGCAACTGCTCGCGTTCGGCGACTGGCGGCTCGACACCACGGCCCGCCATCTGCTCGACAGCGAAGGGACGATCGTAGCGTTGAGCGGCGCGGAATACCGGCTCTTGCGCGTTTTTCTCGATCATCCGCAGCGCGTGCTCACGCGCGACCAGCTGCTGAGCCTCACTCAGGGGCGCCAGGCCGACGCGTTCGACCGCTCGATCGACCTGCTCGTGAGCCGGCTGCGCCAGCGCCTGCGCGACGAGGCACGCGAGCCGCGTTACATCAAGACG
>Ga0335070_10011581_pt1 | contig 10293 bp, 9 predicted proteins | sample Lox_Sample_13_FD_206722 | JGI IMG/M metagenome (GOLD analysis project Ga0335070, IMG submission 206722) | Soil microbial communities from Loxahatchee National Wildlife Refuge, Florida, United States - Lox_Sample_1.3 | ecosystem: Environmental > Terrestrial > Soil > Wetlands | place: USA: Florida... | reverse complement strand
CCGTCGCGGCGAGGGCGACGCGCTCGTGGTTCAGGGCGTGCATGATGATCGGCCAGCCCTGGTTCGGCGCGCCGACGAGATCCGCGTGGGGAACCCGCACGCCGTCGTAGAACGTCTCGTTGGTGTGACCGCCGTACATGGCGTGCAGCGGGCGGATCGTCACGCCCGGGGCGCTGCGCGCCACGATGAACAGCGAGATGCCCTGGTGCTTGGGCGCATCCGGATCGGTGCGCGCGGCCAGCCAGATGTGCGTCGCCACGTCCGCCAGCGAGGTCCAGATCTTCTGGCCGTCGATCACCCACTCGTCGCCGACGCGCACGGCGCGCGTGCGCAGCGAGGCAAGGTCGCTGCCGGCGTTGGGCTCGCTGTAGCCGAGCGCGAAGCAGAGCTCTCCCGAGCGGATCCCCGGCAGGTACCTGCGCTTCTGGTCCTCGCTCCCGAAACGCGCCAGCGTCGGACCGACCGAGGTGTAGGTGAGGTTGCCGTAGGGCATGCCCCAGTACTCCATCTCCTCGACGAAGAGGAACTGCAGCAGGGGATCGCGGGCCGGCCCTTCGAGCGGGAAGCAGCGCTCGAGGAAGCCACGAGACGCGAGCGCGGCGCGGAAGCGGCGCAGGAGCGGACCGTCGGCGCCGTAGCTCCGCGCGTACTCGTCGAGCAGCTCGGGCGTGCGCCACTCGCGGATCAGCGCGCGCACCTCCTCGCGGAAGGCGAGGTGCTCGGGGGTCCACTCGAATTCCATGGGGCTCGGCCTCCGACCGCGGAAGCTACTCGATGCGCCTTCCCGAGTCCGCTGCCGGATGCTGATACCATGGCACGCCCGCCATGGCCGCCCGTCTCGAACGACCCGAAGGACATCCGCACGTCGCGCTCGTCACCATCGACCGGCAGGAGCGCGCCAACAGCCTCGACCCCGCCACGCTCCGCGCGCTCGCGCAGGCCTGGCGCGAGGTCGCAGAGGACGGGGAGATCCGCTGCGCGGTGCTGACCGGCGCGGGGCCGCGCGTCTTCTGCGCCGGCATGGACATGCAGACCACGATCCCGGTCTCCCAGCGCCTCGCCCGCGGCGAGCGCATCGACCCGGAGGACTTCGAGGGACTGCGCGCGGTGAGCGTCGCGACGCTGGCGGGCTTCGACCTCGGCAAGCCCCTGGTGTGCGCCGTCAACGGACACTGCCGCGCCGTCGGGCTCGACATGCTGCTCGCCTCGGAGATCCGCATCGCGGCTCCCCACGCGACCTTCGCGCTCGAGGAGGTCGCGCGGGGCCTGTATCCCACCGGCAACGCGACCGTGCTGCTGCCGCGCCAGATCGCCTGGGTGCACGCGCAGGAGCTGCTGCTGACGGCCGCGCCCATCGACGCGGCCCGCGCCGCGGAGATCGGACTCGTGAGCCGCGTCGTGCCGGCGGAGCAGGTGCTCCCGGAGGCGCTGCGCGTCGCCGACGCGATCGCGGCGAACGCGCCGCTCGCGGTGCGCGAGACGCGGCGCGGCGTGCGCGAGCTGCTGCACCTCTCGCTCGCCGAGGCCTGGCGCCGGCAGGAGGAGCTCGGCCGCCCGCTGCGGCGCACCGAGGACGCCGCCGAGGGCGCGCGCGCCTTCCTGGAGAAGCGCCCGCCGAAGTGGCAGGGACGCTAGTCCGCTCGCGGCGGCGCCGAGGCGCGAAGCGCCGGCCCGGCCTAGTCGACGCGGTGGTCGTGGAACTCGAGCGCGACGCGGTAGCCGACGAAGCGCAGGACGCCCTCCCCCAGACCCGCGGCCGCGTAGAGCGCGGATTCCGGCAGCTCGTTCAGGACCGCGATGGCGCGGACGTTCTCCCCCGCCGCGCACAGGTGCTTGCGCACCCAGCCCATGCGCCGCAACAGCCCCGGAACCAGGTCGGCGCCGTCCTCGGGCTCCGGCACCAGCACGATCACGTAGCCGCCGCGCAGATCCCGCGCGAGCAGGTCGATCGCTCCCACCGGGGTCTCGAAGTCGACGCCGACGGGACGTCCCGCGTCATCGGCGTGGACGCCGAGGCCCTTCTCGATCAGGCCCGGCTGCTCGGCGAGCAGCGCGCGCACCTGTCCCGCGTCGAGGGCGAGGCGCGGCACGGGCGCGGGCGCAGGGCGCCGCCGGCGCGCCGCGGGCGCGGCGGCGGGTGCGGCCGGCGCCGGAGCGGCGACCCGGCTCGCAGCGGGAGTCGGAGGCCGGATCGGCGCCGGGATCGGGGTCCGCACGGCCGGCGTGTCGTCGACGTCGGCCTTCTCCACGACGGCGTTCGCCTCCAGCTCGACCTCGTCCGGCTCGTCCTTGTCGGGCGCGACGCCCACCGGCGGCAGACCGGAGTCGGATGCCCCCGCATCCACGGCGTGCGTCTTGGCCCGGCGGCCGCAGCTCGGGCAGGCCTCCCGGCCCGACTCGAAGCGGGTCCCGCAGCCACGGCAAAGCAGCATGCCTTCGCATCGGCCGGACGGCGCTGCCGCTGAACTGCCGGCGCTCAGCCGAGCGCAGGCAAGAGGCAGGAGTGGATCGACTCCTCTCCGGGGATCTCGCGGGCCAGCGTGCGGATCGCGAGCTCCGCGTCGCGCAGCGGGAAGTCGTGGGTGTGCATCTTCGCGAGCGGGTGGCGACCCGACTCGATCAGCCGGATCGCGTTGCGGTAGCCGGACGACGTCACGCCGATCGCGCCGTGGATCGCGATCTCCTTCATCACGATCTTGTCCGACACGAAGTCGGGGATCGGCTTGAAGCCCTTCACGCCCGCGAGCACGACCCTGCCGCCCGGCCGCGCGTAGTCGAGCGCGTCGGCCACGGGCGCCGTCGAGTAGGAGGACACGTCGACGACGACGTCCGCCCCGACGCCGTCCGTCAGCTCGCGGATGCGGCGCTTCGCGTCCTCGTTCTGCACGTCGATCGTGTGATGCGCGCCGAACTCCCGGGCGAGCGCCAGCTTGCGCGCATCGGCCTCGAGGCCGGTGACGACGATCTTCGCGGCGCCGACCTCGCGGCAGGCGAGCACGCAGGCGAGGCCGCGCTGGCCGGGCCCGAGGATCACCACGGTGTCGCCGGGGCCGGTGGCGGGGATCTCGACGCCCCAGCGGAAGCCGGCGCCGAGCGGGTTGAAGAGCACGGCGAGGCTCGCGTCGAGCGTGCGGTCGACCTTGTGCACGATCGAGTTCGGGTGCAGGTACATCCACTGCGCGTAGGCGCCCCACAGCCCGGGCGCCTCGTCGAGAGGGATGTAGGAGTAGATGCGGCGGGTGCGGCACAGGGGGTAGCGGCCCGCGAGACAGGCGTCGCAGAAGCGGCACGAGAGCAGGGTCTCGACGGCGACGCGGTCGCCGACGTCGACGCCCCAGCGTCGCGCCGCGGCGTCGCCGATCGCCTCGATCACGCCGAGCGGCTCGTGGCCGGGGATCACCGGCATCGGCGTGCGCAGCATCCCCTCGTACTGCTCGTAGTCGCTGCCGCAGATGCCGCACGCCTCGACGCGCAGCAGGGCCGAGTCGTCGTCGATCTCCGGCACCGGCAGATCGCGCGGCTCGAGCTTGCGGACGCCCGTCTGGACCATCGCCAGGGTCTTGCGCGGAATCACGAGACCCCTCCCTTTTGATCGCGTTAAAATGCGCGGGCCGAGCGCATGCCGCGACGGCACGACGGCGGGCAGGGTACTCCCGGTGGAGCTTCGCACGCGACACATGGCCGAGCGCCGCGAGCGGATCCTCTCCGCGGCCCGCGAGATCATCGGGGAGCGGGGCTACGCGGGGCTCTCGATGCGCGACCTCGCGCGCCAGAGCCGCGTCACGGTGCCGACCATCTACAACCTCGTCGGGAGCAAGGACGAGGTGCTGTTGGCTGCGGCCGATGAGCAGACGGCGCGCTTCGTCGCGGAGCTCGAGGAGTCTCGCGGCGAGGATCCGACGGAGCGCGTCCTCGCCGTGCACGAAGCCTGCGTGCGCGAGCTGCTGCGCCAGCCGCCCTACTACCGCGAGTTCCTCATGCTGCTCGTCACGTCGGAGGCCGCCGGGCGCGTCCGCGGACGCGTGGCCCGCGCGCTGGCGGTCGAGCTGGCGAGGGGCATCGATGCGCTCTCCGGCGCGGGCGCGCTGGCCGACTGGGTCGAGCCGGCCGCGCTCGTGCCGCTGCTGCAGCGCAACCTGAACATGGCCTCGCTGCAATGGGCGTCGGGCGACCTCGCCGACGCGAAGCTGCGCCCGGTCGCGCTCTACGGCGCCTGCTGCATCCTGGCGGGCGCGACCCGCGGACGCAGCCGCGACGAGCTGCTGCGGCGCGCCGCGGAGCTGCAGAGCGCGGCGCGGCCCTCGGCCGCCGCGCCGCGCGCCGCGGCGCCGCGGAGTCGCGGTTGAAGCTCCGCCACCCCCAGAGCGGCGCGCTCTACGTCCTGCAGGACGACGGCCTCGTGCGCGTCGAGCAGGGCGACGCCGTCGGCTGGTTCCGCAGCGACGGCAGCTACGTCTCCGGCGATCTCCGCTGCGCCGACCCGCACTTCGCGAGCTGGGTCGGCGGACCCTCGCTGCTCCCGCGCGCGCAGCCGCAGCCGGCGCGCAGCGTGGGTGTTCCCGCTCTCGCGGGCCCGCGCGTACAGGCGACGGACCCGACACGGAGGAATCCCGACATGGACCTCGGACTTTCCGGACGCAAGGTGATCGTGACCGGGGCGAGCCGCGGCATCGGCTTCGCCATCGCCCGCGCCTTCGCGGAGCAGGGCGCGGCCGTCGCGATCTGCGCTCGCGCGGCGGGCGCGCTCGAGTCGGCGCGCAAAGAGCTCGAGGCGCAGGGCGTCCCGGTGTTCGCGCGCTCGGTCGACGTCGCGAACCGCGAAGCGCTCGAGGGCTTCGTCGGCGAGGCCGCGTCCGCGCTCGGCGGGCTCGACGTCTTCGTCGCCAATGCCAGCGCGGGCGGCGGCATGGGGGAGGCCGCCTGGCAGGCCAACTTCGACATCGACGTCCTGAGCGCGGCGCGCGGCGTGCAGGCCGCCCTGCCCCACCTGACGAAGTCCGACGCCGCGAGCGTCGTGTTCATCAGCTCGACCGCCGCGCTCGAGTACCTGGGCGTCCCGCAGCCCTACAACGCGATGAAGGCGGCGCTGATCGCGCACGCGCACGACCTCGCCCAGGCCCTGGCCCGGCAGGGCGTGCGCGTGAACAGCGTCTCGCCGGGGCCGATCTACTTCGAAGGGGGCAACTGGCAGCGCATCGAGCAGACCATGCCCGCCATCTACAAGATGGCGCTGGCGCAGTGCGCCATCGGCCGCATGGGGACGCCCGACGAGGTCGCGCGCGTGGTGGTGTTCCTGGCGAGCCCGGCCGCCAGCCTCGTGACCGGAGCGAACGTCGTCGTGGACGGCGGCTTCACCAGGCGCGTCGACTACTGAGGAGTCCGCCATGGCCACCGTCGCGCCGCTGCCGCCCCGCCCGCCCGGCCAGGGCGCGCGCTGCTCCGGCCTCTCCTACCAGGAGCTGCTCGACACGGACACGCGCCCCGTGCCGGAGGTGCTGCGCTGGCAGTCCGCGCGCGACCTGCCCGAGGCCCGCGTGCCGATCGCGCGCTACACGCAGCAGGTCTTCCACGATCTCGAGGTCGAGAAGGTGTGGAAGAAGGTCTGGCAGATGGCCTGCCGCGAGGAGGAGATCCCGGAGCCCGGCGACCACGTCGTCTACGAGATCGCCGACCTCTCGCTGATCGTGGTGCGCGGCCGCGCGGGCGCGATCCGCGCGTTCCACAACGTGTGCCTGCACCGCGGGCGCCAGCTCCGGGACGCCGGCGGCCGCGTCGCGGAGCTGCGCTGCCCCTTCCACGGCTGGACCTGGGACCTCGACGGCCGCCTCACGACCCTGCCCTGCCGCTGGGACTTCCCGCACGTCGATCGCGACGAATATGCCCTGCCGGAGGCGAAGGTCGGCACCTGGGGCGGCTTCGTCTTCGTGAACTTCGACCCGGGCTGCGAGAGCCTGGCCTCGTACCTCGGCGATCTGCCCCGACACTTCGAGGCGTGGCCGCTCGAGCAGCGCACCAAGGAGGCGCACGTCGCCAAGGTGCTCCCCTGCAACTGGAAGGTGGCGCAGGAGGCCTTCATGGAGGCGTACCACGTGGTGGCGACGCACCCGCAGCTCCTGCCCGGCATCGGCGACGCCAACTCCCAGTACGACGCCTGGGACCACTTCTCGCGCGCCATCACGCCCAACATGACGCCGAGCCCGCACCTCGACTGGCAGCCGAGCGAGCAGGATCAGCTCGACTCGCTGCTCACCCGCTCGCTCGACGCGGAGCCGATGTTCCGCGTCCCGGACGGCATGAGCGCGCGGCAGATGCTGGCCCAGATCACGCGCATGCAGCTCCAGGGCGCGGTGCCCGGCATCCAGGATGTGTCCGACGCGGAGCTCGCCGACTCGTTCTACTACTCGGTGTTCCCAAACTTCCATCCCTGGGGCGCCTACAACAAGATCGTGTACCGCTTCCGGCCATATCGCAGCGATCCGCACCGCTGCATCATGGAGGTGATCTATCTGGCGCCCTTCCGCGGGCGCCGCCCGAAGCCCGCGCCGGTTCACTGGCTCGCCGACGACGAGGACTGGACGAAGGCGCCCGAGCTCGGCTTCCTGACGCGGGTCTTCAATCAGGACACCTTCAACCTCGGCCGCGTGCAGCAGGGCCTGCGCGCGGCGGCCCACAGCCACGTCACCTTCGGCCAGTACCAGGAGACGAAGATCCGGCACTTCCACGCGCTGCTCGATCGCTACCTCTACGCAAGCGCCGCAGGCGCGCGCGGCGAGGCGCAGCCGAGCGAAGATCGGAGATGAATCTCGAGGTCCGGATCGATCGCGCCGCCTGCCGCGGCGCGGGCTCGTGCGTGCGCCGCGCGCCGAGGAGCTTCGCGCTCGACCGCGAGCGCAAGTCGACCTTCACGACACCGCCCGGAGACGGCGACGAGTACGAGCGCATCGTCGACGCCGCGCGGAGCTGCCCGCACTTCGCGATCGCGGTCGCGCGGGCGGGCCGGCGGGTCGTCTGAGCGTCACGCCTCCCGCGGCACCGCGAAGCGCCCCCGGTAGTCCGCGTACTCCGCGTCGAGCGCCGCGCGCGAGAGGCCCAGCTCATCGGCGCGATACACGTGGCGGCCGTGGAGCTGCTGCGGGCGGTCGTTCACCCAGCGCTGCATGCGCCGCGCGTGGAGCTCCGAGACCTCCAGGCCGAAGTGCGCGTAGAGCCGGCGCACCGCGCCGACCGGATCCCGCATCAGCTCCGCGTACTGCACGTGGCAGCACCAGGGGCTGCCGTCCCGGGTGGCGTCGAAGCGGAGCCCCCGCTCGACCCCGACGCGGAGCTTGTGGTTCCAGTAGGCGCCCACCTCGCGCGGATCGGGGCTGCGACACCAGGTGCGGTAGAAGGCCATGTTGAGGCTCGCGACCGAGGGCACGACCGCGGCCGGATCGCGGTGGGTCCACACCAGACGCGCGTCCGGGTAGCGCTCGAGCAGCGCCTCGAGGTGCCAGAGGTGCTGCGGCGTCTTGAGCGACCAGGTCTCCGTGGGCTGCGCCCACTGGAGGATCTGGAGCACCTGCTCGTGGATCGCGTAGGCGGGCCGCGGATCGGCCGCCTCGAGCCAGCGCCCGTACGAGGGCGCCGGCGCCTGCGTCTCGAACTGCAGGCTCCGGAAGCCCAGCGCGAAGAGCGTCACGCACTCCGTCGGCAGCGTCGCGCCCATCGGGTGCATCGCCTGGAGCGGCGGGACGAGCCGCGAGAGCTGCGCGATCTGCTTCGCCGCGGCGGCGATGCGCGGATCCTCGCCATGCCCGGCGAGATCCGGCGGCGGGATCGGCGCGGCGGCCTCCCAGTGGCGCAACGAGCGCACCGTCGGATCGAGGTCCAGCAGGAACGAGAGCAGCGTGGTGCCCGTGCGCGGCATGCCGAGGATCACGAAGGGCCGCGCGATGCGCTCCTCGCGGACCTCGGGGTGGCGCTTCAAGAAGTCGACGACGCGCAGGCGGTTCTCCAGCGTCGCGACCAGCATGCCGCGGAAGGCGATGCGCCCGAAGGCGTGCTGTCCTCCCTCGCGCAGCACCGCGTCGACGAGGGCGTCGAGCCCGTCGCGGAACGCCTCGTCGCCGAAGTCGGAGAGCCCGCTGCGCTCGCGGGCGGCCGCCAGCAGCCGCTCCGGTTCGAGGCGCGCCAGGTCCACGCCGACGCGGCCGAGCCCGGCGCCCACGGCATTGAGCGCCCGGAGCACGGGCGAGCGCAGCCCGGCATCGTGGAAGGTGAAGTCGCGCGTCATTGCCGCGGCCCGCCAGCGTAGCGGGGTGCGGGACGCGCGCGACGCGGCCCTTGCGGATCGGAGCTAGTCTGCTCGCGTGGCCTCGCTCTCGGTCGGCGTCACCCCCTGGCACTACGCGGCGGACCTGACCGCGTCCGCCCTCGCGGCGCAGGCCGAGCGCGCCGAACAGCTCGGGCTCCACTCCTTCTGGCTGCCCGAGAGCCACTTCACGGGCGCCACCTCGAACCCCGCGCCGCTCCTCCTGCTGGCGGCCGTGGCCGCGCGCACGACGCGCCTGCGCGTCGCGACGACCTCGTTCCTGCTCCCGGTGCGCAACGCGCTCCAGGCGGCCGAGGAGGTCGCGGTGCTCGACTGCCTCTCGGGCGGGCGCCTGATCCTCGGCGTCGGGCGCGGCTTCCGGCCCGCGCTCTTCGACGCCTTCGAGGTGCCGCGCAGCGAGAAGCGCGACCGCTTCGAGACGGCGCTCGCCGCGATGCGCGACGCCTGGGCCGGCAAGCCGGTCGCGCAGGGCGAAGGCGGCGAGCCCGTCGTGCTCTCACCGCTGCCCGTGCAGCGGCCGCATCCGCCGATCTGGGCGAGCGCCTTCGGACCGAAGGCGCTCGCCCAGGCGGGGCGCCTGGGACTGCCCTACCTCGCCTCGCCGATCGAGCCGTGGCCGCGCCTCGTGGCGAACTACGCCGCGCACCGCGAGGCCGTCGAGGCGGCGCACGGCCCGCGCGAGCTCGAGGTGCCCGTGATGCGCACGCTGTTCGCGCACCGCGACGTCCGCGTGTGTGCGCGGGTCGCCGCGGGCCTCGAGCGCCAGGCGGCGGCGCTGGCGAGCGCGGGCTCCGCAGTGATCCGCCGCGCCGCGTCCGCCGGGCTCGAGGACTGGGCCCTCGTCGGGGAGCCCGCCCGCGTGGCGGACGGCATCGCGCGCTACCGCGAGCAGCTCGGCGTCACGCATCTCGTCGCACGCATGCAGCTTCCGGGCGCCGACGAGCGCGACGTGCTCGAGTGTCTCGATCACCTGGCGGAGATCGCGAGCGCGTCCGGCTAGCCCGGCTGCACCCGCGGCAGGCTGCCGAGGACGGGGCGATCGATCGCCTCCTCGAGCTGGCGCGTGCTGAGCGCCACGGGATCCACGAGCTCGAGCAGCAGCGCGACGCCGACGGCCATGCCGAGCGACGCGGCGATCCCCGCGGCGAGCAGCAGCCAGCGGGACAGCTTGGGGGCCGCGGGCGGCCGCGCCTTCTCGAGGATCTCGATCTGCGCGCCGTGCTGGGCCGCCTCGAGGGTCTCCGCGAGCTCGGCTTCCTCCACCTTGCGCAGCGACCCCAGGTAGTTCTCGCGCAGCACCTGCTCCTTCTGCTCGAGCGCGGAGAGCTCCTCCCCGACGACCGGAATGCGGTCGACGCGCTTCACCAGCTGGTCCATGTCCGCGTCGAGGTTGCGCAGGCTCTCGCGCATGAGATCGAGCTCCTTGCGCTTGCTGGCAATGACCGGCGAGGCGCCCGTCCCCGCCTTGCGCTCCTTCGCCACGATCTCTTCCAGATCCTTCACGCGCTGGCGGAGCGCGATCACGTTGGGATGCTCGTCGGTGTTGGCCGCGACCTCGTTCGCGAGCCTGCGGCGGAGCTCCCGCAACAGGGCCTCGTTGTCGGTCTGCGGCTCGCCCGTGCCCGAGTCGCTCGAGGCCAGCGCGTTCTCCGCGCGCGCGATGTCGTTGCTGAGGGTGGCGCGCCGATCGTGGAGCATCTCGAGCTTCCGCATGCTCGGCTCCAGCTCGGACGGAAGCTCCCCGCGGTGCTCCCTGCGAAACTCGCTCACCTGCTGGCTCTGCTCGCGCAGATCGCGCTCGTCGCGCGAGAGCGCCTGCTTCAGGAAGCGCGTGACGCTGCGAGCCTGCTCGGTCCGCTGGTCGAGCGTCGCGTCGAGCAGCAGGCCCGCGAGGGCGTTGGCGACGTCGGCGGCCTCCTGCGGGTTGTCGCTCTCGAAGGCCAGGCGGTAGATGATCGAGGCCTGCCCGCTGTCCCGCGATA
>Ga0335070_10011580_pt1 | contig 10293 bp, 7 predicted proteins | sample Lox_Sample_13_FD_206722 | JGI IMG/M metagenome (GOLD analysis project Ga0335070, IMG submission 206722) | Soil microbial communities from Loxahatchee National Wildlife Refuge, Florida, United States - Lox_Sample_1.3 | ecosystem: Environmental > Terrestrial > Soil > Wetlands | place: USA: Florida... | reverse complement strand
CGTGAAATAGCTTCCCTCGTAGGGTGTATCCAACCGTGTAAAGGTGTTCCCGCCGTCGCTTGAGCGCAAGAACAGGCCCTGCTCCCCGGCAAGGTAAATGTTGTTACCGGCTGCACGAATGGCATTGATGTGCAGACCTTTCGGGTTCTCCAGATGGTCCATCCACGGCTGCCAGGTTTTTCCCCCATCGGTGGTGCGGAATATCAATCCATACGCGCCAACAACGAAGCCAGACTTCTCGTTGTCAAAATGCAAGGCAAGGAAAGGCTTGACCGGTCCGTCATCCACAAGACGCTGCGCATCAGCCAACTGTCGCCTGGCCGCGTCAGCCTTTGCTCCGGCACCGCCGCCGTCGTTCACGTTTGCCTGTGCCGCGTCTAGGACCAATTGCGCCGCAATTCTGCCATCGAGTTGCCGCGTCCAAGTTAGGCCGCCGTCTTCGGAGTGCAAAACAACTCCTGCGTGACCGACTGCCCAACCCTGTTTGGAGGTGGGAAACTGCACGGCAGTCAAAGAAACACTGGTAGGAACCTTGGCCTGTTGCCACGTTAGGCCGCCGTCGTCAGAGAAAACGATGACCCCGCGCTCACCAACTGCGATGACACGGGAGCCAGCAGTGGTAACGTCCAGAAGCACGCTTTGGGCGGGTCTGCGGCACTCCAATGCGGGTTGGTCGAGAGCATCAGCCGCCCCGGCAGCCCATGCAGCTGAGGTGGACAGCCATAGGGCTGCCAGGACAACTTGGATCGGACTTGATAATCTATTCACTCGCATTGTACTGTCCTGCTGGTCTGGCGAGATCAAGCAGTTCCCTTTGTTTCGCCTACCGCACGCTCTCGCCGGCTAATGACTCTGGAGTAAAGATTGAACTTGCATAGCGCGGCATGATTTTGTACTGCTCCGATTTTTCGTTAAATAGCACGTCCACAAACGCTCTGCCGGTTATCAAGTCGTAGTAACCCCAGGTGGTGTTCACTACCGCCGGAACGTCGGGGGCGGCGATAGGCAGCATGAACAGACTTCGCCACAACTGTCCTTTAGCGTCCCAGCGGTCGCCCAGCACTGCAATCCAACTATCTTCGTCAATGTAGTAGCGGCTCTTTGGAGAAGTATGCCGCTGGCCCGGGCGCAAATTGGCTTCCACGATCCACACGCGATGGAGTTCCCAACGGACGTAGTCCGGATTCAGGTAGTGCGGCCCCAGCACGTCGTTGATCTTGGGCTCCAGGGTCTTGTTGGTGTTGTAGGGAATGTAGATTTCCTTCTTCCCGATCAGCTTCCAGTCGAAGCGATTCATGCGACCGAAAAAGACTTCGATTTCGTCGTACGAGCTGAGCCCGGCCGAGAAGGGCGTAGGAGTATCACAACAAGGATTGGGGGTCTGGCGCACCCGGCGTTGACCCGTCAAATAAATCCACGCCACAGTCTTGTCGGCGTTGATGTTGGCTCTGCCGACCTGGCCTTCGCCGGCACGAATGGGAGGCCCGTTGTCAATGTAACGAGCCATCCAGTACTCACCGTTGAATTTGTCGGCGGCATCATTCAGGTAGTAGGGCATCTGGTAGTCATTGGTGCTATCCAAGACCAGAACGCGCTTTCCATCTGCCGTAATCTCGTAGCCCGTTAAATCCCAGTGGAATGAAGCGCCGCGCCAGTGGAGAGAGTGGTTCCACATGACCTCGGCCCCGTTGGATGGGATGGGAAATGGGATACCGCCAAAGGCGCCGGAAGGCTCGGGGCCGGCCGATCCTTCCACCAACTTCGCTCGCGTGGCGTTTTTGAATGTGTTGTCGTAAACCCACTGCGGCGCCGCCGCGGTGCGATGCGTAGGGTAGACATCCAGGCGGTACGCCGGATACTTCTTCAACATCGCCTTGGTACCGTCGGAGAGCTTGTCGGCGTACTGCTCCATGTTCTTGGAGGTAATGGAAAAAAGCGGCTTCTCGTTTGGGAAGAGATCGGGCCGGCGGCCTCCGTTCTTAAAACCGGCCGCGGGCTTGGTGAGTCCGCCCTGCCAGGCGGGAATGGTGCCCTCCTTGTTGCCCGCTCTCTCTCCCCCCAATGGGGTCAGTACCGTCTTGAGCTTTGCCGCGTCCTGCGCAGAAACCTGCGCCAGGGCATGGTTCCCTGCCATCAGCAGCACAAGCACGCCGGTGACGAGTGCGCCTTTGAGTGTGTTCGAAGATTTGATCATGATTTCTCCTGCGTCTCCCGAAATTAGTCCCTCTTTTTACGCTCAGCCCTCACCCCAAACGTGCGGTACATGGAAAATGAGATAAAGTTTCGATCGGCCAGCGTCTGCCCGAATGAATAGTGCAGCTGCGAATCGATGAATCCCGCTGCCGGTCCATAAAAGCCGTTGAAGGTCACACCCACTTGCCAGCGCTCTCTATAGGAAGCATTCACTCCGACACTGTAGGATCCTCCCTGGTCTGGCCCAAAGCTTCCGATCACGCTCGACTTGCCCATGGGATAGAAGGCGAATCCCACATTGGGGGAGAGATCGAGACCGGGACGCACTTGGCGATACGTCGGTGTATAGACCCACTGGAAGCCCACAGCATTGTGTGTCGCGTGGGGATCGAGGGCCGCCGGGTTTTTCGTTATGCTCAGTAGACAGTTCCAGGCGACTTCTGCGATCAGCGTCGCTTCTTTCGCAATAAAAGTCGGCCCAAATGTCGCCAACGCGGAGAAGTTCGCGTGAAGCGAATCCCCGACGGCATACAAGGGGTTGTTACTGTTGTTTGCCGTAATAACAAACTTCGGCCCGCTGGGACCTATCACGATATTGCCGCCATGCCCCGGGGTGATCAGCTGGGCGTCGCTTACCAGATCCATGTTGGTGCGGCCGGAGATTTCCGCTGCCCAGTTCACAATTCCCGTGGTCTTTGTGGCGCTCATCCCGTACACCTTAATGTTCTCTGGGTAGGCGAAATAGTAGTTCCCGATCTGAACATTCGGGATCACGCCGCCATAATTCGGAGGAAGAGGACTCGGGCTACCAATCCCCGGGATGATTGGCGCAACATAAAGTTGAAACGGCGTCTTCTCATGAAAATTTAGTGCGTAGAAGCCGAGAGAGTAGCCTCGGGGGGCGCGCACCTTAAACTCCACACCCCATTGGCCCGAATTCTTGGCCCACAAGTCGTGGCTGCGCACAAACCCTTCCCAGGCCGGGTGATGTGTGACCGGATCGATGACCACTTGGCCTGTATTCGGATCAGTGAGCGGACCTGAAATAAGAAACTCTCCACCTTCGCCGGCCGGATCGAACACTGAAAAGTAGCTGCCGGCGGAGGGCAAACGGTCTTCCGCCCAGCCGAACTGGTAATACCCGCCAATCGTCAGATTTGGGTTGATCTGATACTGAATGCCTATCTGGGGCACCGGCAGGATCAGCTCTTTGAATTGGGTGAAAGGAACCGACTGTGCTTTCACCACATCGATAGGCGCCATGGCGCCGGCAATCCCATTGTTGCCGAAATACAATGCCTCGCCCCAGAACTGGGCGAACTGTCCTCCACGAAAACTCAAACTGCCGTTCCCCACCGACACTTTGCCAAAACCGAAGGCATCCATCAGTTGGGCATTGCGGAAAAATATCTCCTGCGTACCGTTGGTGAAGTGGAGATAGTTCGTGGTGATGTTGTTGTTTGTATATGGAGAATTATTGCCGGTCCGCTGGTTGTAGGTCGTGTCCAGCCATCCCTCCACACTACCCCGCACGCCCCAGGATCCGTAGGTCAGATCGATCTCCGACAGTAGGTCCCCACGGTTCGAGATGAGCCCGCCATGGAAGTTGCGGTCGCCGTCGTCCTGATTAACATTGAAGGAGTTCACCGCAGGGCTGACCAGCGTCGAGCTCTGAGGTAGTAACCGGAAGGCGTTGCTGTACTTCAGCGTGGTGTCCCAATTAAGCTTCAGTGACTTGGTGGCTTTGGGCTGAATTGGCTCAGCCGTCGGCTCTTCCTGCTTGGCAGTTGGCTCTTCCGGTTTCAAAGCTGGGTCTTGTGCCGTTGCAGCCGCATCTTGTGCCGTTGCAGCCGCATCTTGTGCCGCTGCAGCCGGCTCCTCGGCCTTCACAGCGGGCGCTGCCTCCTCCTTCGTGGGCGCCTCTTGGGCCTCCAAACCGGGCACCGTTAGCAGCATCGTCACGCAACACGCGGCCCATAGCCAGAGGGCCATTCCAAGTAGCGACTGCCGCACATAGACTCGACCATTCATTTTGTTTTCCCCCGAATTTTCTTCCCCCGAACGATTGCTTCCTTGATACATCGCTGTTGCTATGTGTCCCACCAGACGCAGCTTCCCTGCGTGTGCTTACCGATGCCTCGTCGCCAACTTATTCGTTGGTTACCACTTACCCAGGATCAGTACGTTTTGCCGGCTGCGTTTGATGAACAGGCATTCGCAGCCTCTTGCCAGAACTTCGCTTTCACGTCTTTTCGCAATATCTTGCCAATGGTTGTTGTTGGCAGTTGCTCCCAGAATTCGATCCTTTTCGGACACTTGTAACCGGCAAGTTTGCTCTTACAAAACTCGATCAGCTCTTTCTCCGTCGCCGTAGCTCCCGGTTTCAGAACCACTGCTGCTTGCACTCGCTCGCCCCAGTTTTCATCCGGAGCTGATGTCACTGCACACTCCTGAACCGCGGGGTGAGCGTAGAGAACGTTCTCCGTTTCCTTCGGGTAAACGTTTTCGCCACCGGTGATAATCATGTCGGCCTTACGATCGACAAGGTAGATGTATCCCTCGTCGTCCAGATACCCGATATCTCCTGTGTGGAGCCAGCCATCGCGCAGTTTTTCGGCCGTCAACTCCGGGTTCTTCCAGTAGCCCATGAGAATGTTGGCCCCGCGAACCGTGACCTCTCCGGTTTGCCCGGGTTCTAATCGGGCCCCATGTTCATCGACAACCCGCACCTCTACACCGGGCAGACTACGGCCGACACTTTTCAGCAGCTTCGCCCGCGGCCCGGCCATCACATGATCTTCCGGCATTAACTCGCTGACGGCCGGCGCGGCTTCGGTCAATCCGTACCCTTGTGCCAGGATGTTTCCGAATTTCACCAGACATTTTCGAAGCACCGCCTCGGGCATCGGGCTTCCCGCATAGCTCATCAGGCGAATACTGGAAAGATCGAACTGGTCTACATCCGGCGACGCGATCAGCCAACCATAGATCGTCGGCACCGTGTTCATATGAGTGCAGCGTTCCTGCTGGATCGTACTCAGGATGCTTCGTATCTCCGGGCGCTGGACAACAACCACCTTCCCGCCCACCATGAGGCAGCAGAAGGCAGGCCAAAATGAAACGTGAAAGAGCGGCAGAACCATGCAGGTTATGTCGAGCGCAGTTATCCGGTTTTGCTCATACAGGGATCGTGTCGCTGCCAGGATGTTTCGATGCGAAAGCATCACGCCCTTCGGCGTTCCTGTAGTGCCGCCGGTGTACATCAGGACCGCCAACTCGCTTTCGCCAACTGCCACGCGAGGATCTTGATCAGACGATGCCGCGAGCAGGTCTTCGTAGAAGTGCCCACCGAAACTGCTGTCCAGCCCTATCCACCTGCGCACCGTCTTCGCCTTGTTTTGCAGTTCCAGGGCGGTGGCTTCATAGCCTTCGCCGACCAGCACTAGGTTCGCTTCCGACTCGTCGAGGATGTGTGTCAGTTCCTCTTGCGATAGCCGGAAATTCAAAGGAGCCGAGACCAGTCCGGCTTTGGCCAACCCCAGATACACTTCCAGGTACTTGTGGGAGTTCTCGGCGAGAATTGCGACGCGGTCCCCCTTGGCGCAGCCGAACAGTGTCAACGCGTTCGCAAGACGATTGGTACGCCGGTCGAGTTCTCGATAGGTGAGCCGGGTGTCCTCAAAAACGATCGCTTCAGCATCGGGGTAGGTGCGCGCTCCCTGTCTCGCTAGATCACCCAGTGTTGTCATCTTCAGGTACCTCTATTCGTCTTGCATTTCGCCTGGCGAACCGCGAACTCTCTCGCGGTGCCCCAACCCAAAGTTGACCCGAGCCGTACATCCTGAGTGCCGGGCATTTCATGCCAAACCCCAGGCCATGTCAGTGACCGGGATCACATCCCAGCGATCCGCTTGGATCACTTCGCCCACAAGGTTGCCGGCGTGCCCAATTCATCCCTGTTCGTCGCCCTAAAACAGGCCCTCGCATACGTCTGCGCAAGCCTCGAACTATGTCAGCATCAGCCGCGTTGCCGTTACGCTCCATGGCCAGCACCAATCCGGAATCCCAGGTGATGTAACGAGTACTTGCCACTTTCTGCCTCTCGTAAGTCGCCGCGCTCAGTATTCGATCTTCGCCAAGTAGATGATTTTCGGGCTGTCGTCGCCTTGCCTCGTCGTCACCGCCCAGAAATGTCCAGCCGGCGGGGGTTCAAGACTGGCAATCTTCTCGTGTGCTTCACGCCAGCCCCCGGTAACTTCAACCTGCCTTGCCGTTGTCGCTTCCATGACATCCTCACAACTTGGTCGGTTCAGGGAATCGTGGTACTGAATCCGGCTGAGCTGCCCCCTATCACAGGCTTTACCGCTCTCATTTATGACTGACTCAGTCAGTCAGTGCCGTAATGGGAATCATATTAGTTACCTGCGGTGTCTTTTGTCAAGGAAAAAATAAATTTTTATTCTCTTTTTTATCAATAGTATGCTGCTGTTCAAATTTTGTTGTGCAATTTCGAGCAACCTCCGCTACAATTGCAATTCGAGACTGACCCAGTTACGCAAGTGACTGACTAAGACAGTCAAGACGCTTGCCCGGGCGGCACAAAGCACCAGGAACTTAACTGGGACGGGATGAGCAATGATCATCACTGACCGCAGCACAGAGAGAGCGCCTCAGACTTTCAACGGGGACAAGACCCTGCAAATTGTCAAGAAGGCTATCGAGCTGTTTAATCGTGTCGGTTATGAGCGCGTTAAGGTCAGCGACATCACCGACGCCCTGCAGATTGGCAAGGGAACCTTCTATCTGTACTTCAAAAACAAGAAGGAACTCCTTTTGGAGTGCTTCCGCCAGTTGCACATGGTCGTCTCCTCGATTGAGACCAACGCGGAGGTCCAGAGCGCGCGCGGATTCTTCGAGCGCACCCGGCTGCGGGTTGCTGCCGCGCAGGAGCACTACATAAGTTTGGCAGGAACCATAAACTTGATCAGACTTTGCACTGAGTCAGAGGATCCCCAGATCCGTCGATGTGCCCACGAAGCCTACCGTGCGATTATCGAGCCCTTGAAGAGAGACTTGGAAATTGCCATCCAACAAGGTGCAGCGCGAGACATCGACGCAGAGCTTGCGATATGCGGTCTGATTGGCTTCGCAGAGAGCATTGTCAATCGAGCCGCGCGTGATGACCGCTATTCCCTGCACGAGATCGACAATTTGATCATTGACTTTGCCGAAAGCGCGTTTCGCGTGCCGCAGAATTACGATCCCGTTCACGCACTCCCGGCAGATCGTAACGTCTTCTCTGCCGCCATCACCGATCGTAACGGCGTCTGCACCGACGTCCGCGAGCTCCGCTTCGATGGCGGCCTGAAGCTTCGCGGGACTCTGGGGCAGGCGGATATCGAAATCGATCCCGCGCGCGTCACCACCATCGCCATTCGCGAAGTCAAGGAAGGATGGTTGGCAGATGTTACTACCCGGGATGGCGTTCAAGCCTCACTCCAGGTCCAGCCCAACCTGATTGTTTCCGGTGAGACCGTGCTGGGCACATTGCGCATTGCCTTGAGCGAAGTCTCCACTCTCGCCTTCGGCAATCCGCAGCAGTAACCAGTCCGGGCACGCGCCGTTGGTTTTAAGCAACATGCCGCGCAAACACACTCGAGAAGGCGCTGCGCACTCGAAAGAACACCACACACCAGAGCGCAGCGGCCACAACTGCGGCCGGGAGTCCGGCTGGCGCCATGAAAATATGGAAAGCAAGAATATTGACGACAACCGGACCAAGCAGAAGCAGTCCCAACGGTACATGTCGATTTGCGAGTAACAGCAAGCCGCCGAGGATCTGCGTCAGAAACACGACGATATAGTAATGCGATGCGAAAATCGCCCCGAGGAACTGCCCCGCCACCCCTGGCGGCGGTGGCGTCGGAATAAAGTGCAAAAACCCGTTCAGACCAAAGACCAGAAACAACAAACCAAGCAGGATGCGAGCGACGGTAGCGATTTTCTCCATCAGTATGTCTCCTCTTATTATCGGGCTCGGCGGATCTTGTGATGCTATGTTCTGAATCCGCTTACGGGCTCTGCCGGTTTCTGCGCCGCAACCCCTGAAGTTCCGACAGCCAAACTCGACAGCAATCCGCGGACTGCCTCGTCGAGTTTCGAACTCAGCCCCGCATCGAATACATAGCGGTCCGGCCGTATCAGCACGAAGTCGATCCCGTGTTCGTGAAACCACCGCTTCAGAACGCCAGTGTGATCGGTAATGGCAGCCCTCTCTGACCCGTCGCCAAATTCCAGCACGCTTACCGGGATCGCCCTTCGAAGATCGTTGAGAATCTTTTGATGTCCCACGATGGTTCCTTTGCGCGCCAGCACAACAAAATCGCGGCCCAGGGCCTCATCGAGCAGGTCGATTGTGCCGTCAGGCAACGTGATCGGCGGTTGTAAGGCCAGATGCCCTGCCAGAGGGGAGTGTCCCAGACACCCGCCCTTCAGCGGCCGCTTCCGGTTAATGCCTTTCATAAAGGCGCGGCGGGTCGCGCCGAAGGAGTTCGCGGGGCGGAGTAACAGATTGTCCCGAAGGAACGCGACAAGTCGATTCTGTGTCTGCACCAGGCTCCCCAGGAAGATCGCACCCCGGATAATCTCGCGCACGTGTACGCTTCGTTCGTGGAAATAATCTCCAAGGATACTTGCATCCGTGCGACCGGAAAGGATCAAGTTCAGCCGCCACGACAAGCCATGCGCATCGCGTATCCCCGCACACATACCCTGACCCAGAAAAGGAGGCATTTGGTGCGCGGCATCGCCGGCGAGGATGATCCTTCCCGACACCCAGCTCTTCGCCCACAGCGCATGGAAGTTGTAGGAAGCAATACGAACGATCTCGATCTTGTCGAGATCGACAAATGCGCTGATCTGGCGGCGGACGAAAGCCGGGTCAGTTGCCTCCTCAAGGCTCTTTCCTCCCGTCACCATCAGTTCCCATCGGTAATGTGGGCCTGCCACGGGAACGTACGTGGTGGGCTGCCTCGGATCGCAGATCTGCGCATGATTCGGTGGCAGGCTTTTATCTTTTTTGCCAATGCGCGTTTTTGTATCGACCACCACCCAGTTCTGGTCAAAATTGGCGGAGTCGAACGTGATGCCTGCCGATTTGCGGACGAAGCTGCGCCCACCGTCACACCCGACCAGATACTTTGCCGCCACCCGCACGCGCTCGCCAGACGGGCTCTGCCCACTGGCGACGACTCGCTCTGCGGTCTGCGTAATCTCATCCACGGCCACGCCAAACAATGACAGAACGTTCGGGTAGCGCTTCAAGCCCGCGCGCAGGTGCTCCTCAAACGTGGGCTGATGAAACCACCAGGCGGATGCGTAGCCGTAGGGATGCTCTTGATTGTCGACTCGCAATTTCAGCAGCGGCTTGCCGTGCGCCGTTCGCTTCAACTCCATTTCGAGGAACGGCTCGCTGGTGCTTTCGACTTCCCCCGAGAGACCCGCGAACTGGAAGATGCGCATGCATTCATCATCAAAATGGATGGCCCGCGTCGCCGGATAGATCTCCATGTCGCGTTCCAGGCCGATCACCGACCAGCCGTACTGCCCAAGCAGGTTTGCCAGCATCGCTCCGGTGGGGCCCAGCCCCACGATCGCAACGTCACACTCATGCATGACGGGTTTCATCGTTTTCCCCCTGCAGTAGAAATGGGCCCGTTTGGTTGTCATCAATTATTGAACACATGTGTTCAACAGGTCAAGCAAATAATGCAAAACATCTTTTTTGTCGAATAAGATTGACATCGTAGTGAACACTGGTGTTCAATCTTGACATCCCATGAGGCGGAACTTGCAATTTCCCAAATCTCTCAGCCCGACGCAGAAACGCATTCAGCAGGCAGCTCTGCGGCTCTTCGTGGAAAAAGGTGTCGATCGGGTCAACGTCAAGGAACTTGCGCAATCTGCCAAGGTGGCCCGTGGCACGATCTACAACAACCAGCGCGCTTCAACCGAGCAGATCTTTCAGGAAATCGCCAGTCAGCTCAGCATCGAGATGCACGAGCGCGTGGTGGCAACCCTTGCCGGCATCGACGACCCCGC
>Ga0335070_10011579_pt1 | contig 10294 bp, 7 predicted proteins | sample Lox_Sample_13_FD_206722 | JGI IMG/M metagenome (GOLD analysis project Ga0335070, IMG submission 206722) | Soil microbial communities from Loxahatchee National Wildlife Refuge, Florida, United States - Lox_Sample_1.3 | ecosystem: Environmental > Terrestrial > Soil > Wetlands | place: USA: Florida... | reverse complement strand
CGCGAGCGCCAGACAGGCACGAAGCGGCTCGTGGGCGCGGTCAGCCGCGCCTCGACCCAGGTCCGGTCGCCGCGCAGATGGCTCGCGCGGTCGAGCCCGCTGCCGGCGTAGAAATTCGCGCTCATGCTGTCCGCCATGGCCGGGAGACTTGCACAGGGTCGGTTCCCTGGCAACGGGCGCTGGCGGCAGGACCGGCCAATTGTCACTTACCGGTAAGTCGACCCTCACATCGCTGTAATGCTTGAGGGAGTATACCGCCCATGCAGCGCGGCCCGATCGCCCACTCCCCGATCTCTCGGTCGCCTGCCGCTCCAAGACCCCGTTTGCCCCGCCGGCCGCCACGCCGGCGGGGTATTTCTGTCAGCGCTGCTCCTTCTGCGGGCGCCAGCGCAGGAGATAGGCCTCGATGCGGTTGATGCCGAGGTCGATGACCAGGACGACGGCCGAGGTCAGCAGCAGGCCGGCGAACACGCCCGTGGTGTCGAAGGTGCCCTGGGCCTGGGCGACCAGATAGCCGATGCCCTGCGAGGCGCCGATATATTCGCCGACCACGGCGCCGACGAGCGCGAAGCCGATGCTGGTGTGCAGGCTCGAGAAGATCCAGGCGAGCGCCGACGGGATGTAGACATGGCGCAGCAGCTGGCTCTCCGACGCCCGCAGCATGCGCGCGTTCTTGAGCACCACGGGATCGACCTCGCGCACGCCCTGGAACGTGTTGAAGAACACGATGAAGAACACGAGCGTCACGCCGAGCGCGACCTTGGAGGCGATGCCGAGCCCGAACCACAGGATGAAGATCGGGCCGAGGATGACGCGCGGCAGGGCGTTGAGGATGCGGATATAGGGATCGAACACGGCGGCCAGCAGCTCGACGCGCGCGAGCGCGAACCCCGCGATGATGCCGGCGACCGTGCCGATGACGAAGGCGAGCATGGCCTCGACCAGGGTGATGGCGAGATGGCCGTAGATCGTGCCGCTCACCAGCCACTTGCCGAGCCGCTCCGCGATGTCGGACGGCCGGCTGAAGAAGAAGGGATCGAGCGCGCCGCCGTCGACCAGGCCTTGCCACAGCGCGACGACGAACACGAAGAAGCCGATCTGCAGCGCCGGGATCACCGCCGGATGACGCTTGCGGCGGCGCGCGGCAGCCGCGGCGGGCGCGCGCTCGCGCGCCGCTTCAGGCCTGGTGCTGCTGTCGTTCATATTGGCGTTTCACCTCGTCGCGCAAATCGTCCCAGATGCGCCGGTAGAGGCCGTCGAAGCGCGGGTCGAGCCGGATCTCGGCGACGTCGCGCGGCCGCGGCAGCGGCACGGTGTAGACGCCCTTGACCCGAGCCGGGCCGGCCGACAGCACGACGACCTCGTCGGCGAGCGCGATCGCCTCCTCGAGATCGTGGGTGACGAACAGCACGGTCTTGTCCGAGCCCTGCCAGAGATTGAGCAGCTCGGTCTCCATCATCTGGCGCACCTGCACGTCGAGCGCCGAGAACGGCTCGTCCATGAGCAGGATGCGCGGGCCGACGATCCAGGTCTGGGCGATGGCGACGCGCTTTCTCATGCCGCCCGAGAGCTGGTGCGGAAAGCGATCGGCGAAGGCGGCGAGGCCGACGCGCTGCAGCCAGTCGCGCGCCAGCGGCAGCGCCTCGCGCCGCGTCCTGCCCTGGAACAGCGGCCCGAGCATGACGTTGTCGAGCACCGTGCGCCAGGGCAGCAGCGCGTCCTGCTGGAACAGGTAGGTGGCGTGGCGGTTGATGCCGTCGAGCGGCGCGCCGAAGATCTCGACGTGCCCTTTGCTCGGCACGAGCAACCCGGCCGCGGCGTTGAGCAGGGTCGACTTGCCGCAGCCGCTCGGCCCGACGATGGCGACGAAGCGGCCCTCCGGAATGTCGAGGGTAATGTCGGTGACCGCGACGAAGCCCGCGGCCGTCGAGCCCTCGAAGCGGATCTCGACGTCGCGGAACGCGACGGCGGGCGCCGCCGCCTGTGCGCGCGGCCGGGGCGCGGCCTCGCTCATGGCGACAGCGCCTGGGTGAGCAAGATGACTCGCAGCGACACCCTGCGTGCTTCGAGACGGCCGCTCCGCAGCCTCCTCAGCATGAGGAACACTTTGACCTGCAAGACGAGTCCTCATCCTGAGGAGCGTGCGCAGCACGCGTCTCGAAGGATGGGCCGCGAGTCATCGACTTGCGACGACCGACACTAATGCTTCGCGCCGGCCTTCTTGGCCGCCGCCTCGACGAAGGCGTTGGTGTAGGTCTGGGTGACGTCGATCTTGGCATTCGCGACGTCGGCCTCGAACTGCGCGAACACGTCGTGCACCGCCTTGGCGCCCTTCGGGTCCATGAGGCCGGTCTTGGAGAACATCGGGATCGAGGCCGCGACCGCCGTCAGGTAGAGCTTGGGGTCGCCGGCCTTGAAGTCCTCCGGCATCTTGGCGGCGATGTCCTCGGCCGAATGGCTGTGGATCCAGTTGAGCGTCAGGATCATGGCGTCGACCAGCTTCTGCGCCGCCTCGGGGTTCTTCTTGACCCACTCGGTCTGGGCGTAGAACGCGCCGCCCGGATAGTCGCCGCCGAACACCGCGCGCGTGTCCTTGGCGCTGCGCGTGTCGGACAGGATCTTGAGATCGGCATGGCGCGCCTTGAGCTGGGTCACCGCCGGATCAAGCATGACGGCGGCGGCGACGCTGCCCTGCTCCATGGCGGCGACCGCCGCCGAGCCGAGGCCGACGCCGATGGTCGCGGCGCTCTTCGGGTCCTTGCCGGCCTTGAACAGCGAGTATTTCAGGAAATAGTCGGTCGCCGAGCCCGGCGCGCTGACGCCCACGGTCTTGCCCACCAGGTCGGTCACCGACTTGACCTCGGGGTGCTTCGGCGAAACCACCAGGACGAGGCCCGGGAACTGGTCGTAGACGACGATCGATTGCAGCGCCTTGCCCTTGGCCGCGAGCCGCACTGTGTGCTCGTAATAGCCCGACACCACGTCGGCGCTGCCGCCCAGCACCGCGGTCAGCGCCTCCGAGCCGCCCTTGAGCGAGATCATCTCGACGTCGACACCGGCCTGCTTGTAGAGGCCGAGCTGGTTGGCGAGCACGGTCGGCAGATAGCAGATGCAGCTCGGCCCGCCGATCGCGAGCCTGACCTTGGGCATCTGCTCGGCAGCCGCCGGGCCGGAGAAAGCGGCCATCGCCGCGACCGAGGCGGCCAGAGCGCCGGCGCGTAGCCAGGCGCGGGAAAACGCTGTCATCGGGATGTCCTCCGCTGAACGTCCGCTTGCGCTTCTCGCGCACGGGCTTGTTGTGATTGGCCCCCAACCATGCCATCGGGGCGGGTCCCGCGCAACGGGGCGGGGCACGGCGGAGGGCGGGCGGCCCGCAGCCTTGCCCCGGGCCCGTCGAGTCCTGATATAGTGGCCCCGGGAGGTTGGCGGCGGACGAGCGCCTCGCCAACCCGGTCAGATCCGGAAGGAAGCAGCCGTAACGAGTTTCCGCTCGGGTCGTTGTCCAACCTCCCACCGCGCGCCGACGCGGTCCCCAGCCACCGACGCGACCGAATAGCCCGACACCGACGCGATGACCGATGCCACCGTCCCGCCGACCGATGTGACCGCGGCGCCTGCCGGCGCCGGGGCGGGCGGAACGGGCGCCGAGCCCTATCGCGTGCTGGCGCGGAAATACCGGCCGCAGAATTTCGACGAGCTGGTCGGCCAGGAGGCGCTGGTCCAGACGCTGACCAACGCCATCGAGACCGGGCGCATCGCCCACGCCTTCATCCTCACCGGCGTGCGCGGCATCGGCAAGACGACGACGGCGCGCATCATCGCGCGCGCGCTCAACTGCATCGGCCCCGACGGCAAGGGCGGGCCGACCGCGCATCCCTGCGGCGTGTGCGTCAACTGCCGCGCCATCGCCGACGACCGCCATGTCGACGTCATCGAGATGGACGCGGCGTCGCGCACCGGCGTCGACGACATGCGCGAGCTGATCGAGGGCGTGCGCTACAAGCCGGTCAGCGCGCGCTACAAGGTCTACATCATCGACGAAGTGCACATGCTGTCGAAGAGCGCGTTCAATGCGCTCCTGAAGACGCTCGAGGAGCCGCCCGAGCACGTGAAGTTCGTCTTCGCCACGACCGAGATCCGCAAGGTGCCGGTGACCGTGCTGTCGCGCTGCCAGCGCTTCGACCTGCGCCGCCTCGACCAGGAATTGCTGGCCAAGCATCTCGGCGCCATCGCGGCGAAGGAGGGCGCCAGGGTCGAGCCCGAGGCGCTCGCGCTGCTCGCACGCGCCGCCGACGGCTCGGTGCGCGACGGCCTGTCGCTGCTCGACCAGGCGATCGCCCATGCCGTCGACGGCACGGTCGGCGCCCAGGTCGTGCGCGACATGCTCGGCCTCGCCGACCGCTCGCTGGTCCTCGATCTGTTCGACGGCGTGATGCGCGGGGACGTCAAGGGCGCGCTCGCGCAGGTCGCGTCGATGTACCGCGCCGGCGCCGATCCGCTCGTCGTCGTGCAGGACCTGCTCGACATCGCCCATTGGCTGACCCGGCTCAAGATCGTGCCCGACGCCGCCGAGGGCCTCGCCGTCTCCGAGGCCGAGCGCGGCCGCGCCGCCGACATGGCCGGGCGCCTCGCCATGGCCTCGCTTGGCCGCGCCTGGCAGATGCTGCTCAAGGGGCTGGGCGAGGTGCAATACGCGCCGCAGCCGCTCGCCGCGCTCGAGATGCTGCTGGTGCGCCTCGCCTATGCCGCCGAGCTGCCGGCGCCGGCCGATCTGGTCAAGACCCTGGCCGCCGGCGGCACGGTCGCCGCGCCCGCGCAGCCCGCCGCTCCGTCGGCGCCGCGTCCCGCCGCGCCGCGCAGCGATGCCGCATCGCAGCCCACTGCCGCGATGTCGGGCGCGCCGGCGCGCGGCGCGCTCGCCGCCCGTCCCATCGCCGAGCCCGAGCCGGCGCCGCCGCCCATGGCCAGCGCCGCGCCGTCGCCGGCGCCCCGGACTTTCGAGGAGATCGTCGCGCTGTTCGAGGCGAAGCGCGAGGGCATGCTGCACCACCATCTGGTCGAGAGCGTGCATCTGGTGCGCTGCGAGCCCGGCTTGCTCGAGTTCCGGCCGGAGCCGAGCGCGTCAGACAATCTGGCCAATCGTGTCGGACAATTGCTGGGCCAATGGACGGGCCGGCGCTGGATGGTCACCGTGTCGCGCGAGCCGGGCGCGCCGACGCTCGGCGAGCAGCGGCGCGCCGCCGAGCTCGCCGTCAAGCGCGACGCGGCCCAGCTGCCGCTGGTGCGCGCCGTGCTCGAGGCCTTTCCTGGCGCCGCCATCGAGGCGGTGCGCGAGGTCAGGCGCGCGACCGGCGCCGACGCGCCGACACAGGAGCATGGGGACAAGCCATGAAGAATCTCGGCCAGCTCATGAAGCAGGCGCAGGAAATGCAGGCGCGCATGGCCGAGCTGCAGGCCAAGCTCGCCGAGGCCGAGGTCACCGGCCAGTCAGGCGGCGGCATGGTCGAGGTCACGCTCAACGGCAAGTTCGACGTCCGCTGCATCAAGATCGACAAGTCGATCGCCAAGCCCGACGACGTCGAGATGCTCGAAGACCTGATCGTCGCCGCCTTCAAGGACGCCAAGGCCAAGGCCGAGTCGCAAGTGCAGGAAGAGATGAAGAAGCTGACCGGCGGCCTCGGCCTGCCCGGCGGCTTCAACCTGCCGTTCTGACGGCCTCCGCCGTCAGTGTCCACTCGACGCTATTGTAACCCGTTGACGGACACGCGATAATCGGGCGGTTTTTGCCGCTGTTCGCGAGCATGGGTTGTCGCCTCGGGCCGGTCGCGGGATCGGGCCTCGATAGCGCAGGCCGAAGGGGGGCCGCTTCGGGTGTCGAATCGCAAGGACGAGACGCGCCTCCGCGCCGTCGTCGACACGGCGGTCGACGGGGTCATCCTGATCGACGCGCGCGGCACGGTCGTGATGTTCAATCCGGCCTGCGAGCGCCTCTTCGGCTACAGCGCCGGCGAGGTCATCGGCCGCAACGTCAAGATGCTCATGCCCGCGCCCTATCGCGAGGAGCATGACGGCTATATCGACAGCTACCGGCGCACCGGCGTGCGCAAGATCATCGGCATCGGCCGCGAGGTCACCGGCCAGCGCAAGGACGGCTCGACCTTTCCGATGCACCTCTCGGTCGGCGAGGCGAAGGAGGAGGGCGACCCGGTCTTCGTCGGCATCCTGCACGACCTGACCGAGCGCAAGCGGACCGAGGAGCAGCTGGTGCAGGCGCAGAAAATGGAAAGCATCGGCCAGCTGTCGGGCGGCATCGCGCACGATTTCAACAATCTGCTGACCGTGATCATCGGCAACGCCGCGGCGCTGTCGGAGACGCTCAAGGCACGGCCGGACCTCCAGCACCAGGCCGACGCGATCGTCACCGCCGGCGAGCGCGGCGCCGAGCTGACGCGCCGTCTGCTCGCCTTCAGCCGCCGGCAGACGCTGATCCCGGTCGAGATCGACTGCAACCACCTGATCCAATCGATGGAGCACATGCTCCGGCGCACCCTGCGCGACGATATCGACGTGCGCGCCGAGCTCGATTCCGGCCTGTGGCGGGCCTTCGCCGATCCGGCGCAGCTCGAATCCGCGCTCTTGAACCTGGCGATCAACGCCAAGGACGCCCTGCCCGACGGCGGCTGCCTCAGCATCACCACCGGCAACCTGCCGCTCGACCAGCGCTATCACGAGGCGCATCCCGAGGTGCCGGCGGGCAACTACGTCATGATCTCGGTCACCGACGACGGCACCGGCATGCCGCCTGAGGTGATCGAGCGCGCCTTCGAGCCGTTCTTCACGACCAAGGACGTCGGCAAGGGCAGCGGCCTCGGCCTCAGCATGGTCTATGGCTTCGTCAAGCAATCGAACGGCCATGTCACGATCTACAGCGAGCCCGGCCTCGGCACGACGGTGCGGCTCTACCTGCCGGCCGCGTCGACGTCCGTCGCGAAGCCGGAGGCTTCGACGCCGCGCACCGAGGTCCTGCCGCGCGGCGACGCGACGATCCTGATCGCCGAGGACGACCCGTTCGTCCGCGCCTATGCGGTCGCGACGCTCGAGAGCCTCGGCTATCGCGTCGTCGAAGCGGCCGACGGGCGCGACGCGCTGGCGCGCCTGGCGCAGGACGCCGCTATCGCCCTACTGTTCTCCGACATCGTCATGCCCGGCGGCATGAGCGGCTGGGAGCTGGCCGAGCGCGCGCAGCGGCTCAAGCCTGGACTGAAAGTGCTGTTGACCTCGGGCTATGCGCTCGAGACGCTGGCGTCGCGCGGCCGGCTGCAGCCGGACATGGCCGTGCTCGGCAAGCCCTATCGCAAGGCCGAGCTCGCGCGCCGTCTGCGCGAGGTGCTCGACGGCGCGGCCTAGGCGCCGCCGACCCCTCCCGCAAAAGATCGGGGCGGCCCCAAGGGACCGCCCCGTCGAGCGGAGGTGTGTCGCCGGATCCTAGGCGGCGCGGATGCCGGCGAGGAAGCTGTCGACCTCGGCCTTGAGCGCCTCGCCCTGGCGGGCGACGTCGCCCGAGGCGGCCTGCACCTGGCTCGCCGCGGCGCCGGTTTCGCTCGCGGCCTGGCTGACGCCGCCGATATTGCTCGAGACCTCCTGGGTGCCTTTGGCGGCCTCCTGGACGTTGCGCGAGATCTCCTGAGTCGCGGCGCCCTGTTCCTCGACGGCCGAGGCGATGGTAGTCGCGATCTCGCTGATCTCGGCGATGGTCTTGCCGATGCCCTTGATCGCCTCGACCGAGCCGCCCACGGCACCCTGGATGGCGCCGATCTGCGCGCCGATCTCTTCGGTGGCTTTCGCCGTCTGGCTGGCGAGCGTCTTGACCTCGCTGGCCACGACGGCGAAGCCCTTGCCGGCTTCGCCGGCGCGCGCCGCCTCGATCGTCGCATTCAAGGCCAGCAGGTTGGTCTGCTCGGCGATGTCGGAGATGAGCTTCACGACTTCGCCGATCTTGGACGCGGCGTCGGCCAGGCCCTGGACCTCGGCGTTGGTCTTGTCGGCCTCGGCGACCGCGCGCTTGGCGATCTCGGTCGACTGGCTGACCTGGCGGCCGATCTCGCCGACGGACGACGACATCTCCTCGGTCGCCGCGGCCACCGTCTGCACGTTGGTCGTGGTCTGCTCGGAAGCGGCGGCCACGGCCGAGGCCTGACGCGTCGTCTCCTCGGCCGTGCTCGCCATGGTCGTCGCCGTGGCGTTGAGCTCGGTCGACGCCGAGGACAGCGCGCCGAGCGCGCCGGTGACCTGGGTCTCGAACTTGGCGATCAGCGCGTCGACGGTCTTCTGGCGCTTCTCCTTGGCCGCCTGCTCGGCGCGCTGCGCCTCGGCCATGCGGTCGTTCTCGATGCCGTTGTCCTTGAACACCTGGACCGCCTCGGCCATCTGGCCGATCTCGTCGGTCTGGCCCAGCGCGGGCACCTCGGCGGTCCAGTCGCGGTTGGCCAGGCGCTGCATGACGCCGGTCATGCCGATGACCGGCCGGGCGATCGCCGTGCCGATGATCCAGGCGAGAGCCAGGCCGACGGCGATGCCGGCCGCCGACATGATCATCAGCAGAATCTCCGACGAGCCGATGGTGTCGGAGGTCGACTCCTTCAGCTGGTGCTGCTCGGCCGCGCCCGAATCGACGATGGCCTTGACATTGCCGGCGATCGAATCGGCCTCGTGCTTCATCTTGTCGTTGATCAGGCCGTTCAGCTCCTGCTCGAGCTCGGCGACGCGCTTGTAGGTCGCGTAATACTCCTGCATGAGCTTGCGCGCTTCCTCGAACTCGGCGCGATAGGCGGCGCCTCGCGTCGCGGCGTCGAGCGCCTCGGCGACCTTGGTCAGCGCCGCGACATGCTTCTCGATCGCTTCCGGCGCGGACTGGTCGTGCCGGCCGATCAGCTTGTTGACCGCAAGCCGTACTTCCATGGTCTCGAGCAGCGCGGCCTGGCCGAGCGCCGCCGCGTTGGCGTTGCCGGCCTGTGCCGCGGTCGTGGCGACGTGGTCGAAGTCCTGCCGCGCCTTGCCGCCGAACGGATCGAGCGTTTCCTTGACGAGCTTGATCTGCTCGCGCTTGAGCGCGATCACGCGCTCGAAATTCTTGCTATAGCCGTTGAGCTCGTCGCGCATCTGCTCGAGCCGCTTGTGCCGCTCGGGATTGCGCGTCAGCTCCATGCCGCGGGCGATGTCGTCCTGCGCTTCCTTGGCGAAGGTCATGGCGTTCTTGGCGTCGCCGTCTTCGCCGAGATTGGCAAACTCGCGCGTGTGCCGCCGCATGGAGGTAAACGCCTGGTTGGCGCCGCGCGCCGCGCCGACCACGTCGACGGCGCGGACGTAAGCGACGAAGCCGTCGTCGACGCCGCCGAGCGCGCGATAGCTGAGCGCGTTGACGCCGGCGAACAGCACCAGCACCAGACCGAAGCCGATCAGGATCTTGGTCTTGACCTTCATGTTCTTCCACCGCGCGCCGATTCCGCCGGCGCTGCGGCTCTGGATCGGCTTGTGCGGGCTGAGCTTGGTAGCGGCTTTCATGGTCGGCCTCGTTGTTGCGAAGGACGGCTAGCGCGTCTCGAGCGGGAATCGACGATGGAGGCTGGGCGCCGCGACGGCGCATCCAAAGGTCCTGCAGCGAGATAGTGCCGACATCGTCCGTTCCCCCCCTCCGAGGCCCTACTCCCGCGCGCAATACGCTCTCGCTCTGCGCGTCCTAGGACAATGGGCCTATATCCGGCTGCGGAAGATCGGGTCGGCTCACTTAATGCGGAGTAAATTCACGGAAAAAATTTCGACTCGAATGTTTCTGCGTGCACAAGACCGTCCGCCTCCACCGAGGCAAAAGAGAGGGGGCGGGCCTTGCGGCCCGCCCCCGTTGCATCGACCGTTCGTTGATCGCCGTTTAGGCGGCGCGCACCTCGTCGAGGAAGCGGGTGACTTCGTTGCGCAGGGTCTCGGCCTGGGTCGACAGCTCGGTCGCGGCCGACAGCACCTGGCTGGCGGCGGCGCCGGTCGCCGACGAGGCCTCGCTGACCTGGCCGATATTGCTCGAGACCTCCTGGGTGCCCTTGGCGGCCTCCTGGACGTTGCGCGAGATCTCCTGGGTCGCCGCGCCCTGCTCCTCGACGGCCGAGGCGATGGTAGTCGCGATCTCGCTGATCTCGGCGATGGTCTTGCCGATGCCCTTGATCGCCTCGACCGAGCCGCCGACCGCGCCCTGGATGGCGCCGATCTGGGTGGCGATCTCCTCGGTGGCCTTGGCGGTCTGGCT
>Ga0335070_10011578_pt1 | contig 10294 bp, 11 predicted proteins | sample Lox_Sample_13_FD_206722 | JGI IMG/M metagenome (GOLD analysis project Ga0335070, IMG submission 206722) | Soil microbial communities from Loxahatchee National Wildlife Refuge, Florida, United States - Lox_Sample_1.3 | ecosystem: Environmental > Terrestrial > Soil > Wetlands | place: USA... | reverse complement strand
AGGCTTGTTCCGGTGACTCATATCCGCACCAATATGACGACTGCCAGGATGACAAGAGAGCGTTTTTTTGAACTGTTGGAAAAAGTAGGTTAGAGGGAAAAGTCATCATCATGTGTTGAATATCTGTTGAATATCGAAGGAGGGCGGGCGAAAGCCAGCCCCCCCTTTTTTTTTGTTCATACAATTTAGGGCCAAGTAATCTGTGGTATCATAGAATTAGTAAGACGGGCCGCAAGTAAGACGTCATGATGAGGAGGTTTCAGATGGGATATAAATTTACCGCTGTATTTGAAAAAGGAGAAAAGTACTATATCGGCTATTGCGTCGAGATTCCCGAAGCGAACGGGCAAGGAGAAACCTTAGAAGAATGCAAGAAGAACCTTATTGAGGCTATTAAACTGGTTCTTGAGGACAGAAAGGAAACCATTACAAAATATCTGGATAAGGAAGCAATTGAAGAAGAAATACTTATATGAAAAGAGAAGAGTTTATGAAACACCTTCGGAGATACGGGTGTTACATAAAGAGGGAAGGGAGTTCTCATACCATTGTTCAGAATATCAAGAATGGTGCCTCAGAAACAGTTCCAAGACACAACGAAATAGATAATGTTCTCGTAAAGAAGATCTGTGGCTTGACATTAAGGGACCCTTTGAAGGGTAAAGGGGCAAGAAAAGTATAAATAGGGACAGCGAGGTATAAAGGCACATAAGGATACGGGGCGGAAGGCCCGCTCCCTTTTTTTGTGTTCCCAATTGACTGCACCTAAGTATGTTGGACTGTCCGGAAATCATACAGACTGCCGGAACTACGCAGAAAGGCGTTTCATACCCCACATGACCAACCTTGAAAAAAGAGATTCAAAATAGCCCTTCCTGATGTGCGCCCATGAAATAAACGACCAATAACATCCTGTTTTAATAGGTTATATTTCTGAGTTGTTGGGCTAGACTATTCGAGCTGCCTTTCACGGCCTTCATGCAAGACAGGCTGGAGAAGACCGTGACTATCGCGTTGATAAGTATGGCAAAAAAATTGCATACAGTCATTAAAAGACTCTATTTGCGTATTCGTTTTGTAACGAAGAAAGGAGGCGTTGTGAGGCAGCTCATCTTGCTCCTGTCGCTTTCGGCCATAGGGACCATCTTTTATGCGCTCCTGAAGGTGATCAGTCTTAACAAGGAGATACCCGGGGGGATTGTAAAGGAATCCTGGAGGCTTCTCTACTACCTTATCGGTCTTCTGGGGGTGGGGTATCTCACCATGCCGATACTGCCCGGCTTGCCGGAGACATCAAGGGAATTCATTATCGCCATCATTTTCCTTGCCGGGGCAATCTTTATCCTGAAGGTCATCAATCTTTTCGATAAGATAATGAGGGATGTAGGATTATAGAGGAAAAATGGCTATCAGGGACGATCTGAAAAACATTATCCGCGCCCATATGAGCGACACAGTGAGTTCTCTTTTCCTTGATAAGTCGTTGTCGATCATAGATGAATCTGCGGACAATAAGGAGAGTTTCATAAGTGCTGCAGAGAGGATCAGCAAAAGGACCGCGTTGTTCATTAACGCTGACACTGCAGAAGGCTTATTTGCAGACCTTAAGGCAAGGATTGGAGAGAGCGCTTCTCCACAGGGAAAACGAAGGAAATACAGAAGGTTCCCCTTATACAGGAAGGTGCACGTAATCTGCAACGGGAAATCCCGGGAGCTTTACTCTGAAGACATTTCACTGGGAGGAATCTATATCAAGACAAAGGAGCCCTTTCCCGAGGGTTCGGAAGTGGCACTCACACTGCATTTGGAAGAGGGAGCCCAGGTTCAGTTGCATGGGATGATAGTCTGCACGATCAATGAGTCAGATGCCTCGGTGAAGAAGCCTGCCGGTATCGCAATTGAGTTCAGCACACGCGGTAATGTGGGGATCGAGAAACTGAGGAGCTATCTCGAAAAGATATCGGACCAGGATGTCTTTGAGGATTAGGATAAAGCACTGAAGATTCCCAGCGAACTGCCTCTCAGGCCACCCTCCGCTCTTATGATATAATACGTTGGTGATCAGAATTGGTATTGTGGTACCGATTTTTCAGAGGAGGACTGCGTGATCGTCATTGTTGATTACGGCATGGGGAACCTCAGGAGCGTCGAAAAGGGGTTCCTGAAGGTGGGGGTGGATGCGAGGATCGTGTCTGACCCGAAATCCGTTGACGACTCCTCAGGGATCGTGCTTCCCGGCGTGGGCGCCTTCAGGGACTGCGTGAAAAACCTCACTGACGCAAACCTCACTGATGCCATCATCAGGGCTGTGCAGAAAGGGAAGCCTTTTCTCGGCATCTGCCTCGGTCTCCAGGTGCTCTTCAGCGAGTCCGAGGAATTCGGCATCTGCAGGGGTCTTGATGTCTTCAAGGGGAGGGTGAAGAAGTTCCCTGAAATGGGGCTGAAGGTCCCGCACATGGGCTGGAACAGCGTGAAAATTTTAAGGAGACCCCCCATCTTTGACAACGTGGCTGATGAGAGCTATTTTTATTTTGTGCACTCCTTCTATGTCGCACCCCAGGACAGGGGCATTGTCGCGACCACCACGGAATACGGCGAAGAGTTCACCTCGATGGTCTGGAAGGACAACATATTTGCCACGCAGTTCCACCCTGAAAAAAGCCAGGAGACCGGTCTGAGGATACTGAAGGGCTTCGGCGAGTTCGTGAGGAAGAACTAGCCCTGGTAATTCATAAATTCGGCAGTTATTCCCGCGTGTTCTGGAACCTCCTGCAGTTCAACAGAGCTGCAGTCCTTGCTAACACACAATGGCGGAATTGCCCATCATTTACTGTGTGGAGAGATCGGAAAGCAATTCTCTCATCGTTTTCTTCAAGATTGGATGGATTGTATCCGGGGCTATTTCTGCCAGTGGTCGTAAGACGAAATCCCTCTCGTGCATACGGGGATGGGGGATCGTGAGTTCAGGAGTGTTCATGACAAGGTAATCATAAAGCAGTATATCCAGGTCAATCATCCGGGGACCCCAGCGGTAGGTCTCCACCCTTCCGACCTCATCCTCGGTCATTTTCAGAACCTCAAGAAGCCTCGCGGGCGTCAACCCGGTCTCTCCCTCGATGACCATATTGACAAATCTCGGCTGGTCTTTTACCCCCCACGGCTCTGTCTCATACATTGACGAGCGCCTCCTGACATGAATCCCCTTTTCGGAGAAAAGCCGGATCGCCTTCAGACAGTGTTCTTCCCTGTCACCGAGGTTGGAGCCGATTCCGATATGAACGATTGGCATATGAATCCAAATGGTTCTCGTGAAACGCAGAATCATCGGAGAGAAATAATCAAAAAAAGTATTAAGGCTAAGGTTGAAAGGTTCTCGCCCTGATCTTCTTAATCTCAACCTCGACCTGGTTTCTGTTATTAAAGGGTCTTCCCTATTCTCTCGACCGCCTCTCTGATCCTGCTGGCAGGGACGGTGAGGGAGAATCTCACATAACCCTCTCCCGGCCCGCCGAATCCGTTTCCGGGAGTAGCAAGGACAGACGCCTCTTCGAGGAGATGGGCCACAAATCCTGAAGAGTCAAACCCTGAAGGAACCTTTGTCCAGAGATAGAAAGTCGCCTGGGGTTTTATGGCGTGGAGACCTAGACTCTTCAGTCCATGGTAAAGGGCATCTCTTCTTTCCTGGTAGATATCCCTTATCTTTGAGATATCTGCATCATCTGTCCTGAGGGCGGTGATCGCAGCCTCCTGAATTGCCTGGAACACCCCTGAATCCAGATTGGTCTTTATCTTTCCCAGGCCGGCAACGACCTCACTGTTGCCCGCCGCAAATCCGATTCTCCATCCCGTCATATTGTAGGTCTTGGAAAGGGAGTGGAATTCAATGCCCACTTCCTTTGCACCATCAATTTCGAGAAAGCTCACGGGCTTTTTGCGGTCGTAATAAATCTCCGAGTAGGCTGCATCATGGCAGACGATAATACGGTGTTTCCGCGCGAATTCCACCACGTCCTTATAAAACCGCTTTGGCGCAACGGCTGAAGTGGGGTTGTTCGGGTAATTTATGAAGAGTAACTTTGCCCTCTTGAGCACATTTCCGGGTATGAGTGAGAAATCTGGCAGGAATTTGTTCTTCTCCAAAAGCGGCATGAAATGGCTTTCGCCCCCGGCAAAGAGTGTTCCCACCGGATACACAGGGTATCCGGGCGAGGGGACCAGCACCACCTCTCCGGGATTTACGAAGGCCAGGGGGATATGCCCTATGCCCTCTTTTGAGCCGATGAGGGACAGTACCTCGTTCCCTGGGTCGAGGGCCACCCTGAATCTCTTCCTGTACCAATCTGCAACTGCCTCCCTGTAGGTGAGCATGCCCTCATAGGACGGGTAGCGGTGGTTGCCCGGCTTTTCTACTGCCCGCTTCATGGTATCCACAATGTGTTCTGGTGTGGGAATGTCAGGATCACCGATACTGAGATCAATTAAATCAATTCCCTTTGCAAGCGCCTCCTGCTTCATTCTGTCTATTGCTGCAAAGAGATAGGGCGGCAGGTTCCTTACCCTTTCAGCGAGTTCCACAAAAGTCCTGGATTTCAAATCTTCCTCCCGATGATTTTATGGATTGTATTATAAACGAAAAGGTCACTACAAAAAATAAGGTTAAAAAAAAGGGCACTGTATTCAGTGCCCTTTTTCTCTTCAACTGGCTAACCAGTGATTAATAGCCTCCGGTCTTTTTCTTTGCAGGAGCAGCAGGAGCAGCGGCAGGGGCTGCAGGGGCGGCGGCAGGAGCTGCCTCCTTCTTCATCTCTTTCTTCTCTTTTGCAGGAGCTGCGCTCACCATGATGCTCTTCGCAACGTTCTTGCCGTCCATCTCGGCGTACTTCACAGTCACTTTATCGCCCATCTTCACGTCCGCAAGGGACTTCTTCTCTTTGCCGATCTTTACGCTGGTCTTGTCGTCTGTGTTGACCATGACATCACCCTTCTTACCCTTTACGGTGAGGGTGTTTGCCTTTGCGTCAACTGCTGCGACCTCTCCGGTAACCTGCTTTACCTTTGCAGGGGCCTTCTTCTCAGCCTTCTCTGCAGGAGCAGGAGCTGCCTTCTCAGCTGCGAAGGAGAGACCGGCGACTGAAAGGACAAAGAGAACTGATACGATAATCGCTATTGCCTTTTTCATAAAATCACCTCCTTTCATTATGAGCTAATCAAAACCTGATAGGATTAATACAAGATGCGTGCCAGTTCAAGGAGAATAGACAGGGGGTAAAATAATATTATAAATTAGTAAGTTATGTAATGGGCCATTTTAAAGGGGAGAAGTTTTCAAAAAGATTTCCCTTTTTAAGGAATATTCTCCCTTTTTGAGGAAGGACCGTCCAGTCCGAATTTTTCCCAACGGTACCAGAAGGTCTTGTAACTCATGCCGAGGAGCCGCGCTGCCCTGGCAGCCACGTTGTTCGCCTTCTCCATAGCTTTCTTGAGGAGTTCCTTTTCCAGTTCCTCAAAGACAATGCCCTCTTCAGGCACGTCAATATCGAAAAGACTTTGGTGACGGGATAAGCGCAACTCGCTTTGTATGTCCTGCAGCCGTATTGTGTCCGACTCGCACATGAGCACAGCCCGCTCAATGACAGACTCTACTTGCCTCACATTGCCGGGCCAGTGGTATTCCACAAGGGACTTCATCGCCTGCTCGTCCACTCCCTTTATCCTTTTGCCGAATTCAGTGTTGTATCGCTGGAGAAAATAATTGACCAGCTGGGCAATATCTTCCCTCCTCTCCCTCAGAGGGGGGATTTCTATAGTGACTACCCTTAGACGGTAGTAGAGGTCCTCCCTGAATTTGCCGTTCTTCATCTCCTTTTCCAGATCCTTATTGGTTGCTGCGATGATCCTGACATCTACTTTGATTGCATCCCTTCCCCCGATCCTCCGTATTTCCTTCTCCTGAAGGACCCTGAGGATTTTTGACTGTGTCAGAGCAGGGAGGTCTCCTATTTCATCCAGAAACATGGTGCCGCCGTTGGTGGCCTCAAAAAGCCCTATTTTCCTCGTCATCGCACCGGTAAATGCCCCGGGTTCGTAACCAAAGAGCTCGCTTTCAAGCAGGTTCTCCGGTATGGCTGCGCAGTTGATGGCAGTGAAGGGCTTTGAACTTCTGGGACTGTTGTAGTGAATTGCCTTTGCGATGAGTTCCTTGCCCGTTCCGCTTTCCCCGAGAACCAGGACCGTCACCGGGTTCTGGGAGACCTTCTTCGTGATATCGATGACCTTTCTCATCACCGCGGAATCGCCCACAATGCCCTCGATGCTGAACTTGTCATACAATGCCTTCTGGAGCTTTCGGTTCTCCCCCACGAGTCTTGTTCTCTCCAGGGCATGTTTTACATTTAGGAGCACCTTGTCCTTATCAAGGGGTTTTTCGAGGTAACTGTAAGCCCCCTTGTTCATCGCCTCCACCACCGAGGGTATGGTGCCAAAGGCGGTCATGAGAACCACCTCTGGCGGATTCTCCCGGGATTTGATCTTCTCCATAAGCTGGATGCCGTCCATGCCCTCCATCTTGAGGTCTGTGAGGACAACGTCAGGATTGTACGAATTGAGAATCTTCAATGCCTCCTCCCCTGATGCGGCTACATAGGTCTCATAGCCCTCTGCGGAGAGGATAGTCTTGAGGATGTTCCTCTGGTTCAATTCGTCATCGACCACCAGTATCACAGACATGCCGTTATCTCCCGCCTGAAACGCTCACAGTCAGTTTAAGGGCAGACTTATGATGACGTCGCTGCCCGTGTCTCCCTCACTGCGGATCTCTATTTTTCCCCCGTGCTCTTCCACAATACGTTTGGTTGTGGCAAGCCCGAGCCCGAGCCCGGTATTTTTCGTGGTATAAAAAGGTTCGAAGACCTTGGACAGGTTCTCTTTTGCGACCCCGATTCCGGTGTCGGCAACGGAGAGCAAGAACTTCCCGTCATCCCTTCTTGTCCTGATGGTGAGGGTTCCCCCTTCCGGCATTGCCTGAAACGCGTTCGTGAGGACATTCATGATGCATGTCTTCATGAGTTCAGGGTCCACCATGATGTCGGGCGAAAACTCATACTGTTTTTTTATTTCCACCCCTTCCCCTGCGGCCTTTGCCCGTATAATCTCCACCACGTCGTCAAGTATGCGCTCAACCTGTGTGCGCTGAATGTTCAGTTTTAACGGTTTGCCGTAGTCAAGGAAATCGCTCACCAGTCTGTTGAGTCTGCGTATCTCCTGTTTCACGCTCGTGAGAAGGGCGTCAAAATTCTCCGCGTCCACATGAGCGGAGGGTGGGTACTTTTCCCTTATGTGGTCGATGCTGAGGCTTATGAAGTTAAGGGGGTTTCGTATCTCATGGGCAATACTCCTCGATAACTCCCCTACCGCAGAAAGATGTTCCGCCTCCCGCAGTCTTTCCTCCAGACGCTTATTTTCGCGAAGTCTCTGGAGCATAAAATTAAAGCTCTCGGTGAGTTCCCCGATCTCGTCCTTCCTGTCGACAGGGAGGTTCTGTTCAAAGTCACCCGCGGCAACCCTCTTTGCCGCAGCCACCACTGAGTGGATGGGCTCCGTATACCTGATGGAAAGGAATATGGCGATGCCGATTCCCAGGGCAAAGACGAGAAGGGCGGCGAAAATCCTCTTCACCAAGTTGTGCTTCAGCATCATCGAAACATCATCTGCATTGATCTTCAGGTGGATATACCCATAGTGGGCACCGCCTGCAATAACAGGCAAAATTACATTATAGGCCTTCCCCTCCGTGGAGACCGGTTCCCCCAGTTCTGCCTTGATCACCAGTTCCTTCTTTTTAGGGCTCAGGGCAGAGCCAATCTTTGTGGGATTGGTACTCGCAATGATTTCGTCGGTAGTGCTGATAATCGAGATCTCATTGATCCCTTTTGAATTGAGATTTTTCAGGTACTGTGCGAGACGAGATTCATCTGTTGAACCACTCCCCGTAACCTCTTCCACCCCCACCTGGATGGCCTTGGAGAGCTCAGCCGTTTGATTTCCGAGTTCGGTCAGGAGCACTTTTTCGGATTGCCAATAGAGGAAAAACAGGACGGAAAGCAGAATAGAACTCAGGAAGAGCATCATGAGGACGAGTTTTTTGTTCAGCGAAAGATTTAGGAAGAAGGTCTTAATCATGCAATTTCAAGTGCCTTACCCTGTCAGATCCCGCATATGAATGATCCGTTGTCCGGGAAATCTCGCGGGACAAGATCCCTTTAAGCTTATTATAGCGTAAAAGGAATGGAAAAGGGAAAGGGACGCTGTCCATGGGGTGGGGTCCTGCAATTCCCGAACACACGGATCGAGCCTGTTCTTTATTGTAAAACTTCCATTCATTTGTTTATAATTCTTTAGGTTTGTGTATGTACACGAGCGATTTACTATATAGGTATCCAAGACTGCCCTATATCATTAATCTGCTCCTGTCCCTTGTATTGATCATCTTTCTGCTCGTTTTCGTGAGGGACATCCTCTCGGGCATCTCAAAAAAGGGAGAGAAGGCCCCTGCCCCTCCCCGGGCTCCGGTGCATCAGGTGAAGAGGGTTCTCCAGGAATATGCGGGCATACTGAAGAACAACCCATTTGGTTTCGCCGGGGGCCAGCTGAAGGAACTCTCTGTTGCGAAAGAAGGCTCAGTCTCCCAGTCGGATATCACCCTCATAGGAACGGTCTCCGGTTCCGCCAGGAACAGCTATGCAATATTTGTGGATAAGAGCGGAAAACAAGAACTGGTGAAGGTCGGCGAGCCGGTTTTCGGTATGGGGAAGCTGAAGCGGGTGGACAGTGACAGGGCATATATCAGCGAGGGGGGCAGGGAGGTAAAGATCCCCATGGCAGAGATACTCATCATAAAGGAGGTCAATCCTCCTTCGGGCAGCCGCATGGCATCGGACCTCGCGAGGAGCGTGGGAAGAGGGATGTTTCTTGTGGACCAAAAGAAGATCCTCAATGCCCTGGAAAACCCCAACCAGCTCATGACCGATGCGAGGCTCCAGCCGAATCTCGTGGATGGAAAACAGGAGGGTTATATTCTCCGTGAGGTGAGAAACGGCGGAATCTATCAGAGTCTGGGACTTCAGAATGGCGACGCCCTTCTGAGGATTAATGAATACAATATCTCAAATCCCGAGAACGCACTCCAGGCATTCACCGCATTGCGGGGCATGGACAGGGTGCAGGTTGATATTGTGAGGGACGGAACGAAGATGACGCTGACGTACCAGATCCGATAATGAGAGATGAGATGAGAACACGTGCGATTATAATCCTGTGCCTTGCCCTCGCGGTGGTGCTGCTCATTCCCCCTCCTGTGATCGGGGAGTCAAAAAAGCCGGAAAAAGTGACCTTCAACTTTGTGGATGTTGAGCTCCCCGCCATTACAAAGTTCATAAGCGATATCACAAAGAAGAATTTTGTTTTTGATGAGCGGGTAAAGGGGAAGATTACCATCATCGCACCCTCCAAGCTGAGTGTGGATGAGGCATACAGCCTGTTTACCTCTGTGCTCGAATTGAAGGGGTTCACTGTCGTGCCTTCGGGCGTTGATGTTTACAAGATCATCCCTTCTGCTGAGGCAAAGCAAAAGGGAATAGAACTCTCCAGTGACAGACAGACGGTGAATGAGAGCTATATTGCCCGTCTCATTTCACTAAAACATATATCGTCCGATGATGCACTTAAGTTCCTCCAGCCCATTGTGTCTAAGGACGGTTATGTGTCTGCGTTCGGACCGGGGAACCTTCTCCTGGTGATTGATTCAGGGTTGAACATGGAGAAGATACTCTCTATTGTGGAGATCATTGACCAGCCCTCCATGAGGGAGGGACCTGAGCTTATCTTCCTTAAGTATTGCAGCGCCGATGCAGTGGCGAAGATGCTCAATGAGGGGATGAGCAGGAGGGCGCGGGGTGCTCCACAGCAGGTCATTGCAGAAGAGACAAAGGTGGTGGCTGACCAGAGGCTGAATGCAGTAGTCCTCTTCGGGGATAAAGGAGCGCGGGAATCTATGAAATCCCTTGTCGAGATGGTTGATGTCCCCTCTCGTGAAGCACAGGGAAGGATCAATGTCTATTTCCTCGAAAACGCTGACGCAACCGAACTGGCAAAGATCCTTGAGGGGATTATCAGGGGTACCCAGACGCCGCGTCAGGCTGCTCCTGGCGCTCCGCAGGTGACTCCCTTTGAGGCAGTCGGGGGGATTACGATCAGTGCTGACAAGGCGTCAAACTCGCTTGTCATTGTTGCATCGCCT
>Ga0335070_10011577_pt1 | contig 10294 bp, 7 predicted proteins | sample Lox_Sample_13_FD_206722 | JGI IMG/M metagenome (GOLD analysis project Ga0335070, IMG submission 206722) | Soil microbial communities from Loxahatchee National Wildlife Refuge, Florida, United States - Lox_Sample_1.3 | ecosystem: Environmental > Terrestrial > Soil > Wetlands | place: USA: Florida... | reverse complement strand
CCATCAGCTGCAAGAAGTCAACCAGCAAAAGTCCACCCAGCTGGAGGAATTGACCCGCTCACAGGATCTCCTGCGGGAGCGGGAAAGGAAATTGCAGGCCTTTGTCAACGCAATTCCCAGCCTTTCATTCGTGTTCGATGAAGAAGGCCGCTACCTGGAAATCATGGCCCACGATTTCAGCCTGCTCAGCGATCACATCGAGAGGCTCAAAGGGCGGCTGATCAGCGAGGTCCTGCCCGCTGATGGCGCCCACTCGATGATGAACGCCATCCGGCGGACGATCGAAACGGGCAAGACGCAGGTGATTGACTATAAAATTCCCATCCTCTCCGGCGATGAGCGCTGGTTTGAAGGACGTTTTGCATTGATGGAGAAGGGCAGGCAGGGACACAGCAAAGTTGTTTTGATCGCCACGGAAATAACCGACCGGGTCAATCTCTATCAGGAAGTGGGTCGCCTGGCGATGCAGGATCCATTGACCGGTTGTTATAACCGCCGTCATTTCATGACCCTGGCCAACCAGGAGATCCAGCGCGCCTTGCGTTACCACCGGCCTTTGTCGTTGATCATGCTGGATATCGACCGTTTCAAGAAATTAAATGACCGCCATGGGCATCTCGTGGGGGACCAAATCCTGTGTGCGATGGTCAATCTGTGCCAGGCCAGTCTGCGCAAGGTGGATATCCTTGGCCGCTATGGCGGGGATGAGTTTCTCATCCTGATGCCGGAGACGGCCGTCGAGGGGACGCTCCCGGCGGCTCAACGGCTGCGCAAAGCCATCGAAGACATGGTCATGATCATCCCCGAGGGGAAAATCCGCATCACCGTTTGTGTTGGCGTCGCCAGCCTGGACGTGAATCGAAAGCCCGCAGAGACGCTTGACGAGCTGGTCAAGCGCGCCGATCAGGGCTTGTATGCAGCCAAGTCCGCCGGGCGCAACTGCGTCCAGTCGGGTTAAGGTCAAGCCGCTCAGTTTCGTTCGATGGGATATTTCCATCCCTCATTTTCGGTTGACGAAAGTGGGGGATGGATGCTTTATGCGGGCGATCCTGGCCTCGTTCAGCGGGCTTTTTACGAGGGGAAATGGATAGAACCAAGGGAAGATAGATTATGGAAAGAAATTTATGATAATTATGATAAGATCAATCCATTATCGGCCCTCAAATTCTTATTTCAGGAAGGATTAGCTATGTCTCGTACATTACGGTTCTCTCTGCTGGCGGTCCTATGCCTGGCAATCGGGTTGGCGGGTTGCAGCCTGCCCGGTTCAGGATCCACCGGCTCGGGGTCGCCTTCCGGGTCCTCATCCGGTGGCAGCGCGGCGCTCTCCGGTCCGTGTGCCAATCCGCTCCTGCCCGTGGTGGCGGGTGCCACTTGGAATTACCAGATGAGCGGTTTCGCCTCCGGGAGTTTCACCCGGATGATTAACTCCGTCAACGGGAGCGGATTTGAAGACCAGGACACGTTCTGGAACGGGGTGGTCCGTACCGGTCAGTGGAATTGCGACGCCGGCGCACTGATCGCCCTCGACCCGGGCGGAGGCACATCGGCCAGCGTCGAATTCAACAGCACGATCACAGATTTCCACACCACGGCCTTGAGCGGGGTGACCCTGCCTGCGTCGGTCACTGCAGGCGACCATTGGAACCAGTCGATCAGCATCGCCGGCACGATGACCATGAACGGCGATTCGGCAGACGCAACCAACGATACCACCACCGACTGCACCGCCTCCGCCTCCGAAAGTGTCACGGTAGCGGCCGGCACCTTTAACGCCATGAAGGTCACCTGCCAGGATAGCATCAATATCAAGGTCACCACTCAAGGGATTACGGTTCCCATCCCGCCGATCATTTTTACCGCCGAAAACTGGTATGTCCCCAGCGTAGGTTGGGTGAAGTCCGTCAGCACCGGCAGCGGCCTAGACGCCACAGTTGAATTAACTTCATATTCAATCCCCTAGGCCTTGGAAATCAAAACCGCCCCAGAGACATTCAACTGCCGGGGCGGTTTGATTCCTGCCGGGAGGGATCAGCCTTCCGCCTCGCGCAGGTGGGGGAAGAGCAGCACCTCGCGGATGGAGTGCTTGTCGGTCAGCAGCATGGCCAGCCGGTCCACGCCCATGCCAAAGCCGCCGCAGGGCGGCATGCCGTAGCGCATGGCGCGCAGGTAGTCTTCGTCCATGGGGTGTTTTTCCTCGTCGTCCGACTTGTAGTCGCGGCCCATTTCAAGGAAGCGCTGTTCCTGGTCGAGCGGGTCGTTCAACTCGGTGAAGGCATTGCACAGCTCGAAGCCGGCCACGTAGGCCTCGAAGCGTTCCACGAGCAGCGGCTCTCCGGGCATCGACTTGGCCAGCGGAGAAATGTCCCGGGGATAATCGTAGAGCAGGGTCGGCTGGATCAGGATCGGTTCGAGGAACTCGGCGAGCATGAAGTCGATCATCTTGCCGCGGGTCGTATCCGGGTCGGGGGTATTGCCGGTTTTCTTGAGGGCTTTGTAAAGAGCTGCGGCGGTCGGGTGCTGGGCGATGTCGATCCCGGTCACCTCCAGCAGACCCTGGCGCATCTGCAGCCGCTTCCAGGGGGGGGTGAAGTCGATGACGTGCCCCTGGTAGGTCACCCGGGTCGTGCCGAGCACTTTTTCGGCGACCCAGGCGACCATCTGCTCAGTCAGCTCCATGACTTTGAGATAGTCGGCATAGGCCCAGTAGAACTCCAGTTGGGTGAATTCGGGATTGTGCTTGTAGGAAACCCCTTCGTTGCGGAAATCGCGCCCGATCTCATAGACCTTTTCCAGGTTGCCGACCAGAAGACGTTTGAGGTACAGCTCGAAGGAAATGCGCAGGTATAGATCCTGTTTCAGCTGGTTGTGGTGGGTGACGAACGGTTTGGCCGCCGCGCCGCCGTAGATCGGTTGCAGCATCGGCGTCTCGACCTCCAGGAAGCCCTGCCCGTCGAGGAACTCGCGCAGGGCGTGCACGATCGCGGCGCGGGTCCGGAAGGTGGTGCGCACCTCCGGGTTGACCGCCAGGTCGGCGTAACGCTGGCGGGCGCGCAGCTCCGGGTCCTCCAGGACAGCGTGCCGGACCGTTTCGCCGCTCTCCGTGACCTCGTCCTTGGCTGCCGGGAGCGGGCTGACCGCCTTGGCCAGCATCTTGAAATCCTGGACGTGCAGGGTCACTTCGCCGGTGCGGGTGCGGAACATGAAACCTGAAGCCTGGACGAAGTCGCCCAGGTCGAACATCTTGTTGAACAGTTCGAGCCTTGCCTCGCCCAGGTCGTTCTGGCGCAGGAAGAGCTGGATGCGACCCTCGCCGTCCTCGATATGGGCGAAGGTGAGCTTGCCCATCGGCCGGATGGCGCGCAGGCGTCCCGCCAGGGTGGCTTTGACCTCCTCGGGCGTGCCGCCTTTGCCAGCGGCCCTTTCGGAGGCCTCGAAGGCTGTAATCGCCTGGGCGCTGGTATGCGTCCGCTCGGCACGCGTAGGGAAGGGCTCGATTCCCTCGGCGCGCAGCTCCTTGATCTTTTCGAGGCGGATTTTTTCAAGGGAGGTATATTCGGTCATGGCAGGACCTTTCTGGTGGATATTTTACCATCCCTCACAACCCCTCCCCGACCCTCCCCTTCTCCCCCTCAGGAGGAGAAGGGGAGGGTGGCCGGAGACCGGGTAGGGAAGCGAGGGGGATAAAAAAAGCCCCGCGCTCCTGGCAGGAGGCGCGGGGCCTGGTTCGGCTTGCCCCGGGCTATTCGACCTTGATAATTTTTACTTTGAACGTTCCGCCGGGAGCTTCGATGGATACTTCTTCACCGGCGCGGTGGTTCAGAATGGCTTTTCCAATGGGGGATTCATTCGAGATCTTCCCTTCGCGCGGATTGGCCTCGGCGGCTCCGACGATGGTATACGTTTCCTGGCCGCTGCCGGTTTCTTTGATGGTGACTTTGGATCCTACCTGGATGGCGCCACCTTTTTCCTTCTTTTCCTTTTCGTCGATGACGCGCGCCGAGGCCAGGATGATCTCCAATTCCTGGATGCGGCCTTCAACGAATGCCTGCTCGTTCTTGGCGGCCTCGTATTCGGCGTTTTCGATCAGCTCGCCGCCTTCCATGGCCTCATGCAGGCGCTCGGCAACCTCCTTGCGCTTGGTGGTGCGCAGGAACTCGAGCTCCTCGGCGAGCTTTTGATAGCCTTCCTTGGTCAGGAATGTCGTGGGCATTTTATTTTCCTGAGAAAAAATGCATCTCTGAACCAGAGATGCGCTTGTGTAGGTCTCCCTACCCGGCGATATTATACATGATTTTATCTGAAAAGCAAGCCCGGCCTTGACTAAATCCGCCACAGGAGGATGCCCTGCTGACCTGACCAGTAAGTGCTGATCGCTGCCCGCATTTTCTCCGTATCGTCAAACAATACAGCCATTTGGGATGCGTAGGCTGCGATGCCGGTTTTCCAAGCGGTCAGTCCGCGTTTCGAGACCGGAAAAAGCTCGCTTTTCATCCCGGCTGTAGCCGGCTCGAAAGCTTCCGGGTGATCCAGCAGGTAGGGGATGTCGGCGTAGTAGCGCAGGGGGCGGGCCAGGCGTTCAGCCGCCCGGCGCGTCAGGACGTGGTCCGGATGGCCTCCGATAGCTAACGGGCAGATCAGCATATCGTCCGCTTCCAGTTCACCGTCCAGCTCGGCGGCGATTTTTTCGTCCAGACCCGATTCCGGCGGTGAGAGCGGGGCGAAAATATCCTCCGGGTAAAGCGGGTTCCCGGCGGGCGAGCGGCGATAGATGCAATCCGGGGTGCTGAAGTGGCGGACCTGCGCGCCGACGGACCGGTAGGCCGACCGGTCCTCCTGGCGGCGAAGGGCGAGTGTCTCTTCGGCGCCGTCCGTGCCCCAACCCTTATGGCAGCGCAGCGCCAGGGGCGAAAGGGGACCCGGGGGCGCATCGCCAGCACAAACCGTCCAGATCTCGACCGGGATGCCCCGGCGGTTTTGTTCCCAGATCAGTCCACCGCAGGAGAGGATCGCATCATCAAAGTGAGGGGAAAGGTAGATCCAGCGTATCGAGGTCACTGAAAACTACGCTTCTTCGTCCTCGCCGGTGATGATGCCGCCGGCCAGCTTCTGCAGGGCGTCCAGTTCTTCCGGATCGGGCTCCCGCTCACTGGCGTGCCAGTATTTGTCCAGCAATTCCAGGGGACTCAGGCTGCTGATCGCCTGGTCGGCGGAGAGGCGAATGCGCGCCTCGATCTGGGGGCGCTTGATCAGGTGGAATTCGAAAGCCTCGGCGGCGTAGAGGCGCAGGGCGGCCTCGTCGATCAGCGAGTCCCAATCGCGGGCGTACTCCACCGTCAGGCGCACGATGGCACCTTCCAGGCCTGCCGGTCCTGGCAGGGCTGCCTTGAGCCGTTCGGTGACGTTCTGGTCAGAATCGAGCTTCACCCTGCGGTCGACGAATGGGCGGATCGTCTCGATCTTGCGCCACTCAATTTTTGTTTTTTGTTTTTCAATCTCTGCGATAATAAAGAATTTATCATCCCCTGCTTCGCCGAAGTCGACGCGCTCGATCGAGCCGGGGTAGATGACCGGAGGATGGGCGTTTTCATTCAGGTTTTGCGGTTTATGGATGTGGCCCAGGGCGACGTAGTCCAGGCGTGGGTCCTTGACCAGCGAGCCGGGCAGCACCAGGTCGGCGCCCAGCATGACCGAGCGCTCCGAGCCGTAGACCGCCCCCTGGACCGAGGCGTGGGCGGTCAGGATGACCGGCAGCGCCGGGTCGGCCTGCTCCAGCCAGCCGTAGACCAGCTCGGTCAGGTTCTGCTCGAGGCGGGTGTAGACCTCGGCCGCGTCGGCCTCCCCCAGGTCGAGGGCGGCGGTAAGCCCGGAGCGCGAGACCCACGGCAGGGCGATCACCTGAACGGGCAGGCCGAGCTCGTCGGCACGCAGGAACTGGGGACGGTCGAGGACGCGCACGTGCGGGATTTCCAGGGTGGTGAACTCCTGGATGGCGTTGGCCCGCCCCAGGGCGGGGGAGAGGTCGTGGTTGCCGACCAGCAGCAGGGCCGGGATGCCGGCCTTGGACAGGCGCATGATGCGTTTGCCCCATTCGCGTTGGAAGGTCGGAGCGGGGGCGCGGTCCTTGTAGGCGTCTCCGGCGAAGATCACCAGGTCGACTTTTTCATTGACCGCCGCATCCACGATGAAGTCCAGGGACTTGAGGAAGTCCAGGACGCGCAGCGGCAGGCCGGTCTCGGGGTCGTGACGCCCGTAGTTGGCCATGTCGATGTGCGCATCGGCAAAATGGAGGAGTTTCATGTCGATCAGGGCGAGACGCCCCAGGCTTTCAACGTGTCGAGGGTGGCCTGCAGGAGGCGGTTGTAGTAGTAAGCCTTGAGAATGTCGGCGTAGGCCCGATCCATCTGCCCGAGGGCGTATTCGGCTTGGGCGCGCCAATACCAGCTTTCTTCCAGGCTGCGCGGGGCCTTGATCGTCGACAGCGTGGCCCCGGCCAGGTTGATGACGTCCTGATAGCGGCTGGTGTAGAAATAGGCCTTGTACGGGCCGGTCTGGTACCACAGGATGCGGTATGGCCGGTCCTTTTCCGGAAGTGTATTGTACATGCTGAAGGCGCTGTCGTAGGCCGCGGCCGAGCTGCCGTAATCGGTCAGCAGGCCGGCGCTGGTTCCCAGGTTGAACTCGGCAAAGAACTGCTCCAGGCCGCTCAGGTTCTGGCTCTCCTGCTGGGCGGTCGCCAGGGCGTGCCGGGCGGACCAGGTATCGTCTGCCCACGGGCCGAGGGCGGCCATCAGGTCGGCTTCGCGCTCGGGCGGGTAGACGACGATGAAGACGTAGTCGAAGGCGCGCCAGCCGCTCAGGTAGTCGGCATAGCTCATTTTCTGGTCATAGCCCTGTTCTTTATAGGGAATCTTTTCGTTTGGGGTGTACGTATCCTGCCAGGTGAAGACCCGGCTGCCGTCGTCATAGCCGGTGGTGAATGCATAGTGGCCGGCCCACTGCATGGTGTTTTCTGGCGGCAGGGTCTGGTAGATGCCCTTCTCGGCAACGATCGGGAAGCCGGCGGCGATCAGCCGCTTGACCAGCTCCAGGTCTCCACCGTAGCGGTAAAGCGCCTTGAGGCTGGTATGCTCGTTGACGTAGTCGACCAGCTCGTAGGGCATGACGTTGACGTCGGTGTTGCCGTTGTCGATGAAGGTGCCGTTTGGATCGTTCTGGCCGGGTTTGACCGCCGCGGCGATCTGGTCGCGCAGGTCCATGGTATTGCCGGCTTCACCCTTCCAACCCCAGTACGCGAGCGCCATGGCCAGGTTGGCCGGGCCGCAGTAGTTCCAGCGGTGCATCTGATCGATGAAGGTGACGCCGTTCCGGACGAGCGAGGCGGGTAGGGGGGCGGAGGTCACGACCGGGGCGGTCGGGTCGGCCGCCGGTGGGATGGGGGTGGCCGGGACGGGGGAGGTATCCGCAGTCGGCGTGGGGAGGCCCTGCTGATTGGGGACGAAGACCACGTGTTGGGGCGGGTGAATGATGTAGTAGATGCTGGTCTGCAGGTTGTCCAAACGCCAAGCAAGATGCTTTTTATAAAAGTCGGGGAAGAAAATCAGCGCGGTGATCAGGAGGAGTAGGGCGACCGCGCCGAGGAGGAGGTTTCCCGTCCGCTTGTTCATACCACGACATTATAACAAAAGCAGGGACGCAATCGCTGCGTCCCTGCTGCGCTCCACGGCTTTCCTTGAGTGGATTTTTCCGCCTCTTTAACCCTCTTCCTTGGGGTAAGGGGTATTCGTTCCGTGGAATAAAACGAATAATGAGGAACGAGCGAATTGCAGATTGCTGAATGGTAATTAGTGAAAGGGAGGATTCATGGGGGAATATTAGGACAAAGCAGAAATTACAAGGCGAGAAGTTTGACTTGTATTGGCAAAGCCCTATAATGGAGTAAGGACAAAGGAGATTTATATGAAAAAGGGATATTTTCTACTTATCCCGTTTGCCATCATTGCCGGCATTGCAGTTTGCATCGGGGCTATTTTTGGCATGCTTGCAATCATCTTTGGCACGATGAAGGCAAATCCCGCCTACCGCATGGGAATGGAGATGGCGAAGAATGATCCAGCGGCGAATGCGCTATTTGGCTCACCGATCAAGGATGGATTCTTCGTCGGCGGGAGTGTAAAGAGTTCCGAGTATTGCTGTGCGACTGCCAACTTGGAAACATCCATTTCCGGTCCAAAGACACACGGTACGATCTCCATTTATGGTTTGGCGCATGAGGACGGTTCATGGACGGTCGAGGATGTGACCATCCGGATCGGCGGCAAGATCATATTGACCTATAGCAGTGCCGAGGCCGCAGAGGGGTTCCATAAGCCATTGCGATAGCAGTTGAAGTCGGATGAGCGCGCCATCTTCAGATAGACAATCGGATATACGGAGGAATAAAAAGTCGGCCAACCTGTGAGGGTTGGCCGCTCGTTTTATATAAAGAGTGACGGTCAGGCGTCGCGGACTTCGCCGTCGATCACGTCGCCGTCGTTGCCCGAGGAGGGCGGAGGCGTTTGCGGGCCCTCGGCACCGGGCTGGGGACCACCGGCGGCCTGTGGCTGCCCCTGAGCATACATCTGCTGGCTGAGGGCGTAGAAGACGTTCTGCAGCTCGTCAGTGGCTTTTTTGATGCGGTTCAGGTCCTCGCCCTGGGCGGCCTGTTTCAGGTCGTTGATCTTGGCTTCGATCTTGCCGCGTTCGTCGGAGGGGACTTTCTCGCCCAGGTCGCGCAGCGCCTTCTCGGTCTGGTAGACCAGACTGTCGGCGTTGTTGCGGGCGTCGATGACCTCGCGGCGCTTTTTGTCCTCGGCCTCGTACTTCTTGGCTTCATCCACCTTGCGGGCGATGTCGTCCTTGCTCAGGTTGGTAGAGGCGGTCACGGTGACCTTCTGCTCCTTGCCGGTGGCCTTGTCCCTGGCGGTGACGTTGAGGATGCCGTTGGCGTCGATATCGAAAGTCACCTCGATCTGCGGGATGCCGCGCGGAGCCGGCGGGATGCCGTCCAGGCGGAAGCGGCCCAGGCTCATGTTGTCGTTGGCCATCGGGCGCTCGCCCTGCAGGATGTGGATGTCGACGGCCGTCTGGCTGTCGGCGGCGGTCGAGTAGGTCTCGGCCTTGCGCACCGGGATGGTGGTGTTGCGCTCGATCATCTTGGTCATCACGCCGCCCATGGTTTCCACGCCCAATGAGAGCGGGGTCACGTCGAGCAGCAGGATGTCTTTGACCTCGCCGCCCAGCACGCCGGCCTGGATGGCCGCCCCGACCGCCACGACCTCGTCGGGGTTGACGCCCTTGTTGGGCTCCTTGCCGTCCGTCAGCTGGCGGACCAGCTCTTGGACCATCGGCATGCGGGTGGCGCCGCCGACCAGCACGACCTCGTTCAGTTCGCCGACCTTCAGGCTGGCGTCCTTTAAGGCATTCTCGAACGGGGTGCGGCAGCGGTTGAGCAGGTCGGAGGTCATCTGCTCGAACTTGGAGCGGGTGAGCTTGAGGACCAGGTGCTTCGGTCCGCCGGCATCGGCGGTGATGTAGGGCAGGTTGATCTCGGTCTCCATCATGTTGGAGAGCTCGATCTTGGCCTTCTCGGAGGCTTCCCTCAGGCGTTGGAGAGCCTGGCGGTCGTTGCGCAGGTCGATGCCTTCCTGCTTCTTGAACTCGTCGGCCGCCCAGTTGACCACGCGCTGGTCCCAATCGTCGCCGCCCAGATGGGTGTCGCCGTTGGTGGACTTGACCTCGATGACGCCCTCGCCGACGTCCAGGATGGATACGTCGAAGGTGCCGCCGCCCAGGTCGAAGACCAGGATGGTCTCATTCTTCTTTTTGTCCAGGCCGTAGGCTAGGGCCGAGGCGGTCGGCTCGTTGATGATGCGCTTCACGTCCAGGCCGGCGATCTTGCCGGCGTTCTTGGTGGCCTGGCGCTGGCTGTCATTGAAGTAAGCCGGGACGGTGATGACGGCCTCGGTGACCGTCTGGCCGAGGTAAGCCTCGGCGTCGGACTTGAGCTTGGCCAGGATCATGGCGGAGACCTCCTCCGGGCTGTACTCGCGGTTGGTGACGGGGATCTTGACGCGCGCCTCGTCCGACGGTCCGGTTACGACGGCGTATGGCACCATCTTGCGCTCGGTCTCCACCTCTTCGTAGCGGCGTCCCATGAAACGCTTGATCGAATAGATGGTATTTTCCGAGTTGATCACGGCTTGGCGCTTGGCGGTCTGGCCGACAAGGCGCTCGTTGTTCTTATTGAATGCCA
>Ga0335070_10011576_pt1 | contig 10294 bp, 7 predicted proteins | sample Lox_Sample_13_FD_206722 | JGI IMG/M metagenome (GOLD analysis project Ga0335070, IMG submission 206722) | Soil microbial communities from Loxahatchee National Wildlife Refuge, Florida, United States - Lox_Sample_1.3 | ecosystem: Environmental > Terrestrial > Soil > Wetlands | place: USA: Florida... | reverse complement strand
CGCTTCGCCAGGGGAGAAAGATGATGCGCGGCTACGGCAAGTCGGGGGCGGGCGGGCGGCCGCGCTTTCTCGATCGCCGGGGCTAGCCCGCATTATCCACGAACCACCTGCTGCGATCGCGGATCTGGCCGTCCTTCCGGGCGTCCTCGGGCCTCGAACCTTGCGACGTACCGACAAGTACGCCTCAGGTCCGAGCCCCTGTGGTTGCCTGGTGGCACGACCATCTCCACGATCTCGCTTCGGCGTCTCGGGCACAATGCGGGCTAGTAGTTTAAATAAGGTAGTCGGTCTTACTCGGCACCTTGGTACCGGAGAGCCCACCAAAGGGAGATAGCTTTGCCGGGATGCGGGGGGCGCGCCTTCGTCATCTTAGATCGTATCTTGCTGGAAAGACTTCTCTAACGGTCTCCGGCACGCATCTTGCTCAGGAGGAGTGACGTTAACCGGATGGAGACAGGTACCGACAAGCCTGCCGGATCGAGCACATCCATGAGAACCCAGATTATTGCGGACGTGAGTTCCAACCACATGGGGAGCAAAGCGGTGGCCGAGGCCATGATCCAGGCCGCCGCCGCCGCGGGAGTAGACCTGGTGAAGTTTCAATCCTGGCAGGCCAGGAAACTGCGGCCAGATTTTCCCGACTACGACCAGACCTTCCGGCGGCATCAGACCACGGAGCTTTCAGATAAGGATCACTGGTTTCTCGTCGAGCGGTGTCGGCAGTGTGGTGTCAAATTTTTGACCACGTGTTTCGACCTTGACCGTGTCGATTTTCTCGCCGGTCTCGGGCTTGACACCATCAAGGTGGCTAGCCCCGACTGCGGCAGCCTTCGTCTCCTCGATCGTCTCATGGAGAAGTTCGAGCATCTCATCATCTCTACCGGCATGACCCCGGATTCCGAAGTGGAGCACATGATCGCCCACACCCGTGGGCATCGGGTGACGGTGCTCCACTGTGTCTCCCTCTACCCGACACCCCCGGACCGAGTGAACCTCGCTCGCATGAACTGGCTCAAATCCCTGGGGGTTCCTGTGGGCTTCTCGGACCATACTTTGGGAGTCGAGGCCGGCATGCTCGCCATCTCCATGGGGGCGTCCATGGTGGAGAAACATTTCACCCTCAGCCGGAGTCTGCCGGGCAAAGATCAGGCGATCTCGGGCACCCCGGAGGAGTTCGCCCGCCTCGTAACATGGGCGAACCTCGTTGAGACCATGACGGGGGTTCCCCGGCCGCGGCTTTCCGAGGACGAACTCAGACTCCGTGAGATCTATGTAGGCAAGTGGGGCGACAACCGATGAAGAAAAAAATCCTCGTGGTCGTTGCGAGTCGGGCCAACTACGGCCGGATCAAATCCGTTCTCAAGCACATCCGGGCGCATCCCGATCTCGAACTACAACTCGTGGTCGGTGCATCGGCCCTTCTTTTTCGCTTCGGCAGCGTCGTCGACGTGATCCGTAACGATGGGTTCGAGCCCACCGCCACGGCTTACTACGTGGTCGAGGGCGAAACGCCCACCACCATGGCCAAGACCACGGGAATGGCCATCATCGAGCTGGCAACCTTGTTCGAGAACTTGGCGCCCCACCGGATCATCACGGTGGCGGACCGTCATGAGACCCTGGCGACCGCCGTCGCCGCCAGCTACATGAACATCGTCCTCGCCCACACCCAAGGCGGCGAGGTCACCGGCTCCATCGACGAGAGCGTGCGGCACGCCATCACTCGCCTCGCCCACATGCACTTCCCGGCGAGCGAACTCAGCCGGGAGCGGCTTATCGGCATGGGCGAGGATCCCGAGAGCATCTTCTGCGTCGGCTGTCCGGCCATGGATCTCATTCGCGAGACGGATCTCAGACTGGGCGATCTCTTCGGCCGGGCCACCGGCGTTGGGGCTCCCATGGATTCTGCCCGGCCCTACCTCGTGGTTCTCCAGCACCCGGTCACCACCGAGTATGGCCGGGGAACGGAGCAGATCTGGGAGACCCTGAAGGCCATCGAAACGCTCAGGATGCAGACGGTCTGGCTCTGGCCCAACGTGGACGCGGGCTCGGACGACATCTCCAAAGGACTGCGAGTGTTCCGGGAGCAGCACAAGCCGGACTACATCCATTTCTATCGGAACTTTCCGCCGGAGGAATACCTGAGGCTCATGAACAGCGCCGCCTGTATGGTGGGAAATTCCAGCAGCGCCATACGGGAAGGGGCTTTTCTCGGCGTTCCGGCGGTGAACATCGGGACAAGGCAGCAGGGGAGGGAGCGGGGACCGAACGTCATCGACGTCCGTTACGACCACAAGGAGATTCGCAACGCTGTCGAACGGCAGCTCGAACACGGTCGCTATGCCCCATCCCACATCTATGGGGACGGACACGCTGGCGAACGGGTCGCCAGGATCCTGGCGGAGTACGAGCCGCCCGTACAAAAGAGGCTCTATTTAGTCAATGGCCCAGTGCAACAGCAAAGGTATCCTGGGGGTGATCCCGGCGCGAGGTGGATCCAAGGGCCTGCCCATGAAAAACATCCACCCTTTGCTCGGTAAGCCTCTTATCGCCTACTCCATTGCCGAGGCCAGAGACTCCAAGGCTCTGACCGCCTGTCTGGTGTCTACGGACTCCGAGGAGATCGCCAAGGTAGCGGAGGCGGAGGGAGGGAGGGCCCCTTTTCGGAGGCCGGTTCATCTCGCTGGCGAGACTTCGCCCACCTGGCAGGCGCTCCAGCACGCCATTGGCTTCTACGAGGAGTATAGCGGCGAGCGGGTCCACAGCGTCGTGACTCTGCAACCCACAACCCCGCTCCGCAGGGCGGAAGACATTGACCGAGCCGTGGAGCTCTACCTGAGGGAACAGCCGGAGGCTGACTGCCTCGTCTCCGTGTGCAAGGTGGAGCACATGCACCCCCTGACCCTCTACCTTCAGGAGGGACGGTGGGGTCAGCCTCTGGTGGTGGGCGCCAATCACACCAAGCGTCGGCAGAACTGGAACCAGGTCCTCTGGCGAAACGGGGCGGTGTACATCTCCCGGCGCGAGCTCATCATGGAGCAGGAGCGCGTCGTAGGTGATAGACCTCTCTGCTTCGAGATGCCGGTGAGCCGATCGGTGAGCATCGACAACCTCTACGACCTCAGGCTGGCCGAGCTCCATCTCCAGTTTCAAGGATGGCTCGAGGAGGGGCTGTGACCCAAAAGGTACCTCCCATCAGGCTCCTCAACCTGGAGCCGGAACATTACAGCGAGCGCGCCCGGGAGATTCTCAACTCCTTCGCCCAGGTGGATGAGCGGCCCCTGCCTGCGAGCGCTCTTGCTGAGGAACTCCGAGCCTACGACGGCGTGATCCTCCGCCTCGGCCACCGGCTGAACGGGGAGGCCCTCGGCGGTGCGACCAGGCTCAAGGTCGTGGCCACGCCCACAACCGGCCTGGACCACCTGGATGTGACGGCGCTGGAGCGGCTTGGCATTACGGTTATCTCGCTCCGCGGAGAGAGGGCCTTTCTCGACACCATCCGGGCAACGGCGGAGCACACCATGACCTTGCTCCTCGCGCTGACGCGAGAGATTCCGTGGGCCTACGGCTCGGTGCTGCGGGGGCAGTGGGATCGGGATCCCTACCGGGGCAACGAGCTCTTCGGGAAGACCATGGGGATCGTTGGCCTTGGACGACTGGGACGACAGGTAGCGGGCTACGGTCTCGCCTTCGGTATGCGGATTCTGGCTCATAACAAACCTGCGCCCGTGCCCAGGGCGAGAGTGAGAAATGTCTCCCTGGAAACGCTCCTTCGCCAGTCTCACGTAGTTTCTCTGCACGTGCCCCTCACCCGCGAGACCGAGGGTCTGATTGGAGGGAGGGAGCTGGCCCTGATGCGGCCGGAGGCGATTCTCGTCAACACCTCCCGCGGCGGGGTGGTGGATGAGGAGGCCCTGTTGCGGGCCCTCGAGCGAGGGGAGCTGGCCGGAGCCGCACTGGACGTCCTCCGGGGGGAACCCGGTACGGGGGGAGCGTGGGATCAAGAGCCGCCCCTTCTTGCCTATGCGCGGAATCACGAAAACCTGCTGCTCACCCCTCACATCGGCGGCGCCGCCCATGGGTCCATGGAGAAGACCGAGGTGTTTCTGGCAGAGAAGATCCGAGACTATTTCGCCTGTGCGACCGGCTGAAGGTGGGAGCGATCATGGGCAAAAAGCCTGAGAAGACAAGAAAGCGCCGTGGCAAATTCGCCGACCTCGTTAGCATTGTCCTGGTAGCGCGAGACGAGAGCGAAACAATGGTCATCCCTGACTCGGTGCTCCGGCTGGCCGGCCCGGTGTGGGTTGCCGTGTGGAACCACGGCGACCCCCCCATCGGGCGCGACCGCCGCGGCATTCCCCTCAGGCCTCGGGGTGACGGCTCCTTCTGGCTCCCTGCCGATCCCATCGCGACCCCGTGGGTGCTCATCCTCGAAGAGGGTGAATTCATTGCGCCCGCGGAGATAAAGGCCCTGCGAGCTCTGGTCGATAATCCGCCGGAGACGAGCTGGCTGGCCGGAATCCAGCGGTTTGTCTCCACTGATGAGCTGAGCCAGTTTGAATGGGTGGGCAGTGTCGGTTTCCCTCAGGCCATGGGTGCAGTCGAGCGCTCATTCTATACCCTTGAACCCCGCCTTGTCCCGCGCGAGGCGCTCGAGCATCTCCGCCTCTTCCCAGGAAAAATCCTCGACCACGCCCGGCCCATGGATCATGAGTGTCATCCTGGGCGACCCTCGAACGTTACCATCTCCCGGCTCTGGATCGGGACCGATGAGGGAGGAGATGAACCCCCTGAGGATCGGGAGATCTTCCTTGCCGGCCATGGGGCTCACTTTGATGACACCCGCTTTTCTTGGCGTTTTGCCTGGCCGGGGATCTCCTATCAGACTCTCCGCTACGAGCACATCGCAGGCATCGAAATAGGCCTGGAGGAGGGGTGGGGAACCCCGGACATGACCGCCCAGGCAATTGCCTATCTCATCCGGTTCGGTCACTACGAGCAAGCGCACCGCCTCGCCACAAAGGTCCCCGAGGCCTGGACTATTGAGCACGCCCACCTGTCCCAGATGGCAGGTCTTGCAGCTCTCACCTGTGGCCGGAGGGACGAGGCATCTCGGGCCCTCGAGCTTTCCGCCACGGTTGCTCCGAACGATTGGATCGGCCAGCTGAACCTTTCCAAGATGCGTCTCCTCTTGGGTCAAGATGAGGAGGCCCTCAGGACCCTAAAAGAAGCCGCTCAGGCGATCCATGACGATCAGGCACAGGCAGAACGGCTCCAGAGCCTCGCGGCAGCCATCGAGCGGAACCGCGGGAAACGGGCATCCTTGAGTCTTTGTCTGGTGGTGAGAGACGAGCAGGAGTACCTGCCCCAGTGTCTTGCCTCGGTTCGGGGGCTTGCCGACGAGATCATCGTGGTGGACACCGGGTCCATGGACCGCACGCGAGAGATCGCCCGGGATTTCGGTGCAACGATTTACGAGATTCCCTGGCAGGATGATTTCGCGGCGGCCCGAAACTTCGCCCTGAACAAGGCCACTTCCGACTACGTGTTCATGCTGGATGCCGATGAATACATTTCACCCCATCACATTCTGAACCTCCATGTTCTCAAGGCGCTTCTCCCGGTCCACCAGCCCACGGCCTTTCGTTTCACCGTTGCCCACGTCCAGACGCGGCACAACTGGCTCGTCTACGTCAGAGCGATCAATCCACGGGTGGAAGGGGAATCGGTGCGGATCTTTCCTCGGCTCCCCGACCTACGCTACACCGGCCCGGTGGAGGAGGAGGTGGAATCGGCGCTCTCGGCCCGTGGGGTCCACATCAGCGAGGTCTCCAGCAGCGACGTCTATATCTTGCACGAACCGACTTCCAGGGAGACGCGAATCCACCGAAAACTTCCCATCTACGACCGGATTCAGGAGATTTCTCCACGGCTGATTGTCGCCGCAATCCGTGACTACTCAGGGGTAGGCGAGATCCCTCGCCTGATTTCCCGGCTTGAGCGCCTTCGGCAGGCCTACGGCACTCAGCCTTGGGCTTGGTCCTATAGCCTCACGCTGGCCAGATACCTGGAGGGCAGTGAGCCGGCACGGGCCGAGGCGATATATCGAGAGATCCTCAGGCAGGACCAGAATCACCTTGAAGCTCAGGCGGCTCTGGCAGGGTTTCTCGTGCGCACGAGCCGCCTCGAAGAGTTGAGGACCTTGAGCCTCCCTGACCCCGAAAGGCCGGACGAGATGGAGCCAGGGGAGCGCCTCACCTACAGGACCTACCAGGCGCTTCGCGGAGCGATTACGGGTGAGGTGGGCCTTGCAGCGTTGTATCTGGACCAGGTGCTTTCGGAGAATCCCATTTTTCTTCTGGGGCAAGCAGCCCGATTCTACGTCCTCGTGCAGGCGGGAGATATCCGAGGCGCCATATTCTCGGTGTCCGACATTCTGGCGATCCTAGGAGAATCTAACCCGTTCGTTGCGGAGGACATCCCCACCCTAGTGGGTCTATTGGAGCGAGTTTGCGAGGAGATCCAGAAGCGCCAGGCGCACCAGGAGCAAAAACTAATTGTGGCGGGCGCGTTGCTTTTGGAACAGCAGCTTCTAGGGCAAGCGGCGTTATCCCGTGACGGACGCCCGATCGCCACCGAATCCCCCACGTGATGGGCCAGGAGTTTTCCCCATGGAAGATAAGGTTATGACTGCAAACCTCAAGGCCTTGTCGGCGCGATATCCGCAGCTTGCGGAAAAGGTCCGGACCATCGAGCCGGCAGCGTACCACCTCGTCCCTTCGGCGGATCCGCTCATCCCCAATCTGGTCTATGCGATCGCGAGTGAACAGCCGATCATGTTCTATGATCCAGCCGGGCCTCTTGAGCAAACCCATGGCTTTCTCACGTCGGTGAAACTTGGCAAGGCCCAGCTGGTGGTGCTCCTGGGATTAGGACTCGGCTATCAACTCCTCCATCTTGCCAAAGTCTTGCAAGCCCAGACGCCACTTCGCAAGCTTATCGTGGTTGAGAGGGATTTGGCCTGTTTCCGCCGGGCGTTGGAGGTCTGTGACCTGCGCCCGTTTTTCACCTCACCCCTGGTGGAACTGATTATCGGGGTTCCCGAAGAAGGGCTCTACCTTGCCGTCCGTGAAGCCGTCAAGTCTGACTTGATTCGCATGAAGGCCCTGAAGTTTCTCCCGTGGCCGGCCTCTCTCCGTGTAGCCTCCACCTACTACCAGAGGGTGCGACAAGCCTTTGCTGATGTCGCGACTACCTGGTTGGCGAGTCTCGGCAACGATCCCTTCGACAGCTTGGTGGCCTATGAGCACTTCCTCAGAAATTCCCAAGAGGTCCTGGGAAGCCCCCTCCTCCACGAGGTCAAGGGACTCTTTCCCGGCCGACCAGCGGTGGTGGTGTCTGCCGGTCCCTCACTCAGCAAGAACGTCCATCTTCTCAAACTGGTGGAGTCCCAGGCGGTGATACTCGCCCTGGACGCCTCCTGGAAGGTGCTAGAAAAGCAGGGAATAGTGCCCCATTTCGTCGTCTCAGTGGAGCGAACGCCCGGAACGTTCCGTTTCATCGAGGGTCTGGAAACGTCCCGGAAGACGGTCTATGCCATGATCTCATTCATCTTCCCCGAGACCCTGGCAAGGTACCGGGGGCCGCGACTCTTCCTGCACCGCGCTTACAGCTTCTATAAGCTCCTGGGCATGGAGGAGGACTCCCTTGTCATGGGAAACTCCACGGCCCACATGGCCTTCCAGCTTGCGGCAGCCATGGGCTGCAACCCCATCATCCTCATCGGACAGGATCTGGCCTTTGGCGACTCGGGACTGACCCACGCGACGGGCTGTGTCCATGGCCAGAAGCAGATCTTTTTCCATGAGGAGCCGAGCCTCGAAGTGCCGGGCAATCTCGTCCCCACTGTTCGGACGTCAACAACCTGGTACAAATTCCTGAAGCAGTACGAGGAGCACATCGCCGAATACCCAGGTCGGGCCATCAACGCCACGGAGGGTGGGGCCCGGATTGCCGGCACTGAGGTTATGCCCTTTCTGGAGGCCATCCGTCAGCACTGTCGGGAGGAGTTCGCGCCGCGAGAGGTGATTCTCGAACGACTCGCCCGGAGTCAAGGAGCCTCTCAAGCGAGCTTCGTCGAAGGACTGACACGGCTTGAGACCGTCTTGGCACAGACTCTCGACTGCTGTCGACAGGGTCTGTCGGCGTTGGAAGGTCCCCTGACAGTTGCCCTGGATCTGGCCCGGCAGGGCACGAAGAGGCTTCCCGCCTCCTTGAGAAGCCGGATTACCGCCGCCCTCGGCACAGTATCGGCGATGGCTGATCTCCTTGTGGTGGAGCCGGGATATACCGTCAAACTCTCCGAGTACCTGTTGCAGCCGTGCGGTGCTCCTTTCGTCTGTGAGTGGCAGGTGGTCGGGGAGCGATTTAGAGATGAAGGATGGGCTGACGCCTATCGCCTGAAGATCGCCCGGGAGTTCTTTGCCACCACCGGCCAACTGTGTCGGTCCCTGCAACAGACGCTGGCGGGAACCAAGCCGCACCTCGGCGAACCGGCCGCAGCCTAACCCGGACCCTGTCCCGGAAGGGCCGGGTGTGAGGAAAGAGCTGACCATGAACAAGTCCATCGTCACGCCCTTTGAGAAGATGAAGATCCTCGGAATGTACGCCGAGGCCAAGAAGATTCGGGAAGGGAAGCTTCCCTATCCCCGTATGGCCATCGTCTACCCCTCCTATGTCTGCAACCACAACTGTGTGGATTGCCTTTACGCCGAGTGGAACCGGGAGCATCACGTGCTCATGGATGAGAGGAAATTTCCGGCTCTGGTGGAAGCCCTTGTCTCACTCCGGGTGAAGTCGGTGGAGTTCTCCGGCGGCGGCGAACCGACACTCCATCCAAAATTCCTCCAGTTGGTACACTGTCTCGCCAACGAGGGCATAGAGATGGGCGTCCTCACCAACGGGACCATGCTCAAGGATGGGCTCCTCGAGGCCGCTGTGGAACACTTCACCTACATCCGGATCAGCATCGACGCTCACCGTGAGGAGCTCTATGACCAGCTGCGTCGCCCGGCCAAGGGGTTTGGCTTTGATCGGGTGGTGGCCAATGTCCGGAGTCTTCGGGCCAGGCGTGATGAAGTCGGCTCCCGTCTCACCCTCGGTGCAAAGGTTCTCCTTTCCCGAAGCAACATGGCCAGCATCGTCGAGATGGTCAAGTTTTGTGGGGAAGTGGGATTCGACTACGTCCAGTTCAAACCGCTCCGGAACTCAAAAGACAGCCTGGGACCAACAGAAGTAGAAACAGCCAACTACATTCTGGCCGGGATCCGCGGTAATTCACCGGGCATCGCCGTGTACGGCGGAGCGAGCGGAACCGGATACGGCAAGAGATGTTGGCTCACCCCAATTCATCTTGTCATCGACCCGGTCGGAGACGTCTACCCCTGCTGCTACTTCCAGTACCGGGCCGGGACGATGAAAATCGGCAACATCTTTGAGAAGGCCGTCGAAGAGCTCTGGTTTGGAGCGCGCCACAAAGAGGTCGTTGCCGGCTTCTCGGTGGAAGAGTGCAACCTTTACGACTGCCGATGGCACTTTTACAACCGTATCATGGACGAGATCTTTGAGGAAAACCGCTTGCACGTGAATTTCATCTAAGGAAGATTACTTGAAGATCCTCGTGCTCAACAGGGACATTATCTTCGACCAGGTCACCCGCGGTCTCGAGGCAAACGGCCACGAGGTGACGGCACACGGCAAGAAGGACGACTACAAGCTACCCTTGGGCGAGCTGCTCCGCCTGCTCGGCTCGGTTCAGCCGGATTTCTGCCTCCTCCGCAATCGCCGGGTTCTCGATCGGGGCTTCAATCCCCATGGGCCCCAAATTGAGTCGTATCTTCAGGCCAACCATGTTCCCCATGTATCCTGGTTCACCGAAAATCCCCTGAGCTGCGGCACAGCGGACAGTACCTCCTATTTCTATTTGAGGGGTCATAGATCCTGCCTCAACCTTACCTTTTCGGAAGAGAGCACTGCGACCCTTCAAGCCATGGGACACCGGGCGGAGTATCTTCCCATCGCCGTGAGTCCTGATATTTTCCGGCCTCCAGAGGGCCCAGCCCCAGAGTACGCCTATGACGTAAGCTTTATCGGCCGTCCGAAGATGGGCCTGCCCGGCCAGTGTTCCCCCGATCGCCTCGGGGCGGCAACCCTCCCGCATCTGCTCAGCCGTTGTCGCAGCGCCCTCGAATTCTTCTCGGGGCAGATCTGCCGATCTCTTGGCGAAGGCAGCTTG
>Ga0335070_10011575_pt1 | contig 10295 bp, 6 predicted proteins | sample Lox_Sample_13_FD_206722 | JGI IMG/M metagenome (GOLD analysis project Ga0335070, IMG submission 206722) | Soil microbial communities from Loxahatchee National Wildlife Refuge, Florida, United States - Lox_Sample_1.3 | ecosystem: Environmental > Terrestrial > Soil > Wetlands | place: USA: Florida... | reverse complement strand
GAGGCCGTCGGCGGGGTGGTCATCATGCGCTTCGGTGAAAACGCGCAGAAGGTGATCGAGCGCGTGAAGACCAGGGTCTCCGAGATCGAGCCGGCACTGCCCAAGGGCCTGAAGATCGTGCCCACCTACGACCGGTCGGAGCTGATTGATCGCTCGGTGGACACCCTGAAGCGCACGCTGATCGAAGAGCTGATCATCGTCAGCCTGGTGATCCTTATTTTCCTGTGGCATTTCCCGAGCGCCATCATCCCCATCATTACCATCCCGATCACGGTCATTCTCGCCTTCATTCCCATCCAGCTGTCGGGGATGACGGCCAACATCATGTCGCTGGGTGGAATCGCCGTGGCGATTGGCGCCATGGTGGACGCAGCGGTGGTAGTGGTCGAGCAGACGCACAAGAAGCTGGAGCACTGGAACGCAGAAGGACGGCCCGGCGACTACCACCAGGTGGTGATCTCAGCCGTGAAGGAAGTCGGTGGTCCGAGCTTCTTCGCACTGCTGGTGATCGCCATTTCCTTCCTGCCGGTATTTACCCTCGAAGCCCAGGAGGGCCGGCTGTTCAAGCCGCTGGCGTTCACCAAGAATTTCGCCATGGCCATCGCTGCCGTCCTGGCCATCACGCTGGACCCCGCTATGCGCCTGCTGTTCACACGCATGGACAACTTCCGCTTCCGCCCGAAATGGCTGGCGAAGATCGTCAACGGCCTGCTGGTGGGAAGGATCCACAGCGAGGACGATCACCCCATCAGCCGTCCGCTGATGAAAATCTACCACCCCGTGGTCGAGTTCGTTCTGGAGCACAAATGGAAGACCATCGCGGTGGCGTTGATAGCGATGGCGCTGACGGTCCCTGTGTTTTTCCGGCTGGGCTCGGAGTTCATGCCGCCCCTCGATGAGGGCACGCTGCTCTACATGCCGACCACGCTGCCGGGTATGTCCGTAACCGAAGCCTCTCGCCTGTTGCAGGTGCAGGACAGGATCATCAGAAGTTTTCCAGAAGTGGAGCGCGTGTTCGGCAAAGCCGGGCGCGTCGAGAGCGCCACCGACCCGGCGCCCTACTCGATGATGGAAACCGTTGTAGTGCTCAAGCCGCAATCAGAATGGCCGAAGCGCGAACGGTTCTACTCGAAGTGGGCGCCGGAGTGGGCACAGAACATCCTTCGCCGTTTCTGGCCTGACCATGGGACCACGCAGGAGTTGATCTATGGCCCCGGCGGCCTGAACGAAGCGCTCACGATTCCTGGAGTGGCCAACGCCTGGACGATGCCCATCAAGGCGCGCATTGACATGCTGACCACCGGTGTCCGGACACCGCTCGGGATCAAGATCCTGGGCTCGGACCTGGGGGAGATCGAAAAGCTCGGCGAGCAGATCGAGACGGCGCTGAAAGACATTCCTGGCACAACCAGTGTGTTCGCCGAGCGCACTACAGGCGGCTACTTTCTGGATTTTGACCTCAAGCGCGATCAACTGGCGCGCTACGGCCTGCGCACCGATGACGCCAATGACGTGCTGATGTCGGCCATCGGCGGCGAGCCCGTCACCACCACGGTGGAAGGCCGGGAGCGCTATGCGGTGAGCGTCCGCTACCTGCGCGACTATCGCACCGACCTCGATGCACTGCAGCGCGTGCTCGTCAATACCCCGGCGGGCACACAAGTCCCGCTGGCCCAGATCGCCGACATCTCGCTCAAGACCGGGCCGGGCATGATCCGCGACGAGAACGGCCGCCTGAGCGGCTATGTCTACGTGGACGTCAGCGGACGCGACATCGGCGGCTACATCGCCGACGCCAAGAATGCCGTACGGCAGAAGGTCAGCGTGCCCGCCGGCTACCAGCTCGTCTGGAGCGGCCAGTACGAAGCGATGCAGCGCGTCAAGGAGCGGCTGAAGATCGTGGTGCCACTGACCCTGTTCCTGGTCTTCCTGCTGCTCTATTTCAATACCGGATCGGCGGTGAAGACCGGCATCATTCTGCTGGCGGTGCCCTTCTCGGCGATCGGCGCCATCTGGCTGCTCTACCTGCTCAACTACAACATGAGCATCGCCGTCTGGGTGGGGCTGATCGCGCTGCTGGGCGTTGACGCGGAGACCGCCGTGTTCATGCTGCTTTATCTCGATCTCGCCTATCAGGAGGCGATCGCCCGGGGGCGGATGAACTGCTGGAACGACCTGCGCGAGTCCATCGTTCACGGCGCCGTGAAACGGCTGCGGCCCAAGGTGATGACCGTGGCCTGCATGCTCTTCGGCCTGCTTCCCATCATGTGGTCGGTGGGGACCGGCAGTGACGTGATGAAGCGCATTGCCGCCCCCATGATCGGAGGGATCCTGACGTCCTTCCTTATGGAATTGGTGATCTACCCGCCCATCTTCGCCATCTGGAAGTGGCACTTCGAAGTCGGGCTGGGGCTGGGCAAGAACAAGACCGGCTCGCCGGCGCCCGCGCTGAAGCAGGAGGTTGCGCACATCTAGCGACCCCACCGGTTCGTCACTTCCGGCACACCGCCGGATAATGCTACTCTTGCACGTCGGGGTTAGCCTCCCACAACGATGTCTTTGACCTCTTCCACGACGGTGTCTGTGAGCGGGCCCTCCGGGTTTCCGGAGCTGGTCTTCATGCAGGAATCCGAGCAGCGCGCCATCACCCTGGACCACACGCCGTTCACCATCGGGCGCAAGACCGACCGCGACCTGATCATCGCCGATCCGCGGGTCTCGCGCGACCACGCTTCCATCCTCGCGGAGGGCGGCGATTACGTGATCGTGGACGTGGGGAGCAAGCACGGCACCTTCGTCAACGGCGAGAAGATCGAGCGCCACAAGCTGAACACCAACGACCGGGTGGAATTTGGCGCCCACGGCGGCCCCTGCATCGTGTTCAACCCCACTAGCGCCAGCGTCAGTACGGCGCGCGAGTTTCTCAGCCAGATCTCCGGTCTCGAGGTGCGGGGCGGGGCTTCGGACCTGGAAAAGCTCACTTTCTTTCTGGAAGCGGCGCGCAAGCTGAACACTACCGGCGTGGTGGACGAGATCCTGGTGACGCTCATCGATTCCACGCTGCGGCTCACCGGCGCCGAGCGTGGGTGCGTCTTCCTGCGCGATCCAGACGGGCGGCTGCGGCTGGTGGCGGGGCGCAACTCTCGCGGCGAGGCCATGACCGACGAGACCACCATCTCGCGCTCCATCCTGGAGGATGCGGCGCGCGGCGCCTCTGCCTTCGTGGTCACCGACACCACCAAGTCCGCGGACGTGGCCCAGCGCAAGAGCATCATCGCCTATGACTTGCGCACCGTCATCTGCATCCCGCTGCGCAAGACCCTGGTCAAGGAAAAGGCGCTGGACGTGACCATCATCGGCGGCCTCCCCGAGATTATGGGCGTGCTCTATCTGGACAGCCGCTACGCCTCGCGGGACCTCTCCAAGGTCAGCAAGGATATTTTGACCACGATCGCCACCGAGGCAGCTTCCCTGGTGGAGAACGCCCGCCTGGTGCAGGCGGAAGAATCGGCGCGCCGCTACCAGCAGGAACTCTCCATCGCCGCGTCCATCCAGCAGCGGCTGATGGCGGTCACCATCCCGGAGCTGTCGTTCGCCACCATCCAGGCGCGGAATCTCTCCTGCCGCGACGTGGGCGGCGATTTCTTCGACGTCATTCCCACCCCCGAAGGGGTGGCCGTGGTGGTGACGGACGTCTGCGGCAAGGGGATCTCCGCCGCTCTGCTGGCCTCGATTCTGCAGGGCATGGTCTATTCGCAGATCTGCAACAATGTCCCCCTGTCCGAGGTCGTGAGCTCGACCAATCGCTTCCTCTGCCAGAAATCGCTGGGCGAAAAGTACGCGACCCTGGTGATCGCCCACTTGAAGACCACCGGTGAGCTGGAATTCGTCAACTGCGGCCACGTCCCGCCCGTGCTGATCGCATCGGGGAGTGTTTCGCGCCTGTTCGAGGCCAACGTGCCCGTGGGCCTGCTGCCAGATGTGGACTATACGAGCGGGCGCCGGCAAATGGACGCCGGCGACCGCGTTGTGCTTATCACGGATGGCGTCACCGAGGCGGAGAACCCGGCAGGCGAATTCTTTGGCGATGAGCGCCTGGAGAAGGCTGCGGCGGGCGAGTCGCCGTTCCGCGACATCCTGACCTCCGTGCGCACCTTCTGCGCCGGCCGCCCACTGGGCGACGACTGTACAGTTTTCGAACTCACCTATAAGGGCTGAACTGCCGGGCTCGAAGAGTCCCAAAAAGAGCGAAGACGCGGCCCCGGTTGGATTGCGACCGCAACCTGCTGGCCATCCACTGGCGGCGAGTCGGCGCAAGCGAAGAAATACATCGGATGGATTCGCCCAAAATGCGAACTTCCCGGTTTTTCCACAATTGCACTAATTTCGGGCGTTGACATTAAAGGACGGTGAATTTACTGTGACGCACGTCGACGGCTGAAAGGGTTGGCAACCTGATAAGTAGCCAGTCCGAAGTAGGCTGGGTGATGAGCGTCAGCGGGGTGACTCGCTGCGTCTGCCAGGCCCGAAAAAACCGGCAAGCTTGCGAGAGCAGGCCGGGGCTTGGTACCGCGAAAGCGGCGATCACATCAGGGGCTGTGACGGTGCATGTTCCACGCCGTAAGACTCCCTCGCAGGAGTCGGCGGCTAGAGCATAACCAATGTCGCAGCCCTTTTAATTTTGTCCCTGCCCTGTTACGGTGCCGCGCGGCGCAATTTTCCTTTCTGCCTGAACAACGCACCTCCAGTGGTTTTCGACGCCGCGAGCCAGGTACCCTTCCCAGTCTCAGTCGCCGGGCTGCCGGCGCTGCTCGTTCTGCCAGGGATCGGGTAACAATGTAGATTGGAGACAGGCTCGCCCTCAGTGCGATGCCGAGGTGCGGGCCGCCAGCACCGGAAGGCCAATCACAATGGATGTGGATCGATTGAAGGAATTGCTGGAGCAAGTTCGGGCCGGGGAAACTTCCCCGGATGAAGCTCTGCAACGGCTGAAGGCCCTGCCTTTCGAGGATCTGGGCTTCGCAAAGATAGATCACCATCGTCAGCTGCGTGCCGGCATGCCCGAAGTTGTCTTCGGACCGGGCAAGGCGCCGGCGCAGCTTGCGGAAATCTTCTGCCGCCTGGCGGGCGCCGGCGCCAACGTGCTTGCCACTCGTGTATCCCCCGAGCAGGTGTCGGCCGTCCAGGCGCGGATTCCTGCCGCGGCGCATAACGAAGTGGCCCGCACACTCACCCTCAAGCAAGACGACAGGACGCCCGGCAAAGGCGTGATCGTAGTCGTATCGGCCGGGACCAGCGACATTCCGGTGGCAGAAGAGGCCGCAGTCGCCGCCGATATCATGGGCAACAAGGTGGAGCGTATCTATGACGTGGGGGTAGCAGGGTTGCACCGCCTGCTGACTTATCGCGACTCGCTTATGAACGCGCGCGTGCTGATCGTTTGCGCGGGTATGGAAGGAGCACTTCCCAGCGTGGTAGGCGGACTGGTCGGAGTGCCGGTGATTGCCGTGCCCACCAGTGTCGGCTATGGAGCTTCGTTTCAGGGACTGACAGCTCTGCTCGCCATGATGAACTCGTGCGCGTCCAACGTGGCCGTGGTGAACATCGACAACGGCTTCGGGGCGGCCTACGTCGCCAGCCTCATCAATCGCCTTTAGCCGGAAGCGCGATCAACCGGCCCCTGGGTACGTCATCGCCCCTTCGCCGCTGGCACCTTGTCCACTTCTTTCGCCGTGCGCATGACGGTCTTCTTCATGCGGTTCTCTCCGGCCCAGTAGAGGCTGATCTCGTGGCCGTCGGGATCGTTCAGGTAGGCGTGACGCCAGCCCCACGGCATCATGCGCGGCATCTGCGTGATGTAGAAGCCCTTGGCTTGCAGCTTGCGGCAGAAGTCGTCGACATCGCGAATCTCGAAGTACAGCCGCACTCCGTCGCTGGCCAAAGGCGTCCCCGGCCCGGCCAGGTGCAGCGCAATGGTGCCGTCGCCGCCGGGAGCGCGCAAACGCGCATACACAGGCTTGCCTTCGTGGCGGAACTCGTCCACCAGCTTGAATCCCAGCAGGTCGTGATAAAAGCCCAGCGCGCGCTGCACGTCCCTGGCATACACTTCGCCATGGGTGCGCTCGATTGGCATCGTAGTTGTTCGAGGCAGAGAAGATGGTCGGGGCGGTCAGATTTGAAGTCGCTCTTACATGCCGCTGGGCTACCAGCGCTGCGGGATGACTCGATGCTTTTGCTCCGGCTCTACGTACCCTTTCGCCTTTTGCCGTGCCGGAAGCTGGGGAGGCGTATAAGGAATCTCCTCGTACTGGATACTGTCGAGTATGTGCGCAATGCAGTTCAGGCGGGCACGCTTTTTGTCGTCTGACGGAACGATGTACCAGGGCGCCGCTTTTGTATCGGTGGCTGCGAGCATTTCATCCCGGGCGCGTGAGTAGTCGTACCAACGGCGGTGCGATTCCAAGTCCATAGGGCTCAGCTTCCACCGCTTTGAAGGATCTTCGATGCGTTCGAGAAAGCGCTTGTGCTGTTCCTTTTCCGATACTTCGAGCCAGTACTTCAGCAGGATGATGCCTTGGCCGACCAGAAAGGCCTCGAAAGTGGGACAGTCCCTGAGAAAGTCCCTGTACTCCTCATGAGTACAAAAGCCCATCACGTGCTCAACACCGGCGCGGTTATACCAGCTCCGGTCAAAGATAACGACTTCACCTCCGGCAGGCAGTTGTTCAATGTAGCGCTGAGCATGGAGCTGCGTCTTCTGCCTCTCGGTTGGCGAGGGGAGGGCGACCACGCGGAAGATGCGCGGACTGACACGCTCCACGATGCGCTTGATGATGCCGCCTTTGCCGGCAGCGTCTCGTCCTTCGAAAATGATGATAATGCGGGCCTTGGTCGCCTTGACCCATTCCTGGAGCTTGACCAGTTCAACCTGCAGCTTGAAAAGTTCGGCCGCGTACTGTTTCTTGCCGATCTTCTGTTTCCCGTTGAGGCCGCATTGCTGGCTGTCCAGCGTGGATTTCTGTTTTTTTTGGTTTTTCGATTTTTTCGCCATCGTTCCTCTCTTGCTTTTTGCGCCAAGGCCGCCTGTTTCTCTTCTTACACCGCGAGGAACGCCTTTCGTCAGGCGTGCCCCTGGTTGGCTGAATAATCAGCGCGAGCGATATTCAGCCGGCGCATCTTGTTTTGGAGTGTGGTTCTTTTAAGCCCGAGGCGCTCTGCCGCTCCGCCTTCGCCGGCTATTCTTCCAGCCGTGCTTTTCAAAGCCTCGATGATTACCTGCCGCTCGGCCTGCTTGAAGGACGACGGAGTCATAACCATGCTGCTGCCTGAATATCCCTTGAGCTCTTTGCGTGGCACATTCAATTCGTCCCCTTGCGTGAGAATCACGCAACGCTCGATAAAGTTCTCCAGCTCGCGGATATTTCCTGGCCAATCGGCATTTACCAGAGCCGCTAAGGCCGGTTCCGGGATATGCCGGATACGTTTTTGCATTCGGCGGGACAGGCGCGACACAAAAAAGCGGACCAGGAGTTCAATGTCTTCGCGCCTTTCGCGAAGCGGCGGGATTTCGACCGGAAACACATTCAGCCTGTAAAAAAGGTCCTCGCGAAACTGACTGTTGCGGATCATGGCCGGCAAATCGCGATGTGTGGCTGCAATCATGCGCACATCGACGTGGATGGTCCTGGCGCTTCCCAGGCGTTCAAATTCCCGCTCCTGTACCGCGCGCAACAATTTCGGCTGCAGTTCCAGACTGATGTCCCCGATCTCGTCCAGAAACAGCGAGCCCCCGTCGGCAAGTTCGAATCTGCCCTTTTTCTGCATCAGGGCGCCAGTGAACGCCCCCTTCTCGTGCCCGAACAGTTCGCTCTCCAGCAGCCCCGAGGGAATAGCGGCACAGTTCATGCGCACAAAGCTGCGCTCGCACCGGGAGCTGAGTTTGTGAATGGCGCGTGCAATGAGTTCCTTGCCGGTGCCGGTTTCTCCATGGAGCAGCACCGTCGCATCGGTAGGCGCGACGATGGAGACTTGCTCCAGCACCTTCTGAATGGCGCGGCTCTTGCCGACAATTCCTTCGAAGTAGTACTCGGAGCTGGTTTCTGATTGCAGAGACAGTTGGTCTTCGAACTCGCCCACATTGGGAAAGCCTGTTCCTGCGAAGCCTTCCAGGTCTGTGAAAGCGGCAGTCGCGCCCATAATTTCCTCCCTCTTGCTCTAATTCGCGAGCCATTGTGCAACTGAGTTCCGTTTGCGGTCAGCCCCACATGGAGGTAAATCGCAGACTCTTGGGAGGCGAATAGAAGCCTCTTCTGCGCCAGAAAATTTCGTATTTGGAAGTCTTAACGAGAGCTTCAACTGCTTTTGCGAGGGGGAGCTTCGACGCGCTTCCACCCGAACAGGCGAGCATCGACTGACCACAGACCCGGTCCTAACATTGCGAGAGCCCCAGCAATAGTTCCCAGCAAAAGGAGAACCCAGAGGTCTCCAGTTCGGGTCAGGACCTGCCAGGTTTCAATCAAAGCAGCCAATGTCCCCGCGATGGGAGTCCACAGGCCGGGGATTAGGAGAATTCCGCATCCTGCTAGAAATGCGGCCATTATTGTTGCGTTTGTGGGATGGTCTCTCCAGAGGGTCGAACTTGCGCGCACGACCAGCGCCGAGCCCGCAACCAATCGCATGAGGAGTAAACCTGCCCCAGGCCAACCGCCAGCGAATGTGGAATAGAGACGTCTCAAAACGCGCCTTTCTAGTCACTACCAGATTCCGCTGTTGCGGGAGAAATCGAAACCCCAAAAAGAGCCGGGATCATCACTCTTTAGAGTTTTGATATTCGGTCGCGAGGAGGAGGCAAACTGGGGGGCACTACAGCTCGATGATCCCTCTTTTCAGGCCGATCACTGCTGCGTGCGTTCGATCGTTGGCGCCCAATTTAGAAAGGATACACTTGACTCGGCTCTTGACGGTTTCCTCCGTGATGGAAAGCTGATCCGCAATTTGTTTGTTTGCATTGCCGGCCGCGATCAGGCGCAAGACAGCAATTTCTGCCGGCGTCAGGCTGTCATCAGCCGCATGCTCGGCGACCTGGTAGGAAACTTCCGGGGAAAGAGTCTTCTTTCCAGCGTGGACTGCACGGACCGTCTCCAGTAGTTCCTTGTGCAACGTATTCTTGAGCAGGTAGGCCTGAGCACCGGCTTTGAGCGCACGGAGAATTTGCACATCGCCCGCATAGGTCGTAAGCACAATAACCCTAGCATCGGGAAATTCATTGCGAATCGCAATGAGCGCGTCGAGGCCGTTCATCTCCGGCATTTGCAGGTCCATCAGCGTGATATCCGGATGGTGCGTCCGAAACTGCTGTATAGCCTCGCGACCATTCGACGCTTCACCTACCATAACCATATCCGGCTGAACGCCCACCAAACCGGCGATCCCCTGGCGTACAACCGGATGGTCGTCGACCGCGAGAATCCGAATTTGAAAACTGCCGGCGCTCATGACCGGTCTCCTGCTTCACGCCTTCGCCGCAACCTTGCGTGCCCACCAGGAACGACTCCGGGTCCTGGCGTACGCGGTGCCAGCAGGAACGCGCACTTCCACCTCGGTTCCTGCATCGACTTCGCTCCAGACTGTCAGCTTACCTCCAATAAGTGTGGCGCGTTCCCGCATCCCGTGCAAGCCATAGTGTCCCTCGCTCTCTTGGCGGGAGAGAATGGCTGGGTCAATGCCCTTTCCGTCGTCCCGCACACGCAAGCGAAATTGCTCATCGTCGTAGCGGATTTCAACCTCGACCTGCCGTGCCTGGGCGTGCCGAAAGGCGTTGCGGAGCGCCTCGGCAGCAATCTTGTAGATCTCATCACGAAGGATAGGGTGCAGATCTCGAGCCTCGCCCTCGACTGCTACACGGAATGCAGCTCGGTGGTTGTTTGGGTCAGCTGCGAGTTCTTCTCCGAGCGTGCTTATGGCCAGCGCGAGATCGTTGCCCTGGACTGTGGAATCCCGTAATCCCCACACCGCATCCCGGCCTTCGGTGATGAAATCCGCGGCCTGCTCAATTGCGCTGTCCAGCTTCTCCTTTGCCTCTACCGGGCGCTCCGGTAGCAAATGGGAGACCGTTTGGAACCGAAGCAGCATACCGTGCGCACTTTGCAGCAGAGTGTCGTGAAGGTCCCGCGCAATCCGTGTTCTCTCGCCGACGCGCGCCTCCAGCGTCATGTCGAACTGCTTATGCAAGTGCCGGACACGCAACTGGTAGGCTGCCCACAGCAACGCCAAAAATAGGGCCCCGCAGAGAGCGC
>Ga0335070_10011574_pt1 | contig 10296 bp, 10 predicted proteins | sample Lox_Sample_13_FD_206722 | JGI IMG/M metagenome (GOLD analysis project Ga0335070, IMG submission 206722) | Soil microbial communities from Loxahatchee National Wildlife Refuge, Florida, United States - Lox_Sample_1.3 | ecosystem: Environmental > Terrestrial > Soil > Wetlands | place: USA... | reverse complement strand
GCTGGAGCTTAAGAAGCCCGGGCGGATGCGCTGGGACTACACCGAACCGCGTCCGAAGACGTTTCTCACCGATGGCAAGACGGCTTGGTTTTACGTGCCGGGAGAGCGCCAGGCGCGCCGCGCGGCAGTGAAGGACATTGATGACTTGCGCTCGCCCCTGCGGTATCTTCTGGGGAAGACGAAGCTGGAGACGGAGTTTGAGGGGCTTGCCATTAATGCAAACGCCAAGCCTGTGAATCCTGGCAGCATTGTGCTGAAAGGTGTGCCAAAGTCGATGCAGGATCGAGTGTCCGAGGTGACACTGGAGGTCTCGCCGCAGGGGCTAATTAATCGGATCATAGTGGAGGAGATGGACGGTTCGGTGACGGAGTTTCGCTTTCTTCAGCCGAAGGAAAACGTCCAAATCAGCGACGTGCGGTTCAGGTTCGTGCCGCCGCCGGGTGTCGAGGTTGTGCAGGGGACGGAGTTGGTGAAGTAGCGATTGGCTCTCGGCGCATGGCACCTAGGTTGCGGCAAATTGCAATCGACGGCCCCAGTACCGGCCTAAGGTGTACTGGCGATGAATGTTAGACTACGTGTTGGAAGGGCCAGTTCCGTCTGATCCGAGGAAACCAGAGCGATGGCCGAATACATGATTCGGATGGCCGACGAGGGAGGCCACATCATGGAGCAAGTGGAGCTGGGGAACTCGGAAGGGGAAGTGCGCGATCGCTTTGCCCAGCAGGGGTTTCTGGTCTATTGGGTCAAGCCCAAAGGACTGCTGTCGACCGACCTTCGGCTACCCCGCCGCCGAAGAATCAAGCAAGACCAATTCGTTATCTTCAATCAACAGTTTGTGACGCTGATTCACGCCGGCCTGCCCATCATCCAGGCTTTCGAGCTACTGATGAAGCGGCAGCGCAACCCGTTCTTTCGCAACATCTTGCACGATGTACGCGACAGGGTGCGAGGCGGCGAGCTACTGTCCGAGGCGTTTGCGGCGCAGAACGTCTTTCCAAAGGTCTATACCACGACGCTGCTCGCAGGCGAGAAATCAGGCAACCTGGAAGAGGTGCTGGGGAGATACATTGCATTTCAGCGGCTAGCGCTGAGCTTTCGCAAGAAGTTAGTGTCGTCGTTGGTATATCCGGTGCTGCTGATCGTGATGCTGGTGGTGATGCTGACGTTTCTCATTACGTATGTGGTGCCACAGTTTGCCAGCCTTTACAACCAGCTCGGCGTAGAACTGCCGCCCATGACGATGTTCATGCTGTCGATCGGCACCAATGCGCAGAAGTATGCGCCGTGGGCGGCGGCGGCGCTGGTGATTGGGGGATTCCTGGTTTGGCGATGGATGAAGGGCGATGCAGGAGCCACCTATGTGGACCGTATCAAATTGAAGACGCCAATGCTGGGCGAGATCTGGTTGAAGTACCAGATTGCGGTGTTCTCGCGTATGCTCTCGACTCTGCTCTCGGGCGGATTGCCACTGGTTCCGGCGCTGCAGACGGCGGGTGAATCGATGCAGAGCCGGCTGATTGCGCATGGGGTTGCAGGCGCCGCCTTGCGTGTTCGTGAAGGACAGCCTCTGGCTCGAAGTCTGGAGGCTGAGAGCGTATTTCCGGAGATGTCGGTGGAGATGATCGAAGTAGGTGAGTCTACGGGATCGCTTCCGGCCATGCTGAATTCGGTCGCTGAGTTTTATGAAGAAGATGTCACAAATGCGTTGGCGACGGCGATGGCGCTGATTGAGCCGATTATCCTGATTGTGATGGGCGTGGTGGTGGCGTTCGTGCTGATTTCGTTGTACCTGCCGATCTTCAGCTTAGGGGCAGGTGGAATTCGTTAGTGGCTGGAAGCAAAGGTCTGGGACTTGGTTGGAAAGGCAGTCAGTGAATGGCAGATAAGAAGTCGATATTCGTAAACGGGGGCAACGGCAATATTGCCGTTGCGGATGAGATCGCGCAGGCGCAGGACCTGGCGCGGCGTTACCGCTGCGAGTTTGTGGACCTGAAGAACTTTCATATTCAGCACGAGTTGTTTCGCAAGATCAAAGTGGATCTCATGTTCCGCTACAACTTCGTGCCGCTACAGGAGATGCAGGATGGACGGCTGGTGATTGCAATTGCCGATCCGAGCCAGCTGATGATGATCGACGAAATCAGCCTGAACCTGGGCCGGCGGATTATCACGAAGGTAGCGACGCTGACCCAGATCAGCGACGTGCTGAAGAAGACCGAACAGTCGCAGCGCGTGCTGGAAGAGGCGGGCGAGAACTTTGCGCTCGACGTTATTCACGAAGACGAGAACGCCGACGAGACGATCTCAATTGAGAAACTAACGGCGGAGAGCGACATCAGTCCGATCATCCGACTGGTGGACACAACGATCTTCACCGCCCTGCAGCGACGGGCGAGTGATATCCACATCGAGACCCGCGACGACTCGGTGGTGATCAAGTACCGCATCGACGGCGTACTGCAGCAGGCGATGCAGCCGATTGCTAAGGAACATCACTCGACAATCATCTCGCGCATCAAAGTGATGAGCGAGCTGGACATCTCAGAGCGGCGCGTGCCGCAAGACGGACGCTTTCGCGTCCGTTACAACGGCAGGTCAATCGACTTTCGCGTATCGATCATGCCGTCGATTCACGGCGAAGACGCTGTGCTGCGCGTGCTCGACAAAGAATCGATGAGCGAGAAGTTTCACAAGCTCACGCTCGACGTTGTCGGGTTCAACGACGAGGACCTGCACAAGTTTCGGCAATACATCAAGGAACCCTACGGCATGGTGCTTGTTACCGGGCCTACTGGTTCGGGTAAGACGACCACGCTTTATGCCGCGCTCAATGAGGTCAAAACGGACGAGGACAAGTTCGTCACCATCGAGGACCCGGTTGAATACCAAATCGTCGGCATCACTCAAATTCCGGTGAACGAAAAGAAGGGGCTGACGTTCGCGCGCGGCCTGCGGTCGATTTTGAGGCACGATCCCGACAAGATCATGGTGGGCGAAATCCGCGACACGGAGACGGCGCAGATCGCAATCAACGCCGCGCTGACCGGCCACCTAGTGTTCACCACAGTTCACGCAAACAACGTCGTCGACGTGATTGGGCGCTTCCTGAACATGGGCGTCGAGGCGTACAACTTCGTGTCGTCGCTGAATTGCATCCTGGCGCAGCGGCTGGTGCGTTTGATTTGCGAATTCTGCAAGAAGCAGGTGTATTACTCGGACGAAGAGCTGGAATTGAGCGGTTTGGATCCGCAGGAATGGCGCTCGGAGCCGTTCTATGAAGGAGAAGGCTGCATTGAGTGCTCGGGCACCGGCTTTCGCGGGCGGACGGCGATTCACGAGCTTCTGGAGCTGACTGATAATGTGCGCGAGATGATCTTGGCGAAGCGGCCGAGCAGTGAAGTGCGGCGGGCGGCGCGCGAAGAAGGAATGCACTTCCTGCGCGAGTCGGCGCTTGATAGAGTGAAGCGTGGCCTTACCACACTGAAAGAGATCAATAAAGTTACATTTATTGAGACGACGAGGTAGCAACTGTTGTCGAGGAGCGACACAGGGTCGATGGCAGGGAGCAACACTCCGAGGCCGCAGATAGCGTGCGAAGTGTCAGCCGAGCGCGTGGTCGCCGCACGTGCGAGTAACGGCGCCCAATCCCTTGAACACGTGAACGCCCAGAACCTGCCTGCGGGAATCGTGACGCCGGGACTACAGCACGCCAACTTCACGGCGCGCGATGCGCTGGTGGCTGCGCTTCGCGAATCGCTCGCACCTGTGGCGGGACGCTCGCGGGACCTTACACTGGTTATCCCGGATGCTAGCACTCGTATCCTGCTGCTGGATTTCGATACGCTGCCCGACAAGGCCGAAGACGCCGATTCGGTGGTGCGATTCCGGTTGAAAAAGTCGCTGCCGTTTGACGTCGACGCATCGGCGGTGTCGTTCGACCGATACCTTGCCGACGGGGGTATGCGCGTGGTCGTAGCGGTCGCACCAAATGCGGTCTTGCAAGAGTATGAATCGGTGGTGCGGGAAGCAGGGTACAATCCGGGCACGGTTCTGCCATCCACGATCGCGGCGCTGGGTGTGGTGGATGGCTCGCGGCCGACGATGGTCATCAAGGCTGAGCGCGGTACTACCACGTTTGCCATCGTCGATAACAACCAGCTCTTGCTCTATCGCGCGCTGGAAAATGGTGGCACGGCGGTGACCGGCGAATCACTGGTCGATGACGTCAACACGTCACTGGTGTACTTCGAGGACCGATACGGGATTTCGGTGGACAGGCTGCTGGTGACGGGTGTGCAGTCGGCACAAGCGCTGCAGTCAGCATTCAGCAGCAGCAATATCCACGTGGAAGAGTTGGTGACGAGCAGCGTAATGGGCGCAGGGGCGGGCAGCGTGCCGCGCTCGGCGCTGGCGGGCGTGGCGGGAGCACTAGTGGCCTGATGCGCATTAACATCAATCTCGCGTCAAATCCATACGAGGCGGCACGGGAATACACAAGGCGCATCAGCCTGCTGGTCGCGGGACTCGCACTGCTGACCTTAGGACTGCTGGGGTATATCGTGTACCAGCGTTCGCAAACGCGCGAGGTAGATCAGAAGATTGCGCTGGCGCGCCAGGAGATTGCGGCACTCGACGCGGAGAAGGCCCAGGCGCTAACGGTTTTGAATCAGCCGCAGAACCGGGACGTAGCGGATCAGTCGCAGTTCCTGAACAGTCTGTTCGCGCGCAAGGCGCTGTCGTGGACGAGGGTTTTCAGCGAGATGGAAAAGCTGATGCCGCCGAATATCCATGTCGTGTCGATGAAGCCGGAGTTCAATCGGCAGAACCAACTCGTACTGCACATCGTGGTGGCGACCGGTTCGCGCGAGAAGGCGGTGGAACTGGTGAGGCGGATGGAGAACTCGCCGCACTTTCATGCGCCGCAGGTGGTGGCAGAAACCACGCTGGGAGCAGGGAATGCCGGGCCCGGCGGGAACATTCAGTTTGATATTGCGGGAGTGTATGTGCCGTTTGCCGACGACGTTGAACCGGCGGCGGATGCAAAACAGGGTAGCAAGACGGCTGCGATCTTTGGCGGTGCCGCGGCAAGCCCGCGAGGTGGCCGCTGATGGCAAGCATCCGCGAGGTTCGCGCTAAGCTATTGCCGGTGGTGCTTGCGCTGGTGGTGGTTGACCTCGCTTGCGTGGGCTATTTGTTGTCGCCCGCGGGGCGCTCGCGTGCGGTGCGGGAACGAGATCTGAGTGCGATGCAGTCCGACCTGGCGGCGAAACGCATCGAGGTGCTGCCCTCGCGAGGCATGGATGGCAAGCTGAAACAAGCCTCGACCGATATCGCGGACTTCTACAAGGAACGGTTCCCGGCGCAGTATTCAGCCGTGGCCGATGAGCTCGGCAAGCTAGCTGGTGACAGTGGCGTTCAGATTGCAGCTGTGAAGTACGACGATAAGGATGCTCCTCTGGAAGGCCTGCGGAAACTGGACATCGAAGTTGCGTTGTCAGGCAGTTACCTTCAGGAAGTGAAGTTCATCAATGCGCTCGAGCGCGACAATATTTTTTTCGTGATTGACGGCGTAACGCTCGGCGAGCAGCAAGGTAACGTTCGGCTGCAAGTGAAGCTGGAAACCTATCTTCACAGCGGGACGACTTCATGAAAGTTGGCACCGAGAACAAGACGAAGACTGCACTCGCCGCAATTTTGCTTCTGGTGGCGGCGTTTGCAGTTTACAACTGGCTCGGAGGCAGCGGGGACAACGCTACCGCCACCCCGGCTGCCCCGACTCCGGCAGTTTCTCCTGTCGCCCAGAAGTCCGCCAGGCCGGGTACGAGGAAGAGCGGTCCGGTGGTCCTGGCGCAGACGATTGATCCGACGCTGCGCGTGGATCTGCTCAAAAGCAGCGAAGATGTGAGCTACAAGGGAAACGGACGCGACATCTTCCAGAACCAGCCGGAGCCGGCACCCATTCCCCAGCCTGTGAAGAAAGTCATCGATACCGGGCCCGTACCACCGCCGCCTCCCCCGCCGATTCCGCTCAAGTTCTACGGCTTCAGCGGCAGCAAGGGCGCGCCGAAGCAGGTGTTCCTCTCCAAGGGTGACGACATTTTCATCGCGAAAGAAGGGCAGGTCGTTGACCGCCGATACAAGATCCTGAAGATCGGGCCCAGTTCGATCGAAGTCGAAGATGTTCTCACCAACAATCGCCAGACGCTTCCGCTGACTGCTGGGTAGAGCTGTATGCCGCGGTACAAACCACGTCGAGTTCCAACAAGTCGCTACCGTCGCGACCGCGGCGCGATGCTGCTGGCCGTGCTCTTTCTGATGGCCGTCATGCTCATCACAGCGCTGGCTGTGGCGCCGGCGGTGATGCAGCAGGCGAAACGCGACCGCGAAGAGGAGATGATCCATCGCGGCACGGAGTATGCACGGGCCATCAAGAAGTACTACAAGAAGTTTGGACGTTTTCCGGCAAATCTCGAGCAACTTGAGAACACCAATGACATTCGTTTTCTCCGCCGGCGCTACAAAGATCCGCTCAGCAAAGACGGGCAGTGGAAGCTCCTGAAGTACGGCGACATTCAGTCGCTTGTGGGCGGTGCCGCATTCGGCGCGCAGGGTATCATCCCGGGACAAGGCGGACTGCAACCTCCCGGAGGGCTCGCTTCGCTGCAGAGCGGCATCCGAGGCGGGACGCAAAATGACCAGGGAGCAAGCACGGCCCCTCAGGGAGCACAATTGTCGTCTCAGCAACAGAGTCCGTTTCTCAGTGGGGCACCGCAACCCGGTGACCTGCAGAGTGGCGCTCAGCTCGCGGCAGCCCAGCAAATTCTGGCTCAGCAGGGGGGTGGAACCGCAACGGCAACATCCGGAGGGCTTGGAGGCCAGTCCGGCTTTTCGCTGAATATTGGTGGTGCGAGCCAGGCTGGCAGCACTGGAAGCGGGCAAACGCAAGGGCAAACCGGCAGTACCCAGACCGGCAGCAACAATACGATCTTCGGAAACACCGGTGTCGGCGCACAGACTTTCGGCGGCGGAGCAATTGTGGGTGTCGCGAGCAAAAGCAAAGATCCGACGATCCGAATCTTCAACAAGAAGAAGACTTACGATGAGTGGGTGTTCATCTACTCGCCGATGTTGGATCTGCAGAACACGCTGCTGCGAGGGCCGTATAACGGTCAGACGCTCAGCGGAGGGCAGTTCGGCACGCCTGCGGGCCAACTGAACCAGACGAATCACGGTGGACTCGGGCTACAGCCTGGTAGCTTCGGGCAGCAGAATCAACAAGGGAACCAGCCGAACCAGGTTATTCCTCCCAGCGGACAATTCCCACCCGAGCAGGTTCAGCCACAGTAGCTGGTGCAGCAGATATGCCTTAGCGTCCTGAATTGCTGCGCGATGAAAACGGGGATTAGCTGAGATGCGACGCCTCGTCGGCTATAATGGTGGGGCACACCGTTCAGCCCGGGTTCTGCCTTCGGCTTGTACCACATTGTAGGGCCGAGAGTGCGCGCAACCAGCCACAGGAGCACGGTCACGTTAGCCGAGTGAATCCGAGATTGCTCCGGAACTTCCAGACAAGTTTTGAGAACCGCAAAAACTGAAGGAGAACGAATGCACAAGAAGAATGCAATCGCAGTGTTCGTAATGATGCTGGCAGTGTCGATGGCCGGCGTGCCGATGTTTGCGCAGGCCGCTTCGTCGGCGCAGGCTCTTCCCGGCGCCAGCGCGCCGCCACCGAGCGCGAATCTCGACAAGGACATTCAGTTGTTGCGGGAAGATGTGCGCTCGCAGAAAAAGCAACTCGTTGCCGCCAATATGCCACTGACGGCAGACGAGGCAACGAAGTTCTGGCCGGTTTACGACCAATACGCGGCCGATTCGGCGAAGATTGGTGATTCGCGAGTCGCCCTCATCAAAGAGTACGCAGCCAACTACAACACGATGACTGATGCGCAGGCGAATGACCTGATGAAACGGGCATCCGCGATCGACCAAGGGTTTAACGCGCTTCGATCGAGCTACGTGCCAAAGTTCGAAAAAGTCATTTCGGCGAAGAAGACGGCGCTGTGGTTTCAGCTCGACCGTCGGCTCGACCTGCTGATCAATCTGCAGCTGGCTGCCAACATTCCGGTAGTAGACGCTGGACAGTAATTTTCGAGGTAAGTTCGTCGAACGAGCAGCGCATCGCGAGGTGCGCTGTTTTATTCGACTACACGGCTTGGTCCCGCGGCATCATCCAGGCGCCCGCGACCAGCAGCACTGTTCCGGCAAGCACCATGTGCGCGCCGATAAACGGCCCGATGAAGTGATACATCAGTGCGGCATTCGCTGCCGGGACCAACGCCAGGAACAACAGAAGCGTTCGGGCGCGGGGGCGCCAGCTGATCCAGACCAGGGCCGAGCTCAAAACAACAAATTGGACGGAAAAGCTTGCCCATAGTGCTAACAGCGCGCCAATCAGCTGAGGATTGAGACCAGCCGCATGCAATACCGGAAATATATGCGGATAGCCTAACAGGTGGAGCAGTCCGGCACAGAACAGGACGATGCTTCCCAGGAGAACCAACCAGCGCGCAGGCGTCATGACTCGCTCCAGGTTCGAGTAGAAATAGTTACCGATCGCGGTTGGTGAATTCTACCAGCAACTGCAGGCGCTGGCGGGCGTGGCCGGAATCTATGGCGTAGCCGGCGAGAGGAATGGCGTCACTGATGCGATCGGCATGCCCAGAGGCAACCAGCGCTGCGGCGGCATTAAGAACCACGACGTCGCGCCGCGGCGAGCGTTCTCCGTCCAGTAGGGCATGAATGATGGCAGCGTTTCGCCGGGCATCGCCTCCGGCGATGGCCTCCAGCGGGGCAGACTTCAGGCCGAATTCCTCCGGAGTTACTTCGTATGTCCGGACGCGGCCATCGCGAACTTCAGCAATCTTCGTCGGACCGGAGATGGTGATTTCATCGAGACCGTCCCGGCCGTGGACGACCAGCGCACGGTGGAGTCCAAGCTCGCGCAACGCTTCCGCGAGTTTCTCCACGAGGTCAGCCGAATACACGCCGACAACTTGCGCTAAAGCGCTTGCGGGGTTCGTGAGCGGCCCGAGCAGGTTGAAGATCGTACGCAGTTTCAACTCACGTCTCACCGGCTGCACGTACCTCATTGCTCCGTGCATGGCAGGAGCAAAGAGAAAGACCATGCCGGTTTCGCGCAGGCATGAGGCCAGGCGCGCGTGCGGCAGGTCGATCTTCACGCCGAGCTCCTCCATCACATCCGCCGAACCGCACTTGGAACTGATGCTGCGGTTGCCGTGCTTGGCGACGCGAACTCCTGCACCAGCCGTTACAAAGGCTACCGCGGTCGAGATGTTGAAGGTGCCCGAGGTGTCACCGCCGGTGCCGCAGGTATCGACGAGCGCATCGCGCCCGGTGCCGCTCAGGTCGACCGTGTCCGAATCGTCGCGACAAAGAGGTGTAGCGGCAGAGCGAATGGCCTGCGCGAAGCCGACGATCTCGTCGACTGTTTCGCATTTCATGTGTAGCGCGATCAGAATCGCGCCGATCTGCGCCTCGGTGGCCTCGCCGCGCAATATCTCGGTCATAACCTCGCGGGCTTCATCTCGGGAGAGCGAGGTGCCGTGATCGGCGATTTTATGCAGGGCGTGAAGGATTATCATAATTCATCGAATGCGAACTGTTCCTAGGGTAGCATTTGCCACGCCGCGGATCAGGAAGGCCGGTCACTCGTTGCGATGGTCTTCACCCCTCAATTACACTAGGCAGTTTCCTGTTGTGCAGCCATTCTCATTAAGGAGCAGACATTCCGGCCAACAACGGCAGGAGCGCGGGTGGATACCCGCATCCGTCATACAAATATGAAAATTCACGAGTATCAGGGCAAGGCCATCCTGGCGAAGTATGGCGTGGCGGTGCCGCGTGGGCGCATGGTCGAGAGCGTCGAAGAAGCTGACGCTGCGGCGCGCGAACTGTTCCACGACGGCGCAACCGGAGTTGTGGTGAAGGCGCAAATTCATGCCGGCGGACGCGGCAAGGGCGGCGGAGTAAAGATCGCGAAGTCGCCGGAAGAAGCCGTCGATCTGGCGAAGAAGATGCTCGGCATGACGCTGATTACGCACCAGACGGGCCCCGAGGGCAAGAAGGTGCAGCGACTGCTGATTGAAGAGACGCTGCCCATCGCGAGCGAGCTGTATCTAGGCATCGTGCTCGACCGCGCCAACGGGCGCAACGTGCTTATGGCTTCGGCGGCCGGCGGCATGGAGATTGAAGAGGTCGCGGCGAAAGATCCGAATG
>Ga0335070_10011572_pt1 | contig 10298 bp, 10 predicted proteins | sample Lox_Sample_13_FD_206722 | JGI IMG/M metagenome (GOLD analysis project Ga0335070, IMG submission 206722) | Soil microbial communities from Loxahatchee National Wildlife Refuge, Florida, United States - Lox_Sample_1.3 | ecosystem: Environmental > Terrestrial > Soil > Wetlands | place: USA... | reverse complement strand
TGGAGCACTGCCGCAGGCTCGAGCAGGCCGTTCAGGCTGCGGCGGCGGTGGCCGAAAGCGGCGACGTCGTGCTGCTCGCCCCGGGCGGCACCAGTTTCGATGAGTTTAATGACTTCGAGGAACGTGGAGAGGCTTTTCGAAAATGGGTATCGGTACTTTCGTGAACCAGAACTCCAGTCCGACCCGGCCTGCCCCGGCACGCCCCGGTCGGAAATCCAACGGCGACCTGATCCTGGTGGCGGCGGTCATCGCGCTGTCCATTTTCGGCCTGCTGATGTTGTATTCGGCCAGCACCGACTTCTCCCTGCAGATCTACGGCGCGCCGATGTACATGTTCAACAAGCAGGTCGGCTTCCTGGTGGTCGGCGGGGTTGCGGCAATCGTCCTTTCCCGCTTCGACTACCACCTGTGGCGTCGTTTCGCCATCCCGCTGATGGGCATGACCGTCGTGCTGCTGATCGCCGTCCTGTTCAACAATGAAGTCCGCCTGGGCGCGGTGCGCAGCTTCTTCGGCGGCTCGGTGCAGCCCTCCGAGCTGGCCAAGCTGTCCACGGTCGTCTACCTATCAATCTGGCTGTACAGCAAACGCGACAACCTGCACGACGTGCAGCTGGGGCTGGTCCCGCTGGCTCTGATCCTGGGCGGGATCGGCGGCCTGATCTACCTGGAGCCTGATCTGAGCGCCACGGCGATGATCTTCATCCTGGGGGGGCTGCTCTTCTTCCTGGCGGGCGGCGAGCTGCGCCAGATCGTGCTCTTCCTGCTGGTGGCGCTGGTCGGCGGCTGGATCGTGATCCAGCTCAGCTCCACCGGGCGGGCGCGCATGTCCTCCTACATCGCCGGGCTCAAGGACCCGCTGCAGTCCAACTACCAGGTGCTGCGCTCGCTGGGCGCCATCGTCCACGGCGGCTGGTTCGGGGTCGGGATCGGGCGCGCCGGCTCGAAGCTCACCGGGCTGCCGGTGGCGGCCACGGACAGCATCTTTGCCGTGATCGTCGAAGAGCTTGGCTTCTTCGGCGCCCTGGCGTTGGCCGGCCTGTACGGGATGCTGCTGTGGCGCGGCTTCAAGATCGCCATGCAGGCACCCGATTCGCTCGGCTCGGTCATGGCCGCCGGGGTGACGTTCTGGATCGTCATGGAAGCCCTGATGAACATGGGTGTGATGGTCGGCCTTTTCCCTGCCGCCGGCAATGCGCTGCCCTTTTTCAGCGCAGGCGGCTCAAACCTGGTCTCTTCACTCGCCGGGATCGGCATCCTGGTCAACATCTCCCGCCAAGGCGTGCCGGGCAAGCCGGCCGTGCGCGCCGTCCCGGAAGCCAAAATTGAAGAACGGAGGTCGTTCAGTGCGTCTTTTGATCTGCGCCGGCGGGACCGGCGGCGGCGTCAATCCCGCCCTCGCCGTCCTTGACGCCCTCGAGCAGGAAAATGTCTCCGCTTCGCAGGGCCTGCAGCCGACGATCGAGACGCTGTGGGTCGGTGCGAAGGGCGGCATGGAAGCCAAACTCGTGGAACGGGTGGGCATTCGCTTCACGTCCATCCCCGCTTCCGGCATCCACGGCGTGGGCTGGAAAGCGGTGCCAGGCAATACGGCCCGGCTGGTACACGGCGCGTTTTCCTCCCGGCATATCCTGAGACAGTTCAAGCCCGACGTGCTGTTCTTCACCGGCGGATACGTAGCCGTTCCCATGGCGATGGCGGGCTGGCGGGTGCCGTCCCTCCTGTACGTCCCGGACATCGAACCCGGCCTGGCGCTCAAGACCCTGGCCCGCTTCGCCGACCGCATCGCCGTCACCGCCGAAGATTCGAGGCGCTACTTCAAAAACAAGGAACGCATCGTCGTTACCGGCTATCCGACCCGCCTCGGACTGTCCGGCTGGGAACGGCAGGCGGCGCGCAAGGCGCTGGGTCTGACCGAGGAAGCTCCGGTCCTGCTGATCACCGGCGGGAGCAAGGGCGCCCGCACGATCAACAACCCCGTGCTGACCCACCTCCCCGAGCTGCTGGCGATTGCCCAGGTGGTGCACGTCACCGGCGAGCTGGATTGGCCGGACATCCAGGCCAAGACCGAGGCACTGCCGCCCGAGCTGGCCGGTCGCTACCATGCCTTCCCGTACCTGCACGAGCGAATGGGCGCCGCCCTTTCTACCGCCGACCTGGCTCTCTCGCGCGCCGGCGCTTCGACCCTGGGCGAGTACCCGCTCTACGGCCTGCCGGCCATCCTGGTCCCTTATCCTTACGCCTGGCGCTACCAGATCGTCAACGCCGGCTACCTGGTCCAGCGCGGCGCAGCCGTCATCATCGAGAACGAGTATCTTCCCGGCCAGCTCCTGCCGACCGTGAGCGATTTGCTGAAGGACCCGGCCAGGTTACTGTCCATGCGCACCGCCATGCAAAGCCTGTCCCACCCCGAGGCTGCCAGGGAGATCGGCAAACTGCTCCTGGCGCTGGCGGAGAAGAGGAGCAAAGACCGTGGTTAGCCTGACCTTCGTCTTCTGGATGTACGTGGTCTTATTCGCCGTCATCGGCGGGATGCGCGGCTGGGCCAAGGAAATCCTGGTCAGCTTCAGCGTCATCCTGGCGCTGACCCTGACCACCCTGCTGGATCACTACGTGCCCTTCGTGCGCGACGTCCTGGGCAAGGACAGTCCGGTGCTCTACTTCTGGCTGCGCACTCTCGTCCTGTTCATGCTGGTTTTCTTCGGATACCAGACGCCCAACATCTCGCGTTTCGCCCCCAAGATGACGCGCGAGAAGTTCCAGGACATTCTGCTGGGTGTCGTCCTGGGTGCCCTGAACGGTTACCTGATCGCCGGGACGGTCTGGTTCTACCTGCACGATGCCAGCTACCCGTTCCCCTTGATTACCTCCCCGGACGGCAACACCCCGCTCGGCAAGGCGGCCCTGGCAATGCTCCAGTACATGCCGCCGCGCGTCCTGGGCATCCCGGCCATTTACTTCGCCGTCGTTCTCGCCTTCATTTTTGTGATTGTGGTTTTTGTGTAAACCTATGACCCACGTGCATCTGATCGGCATCGGCGGTACTGGTCTCTCGGCCATCGCCCGGGTCCTGCTCGAAACGGGATCCACGGTGACCGGGTCCGACCGCGTTGAATCGCCCTTCGTGCGCGACCTGCGCGCTGTAGGCGCGACTATCAGCCTCGGACACCGCCCGGAGAACGTGGCCGGTGCCGACCTGGTGGTGCGCTCTTCGGCCATCCCCGACGACAACCCCGAGGTCGTCGCCGCACGTGCCGCCGGAATCCCGGTGCTCAAACGGGCCGATTTCCTCGGCAGCCTGATGGAGGGCAAGACCGGCATTGCCGTGGCTGGCACGCATGGCAAGACGACCACCACGGCCATGATCGCCTGGATTCTCTCAGCCCTGAAGCAGGACCCGACCTTCATTGTCGGCGGCACGCTGACCAACCTGAGCGTCAACGCCCACGCCGGAAAAGGTCCCGCGTTCGTCATCGAAGCCGACGAGTACGACCGCATGTTCCTCGGTCTCAAGCCGCTCATCGAGGTGGTGACCAACGTCGAGCACGACCATCCCGACTGCTATCCCACCGCGGCGGACTTCCAGGCGGCGTTCGTGGATTTCGTCAAGCTCCTGCCGCCTGGCGGGACGCTGGTGACCTGCGCCGAGGACCCGGGTGCCAGCCAGTTGATTGTCGAGGCCGGGAAGCTGGACAGGAACGTGCTCGCCTACGGCGTGCGTCCGACAGTCACCGGCGGTCTGTTCATGATGGACACCTACGCCGAGGTGGTGGTGCACAACGACCGGGGCGGCTACACCTTCAGTGCCTCCGTCCTGGGCCATCCTTGCTCGGTCATGCTGCAGGTGCCCGGCATGCACAACGTGCGCAATGGGCTGGCTGCGCTGACAGTCGCCGCCCTGCTCGGTCTGCCGCTGGAGGCTGCCGCCCAGGCCCTGGGAGACTTCTCCGGGACGGGGCGCAGGTTCGAGGTGCGCGGCGAGGCGGGCGGCGTGGTGGTGATCGACGATTACGCCCACCACCCCACCGAGATCCGCGCCACGCTGGCTGCGGCGCGGGCGCGTTACTTCGGCAGGCGCATCTGGGCCGTCTGGCAGCCGCACACCTACTCGCGCACCCGCACGCTTATGGCTCCGTTCGCCGCCGCATTCGAAGATGCCGACGAGGTGATCGTCACCGAAATCTACGCCGCCCGGGAAGCCAAGCAGGATTTCTCCGCCGAAGAGGTGGTCAAGGCCATGTCGCATCCCGCGGCCCGTTTCATCCCCGAACTGTCCGACGTGAGCAATTATCTCCTTTCTCATTTACATCCCGGCGACGTGCTGCTCGTCCTGTCTGCCGGAGACGCCGACCAGGTCAGCACACAGGTGCTGGCTCGCCTGTAAGAAAGGACGGTTCGAAATGTTGGAATCGAAAGAGGAAACCCGCCTGTACGAATCAGAGACTGTCGCCCTGCCCTCCATCCGGGTCGTGCTCGGAGAGGTTCCCAATCCCGACCCGGTCAAGCGCCGCAGCTCCCCCAAGACGAAGTACCCGCGGGGGCGCGAGATGGCCGATGTCATCCGGCGCATCATTGCCCATATCGAAGGGATGTAATCAGCCTCACCCGGGAAGCACTCACCCGCCCAGAGCAGCCTTTATGGATCCCGCCACCCTCTCCACCCTCCGCTCGACCTTAGGCGACCGCCTGCAGGAGAACGCCCCGCTCTCCGGCTATACCTCGGCGCGCATCGGCGGACCGGCGGATGCCCTGCTGCTTGTGCGCAGCGCGGACGATCTTGCGCAGGTGGCTCAGTTGCTGTGGGAAAAGGAAGTGCCTTTCCTGCTCCTGGGAGGAGGCTCGAACGTGCTGGTCAGCGACCGGGGTGTGCGCGGCGCGGTGATCATCAACCGGGCGCGCAAGGTGACCGTCGACGCACAGTCCGAGCCGCCTTGCATCACGGCCGAATCCGGCGCCACGCTCAACGACCTGGCCCGGCGGGCGGTGCGTTCCGGCCTTTCCGGGATGGAATGGGCAGCCACCGTCCCCGGTTCCCTGGGCGGCGCGGTGTACGGCAACGCCGGGGCCTTCGACGGCGACATCGCCGCCAGCCTGGTCTCGACCGAGCTGATCCACCGGCAGGCCGGGCGCCAGACCTGGCCGGCGGAGAGGCTGGAATACAACTACCGCACCAGCCTGCTCAAGCGCCAACACCTCCCGGTCGTCATTCTTTCCGCCAAATTGGTCCTGGAACACGGCGACAAGGCCGCCATCCAGGCCAGAATGGACCTGTTCTCCGACCAGCGCCGCTTGACGCAACCGCCTGGCGCCAGCCTGGGGTCGATGTTCAAGAACCCGCCCGGCGACTTCGCCGGAAGGTTGATCGAGGCCGCCGGCCTGAAAGGCCAACGCGTCGGCAATGCCGAGATCAGCCCGGTGCACGCCAACTTCTTCATCAATCACGGCCAGACCCGGGCTGCCGACATCCAGGCTCTGATCGAGCTGGCACAAAGGACTGTCTTCGAGAAGTACGGCGTAAAGTTGGAACTGGAGATCGAATTGATCGGCGAATATTGAATATCAAGGTGTAACATGCCGGAGATGCTATGAACTATCAGGAATGGGAAATGACCGTGCCCGCCACGATCAAAACAGACCAGCTCTGGAATTTGAGTGCTTATCGTCTCGCCCTGTTCCTGGGAGACCTTGCCCGTCACGATATGGCGAAACTCTTGCAGGATAGCAGGACGAAAGGCGTCGCTTCCCAGCTATATGAGGCGGTCGGTTCGATCAGGGCAAAAATCACCGAAGGTCACTGCTATGATCTCGGCAGGGAGCGTGCACACTTTTACAAATACGCCCTCGGCTTTGCTTGCGAGAGCCGGCATTGGTACGGTAAAGGCTGCCAGGTATTGGGAGAAGCGATCACGAACCAACGCCTGGAACTGCTCGATGAAATCGTCTGCTTGTTGTTCGCCATGATCCCCCAGCAACATAAAAACGACATCCGGGAAGATCAGGACGAGTTTCAAGCGGGCGATCCGGAATATCTGGTGCAAAATGTACCTGTTCTCTGACCTTTACGCGATCATGCTTTGCTTTTTACGGATCACCTGTTCATAAGATAGACCACCACGATGACGAAGACCCCTTCCACCCGCACCAAGATCGTCGTCCTCTTCGGCGGCCGCTCCGGCGAGCACGAAGTCTCCTTGGAGTCCGCCAAGTCGGTCCTGGCGGTGCTCGACCCGGCGCGCTACGAAGTCACCCAGGTCGGGATCACGCACGAAGGCACCTGGCTGACCGGCAAGAACGCCCGCGAAGCCCTGGAGAAGGGGAACGCAGGGGAGCTGCTTCCGTGCACCATCCTGCCCGACCCGTCCCGGCCCGGCCTTTACGTTTTACGTGCCGCCGGGAGCGGCACAGTACTCGAACACCACACGGATATCGATGTCGTCTTCCCCGTCCTGCACGGCACCTTTGGCGAGGACGGCACCCTGCAAGGCCTGCTCGAGATGGCAGACCTGGCCTACGTCGGCGCCGGGGTGACCGGCTCCGCGGTCGGCATGGACAAGGCCGTCTTCAAGGAAGTGATGCGCGCCCTCGGCATCCCCACCGTCGCCTCGATCCTCGTGCTGCGCACCGAGATCGAAAGGGACATGCAGGACGTCCTGGCGCGCGCCGAAGCCGTGGCCTCCTACCCGCTGTTCGTCAAGCCCGCCAACCTGGGCTCCTCGGTCGGGATCAGCAAGTGCAACAGCCGCTCCGACCTGGGCGAGGGATTGATGGAAGCCGCGGCTTTCGACCGGCGTGTGCTGGTCGAGCGCGGCGTGGACTCCCGTGAGATCGAGGTCAGTGTGCTGGGCAACGACGACGCGCGTGCCTCCGTCCCCGGTGAGATCCTGCCCAGCCGGGAGTTCTACTCCTACGAGTCCAAGTACGTGGACGGGACCTCCGGCCTGGTCATCCCGGCCCCGCTGCCTGCCGAGACCGCCGAGAAGATCCGGGCGATGGCCGTCGCCGCCTATAAAGCCATCGACTGCGCCGGCATGGCGCGCGTCGACTTCTTCGTCGAGAAAACCACGGGAGAAATCTACCTGAACGAACTCAACACCATCCCCGGCTTCACCAGCATCAGCATGTACCCCAAGCTGTGGGAAGCCACCGGGCTGTCCTACCCGCAACTGGTCGACCGCCTGGTCGAGCTGGCCCTCAAGCGCAAGTCCGAGCGCGATCACACCGAGCGCCGCTTCCGGAGGGAGGCATGACCACCAAGTCGGACCTCTCCCGGTCGCAGTTCGTCCGCCAGCGGCGCACGTCGCGCCTCGGCCAGCTGCTCGGTCAGAAAACCCCTGCCAAGAAGCCGGTCCAGCCGGCCAAGCGCAGCCAGCGGCCTGAGGCAGCCCACCCGCGCCCGACCCAGCCCGTGCGGGAGGCGCGCACTTACCGGCAGGGCAGCGCCCTTCGACAGGCTCAGGGCAGTGCCCAGCACTACGCCATCAGCCTGGGCCGCGCCGACGTGCGCGCTCCGGCCCTGTCGCTGCCGCAACTCGGCACGCGTTGGCTCTCCGGCGCGGCAACCGCCCTGCTGGTCTTTATCCTCTACACGCTGTGGACCTCCTCGACTTTCACCGTGGCCGGTGCGGAGATCCACGGCAACCAGCGCCTGGGAGCCACGGAGATCAACGCCGCCCTGCAGATGGCCGGCCAGCCGATCTTCAAGGCGGTCCCGGCGCAGATCGTCGCCAACCTGCGCAACGACTACCCCGACCTGGCCTCGGTGCGTGTCCACGTGGGCATCCCCAACCGCCTCGTCGTGGACCTGGTCGAGCGCCAGCCCGTGCTCGTCTGGACGCAGGGCGACACCACCCACTGGATCGATGCCCAGGGCGTGGCCTTTCCCCAGCGCGGCAGCGTGGCGGGGCTGATCCCGGTCAAGGCGGAGGCGGCACCGCCCAAGGTCCAGACCGATCCGGCGACGCCGCTCTTCGAGCGCCCGTTCGTCGCACCGCAGGTGGTCAAAGCCCTGGCAGCCCTGTACCCCTACCTGCCGCAGGGAGTCGCGATGACCTATGACCCGACCTACGGCATCGGCTGGCAGGAGGCGCACGGCTGGTCGGTCTATTTCGGCCAGACCACGGACGACATCCTGATGAAGCTGCAGGTCTATCAGGCGATCGTCGCCACCCTTACCCAACAGGGCATCCAGCCCACGCTGATCAGCGTCGCATACCTGGATGCGCCGTTCTACAAGTAGCCTATGGACGAAATTGTCGTTGGCATTGACGTCGGCACGACCAAAGTCTGCACCCTGGTGGGGCGGGTGGAGGAAAAAGCTATCCGCATCTTGGGCGTGGGCATCGAGCCGTCCGAAGGGATCAAGAAGGGCGTGATCGTCGACCTGGCCGCCGCCTCACAGGTCATTACGCGTTCGGTGGAGAAGGCCGAGCAGACCTCCGGGGTCGAGATCACCGGGGCGCTGGTCAGCCTGGCGGGCGCGCACGTCTCGTCGATCAACAGCCGGGGCGTGGTGGGCGTCTCGGGAGAGGCGATCGACGAGGTCGACATCGCCCGCGCCCTGGACGCCGCCCGGGCGATCGCCATCCCGCACAACCGCGAGATCATCCACATCATCCAAAGAGGTTTCGTGGTCGACGGGCAGGACGGCATCAGCACGCCCGTCGGCATGCACGGCTATCGCCTGGAGGTGGAAGCCCACATCATCACCGCCGCCGAGGCGACCGTCGAGAACCTGCGCGAGTGCGTCGGTTCGGCGGGCGTGGAGGTGCTGCAGTTCGTGCTCAACCCGCTGGCCTCCGGCGACGTGGTCCTGACCGACACCGAGCGCCAGATGGGCGTGGCGGTGTGCGACATCGGCGGCGGGACCACCGACCTGGCCCTGTACGTGGACGGCCACGTCTGGCACACCATGGTGCTGGCCGTCGGCGGCAACCACATCACCAACGACATCGCCCACGGGCTGCGCCTGCCGATCTCCCAGGCCGAGGAGATCAAGAAGAAACACGGCTACGCCCTCAAGTCCGGCGTGGGCGCCGAGGAGTACTTCAACACCCGGGCCTTCGGCGAGGAACAGCCGGTGCAGCTCAGCCGCTACGACCTGGCGCACATCATCGAAGCGCGCGTCGAGGAGATCTTCTCCCTGACGCTGCAGGAGATCAAGCGCTCCGGCTACGACGGGCTGCTCCCGGCCGGCATGGTCCTGACCGGCGGCACGAGTGCCCTGCCAGGCATTCGCCAGCTCGCCAGCCAGGTGCTCGGCCTGCCCGTGCGCACGGCGGCGCCGGAGAACCTGGTCGGCCTGGTCGACCAGCTGAAGAGCCCGGCCTATTCCACCAGCGTGGGCCTGCTGCGCTGGGCTGCAGCCATGAGCGACGACATCCTGCCATCCGGGCGCAGCCGTTCGCGCTCCCATCCCAGAGGAGAGATCAAAGTGAACCTCGATCCCGTCAAAAACCTGTTCAAACGACTGCTGCCCTAGGAGGTGCACTTATGCCGTACACCGTTACCCAACCATCACCGGGCTTTGCCATTACCGGATTATTCACTCTCATATAGGAGGACCATTATGGACGCCAGAAAAAACCAAGCAGAGACCTTTGCCCGCATCAAAGTCGTCGGCGTCGGGGGCGGCGGTACGAACGCCGTGAATCGCATGATCGATGAAGGCATCCAAGGCGTGGAGTTCATCGCCATCAATACCGATGCGCAGGCGCTGATGCTGGCCAAAGCCCCCACCCGGGTGCGCATCGGCAACAAGCTGACGCGCGGCCTGGGGGCCGGCGGCGACCCGGAAGTCGGGCGCAAGTCGGCCGAGGAATCCGCCGAGGACCTGTACAACGTGATGAAAGGCGCCGACATGGTCTTCGTCACGGCCGGCCTGGGCGGCGGCACCGGGACCGGCGCGGCCCCCATCGTGGCGCAGATTGCCCGCGACGTCGGCGCCCTGACCATCGGCGTGGTCACGCGTCCCTTCACCTTCGAGGGCAACAAGCGCATGTCGTCCTGCGAGGCAGGCATGGCCAAGCTCAAGGAGCACGCTGACACGCTGATCGTCATCCCCAACGACCGCCTGCTGCAGATCATGGACAAGCGCGCCAGCCTGACCGATTCCTTCAAGATGGCCGACGACGTCCTGCGCCAGGGCATCCAGGGCATCTCCGAGCTGATCACCGTCCCCGGCTTGATCAACCTGGACTTCGCCGACGTGCGCACGATCATGGGCGAGGGCGGCGCGGCGCTGATGGCGGTCGGCAAGGCCTCCGGCGAGGACCGCGCCCGCATCGCCGCCGAGCAGGCCATTT
>Ga0335070_10011571_pt1 | contig 10298 bp, 10 predicted proteins | sample Lox_Sample_13_FD_206722 | JGI IMG/M metagenome (GOLD analysis project Ga0335070, IMG submission 206722) | Soil microbial communities from Loxahatchee National Wildlife Refuge, Florida, United States - Lox_Sample_1.3 | ecosystem: Environmental > Terrestrial > Soil > Wetlands | place: USA... | reverse complement strand
CTGCATCTTCTCGAGTTTGGTTTATTAGCAGACGTATTTGAATCCGATAGCATGTTCTCACCGTCGAGCACGACACCTTCTTTCCATGTAAGACCAATATACCTCAAGCTAAAATCATGGTCAATGGCCCTTCCACATGATCGGACCCATTAATTGAGGCGTAAATTGATTGAAAGCAATTAGAAAGACGGTTCCAAAACCCGGCGTTGACGTTCAAGAAATTGACGATCCTAAGATTAAGCCGTCGGAGGTTCTCGTGAAGATAGAGGCGACTGCAATTTGTGGTTCTGACCTTCACGTTTACCGTTGGGATGAACAGACGACGAGATGGAAGTCCCCGCTTCCAATGACCATTGGCCATGAGTGGTCTGGCAAGATTCTGGAAGTTGGAAGTGGTGTCAAGTCTCTAAAGCCGGGAGACAATGTGGCTGGCGAGTCTCATATCCCGTGTGGGTATTGTTCGTATTGCCGCACTGGGAATATGCACATTTGCCAAAACATGTTGATCTACGGACTCCAAACACCGGAAGGATCGTTCGCTGAATACGCCGCGGTGCCCGAGATAATAGCGTACAAGCTGCCTCCAGGCGTAGGTTACGAGGAGGGAGCAGTTTTCGAACCGTTCGGAGTAGCCGTTCACGCAATTGAGCGCGTCGGCATCCAACCGGGTGATGCTGTCCTCGTTATGGGTGCGGGTCCAATAGGGATTTTCGCACAGCAGATTGCGAAAGTCTCTGGAGCATCCATGGTGATAGCAGCGGAGCTTAAGCAATTCAGATTGGACCTCGCGAAGAAGCTTGGTTCGGCCGACTACTACGTTAATACGGGGCAGGAGGACATTGTCAAACGAACGATGGAGTTGACGAACGGCAGAGGTGCTGATGTTGTGATTGAACTTGCGGGCGCTCCGATAACGACGGTGCAAGCACTTCAGGCGGTGAAGAAGTGTGGTCGTGTCGCATTAGTTGGGCTTTCTGACAAGCCAGTTCAGATTGAGCCGACTTCAATGATAATTTACAAGGAGGCAACTGTCTACGGGAGTACTGGCAGAGCTATGTTTGGAACTTGGGAACGCATGATCAGCCTAGTGGCCAATAAGAAGGTAACGCCAAGTGCCGTGATCACAGATAGACTGCCGCTCGAAAAAGCTGAAGAGGCTTTCCAGAGAGTAATCAGAGGAGAGAGTGGAAAAGTCATTTTCACGCCCCAATGAACATTCAGCTGATCACTGGGCACTGACGAACTGGTCTGACGAGTATCTATCCTAGCACCGACTTGACTTGCTCGACTCCTGACTTTAGACTCGTGAGAATTGGAACTTTGAACTGATCGCCGAGCAGTGGAATAATTCGGGCCATCGATGCTTGAGCAAGAACTATGAGTTCGGTCGTTTGAGCCGTCCTCTTGATTCCCTCTAGCACTAACTGGTCATGAGTTGCAGTATCCTTCTTCGCTAGAGCCTCGAAGGCCCCTTTGCAAAGCTCCGAAGTCACTTCAATCGTTTTTCCCTGACTCTTCGCTTTGGCACGCAATAGCTCCGTCGTCGGTCCTAGAGTCGCTGCGTTGGTTGCCACAACGCCAATCTTTGAAGCCTTACCGACAGCAATATCGGTCATAGGATCATCGATCTTGAACACTGGAATCGACACTAACGGTCTTACTGTGTCCACGCATGGAGAAATTGAGGAACAAGTCACCAGCACCGCGTCCGCACCCTCATCCTCCGCAGTCCGAACATAGTTCGTCACAATCCTGTGAACCTTTGGCACCAACCCACCGGAGGATAGTATGACTGGTATGATCCGGTTGTCTGTAATATCGAATTTCTGCACAGACGGCATGGTATCCGATAGCGTCTTTGTAACTGACTCCACGATTGCCGGTGCGGTGTAAATCAAACCAAGCGTCTTTGTCATCTTTCAACCTTCACGCTTTCGCATGCCTACATGTCTTAACAGTTGCAACGTTTTACTTTCGCCTCGAAAAAGCACACGATGTGTTTTAATTCAAACGAGTTAATTGACCGTTGAATAACGCGTTAGGAAGGCGTAACGGTCTTGGGCGATCTAACGCGGCCACGTGCGGTATCTGATTTCTCAAGATGACGGTTAGCCGTTATCGTTCCGCAAGCTCGATGATCTCACCGTCGGGACCGGAGAAGACAGCTATTCTCTTTCCTGGGCGCTTAATGTAACTGACCTTGCGGTCCATATTCTTCGCTACGTAAGTGTTCTGGAAGTTGTCACGATTTATGGCGAAGGGCTCTCCGATCATCTTTGCGCCTGCAGCCTTTAGCCTTCTTATGGCTACATCGAGGTCGCTGACACGTACCCCCAGATGAGTTATGCCCATTCTTCCGCGCAGCGTTTGCTGCCAGGTCTCGGTCTGTTCGGCAGGTTGCGCAGACTTGGTTGCTGTAATAATCTCGAGGGTAAGGGCGCCGCTGTACATGTAGGCGTTCTTGTACTTGGTGTCCGGGCTTGGATTGAGGACTGACACTCTTAGGAGTTTCATTCCGAGGGCGTCCGAATAGAACTTGACGGACCGATCAACGTTTTGAACGGTTATACTGACATGATCCATTTTGATCAAAATTGATGACTCCCGGATCAGCTCGCATGAATCAGACTTTTCGCCCTAGTTACAGCTAACATGGCATCTGGGGCCGTATCATCAGCGCCGATCTGCTTGGCCCATTCAGGCGTCACGGGTGCTCCGCCCACCATGACTTTCACGCTCGACCGTACTCCCTTAGCTTCTAGTGACTTGATTGTTTCTTGTTGTTTGCCCATGGTAGTAGATAATAGGGCTGAGAGGCCGAGAATGTTGGCTTTCGATTCACTTATCTTCTCGAGGAAGATTTGCGACTTTACATCACATCCTAGATCGATAACTTTGAAACCGCTCACTTCGAACATGGTGGCGACAATTGTCTTGCCAATGTCATGGATATCGCCTTCAACTGTACCTATGACAACGGTTCCGACGTATGCACGTTCCACATGAGCCTTCCTAAGTTCAGGTTCAACTACTTGTAAACCAGTCTTCATCGCCTCTGCGGAAAGCATGAGGTCTGTAAGAAATGCGTCCCCATTTCCGAATCTCTCGCCAACAACCATCAATCCTTTGGTCAATCCTTCGTTCAAAATTGCCGTTGGCGAAATTCCGTTACTAACCATGCTCGTCGTCAGGTCCTTGGACTTGTCTATATCCCCGTCAATTACGGCCTGAGCAAGCTGCTTAACCATCTCGTTCGTAGCCGACATATCTTCTCACGGAGCGTTACATTCGAGTTCTCTGATAAAGTTGAGCTTAATTTGCAAGGTTGAAAAAACCTCATCACCAATGGGCATTTCCAATCTCAGTCGTCTCACGTTGCGTTTCTCCGATAATTGCCGAGAGCCTTTATCAAACTCTTGCAGGTCGTTCCACACGTGAGACTCTGAGATGACATCTCGTAAGCTTCCTGAAAGCAGAATCATGCAGATGTTGACAGCGGACGAGATACAGAAGGTGCATACTGCTTCACTCGAGGTATTAGAAACGGTTGGGATATCCACAAATTCCAGCAGAATAGCAAACACACTGACTCGAAATGGCGCAGAGCTGAAACGGGAAACAGGTAACCTAACTATCCCCAGTTCCCTCGTCACGAATGCTCTGAAGACCATTCCGAAAACAATCAATCTCTACGGCCGAAGCCAGGATGAGATGGTGTTGGAGAGGGGAAGAGTGCATTTTGGTTTTGGGGGTACCCCGCTTCATCAGGTACTCGATATTGATTCTGGGATGAGTCGCGCTTCAACCAAGCAGGATGTCGCAGACGCGACTCGACTCGGCGATGCGCTGCAGAATCTAAGCTTCATGATGGCGATATGCGGAGCCAGCGACGTTCCGCATGAAACTGAGCATCTGCACGAACTTGAAGTTGTGTTCGCCAACACCGAGAAACACATCGTTTGGGCTCTTCCGGAGGCGTCCACTGCCAAGAGTGCGATAGCCATGGCAGCTGCCGTCGCTGGCGGACTTGACGAGTTGAAGAAGAGACCGTTACTGAGTTGTTACAGCGAGTCAATTTCACCGCTCACGTTCTCCACCATGAATGAAGATCTCGTGGAATTCTCAACCGCAGGACTGCCAGTATTCTTCACAGGCTGTCCCATGGCAGGTCTAACCGGCCCTGCTACCTTGATAGGCACCTACGTCTTAGGGAATGCTGAAACATTAGCAGCACTCACTATCTCTCAACTAATCAATCCTGGGACGCCGTTCATTTACGGCCCTGGAATGGCCATCTCTGACCTTCGAACTCTCCGTTTCAGCTTCGCCGCACCTGAGTGGGCGATGGGTCATATAATTCAGTCACAACTTGCTGGACTGTATCAACTACCAACTTTCGGCTGGGGTGGCTCGTCAGATTCCAAGATGCCTGACTCGCAGGCTGGCGCCGAGGCAGGATTGATGGCTCTTATGAGCGCTCTCAGCGGAATCAACATGATACATTGCTGCGGATACCTTGCAGGTAGCGATTACGGGAGCATGGAAATGGCGGTGATTTGTGACGAGATAGCCGGCTGGATATTCCGTGTGTTGGACGGCGTTCACGTAAACGATGAAAGTCTTGCGCTTGAAGTAATTCGCGACATCGGATCAACGGGCAGTTACCTGAAGCATAAACACACATTCACTCACCTCAAGAAGGAAGTCTTCGTGCCAACACTCTTCGACAGATACAATGAACAAATGTGGGCGCAGAAAGGGCGAAAGGATGTACGTCAAGTCGCTAAAGAAAGAGTGAAAAGAATTCTCACCGATCACAAGCCTGAACCGCTATCCGATTCGGTAAGAGAAAATTTGAGAGCGATCGTTAGATCAGCTGATAATATGACTAGAAGATCATGAAATTCTAGTCTAGAACGTCGCGAGCGCATCATATTCCAAGTGTCAGTGATATTTACGGTGGGACGTAGTACAGGACGACGCTGCTACCAGTAATTACTTCACTTAATCGTAAGAATCATCCTTCAAATGCTTTTTAACAACTTAGGACGCTCACTCTGTGAGAATTGAAATTGACTACTTCACCTAAGGTTTTCGTTCGTGACGCAACAGGCCTAGTGAGATCTCTTTCGTGGTTCGATGGTACAATGTTCACGTTAGCGTACTACAACATTGCCGTCGCTGCCTTCATCGTTTTCGGATGGGGTTCATGGCTCTTTCCGGGTGCAGATATGGGAATCTCAGTGGGCGTGATCGGCTTGCTCGTAGATATTCCCATAACAATTGGATACTCGTTCCTAGCTGTCGGTATGCCGCGGTCTGGAGGAGACTACGTCTATGTCAGTAGAGCTTTATCAGCGCCTCTGGGAACAGGTGTCGCCTTTGTTTTCATGATCTTCTTCGCTATGTTCTCCTATGGACAGAACGCATGGTTTTCGGTGAGCACAGCAATTTCCCCAGGCCTCGCTGTCTTAGGCTATGCACTTCACAGTCCAGACGTTGCAAACCTTGCTAACGTCGTGGCGTTGCCAAATAACGCGATCATCATAGGAATCCTCCTGCTTCTCGTCACCTTCGTCCTGACGCTGGTACCCACAACAGTTCTCCACAAAGTGTTCCTCTTCTTAGCCCCAGTCGCACTAATCGGGTACCCGATCATTTACATCGTCATGCTCGCGACAAGCTCTAACGCAGCGTTCCAGGCTGCTTTCAATACGTACGCTTCCAGCTTCGGAACCTCGTATCAGGGAATCATCCAAAGCGCAACCCAAGCAGGAGCAACTATATCCCCCTTCAGCTTCTCAATGTCAGTAGCAGCTCTGCCAATTGTATACGCGACGATGGCCTTTCCGAATAGTGCCGTGTACACCGCGGGCGAGATCAAGCAACCCTTGCGCTCAATGCCAATTTCACTTGGACTAGGCGTCGTCGTCATCGCCGTCTCAACCTATCTAATGGCAGTCGTAACGTACGGCGTCTTCGGTTTCAACTTCATGCAAGCAACAGCTTTCTACGGCTTTTCAGGAGCGTCGGGATATCCACTGCCAGCCGCCCCGTTCACAAATCTCTTCTTCGGCGTACTATTTCCAGACCCTACGTTGAACGCTTTCATGTTAATCTCAGCCCTGGCGTGGGAATTGACATTGATGATCACAAACGCCTTCATCGCTTCAAGACTTCTCTTTTCGCTAGCCTTCGACAGACTGATCCCAGCAGGATTCGCCGACGTAAGCGAACGCTTCCACACACCCGTCAAGGCAAACATAGTCGCTCTTATCGGAGCGTTCTTCTTCCTCGTCGCAACAGCCTACAACTTCCTAGGAGCATACGTCAACTCAATTGTCGGCTGGACCTCAGTGTACTTAATTGTAATGCTAACATGTACGCTCTTTCCATTTCTCAAGAAGCAACTGTTTGAGACCTTCCCCGCGTCAGCCAAGAGAAGAGTGGGCGGCTTCCCCTTGATGTCTATCGCGGGCATATTCGGCACCATTGCATTGCTGATTGTGTTCTACTTCCTCTACAACTCTCCAGTAGTTGGCATAAGCTCAGGGTCACTGCTTGGGACAGCAGTAGTGATTCTGGTCTACGTTCTCAGCTTCGTACTTTACTACGGTGCAAAATGGTATCGAAAGAAACAAGGACTAGACTTAGGCTTCGTCTTCAAGGAAATTCCTCCCGAGTAGGCGGCTGCCTACTCATCTTTTTTGATTTCCAACGTCCCGGTCACTAGATATATCAGACGGAATCTCGTTGGCGTCATTCTCCAACGACTTGGACAACCAATCCTCTAGTTTGAGGTCCGTCAAGGTCAACCAAGTAAATGTTCTGCCGGGAGCCTAGAACTAAACTACCATCTTGGAGTGGAATTGCTACGCTCGCTCCAAGGAGGCTTGCGCGAATATGTGAATAGGCGTTCACTGCCATTCTTCCATCCTTTCTGAAAAACCGGTGGTGAGCATATGAATCATCTTCTGGCACAAGTTTCACCAAGAACCTCGCGATATCGTCTTCCAACTTTTTGTCATCTTCATTAATGGTAATGCCCGTCGTGGTATGTAACGTAAATACGTTCACAATGCCGTTCTTCAAACCTGTCAGCTGAACAGTCTTGCGGACTTCCTCCGTTATTCGAATCAGTTCTGTAGCCTTTGACGATTTTACGGACAGTTTCTCTATGATGAACTTCAATTGTCTGTCGCCTTCAAACTTCGCCTAAGAACGCGAGCGCATTGTCATGCAGAATTGCGTCTAACACGTCTCGGCGTAGTGGAAGTGATGAGATCGCTTTGAACATCTTGTTCATCTCTATTCGCGGATAGTCGGATCCAAAGATCAGTCTGTCACCGAGCGCGTTCTCAATTATTCGCGTGGAGATCATTGAGGAGATTTGTCTCATACTTTCAATGGGTGTACCAGCGAAGGCGCCCGCAGTGTCCATGTAGACGTTCGGGTTTCTGATTGTAACTGCCACAGCATCGAGAACCCAGGGCCAACCCATGTGGGCCAAGCAAATCTTTAGCTTCGGATGCTTTCTCGCGATATCGTCATAGATCATGGGCTGATTGAATCTAACTGAGAACCTGTTTGAGAATGTGAGGCCTGTGTGCACCAGGATTGGCATTTCGAGCTTCTCTGCCTCCGTGTAGAGTTCTAATGTGTCGGTTCCGGTTGGATCGAAGGCTTGCATAGCAGGGTTCAACTTCAAGCCTTTCAAGTTTAGTGCGTCATGAGATTCACGTAGATCCGTCAATGCGCTCTTCAATGGATTGGGGTCGACGCTTGCGAACCCGAGGAGTCTCTTTCCTTCACGCCTCACGAGATCAGCAATTTCGCTGTTCGAGGGCATCTTAGAGCCTAGAGATCGCTCACAGTTAATCGGTAGAAGCACAGATCTCTCGATGCCGCATTCATCCATCTCTCCTATTAACGTCGATAAGGGTTGGGGGGATGTTCGTAGGTCGAATAGTTCACGTGCGTCGCGAAGTAGATTGGGGCGATTGTCAGTGAGTTCCTTAACCAGTACCGCGTGAACATGAATGTCAATTGCCAAGCAGGCTCACTGCGAGGGTACCTTATCTATCAGAGTATAAGCATTCCCGGCATCCTCACTACTATTGCTCGGCCTTACGATTCACACAGAAGTAATGGTGCAGTCAGATGAAGAGCTTGCCAGGCATTCGCGTCATTCTATTTGATATCGATGGCACGCTTGTCTCGAGTCAGATGTCAGAATTTGACGAAAGGAAACGGTATGTGGATGCGGTCTATGAGGTGACCGGAAAGAGACCGGTCGTTGAACCATCACGTTTCGCAGGGATGGTTGATCCGCAAATTTGCAAGATAATCCTCACGGAAACTGGCGTTGTAGGCGATCTCTTGGATAGTTGTTTGCCGAAGGTTCTTGCTAGAATGACCGAAACATATCAGAAAATACCAAAACAGCTTGTACTAAACCGCGGCGTCAAAGAACTGTTGAACATCCTCAGTCATTCCACAAATCACGTCTTAGGCGTCCTTACAGGCAACATTTCCGCTATTGCAGGGCAGAAGTTGACTGTCACAGGAATTAGCCGATATTTCAAGGAAGGTTTCTACGCAGATAACTATGATGATCGCAATCGTCTAGTTCAAGATGCGGTTCGAACCTGTGTTTCGAAGTATTCACTGATAAACACGAAGGCGGTCATCATCATTGGCGACACGCCGTTGGACGTGATAGCAGCCAGGGCTGGACACGCAACCTCGATCGGAATAGCCAGTGGAGTCTACTCTATGGACGCCTTGTCACAGGCAGGAGCTACTTTCATACTAAGGGATTTAACGCCAACGAACGAACTCCTCACCGCCATCGCATTTCAGAGCTCAAATTCGGCTATCAGCCCTCAACCATCAACATAGTATTGTGTCTGTTCACCTGACCTTTTCTGATGTAAAATCGAGGCCGCCTCTAAATCATTTCTCATTCCTTTTGATCGACAGCGAGGGATAAAGCGTAGAGTTTTGCCTAGTAGCGGCGGCGGCATATGCTAAATTCCTGGGAACATTTCTTTGACGAACACGCCCCCCACTACTTGCAGAATCGATTCACGTCGAATACGGTTGCTGAGGTAGAGTTCATTCTCGAAGAGCTAAACCTCCCGCCAAAGAGTCTTATCCTCGACGTTGGTTGCGGAACAGGTCGTCACTCGATTGAATTCGCGAAACGCGGCTACAAAGTAACAAGTGTCGATATCTCGGCCGAAATGTTAGCGATTGCTCAGAAGAAGGCGAGAGAGGAGGGGGTAGTTGTTGAATGGGTTCGAGCTGACGCAGCGCAATACCAGTCATCGAAGCTCTTCGACGCGGTAATCTGCCTCTGTGAGGGAGCATTTGGGTTACTGAATCCTGGCGATGAAGTGCCGTCACGTGAATTGTGCATTCTTCGAAACATTGCATCAGCTCTAAAGATTAACTCGCGTCTGATTCTGACAACTCCGAACGGGTTTGCGAAGATTAGGGAGATCACGCAGGAAGACGTCGAAGCGGGACGGTTCGATCTTGTTAATTTGGTTGAAAAAATCACTACCATAAGTGTGCCAGAGGGCGTAAAGAAAGTCCGACTCAGACAGAAGTTTTACACACCTCCCGAGTTATCGGAGTATCTTAAGCGGGCGGGGTTCGAAACGGAAAGAGTTTGGGGAGGCACAGCAGGCAATTGGGGGCGAAGGAAGATTCATCTTGATGAGATTGAATTTATGGTTGTGGCTAGGAGAATCAGCGAGCTGGGATCTTGAACCAGGATTCTAGTATGTGCTGTGACCTGCTTTCGCGTCTCGTTCTCGACTGCTGAGGGTAGCCCGTCAAGTGAACAGTGGGGGTGCGCGATCGCGCAACTCTGGAGTAGCCTGTTCGATCGCGTAAGCGATCCCCAGGAGTTCAGTTTCGTGAAATCTAGGAGCCATCAGTTGGATGCTAAGAGGCAGTCCCTCAGCCGAGTACCCGTATGGCAGGGCTAACGCCGGAATTCCTGTAAGGTTTGCAAGTCGCGAAAATCGGACGCAACATGAGTTCATGTCCATCTGCTCGGAGCCAATGGTGACTACTTCTTGACCAATCTTAGGAGGAAGAATTTGCGCGGAGGGCGTGATCAGTAGATCTGCATCCTTGAATAGGGTCTCTATCGACCGCCTGATTACTTCGCTTTCCCTCAATGCATGGATGTATTCTGGCGTCGTAATCTTCTGCCCTGATTTGAATCTCTCCACAAGCTTCTCGTCGTACTTTTCAGAGTACTTCGCCAGCAGTTCACCGTGCTG
>Ga0335070_10011570_pt1 | contig 10299 bp, 4 predicted proteins | sample Lox_Sample_13_FD_206722 | JGI IMG/M metagenome (GOLD analysis project Ga0335070, IMG submission 206722) | Soil microbial communities from Loxahatchee National Wildlife Refuge, Florida, United States - Lox_Sample_1.3 | ecosystem: Environmental > Terrestrial > Soil > Wetlands | place: USA: Florida... | reverse complement strand
CGTGAGCTCCCTCAGTCTCTTCCTCGACCAATTCCGGGACTTCATAATCTGGGTGCTCGTCGGCGCGGCGTTGGTCTCCGGATTCCTTCAGGAATGGGTGGACGCCCTCGCCATCATTGCGATTGTGATTCTGAATGCCGTCCTGGGCTTCATCCAGGAGCACCGGGCGGAGAAATCGCTGGCCGCCTTGAAGAAGCTCTCGAGCCCAACCTCAAAGGTGATTCGGGACGGCCGGCACCGGACCGTGCCTTCTGCCGAACTGGTTCCCGGCGACCTGGTCGAGCTGGAAGCCGGCGACAGCGTCCCTGCTGACGGGCGCCTGGTCTGGATCAGCGCTAATTTCGGAGCTCAGGAAGCTAGCCTGACCGGCGAGTCCACGCCGGTTCAAAAGACAACCCAAGCTCTCGACGAGAAGGACGTTCCCCTCGGCGACCGGGCCAACCTGGTTTACATGGGAACCTCAGTGGCTTCGGGGAAAGCCCGAGCGCTCGTCGCCGACACCGGCATGCGGACCGAGTTGGGGCGAATTGCCGGCATGGTGCAGGAGATCGAGCGCGAGGCTACCCCGCTCCAGCGGAAACTGGAGCAATTCGGCAAGTGGATCGTCTATCTGTGCTTCGCGCTGGTGGCGGCCGTGTTCTTGCTGGAGTGGCTGCGCGGCGGGAAGATAATCAATGTCTTCTTGACCGCGGTCAGCCTTGCAGTGGCGGCCATACCGGAGGGCCTGCCGGCCGTGGTCACGATCGCCCTGGCCCTGGGTGTGCACCGCATGGTCAAGCGCCATGCCTTGATCAGAAAACTGCCGTCAGTTGAAACCTTAGGCTGCACTACCGTCATTTGCTCCGATAAAACCGGGACTCTCACCAAGAATGAAATGACCGTGCAACGGGTCTTGGCGGGGGGCAGGCTATTCGACGTGACCGGCGTGGGCTACGCGCCTCAGGGGGAGTTCCGGCTGAGCGGGAAGGCCATTGATGCAGCACACGAGCCCGACCTGACGAGTCTGTTGCGGACTTCGGTGCTCTGCAATGGCGCTGAGCTCGCCTCCCAAGATGGTGTCTATCGGGTCATAGGTGATCCCACCGAGGGAGCTCTGCTCGCGCTGGCCGCGAAGGCAGGAATGACCAAAAGCGCACTGGAGCAGCAATATCCATTTGTCGATGAGATCCCGTTCGATTCCGAGCGCAAGACTATGACCATCATCCGGCGTCACGACGGGCGGACCATTGCGTTCGTCAAGGGGGCGCCCGATGTCCTGATAGATCTTTGCACCGCAATCGAGGAGAACGGCGCTGCGAGGACGCTGGCCGACGCTGACCGGCTGGCAATTGAGAAGACCAACGATCAACTGGCTTACCAGGCCATGCGGGTGCTGGCGGTAGCTTACCGGATTCTCGACGATGACTACGAGCACCGGGACCCGAGGGCGACCGAGCGCGACCTCACTTTCCTGGGACTGGTGGCCATGATCGATCCGCCCCGCGAGGAAGTCAGGCGCGCCATCGAGGAATGCAAGACCGCGGGCATACGCACCGTGATGATCACGGGCGATCACAAGAACACAGCGATCGCCATCGCCCGCGCGCTCGGCTTCTTCGAGGAGGGCTCGCTGGCGTTGAGCGGGGAGGAGCTGGACCGGCTGAGCGATGACGACCTTTATAGCGAGGTCAAGCGCATCTCGGTATATGCCCGGGTCTCTCCTGAGCACAAGCTGCGAGTAGTCAGGGCTTGGCGCCGGCATGGCGAGATCGTCGCTATGACTGGGGATGGCGTCAACGATGCCCCGGCGGTCAAGGAAGCCGACATCGGCGTGGCCATGGGTATCACCGGCACTGACGTCACCAAAGAAGTGTCTGATATGGTGGTCACCGACGACAATTTTGCCTCGATCGTATCAGCGGTCGAGGAAGGGCGAACAATCTTCGACAACATCCGGAAGTTCGTGCACTATCTGCTGTCGTGCAACGCCGGAGAGATCCTGGTGATGTTTTGCTCCTCGCTGATGGGCATGCCGGTGCCGCTCTTGCCGATCCAAATCCTGTGGGTCAATCTGGTGACCGACGGGCTGCCGGCTCTTGCCCTGGGAGTCGATCCGGGCGACCCAAAGGTAATGCTGCGTCCGCCCCGCAAGCCCACCGAAGCTGTGATCACGCGGCCGCGAGCCTGGCTGATGCTCGGCCAGGGATGCCTCATTGCCTTATGCAGCCTCCTGGCCTTCGGTTTTGTGTATTCGGTCCGGAAGGAGCCCGTTGAGTGCGCCAGGACCGCTGCCTTTGTGGTGCTGTCCTTAACCCAGCTCTTTCACTCCTTCAACTGCCGCAGCACGACGGAGTCGCTGTTTAAGCTCGGCATCTTCTCGAACATGAGTCTGGTGGGTGCGGCCGTGATCTCGGGCTTGCTTCAGATGGCTGCGGTTTATTCCCCCTTCGCTCAGACCATATTCAAGACGCGACCGATAAGCCACTTGGACTGGCTGCCGATCATCGCGCTGTCATCACTTCCCTTCTGGGCAATGGAAGTGGCCAAGATCGGCATGAGACGGAGTGAACGCGCCCGCGCCCTGTGACCTGCCATAATCTCTCGGCTGCGTGCGGCAGCTAGAGCCAGCTCTGCTTCTCGGTGCGACCTTGTCTCGAATCTCCCGGGCGAGACCGGAATCTAAATGATAGAGCAGGGATGATGGGTGGGGTCGGAATAGCCCGGTGCCGCGCTCGGGTCAATGCGGGTCGCGCCAAGTTCCCGAGAAAGCATGAGGCGGCGCCGGGTTATTATCTTCTTCTCGTTTTGCCTGGCGAGGCAGATCTTGCCTACTTCACCCAGCGGCCATCCACATAGACCCAGCCGCGTCTCGTTCTGGCCCAGTGCCCAGGGACCCAGGTGGTGCCGCGTGGCCTGGTCTCCCAGTGGCCGGAGATCCACACGTACTCGTGGCCGTTCCAAGCCCACTGTCCATCCATCCAGATTGCCGCTGGACCCGGTCTCGGTGGGATCACCTCTTGCCTGGGAGCGGGCGGGGCCGCTCTGACATAGACTCGCGCCGGGGCGCAGCTATTGAGCAGGATTGCAGCTATGGCGGCGATGACGCCAAGGATGGCGAAGACCACAATCGCCGTACGTCCAAAAGCGGCTAGCACGACGTCACCTCTTTCGCACGTCCCCCTCTCACATATTTCGGCACCGGTGGCGCTCGCCTTGAGCCCCGCTGGGCAATTTGACCGGGGGTGCGGGCGGTGTTAGAATGTAAGCAAGCGCGACGGGTAGTCGCGCTGGCCTGCGCGAAAGGCGGCATCGCTTGAAGTACGCTCTCCTAGTGTGCATCTTGCTGGCAGTTTGCCCGCCCGCTTGCGGCTACAATCTCGTTTTGACCGATCCCGCGGGCGACGATCACGGCCCGGGCACTTATGTCTATCCGCTGGATGGCGTCTTCACGGCGGGCTCGTTTGATATCACCCGTTTTACGGCGAGCGAGGTCGGCTCCAAAGTGCGGTTTGAGGTGAAGATCGCCGGGACGATAACTGACCCGTGGGGTTCCGGCGCGGGCTTCTCGCTCCAGAGCATGGACATCTACATTGACAAGGACGGCATCTACGGCTCCGGTTCGACGGCCGCCCTCGACAGCCGCAATGTCGAGTTCTCCCCAGGGAGCGCGTGGGAGTATTGCCTGTGGTGCGCCCCGCCCTTCGACGACTTCCATACTCACGTGGTTTCCGCCGCCGGCACCTCGTACTACTCGGGTGTTGTGACCAGCGTGGACCAAGCCAACAGCCTGATCACGGTCGATGTTCCCAAGAGCATTATCGGGACGCCGACGAGCTCGTGGCGATACATCGTGTTGATGCTCAGTCAGAGCGGTTACGACTCGGGACGGGTGCGTCCCGTCATGAAAGATGCCGGCCAGTGGGTCCTGGGTGGGGGCGACGATGGCTCGTGGGATTCCAACGTGATTGATCTGGTGGCAGAGGCAGGTGTGCCCCAGGAGGCGCTCCTCGCCAACTACGACGCTGCCACCCACGTTCAGGCGATCCTCATCAACAGGGTGGATGCGATGCCACCGGCCATATCGCACCAGGCTCCGGCGTCTTGGGAGGCCCACGTGCCGCTTCCGGTGGACCCTGTGATCACCGATAATGTGGTGGTCGCGGCGAGCATCTTCGTGCGAAAGCCCGGCGGGGCTTACCAGGAAATCAAGCTGGAGCGGACCAGCGCGACCGCCTGGCAGGGGGCCGTCCCCGGCTCCGAAATTGAGGAGCCCGCGCTCGAGTACTACATCTGGGCCAGCGACGGCACTAACTCGGCAACCCTGCCTGCGCCTGGGGCGCCTTTCTCCGTCGTCGTGACGCCGGACGTGACACCCCCAACCATCTCCGGCCTTGCCGCGGAGCCGCGGGTATTCTCACCCAATGGCGATGGCTACAGAGACGTGACCGTGGTCACTGGCAGCCTGAGCGAACCCGGTGACCTTTGGCTCGAGGCGCGGGACTCGACCGGCACGCTGGTAAGGCGGCTGGCCGACAGCCTGCGGGTCGAAGCGGGCTTCCGAGCGACCTGGGACGGCAAGAATCAGGCCGGCCAGACGGTGCCGAACGGCACTTACCGGATCGTTGGCCGTTGCCGAGACCTGGCCGGACTACCGAGTGTTCCGGAGACCACGTCGGTCGAGGTTGACACTAATCAAGCCGTGCGGAGGCTCGATGTAGTGCTGCTCTTTCACGCCAATCAGAACTTGGTGCCATACGGCAAGGTGGCCAATCGTGCCTGTTATAAGGGTGTTCTCCAGACCTTGCTGGCTCATCCCACGCTCAAGTTCATGCTCCACTTCTCGGGTACGCTCTTAAGCGACCTCGCGTGGTTCGATCCCGAGACGCTCGCCCTCGTGCGTCAGGGAATTGCTGACGGCCAGTTCGAGATCGTTGGCAGCACCTATGCCCAGAATATTCTCTATTCCACGCGCATGTCGGACGCTGACTTCCAGATGAACCGCCGGCAGATAGCTATCCACAAACGTCTGATCGAGGAGATCCTCGGGGTCACGCCGACGAGCTTCTGGAACCCGGAGCGTGTCTGGACGCAGAGCATTGTCAAACTGCTGGCGGACGCGGGCTATACCAACGTCCAGGTGGAAGATCACATCCTCGCCAAGAGCGGAATCACGGGCAGCGAGTACGAGGTGCGCACGACCACCTATCAGGGCGCGACTGTCAACGTCTTCGACGATGACAAGGACTTCGAGGGCAGGATCAACGGGGCGATCGACAGTGGGGACACAGCGAGCGTGATGGCTTTCCTGAGGGGCCTCTATGACCAGGACCAGGGTGACCAGTACGCCGTGTGCTATCACGAGGACATGGAGGCGACCGGGCTTTGGGACTATGAGTCGGGAGAGAACCCCCAGGTTGATTTTGGCAATCTCAACAAGCTGCTCACGGCCCTGGAGCGCGACCCCAGAATCAAAGTCACGACCTACAGCGAGTTTCTACAGTCCCACCAGGCGGCCGAGAACGTTTCGCCGATAGTTGACGGGGCGGCCGCTTGGATGGGCGGGGATGCCTGGTTCGCAGAGAACAATGCTGCCCAGGCCCAGACCTATCGGGAATTCTTTGACGGCATAAGGGACACGCTGAACGCGGTCCAGGCGACCTTTGGCGCCTTCGCACCCGACACCACGGCAGCAGCGGTTCTGCTTGATCAGGCTTGGCTCACGCTTGCCGCTCACCAGTATGAATTTGCTGTCCACAATTTCGGGGGCACCGTCGGCACAACCCAATGGGAATTGGCCCGAGATGCTCTGGTAGCTGCCCGGGCCGCCCGGTGCGCGCTTGCCAGCGCCGGAGGGTCGGGCGAGCACGCCGAGGACGTGAATGGCGATGGTATTCTGGAAGTGGTCCTTCGGACTGATTCGGATCTCTTCGTGTTCTCACCGTGGGGTGGCAAACTGCTCTACTGGTTTGACCTGGAAGACGGCAGGGAACTGGTGGGCAATGAGAACTTCATGCGGTCTTACGGGGAGACCTACACCAACGACAATGCCTACGTGGCCATCGCGCGGGGCAGTGAAGCCTACCCGTGGCTCGCGAGCAACATGATCTATCCTGAGATTCACCAGTGGACCTTTGAGGCGCGACGGCGCTGCCTCAACGATTCCATCTGGGTCAATGGCACCGCCAAGCCTGACCTGGTGAACACCGTGCTCAGCTACAGTGCCGATTCCAACTACGTTGAGTTTCATTACAACCTGGGCCAGCTTCAGGTCGCCAAGCGCATCACCGTGGGAGAGCACACCCTCCGAGTGGAGTACGCCTTTGCCTCAACGGCTTCCGAGGTCTCGTCCGTAGATCTCGAGATTGAGAATGGCCTTGCTCCGGACTGCCCCGGTGTGATGATGACTGGCCGCCGGGGCCTGAAGTACTGGGATGGCGAGGACACTTCATCGGTCTTCGACGACTCGATGCGCGGCGTCGTCAACGTCGCCTCCGACAAGGGGCTGCTCTTCCGATTCGCGGATCTGCCTTCCTCCCTTAGCGGGGAAGAGGATGTCTTTGGACTTGAACTTAACCCCAGATGGCACATCGAATTGCCGCCTTACGGCAGCGGTGCCGTGACGCTGGGGCTGGACATCCTCTCATACTCCGGTGTGATACCGGGTGACGGCACCGGCACCCACCCGAGACTCCTTATCTCGCCTAACCCGTCCCGCGGCAAAGTGGATGTTTGCCTCCGGGGGCTGGTGCCAGCGGGCACTCCGGTTGCGATCTTCGACACCTCGGGCAAGCTCGTCCGCACCCTCGCGGGGACTGCGGACAACGGGCGCTACTCGGTTTCTTGGGATGGCCGGGACGGAGAGGGCCGAGCGGTCGCCAGCGGGGTCTATCTGGTCAAGATCGGCTCGGGTGACCGCGCCGCCACCGGCAAAGTAGCCATCATCCGCTGAATCCCGGGCCCTTAGTCGCCCTCGGGGTTCCAACCGAAGGCCTGTCGGAGCCGAGGCCCCCCAGGCTGAGAGGCGGGTTTGACTTTGCCCAGGCTACCAAGTAAACTCTTATGAAAGTCCCGGCCCAAGCCGAAATAAGGCTGGTGGGTCGCAGTGCACCGATGCCTCAACCATAGGGAAGATAGAGAGATAGCATCCACAGGGAGGCTCCAGTTTGTATAACATCTGCGTCACGGGTACGGGCTATGTCGGCCTTGTGACCGGGGCCTGCCTGGCAGACTTTGGCAATACCGTCAAGTGCGTCGATATTGACCAGGCCAAGATCGCTGCCCTGAAGGCCTGCGAGGTGCCTTTCTACGAGCCCGGGCTCCAGGAGATCGTCAAGCGCAACGTGGAGCGCGGCAGGCTTTCCTTCGCCAGCGACATCAAGTGGGGTATCGAGTCCTCAACCGTAGTTTTCGTGGCTGTCGGCACCCCGATGAGCGCCGAGGGTCACGCCGATCTGTCCTATGTGGAGATGGTCGCCAAGAGTGTCGGCGAGAACCTGAACGGCCACAAGGTGGTTGTCTTGAAGAGCACCGTGCCGGCCGGCACTTGCAACCTGGTCGAGCGCATCATACGCGAGACCTCGAGTTCGGACCATCCTTTCGACGTGGTTTCCAATCCTGAGTTCCTCCGCGAGGGTTCGGCCGTCGAGGACTTCATGAAACCCGCCCGTATCGTGCTTGGCGCCTCGAGTGAGCGGGCGTTCGACGTGATGGCCGAAATCTACAAGCCCTTGATCCTGGAGGATACGCCGGTCATTAAGACGGATGTCAAGACGGCCGAGATGATCAAGTACGCTTCCAACGCCTTCCTGGCTACCAAGATATCCTTCATCAATGAGATCGCCAACCTGTGCGAGGCTGTCGGCGCCGATGTCACTATGGTCGCTAGGGCTATGGGCCTTGATGACCGGATAGGCCCCAAGTTCTTGCGGGCAGGCGCGGGCTACGGAGGCTCGTGCTTCCCGAAAGACACCAGAGCCCTGGTGAAGACTGCGGAGCACGCAGGTTACGACCTCAAGATTGTCCAGGCGGTGATCGCCGTGAACGAAGCCCAGCGGCACCTGATGGTGGAGAAGATCGAGAAGGTGCTGGGCACGGTCAAAGGCAAGACGGTCGCTTTCCTGGGACTGGCCTTCAAGCCAGACACCGATGACTTGAGGGATGCCCCGGCCGTGGATATGGCTCGTGAGCTCCTGGCCAAGGGCGCGGTGATCAAGGCTTATGATCCCGTAGCTGCGGAGCAGGCCCAGCGTCTCATCAAGGGAGCCTCCTTTTCCGCAGACGTCTTCGATGCGGTCAAGGGCGCTGATGTGGCCGTCTTTGTCACGGAGTGGAACGAGTTCCGCGATCTCGATCTTGATAAGGTCAAGCGCCTGATGAGGTCGCCGGCCATTGTGGACTGCCGCAACATCTATGAACCCTCGAGAATGCGTGAATTGGGCTTCAGATATTACAGCGTTGGCCGTGCTCCCAAGGAGGGCTGAGATGCCGACCATAGAGGGTGTGGCAATAAAGCAGCTCAAAGTGATTCCCGATGAGCGTGGCTTCCTGATGGAAATGCTGAGGTGCGACGACCCGTTCTTCAAGAAGTTCGGCCAGGTCTATCTCTCGGTTGCCTATCCAGGGATAGTCAAAGGCTGGCACTACCACAAGCTGCAGACCGATCACTTCACGGTCGTCAAGGGCATGCTCAAGGTAGTGCTCTTCGATCAGCGGGAGGACTCCAAGACCCGCGGGGTGGTGAGCGAGTACTTCATGGGCGAGCGCAATCCCATCCTGCTGGTTATCCCGCCGCTGGTAGTCCACGGCGTCAAGGCTGTGGGCAGCGAGCCGGGCTACCTGATCAACTGTCCCGACCTGCCTTACAACCATGCCAAGCCTGATGAATACCGCATCGATCCGCATGGTGGCGAGGTACCCTATGACTGGGGAACGAGGGACGGATGATGAGACTCAAGCGGCTATTGATAACCGGCGGAGCCGGCTTCATCGGCAGCAACTTCACCAAGTATATCTTCGCGAAGCACCGCGAGATTGAGATCACGGTGCTGGACAAGCTGACCTACGCGGGCAACCCCGCCAACCTCAAGGAACTGGAGGGCAGCCCGCGCTACAAGTTTATCCGCGGCGACATCTGTGACGAGAAAGTGGTGGAGAGCGCGGCCCGCGGCACCGATTGCATCATCAACTTTGCGGCCGAGACCCACGTGGACCGGTCGATCGGGGACCCGGCGAGCTTCATCAAGACCGACATCTACGGCACCTATGTATTGCTCGAGGCCACGCGGTCACTTGGGATCCCGCGGTTCGTTCAGATCTCGACCGACGAAGTCTATGGCAGCGCTGGAGATGAGCCTTCGAGCGAGGCCTCGCCTCTGATGCCGCAGAGCCCGTATGCTGCGAGCAAGGCAGGCGCTGACCGGCTTGCCTATTCCTACTTCGTCACCTACGGCACGCCGGTGGTCATAACCAGGTGCAGTAATAACTATGGCCCCAACCAGTATCCTGAGAAGATGGTCTCGCTCTTTGTGACCAATGCTATGGACGACAAGCCGCTTCCGGTTTACGGGACCGGCAAGAACACCAGGGATTGGATCTATGTGCTCGATCACGCCAAAGCTCTCGAGCAGGTGATGATGACCGATGGCCTCGAGGGCGAGGTCTTCAACGTGGGGAGCGGGGTCGAGATCAGCGTGCTTGAGATGGCCGATCTGATTTTGAAGGCTCTCGGCAAACCGAAGAGCCTGATCCGGATGGTCAAGGACCGGCCTGGGCACGTGCTCCGGCATGCCGTGAAGACTGACAAGCTGAGGTCGCGGCTTGGCTGGAAGTGCGAGATCGATTTCGAGCGTGGCCTGGCCATGACCGTGGATTGGTACGTCAAGAACCGTCAGTGGTGGGAACCGATAAAGAGCGGAGAGTTCCTGGAATATTACAAGCGGTTGTACTCGGAGATAGCGTAGGCCGGATGCGCCGCCGCCCGGCGGGCGGGTGTGGCCGATGGGAACGGCGCGGGCCTTCGCGAGAAGGGAGCGAACCTAGCGATGCGAGTCGTAGTGACGGGTGCAGCAGGTTTTCTTGGATCGCACCTTTGCGACTACTTCTTGGCGAAGGGGCACACGGTGATCGGGCTCGACAATCTGATCACGGGTTCCACCAAGAACATCGAGCATCTCGCTGGCCGCGAGAACTTCAAATTCATCCTGCATGATGTCACCGAGTACATCTACATAGGCGGCTTGGTTGACGCGGTGCTGCATTTCGCGTCTCCGGCGAGCCCGGTGGACTATCTCGAATACCCCATTCAAACCCTCAAGGTGGGCG
>Ga0335070_10011569_pt1 | contig 10301 bp, 9 predicted proteins | sample Lox_Sample_13_FD_206722 | JGI IMG/M metagenome (GOLD analysis project Ga0335070, IMG submission 206722) | Soil microbial communities from Loxahatchee National Wildlife Refuge, Florida, United States - Lox_Sample_1.3 | ecosystem: Environmental > Terrestrial > Soil > Wetlands | place: USA: Florida... | reverse complement strand
CGAACGATTACCCGCAGAGCTCCCTGAGCCCGCATTCCGATTTCGCCCGCTGGATCCAGGGGCTCAACATCGAGCTCGTCGCCTGGGTCGCCGTCATCTTCCTCACCGTGACGACCCTGCTCGTCACCGCCGTCGTGCGCTTCCGCGCGCGTTCGGGCGCGCCGGAGCCGCGACAGGTCCACGGGAACACGGCGCTCGAGATCGCATGGACCGTGGCGCCCGCGATCATCCTCACGCTGGTTGCCGTGCCCACCGTGCTCACGATCTTCCGCACGCAGAGCGCCCCGCCCCACACGGACCTCACCGTCAAGGTGACCGGCCATCAATGGTGGTGGGAGTTCGAGTATCCAGATCTGGGCGTCGTCACGGCCGACGAGTTCCATCTGCCGCTCGGGCGCACGGCGGTGTTCGACATCGGCTCCGCCGACGTGATCCACAGCTTCTGGGTGCCGGCGATGGGGGGGAAGAGGGACGCGATCCCGAACCGGACGAATCACATGTGGTTCACGCCCTCGGCCCTGGGCGTCTACCCCGGCCAGTGCACCGAATTCTGCGGCGCCTCGCACGCGAACATGCGCCTCCGACTCTTCGTGGACACGCCCGCCGAGTTCGCGGCCTGGGTGGCCCGACAGAAGCAGCCGCCGGTCGGAGGCGGGGCTGCCGCCGAATCGACGGCGGCGATGGCGGCCGTCGCGGCGGCGCCCTCGGGTCTGAGCCCGCTCGCCCTCGAAGGCAAGGCCGTCTTCGGCCGCAGCGCGTGCGTCGGCTGCCACACGATCGCGGGGATCTCGGCCGGCGTGATGGGGCCGAACCTCACGCACTTCGCCAGCCGTGGCACGTTCGCGGGTGCCACGTTCGAGCGCGATCCGGAGAACCTGCGCCGCTGGCTCGCCGATCCTCCGGCCATGAAGCCCGGCGCCCTGATGCCGAAGCTCGGCCTCGCGCCCGCCGACATCGAGGCGCTGGTCGCGTACCTGCAGAGCCTGAAATGACGGGGGCCGCGCCATGACCACCACCACCGTCACCGCCGCGGCGCCGCCCCGGATCGCGGCCGGCCTGTGGTCCTGGATCACGACCGTCGACCACAAGCGCATCGGCGCGCTCTACGGCGTCACGGCGTTCGTGCTCTTCCTCGTCGGCGGGCTCGAGGCGCTGCTCCTGCGCATCCAGCTCGCGCGTCCCGAGAACCACTTCCTCGGCGCCGACGCCTACAACCAGATCTTCACCATGCACGGGACCACGATGATCTTCCTCGCGGTCATGCCGCTCTCCTCGAGCTTCTTCAACTACCTCGTGCCGCTCATGATCGGCGCGCGCGACGTGGCGTTCCCGCGCCTGAACGCCTTCAGCTACTGGGTGTTCCTGTGCGGCGCGGTGTTCCTGAACCTGAGCTTCGTGCACGGCGGCGCGCCGAACACCGGCTGGTTCGGCTACGCGAACCTGACCGAGAAGGCCTACTCGCCGGGGACGGGCGTCGACTTCTGGGCGATCGGCCTGCAGATCCTCGGCATCGCCTCGCTTGCCGCGTCGTTCAACTTCATCGTCACCATCCTCAACCTGCGCGCGCCGGGCATGAGGATGATGCGCATGCCGCCCTTCGTCTGGATGACGCTGATCACCTCGATCCTGATCATCCTGGCGTTCCCCATCATCACGGTCGGGCTCATCCTGCTGCTCTTCGACCGGCTCGCAGGCACGAACTTCTACCAGACCGCGGCCGGCGCAGATCCGCTGCTGTGGCAGCACCTGTTCTGGCTCTTCGGCCACCCCGAGGTCTACATCCTCATCCTGCCGGCGATGGGCATCATCTCGGAGGTGCTGCCCACGTTCTCGCGCAAGCCGCTGTTCGGCTATCCGGTGGTCGTCTATTCGGGGATCTTCATCGCCTTCCTCGGATTCGGCGTGTGGAGCCACCACATGTTCGCGGTGGGGCTCGGCCCCTACGCGGACTCCTTCTTCGCCCTGAGCACGATGCTGATCGCGATCCCGACCGGCGTGAAGATCTTCAACTGGCTGGCGACGATCTGGGGCGGACGGCTGCGCTTCACGGCGGCCATGCACTTCGCGCTCGGCTTCATCGCGATGTTCACGATGGGCGGGCTGTCGGGGTTCATGCACGCCTCGCCGCCCGCCGACCTGCAGCAGACCGACACGTACTTCGTGGTGGCGCACCTCCACTACGTGCTGTTCGGCGGCGCCATCATGGGCATCTTCGCCGGCCTCTACTACTGGTTCCCGAAGATGACGGGCCGGATGCTCGACGAGCGCCTGGGCAAGATCCACTTCTGGTTCCAGGCGATCGCGATGAACCTCACCTTCTTCCCCATGCACTTCGTCGGGCTGCTCGGCATGCCGCGCCGCGTGTACACCTACGCCCCGCACCTCGGGTTCGGCTGGATGAACCTGCTCTCGACGATCGGCGCGTTCGCGATCGCGGCCGCGATCATCGTCTTCGTCGTGAACTGGTGGACCACGATGGCGCGCCCGAAGAATGCCCCGGCGGATCCGTGGGGCGGGGGCTCGCTCGAGTGGGCGATCCCGTCGCCGCCGCCGGTCTACAACTTCGCCAGCATCCCCGAGGTGAAGAGCCGCGATCCGCTGTGGCACGCCGGCGCCCGCGAGGCCGCGCTGGCCGCCAACGCGGTGCGGGGTCCGATCCCCATGCCGCGGAACTCGTACTGGCCGGTGGTGACGGCGCTCGGCCTCACGCTGCTCCTCGCGAGCCTCGTCTTCGGCTTCTGGGTCGGCGCCGCCGGACTCGTCGTGCTGCTGACCGGGATCTACGCCTGGGCCTTCGAGAGTCCCGAGGGCGGAGGGAAGCCGTGACCGCCGGCGCCGCGACCCTGGGCGCGCCGCCCGCGCACGTCGAGCACCGGACCGCGACCGGGCTGAGCAGCCGCAAGGTCGTGTTCTGGACCTTCCTCGGCTCCGAGTGCATGTTCTTCGGCTCCCTGATCGCGACCTACCTCGTCTACAAGGGCCGCGATGCGATCGGCCCGCACCCGCAGCAGATCCTGAACATCCCGCTGACCTCGTACAGCGCCTTCCTGCTGCTCATGAGCAGCCTGACCATGGTGCTGGCGCTGGCCTCCGTGCAGCGCGGCCGCACGCGCGCGACGCGGGTCTGGCTGGCGGCGACGGCGCTGCTCGGCATGCACTTCCTCGCCAATCAGGTCTACGAGTTCACGCACTTCGTGCACGAGGGCCTCAAGCTGCAGACGAATCTCTTCGGGTCGACCTTCTACGTGCTCACCGGATTCCACGGCACGCACGTCACGGTCGGCGTGATCTGGCTCTGGACGCTGTTCGGGATGGCGGTGCGCGGGAAGCTGACGCAGGCGCGCTCCCTCGACGTGGAGATCGCGGGCCTCTACTGGCACTTCGTCGACATCGTCTGGGTGGCGATCTTCACGCTCGTCTACCTCATCCAATGACCCGGCGCGAGGCGGGATCCTCGGCGAGGGAGGACGCATGACGAACGCCGAAGCGGGCGCGATCGGGCCGGGCAGCGAGCACGCGCACCCGGGGGCGCGGGAGTATCTCGGCGTCGCCACGCTGCTCGCCGTGCTGACGGCGCTCGAGGTCGCGGTGTACTACGTGCGCTCCATGAGGCCGGTGCTCGTCCCCGTCCTGCTGAGCCTCTCGGCGCTCAAGTTCGGGCTCGTGGTGCTCTTCTACATGCACCTCAGGTTCGACTCGCGCCTCTTCTCCTGGCTCTTCGTCATCCCGCTGTGCGTCGCGGCGATCGTGGTGGTGGCGTTGCTCTCGCTGTTCGGGCACTTCTAGCCCGCTGGCTCGCCTCCACGGATTTCAACGCCGCGGTGCGGAGCCGGCGCGGCTGCGACCCCATTCGGCGGGAGTCGGCCTAGAGAAGGGTCGAGCCCCGGAGCCGAGTGGCTCCGGGGCTCTGGTGGTAGCGGGGGCTGGATTTGAACCAGCGACCTTCGGGTTATGAGCCCGACGAGCTACCAGGCTGCTCCACCCCGCATCAGCGACCAGCGACGCTAGACCTCCGCCCCGGACCTGTCAAATGGTCCCTTCCACCGCGACGGATGGGCCCGCCGCGCGAGCCCCCGTGGCGCGGGAACTCGCCGCGGATGTCACGTCTTTGTTGCGCGGAGACCGGGCGGCGGATAGTATCGGACGGTCCGACCGGGATGGTGCTGGTTTCCCCACCGATTCGACCCTATCCAGGGGGAGGTTTGCGTTGATCCGTCTTCGTCTCGGGGTCGTACTGGCCCTGGCCGTGGCCATCGGCGCCGTCAGCCATGCCCCGCGGGCCATGGCCGCCGCCGAGGTGCATCGCCTGAACTTCGTGATCTCGGCCATCCCGAGTCAGGTCAATGGCGGCGGCGTCAACGACATGCTCGACCGCTACAACGAGTACTCGGGCGGCCGCTTCGAGCCGCTCAGCAAGATCAGCATGGGCTGGCTCTTCGATGGCGAGCTGCGGTACTTCGTGCGTCCCAACTTCGCGGTCGCCGTGGGCGCGGGCCGCATGAAGACCGAAACCCGGAAGGAGTTCCAGCGGGCCATCGGCGCGGACGTGGTGCTGAACGGCGAGGTGATCGCCGTGCCCCTCCACGTCGGCGGGATCTACTACATGGCCCCGTACACGCAGGGCGATTTCCAGGCCCGGGCGTTCGTCGGCGGCGGACTGCTGAGCGTCACCACCGGGCGCGCGCGCTTCTCCACGTTCGAGCAGGGGCTCCCGGTGAAGAAGGGGCTCGGTGCGCTGCCCGACACGCTCGACGCGCTCTCGCTCGGCGGCACGAGCGAACTCCTCGCCCGCGGGGAGAGCCCGGGCTACTACGCCGAGTTCGGCGCGCACCTGTTCTTCGCGGCGCGCTATTCGATCATGATCGGGGCGATCTACCGGAGCGCGGTGGTCCGCAACATGGACAACGAGGGCATCATCCTCGTGTCCCATCTCGTTCCCGGATCGAACCCGCCGGTCTACCTCCAGCAGCCGCTCTTCGATGCCAGCGGCAGGCCGATCCGCATCCCGAACGTCGATCTCGGAGGTCTCGGCCTGCGCATGGCGATCGGCATCGGTCTCTGAGGTCCGCGCACGAACGGCGGCGCGGGGGCGATCCCCTCGCGCCGCCCGTCGTTTCGTGCGGGGCCTAGTGCTTCGTCGGCTGGTCCGTCCCGATCCGGTAGATGATCTCTCCCGGCTGGGCCATGCCGGCCTGCTCGCGAAGCGCGTGCTCGGCCAGCTCGCGGCGCGCGACCGGATCGTGCACCAGCACGTCGAGCCGCGCGATCTCGGCTTTCACGCGCCGCAGCTCGGCGGCGGTCCGCGCCCGCTCGCGGGAGAGCTGCCAGATGCGCAGGAAGCTGTGTTCGCTCACGAACACGACCCAGATCAGCCACAGGCCGGGAAGGACCCAAACCCAGCGCAGCCGTCGTCGCACGGGGTCCTCGGGCGGGGCGTAGCGGGAGAGACGGTACCGCTGGATGCGGTCGCTGATGTCGCGCATGCGTCGATCCTCTCCGCGAGCCGGGCTCGGCCCCTCGCTTCCCTGCGAGTCACGCGATGCGGGGCGCCGGGATGGCGCCCCCGATGTCCGACAGCATGGACTCGATCGCCCGCCCCGTCAACGGGCGGATCGGAACGCCGCGGCGCCGGCGTACACGGCGTCCGCTCCCAGCTCCTCCTCGATCCGCAGCAGCTGGTTGTACTTCGCGACGCGATCGGTGCGGCACAGCGATCCGGTCTTGATCTGGCCCGCGTTCACGCCCACGGCGAGATCGGCGATGGTCACGTCCTCCGTCTCCCCGGAGCGGTGCGAGATCACGGCGGTGTAGCCGGCGCGGTGCGCGGTCTCGATCGCGGAGAGCGTCTCGGAGAGGGTGCCGATCTGATTGAGCTTGATCAGGATCGAATTGGCGACGCCCTCGCGGATCCCGCGGGCGAGGCGCGCGACGTTGGTGACGAACAGGTCGTCGCCCACGAGCTGGATGCGCCCTCCGAGCCGCCGCGTCATCAACGACCAGCCCTCCCAGTCGTCCTCGGCGAGTCCGTCCTCGAGGCTCACGATCGGATAGCGGTCGACGAGCGCCGCGTAGTACTCGACCATCTCGGCGGGAGAGAGGCGGCGGCCGCCCTCGCCCGCGAGCACGTAGGCGCCGTTCTTGAAGAACTCGCTGGCCGCGGGGTCGAGCGCGAGCGCGATCTGCTTGCCCGGCGTGTAGCCGGCCTGCTCGATGGCCTCGACCAGCAGGCGCAGCGGGGCCTCGTTGTTCTCGAGGTTCGGAGCGAAGCCGCCCTCGTCGCCCACGCCCCTGGAGAGTCCGCGCGTCTTGAGCACGCCGGCCAGCGAGTGGAACACCTCGGTCGCCCAGCGCAAGGCCTCGCGGAACGACGTCGCTCCGAGCGGCACGATCATGAACTCCTGGAGATCGACGTTGTTGTCCGCGTGCTTGCCCCCGTTCACCACGTTCATGAGGGGCACCGGCAGCGTGCGCGCGTGCACGCCGCCGAGGTGACGATAGAGCGGCACCTCGAGCGCGGCCGCCGCCGCCTTCGCCACCGCGATCGAGACGCCGAGCACGGCGTTCGCCCCGAGCCGGCTCTTGGCGGGCGTGCCGTCGAGCTCGATCATCGCGCGGTCGACGGCGAGCTGGTCGAACGCCTCCATGCCGAGGATCGCCGGCGCGATCGTCTCGCCCACGTTGCGCACGGCCCTCTGTACGCCTTTGCCCCCGTATCGGCCGGCGTCGCCGTCGCGCAGCTCGAGCGCCTCGTGCTCGCCGGTCGAGGCGCCGGAGGGAATCGCCGCCCGGCCGAGGGCGCCCCCGGCGAGCTGGCAGTCCACCTCGATGGTCGGATTGCCCCGGGAATCCAGGATCTCGCGGGCCTTCACAGCCGTGATCGTCAGCATGGGGCTCTCTCTCGTGAGGGTCGGATGGCACAGCCGAGCCCGGCGAGGCTACGGGCCGGCCCTTCGGGCGTCAAGCGGACAAGGTGAAGCCGCACACGTTCTTGACCGCGCTTGGAGGCGACCCTTAGTGTGAGGGCGCATGAAACCTCGATGGGCCGCGCCGCGTAGGCGGGGTTGACGGCTGGCGGGTGACCCCCGACGACCCGGAGTTGGTCCGGCGGTGTCTGGCCGGTGACGAGGGAGCCTACCGCGAGCTGGTCGGGCGCTACGAGAGGCAGGTCTACTCGCTGGCCTTTCGCATGGTCCGCGTCCGCGAAGATGCCGAAGACCTCACGCAGGAGACGTTCGTCCGCATGTTCCGAGCCCTCGACCGCTACGATCCCACTCGGGCTTTCCCGGCCTGGATCTTCACCATCGCCGCGCGCCTCAGCATCGACCACGTGCGCCGGCGCCGGCTGAAGACCGTCTCGCTCACGCGGGTGGAGCCCGGATCCGAGGAGGAGCGCACGATCGAGGTCGAGGACACCTCGCTCGGGCCCGAGGAGCTGGCGGTCCGCAGCGAGGAGGAGCGCGCGGCCGGCGACCTGATCGGCTCGCTCCCGGAGCACTATCGCGTCGTGGTCATGTTGCGTCATCAGCAGGGTCTGTCCTACGAGGAGATCGCCGAGGCGTTGCGGCTGCCACTCGGCACGGTCAAGGCGCGCATCCATCGGGCGCGCGCCCTGCTCAAGCAGAGGCTGGAGAAGGGAACATGACGGACTGCAGCGAGCGCCTGCGCGTGCAGGAGTACCTGGACGGCGAGCTTCCGCCCGCGGAGGCGGCCGCGTTCCGCGCGCATCTCGCGGGGTGCGCGCGCTGCACGGCGGAGGTCGCGGCGTACGGGCGCCTCTTCGCCACGCTCGATCGGCCGCTGCGTGAAGCGCCGTCTCCCGATCTCTCGGCGCGGATCCTCGATCGCGTGCTGCCGTCGCGGATTCGCCGGCGCCGGCTCGTGGCGGCGTGGGGTTGGGGCTACGCGGCGGCCGTGCTCGCGTGCGGCGCCGCCGCGGCGCTGTGGACGGCCGATGCCGCGCATCGCGCGCAGCTCGGCGCCGTCTCGGCCCATGCCTCGGGCCGTCTCCTCGGACTGGTGCTCTTCGTCGTGAACGCGCTCGGCGCCGCGATCGTGCGCCTCGGCGTGGGCTGGGGATGGATCAGGGCCGTCGGACAGCGACTCGAGCCCCTGTCGCACGCGCTCCGGGCCGTGCTCGCGCAGCCGGACATCGGATTCGCCGTGTGGGCGGCCGCGGCTGCGTGCTGCGCTCTTCTCTGGTGGATGCGCCCGCGGGTCAAGCCCGCGGTTCGGGAGGTGCGTCGTGTCGGCATCGTCGGGTTCTGACGGGAACGGGGTCGTTCCGCGCGGGGGGCGCCGCCCATGGGGGGCGCCGCTCTCCTCGCTGCTCTCGCTCGGCGTGCTGGCCGTGCTGCTCGCGGGGCCGGCCACGGCTCGTTCGCTCCGCGGTCATGCCGAGAGCGCGCCCGATACGCCGGTGGTCCGGCGCGTCCATATCGGTCCCGCCGCGATCGAGGTCGAGGACTACGGCCGGGCCGAGCGGGAGAGGGCACGGGAGATCAAGCGGGAGGTGAGGGATCGGGTGCGCGCCCACGTGCGCGACGTGATCCGCGTGGGCCCGCACGGCGTCACCGTGGTGAGCAGCGACAGCGGCGAGGCGTCCGACGAGAACGAGGACGTGGGCGACCACGGCATCGTCGTCGCGACCGGGGACGCGGGTCTGGTGCGCGTGTTCGCGGACGCGCGCGTGCCCGCGGGCGAGGCCGTGCAGGGCGACGTCGTCGCCGTCTTCGGCTCGGTGGACGTGGAAGGGACCGTCGCGGGTGACGCCGTCGCGGTCTTCGGCTCCGTGCGCCTGCATCCCGGGGCCCGGGTCGAAGGCGACGCCGTCGCGATCGGCGGCGTGCTCGAGCATCCCGCCGGGGCGCAGGTCAGCGGGCAGAGCGTCGCGCTGGGGTTCTTCCTCCCCGGCTGGGGACCGCCCAGCCTCGTGGTCCTGCTCGGGGCCGTGCTCCTGGGCTGGCTCGCCACCCTGCTCGTCGGCTGGCTCCTCGCCCTGCTCTTCCCCGAGCGGATGAGGCGGATCGGCGCGACGGCGTCCCGATACACCGCGGGTTCGCTGTTCCTCGGGCTGCTCTCGGCCCCGCTCTTCGTGATCGCCCTCGTCCTGCTCGTCATCACCCTGGTCGGGATCCCGTTCGCGTTCCTGCTCGTCCTCCTCTATCCGTTCGCGATCTGGGCCGGTCAGATCGTGGCGCTGTCGGTGCTCGGCTCACGGATCCTGCGGCGCAAGCCCGGCGACGGAGGGCTCGTGGGACCGATTGGGGCGGGCAGCCTGCTCGTCGGCCTGCTCTTCGTCGCGGGCGCGGTGTGCGCGATCCCCGAAGGTCCGGTGCGCACGCTCTCGCTCTTCTTCACGCTGCTCGGAGTCCTGCTCCTGCTCGGGCTCACGATCATCGGCACGGGAGCGCTGATCCTCTCGCGCGTGGGATCACGCTCCGCCGAGCCGCCGCTCCCCGCGCCCGGAACGACTTCCGCTCCGTTGCCCGCGTCCCACACGACCGCGACCTGAGGCAGGCGCGCGGAGCGGCCGGGAGGGTCGCTCCGTCCCGATCGCTTGCGGGGTTTCCCCGCGCGTCGCGGCCGGCCTGGGGCGAATCCCCCGCACGGACGCCGAGCTCGTGCGCAGTGCCCGGCGCAAGCCCCGGTCCTCATCGTGCGGCTCGACGCCAAGTGGCGCTCGGGCAAGCAGATGAACCCGCGCGAGGCGCGCTCGCAATCTGCCCGTCACCCACGTCATTTGGCACGATCGTGGCGATGGAGAGAGGGCATGGAGACGCGCCCTCGCTGCGGAGCCTCGATCGAGCGCAGTGGCCTGCCCCTTGCCGGCCTGCGCGCCACGGTTCTCGGCGCCGCCCTCCTGATCTCGAGCCCGGCCGCCGCGAACGAGCTGGCGACCGCGGCCGCCCGCACGACCACGCACCACATCGTGATCCACGACGCGGCCGAGACGCTGCGCGACTGGTGCCACGCCGACGCGCAGGGCATGCTCTGGTTCGTGAGCCCGTGCGGCGCCCGCTTCGAGCTGGTCACCTCGATCTCGGATCCCGAGGTCACGAACCACGGCGACGGGCGCTTCCATCCGTTCGACGCTGCGGAGGTGAGAGCGGCGCTGACCGGCGTGAGCTATCCGCTCGAGGGCATCGCGGCCGACGTGTTCGTCCTGCCCTTTCCGCGCCGCGGAGGCCTCTGCTCGGCCGCGGCTCCCGGCCTGATCCTGCTCTCGCCGGGCGTCTACGCTCTGCCCGCCGCCCAGCAGCACGCGGAGTTCTGTCACGAGCTCGGCCACGTGGTGCAGTACG
>Ga0335070_10011568_pt1 | contig 10302 bp, 10 predicted proteins | sample Lox_Sample_13_FD_206722 | JGI IMG/M metagenome (GOLD analysis project Ga0335070, IMG submission 206722) | Soil microbial communities from Loxahatchee National Wildlife Refuge, Florida, United States - Lox_Sample_1.3 | ecosystem: Environmental > Terrestrial > Soil > Wetlands | place: USA... | reverse complement strand
TGCAAGTAAAGGGCATCGGGCGCTGGGAGTAATTAAAGGAAACGAGAACGGCGAGTGGCAATTCGTTGGTCTTCTTGCAATTTACGACCCGCCCCGTGAAGATTCAGCTGAGACAATAAAAACAGCGCAAAAGATGGGGATAAGTGTCAAGATGGTCACTGGCGACCATATTGCGATAGCTAAGCAGATTGCACAAGAAGTTAATCTGGGGGCAAACATAGTTCCTGCTTCTTCCTTTGTGGATAAGCCTGATAGCGAAACAAAAGGCATCATTGAGAACGCAGATGGTTTTGCCCAAGTCTTTCCTGAGCATAAGTACCGAATTGTTCAGTTACTTCAAGAAGCGGGACATATTGTCGGCATGACCGGCGACGGAGTCAACGATGCTCCCGCACTAAAGAAAGCTGATGCTGGTGTGGCCGTTGATGGAGCTACTGACGCCGCTAAATCCGCAGCGGACGTTGTACTGACAAAGCCAGGGCTCTCTGTCATAATCGACGCCATAAAAGAAAGCCGCAAAATTTTTGAACGCATGACCAACTACGCTGTCTACCGAATCGCCGAGACCACTCGAGTTTTAATTTTCCTGTCGCTTTCAATTCTAGTCTTCAACTTCTATCCCTTGACAGCAGTCATGATAGTTATTCTTGCGTTGCTCAACGACATGCCCATCATGACGATTGCATATGATAATGTGAGGGTGCAGGAAAATCCTGTTCGCTGGAACATGCGTGGTGTCTTAATCGTTGCTTCTCTGCTTGGTGCAACAGGTGTAGTTTCAAGTTTCATCCTCTTCATGATTGGCTTAAACGTTTTCCACTTAAGCTTTAGCACAATTCAGACGCTGATTTTCCTGAAAATGACCGTGGCTGGGCACCTCACGATTTATCTGGCGCGCACTGGAGTTCATCATTTCTGGAAACGCCCGCTTCCCTCCAGCATTCTCTTTGTAACTACAGAGGTTACTCAGGTTATTGGCACGTTGTTTGCAGTCTACGGGGTATTCATGAATCCAATCGGGTGGGGATTAGCTGCTTTCATCTGGGGCTACGCTTTGCTTAGTTTCCTGATAACCGACCAACTGAAGATTCACTTCTTTAGATTAATGGGGCATGAAGAAGCTCTGGCTGTCAGATAAAAAGCAGTTACCGCTAACGGAGTGCAGAGTTTAAGTGGATACGTTGGCAAGTAGTCTGGTACGCTTGTGTTTTCATTTTCTGTTTCGAGGTTGCTCTTCAGGCGGTTCGTTATCAAAAACTTTTATTAGCAATATAGGAGCCGGAACAGTCGTAATCATAATCATTCCTAGAATCGCCGCGTAAGTGCTTTGCGTAATGGCGCCAACTGAAATAGCTACTCCAGCCACAATTAGGCCTACTTCTCCTCGGGAAATCATACCCAAGCTAATATAACGCCTTTGGAGCGATCTTTTAAGAATAAAACGTGCGCTCACTTGATGATTAATGTGACCTGCTCAACGGCAGGTGAACAAATTTTCCTTATACCCCTTTTACCCTTTGCATAGGTTATGTTGAGCAGGTTTAGTTCTTCAAGGAGTTTAACTTGTTCGCTTATGTAAGCTTGGCTTAGTCCTAATCTTTTGCCGATTGTTGAAACATCTAATGATTCTTGCCAGAGCAGTTGCAGCATTTTCATGGTTGTGGCTGTTAATGCTTCTGCAACTTTGAGTGCTCGCTCACCGGAAACGACAATTTCCTTTTTTCCAGAATTGTCTTCTTGCTTTGTTATCATGACATCTCTTCCGGCTATACTAATTACTAGTAGAAATACTTTCCAATTCTACCTATATATTTCGTTTGTTGCCATTGGGCTTCTCGTTTATTCGAAACTTCTAATCCATAGGTAGCAAACTATTTAAATTGTTATATGCCGTAACACTCTTTGTGGTCGTCAAAAATGACAAAAAAACTGTCTAAAGCCGAATTATTGGAGCAGCACAAAAAAGCATTGCGAGAAAAGGAACTTAAAAAGAAGCAGAAAAAACAAGGCGGGCTTCCAGCGAGCTATTCAAAAAACAAGAAATAGCAAATTGCTCGCGTTCAACTCTTTTTATTCATTAATTCAGGTAGGCTGCAAATTAGAGTTCATACTTGGTTCATACTGTAACGGTAGAGTTATGGCCGTTCAGAACTAAGGCAATTCTCTATCTGTGGCATAATTGCGTTTTTTTCGCCTGCCTCACTCAAAAGGGGAAGTGGTCGGTTTCTATCATGCAGAATAGAGGACAAAGAAGCCAAGAGAGTATCGAGTTTAGGAAAGCGCGGTAATACTGTTTCCGAGCCAGCAAACTTAATCATAAACTTCAAGAACGCGTCTTTTTTGGAACCCCGGAAGCAGTGGAAGTTTTTGTTGAAATGACTGTGCCGAACGCGTTTTTGGCGTGTATATTCCGGATACACCACGGGGGCTTGTCTTAGCGGACAATCGTCGCATGGGAGCGTTCCAGTAGATGCCCACGGTTTAATAGCGTCTAGCAACTATCGAGACTAAGCTGGATTATATTTGCAAAAACGTTGAGGAGCTCAGCAATAATCATCTCCCGCACGTCTACGAGCAGCTTGAAGCCATAGAGAAATGCAATGCCGTAAACAAGAACTGGACTCGATTTGTCAAGCCCATAGTTTCTAGCGCTATTGTGTCCTCCATCAGCATTTTATTGACCTATTACTTCACCAAGCTTTGCTGATCAGTCGAGGTGAAATTCTTGGGACATGCAAAAAGAAACGACCTAAAGAAGCTACAGACCACTGCTCATTCGTGGACCTTTAAGGATGAGGCTGGCAGCGAATTTTTGATGGAGATTCGCGTAACCAAAATCGCTCAGAGACGTTTGAAATTGTCTGAAACTAGCCGAAGAAAGAGCTCTAAAATTGTTGCTAGGCGTCGCCGTGTTTTTGAGCTTCGCTGCATAGGCTACAAGATACCGCAGATCGTGGAGAAACTAGCTGAGGAAGGCAGATGCTGGCACGAAAACACAATCAAACGGACCTGCAAACTTTGAAGCGTCAAACAAGAGAATAGTCGACAACTTTTTGTGGTCATTGTCCGAAAAAGTGTTGACTCTGAGACCAACGAGAACGAGATCATAGGCTTAGCTAATGAAGAAGTCGCTGCAGTAGAGGCAGACAAGACATTAGGCGGCAAATGCTTCGACAGCCGGGTGAACAATCGAGAGGAAAAGGTCTTCCAAGGCGACGATGACTTGGTCGCCGTCCGCTTGACTGTTCACATCGAAAGGTTCGTGTAAAAAATAGGTTGCGCGGAGTGCAATTATGGTCCCGAAGTATATTGGCTGTGAAGAAAAGAATGGTTTCGAAACTTTCATATCTCTGAAACATTTCCGGAACTATCAAGATAAAGTGCCTAAGCATATGCGAAAAACTTTTATGAAAGTATTTGTATAGGTACGCTATACAACAAAGTTATGTATAGAGGTGGATTAGAATGTCTGCCGAAAAACCAAGAAGAAAAACAACCGTATCTCCAGCATCACCTGGAACCTCTTTAGCAAGACGCTCGGAAAAGACTGAACTGTCAAGAGGAATCGACAGCATGTTCGATGAATTTCGCCGATCCTTTGACGACCTCATGCAACCTTTCCTCCCTCTAACCACCGACATAGAACATGCCATGACACTACCAGCAAGGTACGCCGCAGTTGACCTAGTTGACAACGGTGACTCCTACACTGTTACCGCTGAGCTTCCGGGCTTTAGCAAAGACCAAGTAGATGTACAAATAAACAAAGACGGTCTATCAATCCAGGCTGAATGCAAGGAAAACAAAGAAGAGAAAAGAAAGAACTACCTACATCGAGAAAGAGCCTACTCCTCTATGCAGAGATTCATAGCTTTCCCCGAGGAAGTAAACCCAGACAACGTTGAAGGCTCCATGAAAGAGGGCGTGCTGGAGTTGAAGGTTCCAAAGAAAGAATCCAAGCCAGAAGAAAAACTGAGAAAGGTCGCTCTTAAGTGAGGGCCTTTCTTTCCTTTCTTTTTGTCCGAGAACGAGAAAATGCCAGCGCCTTCGCATATTAACTCAATACTAAAGCTGGTAGAGAATCCGGTTAGACGGAAAATAATAAAACGCCTCAGCCAAGAACCGAGTTATCCTCTTGAACTTGCAAAGGAAATCGGGGAGGCACAACAACTTGTTACAAGCCATCTTGCCTTGTTAGAGAAATCGGGCATAGTTAGCTCAAGTACTGGCGCGAGCCCTGTTGGACCAAACAGAAGATTGTATTATCTAAAAGAATCGGCTTATCTTTCAATTAGCTTTGGTCCGCACCTTTTTAGTGAGCAACTTCTAACCTTTGAAACACTGCCATTAAAGTTGTCATCTGATGCCGCTAACTTCATGAATCGAATAGCAAAAATAGATGAATGCGAAAACGAGAGCAAAGTCGAACCATTTTCTTGCGTCCTAAGAGACATAGATGAAAAACTGAACAAGTTAGAGAATGAAAAAACTGTTTTACTGTATATTAGGAGCCTTGCGATGAAACACGCAAGCCAGGAACTTGAAAGCAAAGAAAAGACACATGAAGAGAGAAGAATACTCCACTATATCCTTGACGAGAGAAGCAAAGACGTTGAAAACATCTCTCAAGCACTGAATCTGAAGGAATCCATAGTTCGAGAAATGCTTGAGAAGTTGAAGGAGGAAATTCCGTAAGGTGCAAAGGTTGATGTTGAAACTAAACAACTTTGCTTGGCAATTAGGCTGGAAATGAAGGTGCATAAAAGAGAAGCAGGATGTGACTATCGCTTGCAAGTTATTGGCATTAGGGAAAAACCAGCGAAGTATTACTGTTGCGATTGTGGAAGGAAGTTGTCAGCTCGGGCAAAGACCCCTAAATGGCGAGCAATTCCAGCAGACCAGAAGAGATGCCTCAGTTGTTCTGCAAGATATCGTGGCTTGATGAAATATCATGGGGACGTTACCTTGGTGAGTGTTTAAACGGTCTCTTTTTTTGCAGGAAAAACTAGAAAGAAATAGTGGCAGAATATCAGCGTTCTCTTTGTTTTTCTCTTGTTGAGTGTCACGATGGTTTCTGCTTAGAATTATGAAAGGATGGGTACCGCGTTTTAGTTTTTTAGAGCCCGCGGCTCGTTGACATTGCATTTATCAATTCTTTCTGCCCGAGTGGTGAAGAGTTTGCCTCTTTGCCCGAGATAAGGAGGAAATGAAAAACTGTCTAAACCCCCACCTCAACCTTTGCTTGGACGTACCGCTTTAGTGAAGCCCGGGATGTCAATAACAACCTTTATCTGGATATAAGTATGAAAGTTATACTGTGACTAGTATGGGTCAAGAAGAATCAGACGTTGCAGTCGTCGGAACCAAAGGCCAAATCGTTATTCCTCAACGCTTCAGAAAAGAACTCGCTATCACCCCAAACACGAAACTAATCGTTTACCGAATAGACGACAAGCTTGTAGTGGCAAAACTCATAGTCCCTCCGCTGGAGGAATTAAAAGACCTTTTCGCAGAAGTTGACGCGCAAAATACGGGGAAAAAGAAGCCCTCGGAACAAGAGATTTTAGACGAAATTCAAGCGTATCGCGCAGTGAAACGAGGCAAACAAGGCGCCTGAAATGGTTCGCGCAGTCATCGACACGAACGTCTTAGTTTCAGCCCTTATCCATGAAGGAAAGCCACGCAAACTTGTCCTCGAACTTCTCGATGGGCATACTGTAATACTGTCTCGCCGAATGCTCGCTGAGCTTGCAGATGTAGCGGGAAGAGACAAGTTTCCCCTCACAAGTGCCCAGGTTGAAAGATTTCTCTTAAGCTTAGTAAGAATGGCAAAGATAGTTCCCTACAATGCCCTCTTCAAAGAGGTTGCAAAGGATCCAGACGACGATGTAGTGCTCAATACTGCATATGCGGGAAAAGCAGACTACATAATTACTGGAGACAAACACCTTTCGACACTAAACAACTTCAAGAAAACAAAAATCGTAACCGTCAACCAAATGCTAGAAATCCTAGCAATGCAATAAAGAAATACAAATCAGCTTTTTTTCCAGATAAACAAAGGTTGCGAACCCTATCCTAATGCTCCCGTCCCACAAGTGCGGGTATCATTGCTTTGGATAGGACTTACTCGCAATTAGATAGTGAGCCTGAGAAGTTATTAAGAAGTTCGTGGTAGCTTGCCACAGACACAAGATTCTTCGATCATTCTTATTTTCCAACAACTCGTAGCTGCGGTGTGGTTTGGCATAGGCTTAACGTTTGGCAGAATGCCATCACTCCTCCTCAACAATTTCTCACTCAGCATTTTGTTTCTAATTATACTCTTATCCGCCAGAACTGCAGCTGCACAAGTCTCAACATCCAAATCAGAGCTCAAAAACGAAAGAAGAGCCAGAGTGCTCATTTGCGCCCAAGGATTAACCCCTGCAACCCTTGCCATTCTGGCCGTAAGCCTGCAGTTGCCGCGAGCCGACACATTTCTAAATATAGTGACATATGTCATAATTCTCACCAACATAGTAACGACCGTTGGGTCGATTATTTACACGAGAAAACAGAATCACAAATCATACACTACTTTGGAAAATAACGCGCCCAGTCTGCCACTTGATGCACAAAAAAAGGAAGTTAGTATCGCCCAAACCTAAAGTGTCTTAGCCACTTCGCTTAGAGGTTGGACGGGTCTCACCTCGACAGTCATCGGACCAAAGAACTTCGTGACAACGGACGGATCGCCTGCTTCTATTGTGAAGAATCCTTTGTGGTCTGCCGCCGTGTCTTTTGGGCAACTCATGTAAGCCGCTTCGATCTTGATTCCCGCTTTCTTGACGTTTTCTTCCGAAAACAGTTGTTTTATCATTGCTTTTCCTTCTGGTTTCAGCAAGGGGCATTGAGCCGCCGGATGAGAATGGGTCGCTTCATATAACAATCAGTTCACCTCCACATCGTTGGCAAGAGATCATTAAATAGTCCCTCTGAGAAATCGCCACAACGCGCTTTTTCTGGCTTAGCTTTACCGCAAGTTAGACGGCAACGTATTCTGCGGGGCTTTAGGCGTTTTCCAGAAAGCTCTCCTAACCAATCTTGGCGCCGGAGAATTTAAAAGTTGTCAGGCAAAAGACGACACCGCCAGCCATCTTTGGTTCGGGGCATTATTAGACGTTACAGTGCCGTTTACGACTCTAATCATTCATCCGACGAATCAATAACGATCTGACTTTGGCAAATTGTGAATAGTCTACTCTTTGATTGTTGTTAGCAGCATCTTGAATTTGCTTTTTGCACTTACAGTATGAGGCGTTTTAGCCGGGACAAGTATCAATTCACCGTTTTTGACAAGGTAGGATTTACTCTTAATGATGACTTCGGCTTCGCCTTCAAATACGTAGAAAATCACATCATAAGGGAGAACATGTTCGACGATTTCTTGAAATTTGTCAAAAGCAAAAACAGCAACAGAAGCTGCTTTTCTATCAACTATTTCTTTACTTGCAATAGAGGTAGCTTCGTAATCAACTAAGCTAGCAAGCCTGATTACTTCTGGCTTAGACTTTTGACCTTGTTTTTTAGCGTCCGATCCCATTATCTTGCCTCCCACATGAAAACTAATTGTGGGCTTAAAGTCTCTTCCTGTGGCCACTCGCGACGTCATAGTTAGCAGAAGAGAAGTTTGACCGAGGCTTCAAGCGTGGTAGGTTTACCTTGGAATTACCCTTTCTTACTTCCACTCTATTTCTGGCGAGCTCTCCAAAACACTCCTCGCTCTAGAGAATTCAAAAGTTGTCCAGTAAAAATACGGCTGCTACCAACTTATTTTGGCACGGGTAATCATTAGGTATTTCACAGTGTCGTTTACCAGAAAAGAAAAGACAGCGGAAAGTCCCGCTATCAAAAGCGTCTCCTCGAACGGCACTGCCGGAAGATTTGGAATCCCAATAGTAACTAACGCTGTCGCAACAGCCAAGCTTAGCACTATGGAATAGAGAAGAGTCTTGCTTGGCATGGAGTTCCAGAAATGCCCTCTTTCCCTCACATTGAAGATTAGGAAAATGGCAGAATAGAAAAGTATCTCAAAGGTCAAGGTAAAAATCACCGGATTGCTCACAGCTACGTGAAAATAGTTAAGCACAAGATAAAGCAGTCCGAATGATTCGAGAATAACAAGCAAACCAAGTATCGATGCGGCGTTTATCGCACCTTTTAAGCCCCAAGTGTCTGGTTTGTCGGAGGGACTGAACTTGTCGGTGGAAAGAGCAATCTTCACAAAATCCGTGAGGAAAAAATAAGCAATTATCGCGAACGCAGAAACTACGTAGCTGCCCGTTAAGATAAATGAAAGAACCGAAAAAGTAGCAACCTGGAACGTTCGGACAATCTTGCTGACAATCCACGCAATTATTCGCTCGTAGATGACTCTTCCGTTTTGGACCAGATCCACGATGCTTGTTAAGCCTTCATTAACCAAGACGACGCTCGCCGCGCCCTTAGCAACATCTGTGGCATTGCTTACTGCTATTCCAACTTCTGCCTGCCTCAGAGCTGGCGCATCATTCACCCCGTCACCAGTCATCCCTAAAACGTGCTTGCGTATTTGCAAGCTTTTGACAATTGCATACTTGTCTTCCGGGTAGACTTCTGCGAAGACGTCGCTTTTCTCAGCTGCTTCCTGGGCATCCATTACATCTTCTTTGACGCAATCTTTTAGATCTGCCGTCTTCATCACATTTTCTCCGAGCCCAACATCTTTGGAGATTTCCCTCGCGATTGGAAGAGCATCACCCGTTAACATTTTGACGGATATGCCCAGTTCTCTCAGCTTATGGATCAGTTCCCTTGACTCGGGTCGCGGTGCATCGTAAAGCGCAGCTAAACCCACAAGTTGAAGCTTACCTTTGCTTTCGCCTTTCGCCACAGCCAGAGTTCTATATCCCTTAGCAGCGTATTCCTGCATTTGATCTTCGAGACTTTTGGCTGCTTCTTTGCTGTACCCACATGCTGCCGCAACGACGTTAACCGCGCCCTTCATTACTCTATACTCTGCATTACCGCTTTGGACAATGGCCTCTGTCTTTCTCGTCTTAGGGTCAAACGGAACAAAACTCTTTTGAGAAAACGTGCCGGGGTCAAGTTTTTGTTGATTAACCACGCCTATGAATGCCATGTCAATAGGGTCTTGGTTTGCCTCTTGAGAAGCAAAAAAGCCGGTCAAGATCGTATCTTGTTCAGTAAATCCTTTTTGCGGAATTATCCTTGCAACTGTCAGCTTGTTCATTGTTATGGTGCCGGTTTTGTCAGCGCAGAGGACATCCATTGTCGCAGCATCTTCAACAGCACTTAGTCTTGTGACTATGACGCCTTTTTTTGCCAATTCCATTGAGCCTAAAGCCATGGTGACTGTGAACATGGCGGGCAAGGCAACAGGGATTGCCGACAACAAAACTACTAAAATGATTGGCAATACGTCAAGGATGCTGAGACCTCGAAAGAGTGAGAACGCAACTGCTATTACTATTAGTGCCGAGACCATGATGAGAAGCCATTTTACCACGTTTGAAATGACCGCTTCAATGTGAAGTTTTGGTTTTGCTATTTGGATGAGTTGAGTGGTTCTTCCGAAATAGGTTTTGACTCCGGTGGCAGTGACGAGGGCGTTTGATTCGCCATGCTTGACAATTGAACCAGAGTACACATTCTCTCCTGTTTTCTTTTCTGCAGCCATTGATTCTCCAGTTAATGCTGATTGGTCAACTTCGAGGTTACCCTCGAATAGCTGAACGTCTGCCGGAACAAAGTCTCCGGGTCGGATTCTTACGACATCACTTGGCACGAGTTCTCTTGCAGGAATGACCTGCCAGATGCCGTCTCTGAGAACGCGGGCATTAACATGTAGTTTTTCTTTCAGGGTTTCTACGGCGCCTTTGGCCCTCTGTTCTTCCTCAAAACTAAGAACGGCGTTGAGTATGAGCAGTCCAAGTACGATGTAAACGTCTGAATATCTCTGCAGAAACCATGAGAGGACGATTATGATTTCGAGCATCCAGGCGCTTAATCCCCAGAACTTTTTGGCAAATTGGAGTATATGATTGGGTTTCTTTTCTGGGACTTCGTTGAACCCGTATTGTTTCAGTTTTTCCCGGGCGGAGGTTGAGCTAAGTCCTGTTCTGAGTAAGTCCGGGTTCAGAGTCTCTGATGGTTCTTTATGCTTCGATTCATCGATATTGCTGTCCGTTTCCTGAGGCTTCATCAAACCTACTTCGGTTACTTGGGATCGGAATAATTGTTCGATAGGTAGCTTTTGAG